>LXNJ01000841.1_pt1 | contig 19680 bp, 18 predicted proteins | sample 809081 | NCBI WGS metagenome assembly LXNJ01 (sample SAMN04870510, study PRJNA318959) | sponge metagenome | biome: sponge; feature: marine sponge reef; material: water | host: Petrosia ficiformis | place: Greece: Milos, Mediterranean Sea | collected 2013-05-29 | depth 5-7 m
GTCGCGCAAAATTTTGGAGTAGAGAAACCCAATAACCCGAAGGTAGATGTCAATAAAGATGGCGTTGTCAACATATTAGACCTCACCATTGTCGCACAAAATTTTGATTAAATAATGAAATTCTTTTGACAAGACACACAGGACTCCCATAATGCCGAATCTCACCGCAGAAAAACTCACCGATATCTGCCTAAATGTCTTTCAAAAATTGAATATCTCAGCAGATGAAGCAGAGATCGTAACCCGTTCTATGGTAGGTGCCAATCGTGTTGGACACGATTCACACGGTGTGATACACCTCCCAAAATATGTGCAAGAATTGGAAGCAGGACTAATCCAGCCCGGTGCGTCAATAGAAACACTGCACGAATCAGCATCTATCGCTGTGTTAGACGGCAATTGGGGCTTCGGTCCCGTTATTGCCACGCGTGCAGTTGCGTTGGCAATTCAGAAGGCGAAACAGACAGATATTAGTTCTGTTGCTGTATCAAGGTGCAATGAGGTGGGTAGGTTAGGTGGATATGCGTGCCTCGCTGCAGATGCTGAGATGATTGGATTGCTCATGGCAAACGACCACGGGGGTGGCACTTGTGTTGCACCGCACGGCGGTATTGAAGGACGACTCTCTACCAATCCGATTGCATGTGCAGTGCCAATTGAAGGACAAAACCCGATTGTATTGGATATGTCTACCAGTGTTGTCGCATCGGGAAAGATTCGCGTTAAACAGCATCGCAATGATGCACTTCCTGAAGGTTGGGTCATCAACGCGGAAGGGGATCCAACTACTGATGCCGATGATTTCTATGGGGATCCGCCTGCTGCCTTACTCCCTTTTGGTGGGATGGTATCCGCACACAAAGGTTTTGGACTTAGCGTGATTGTAGATATTCTTTCAGGCGCGCTGACAAGTGCGGGTTGCAGTCATAGTGAAGATGCTCGCGTGGGTAACGGATTGTTTGTGTTTGTGATTAATGTTGCAAGTTTTAGAGAATTTCCCGGATTCAGTGCTGAAATAGAACGGTTTATCGGTTATCTTAAGTCTGCGAAACGCGCTGCTGGGGTTGATACAATTTGGATGCCAGGGGAACGGGGTTGGGAGGAACAACGCAAACGAGAACGAGAGGGTATTCCGATAGACGTGAAGACATGGCAGCAGATTCAAGCACTTTTATAAGTTTTGTTGCGAAAAAGTCTTGTAGGAGGGAAACCTTGTAAGGCCGATTTTGAAGAGGACAATACTGAAATTATGTTGTCAACAATTCTCCTGTCTCTGGATGGAACAGATGCGCTTTGTCAATATCAAAACTGACCTTCAAAGGTGTGTTATGTTGTGGTAAATCGACAAGATTAGATTGCGCAACAAAACTGCTCTTTTCTGTCCGCAGATAGAGGAGCGCATGGTTTCCGAGCGGTTCAACCAGTTCCACCTGCGTCAAAACCTGATTTTTCTCATTTTCACCGATATGAATATTCTCTGGTCGGATGCCGAGCGTAACCGAGTTCCCTGAAAGTTTGCTGAGAGTTGACTGCAGATGAGAATTTAGTTCCACTTCAAAGCCTTCAAACCTTAGTTTTGGTGAATCGCCGTTGTTCACAATGTGTGTCTCAATAAAGTTCATCGGTGGCGTGCCGATGAAACCCCCGACAAATTGATTTGCAGGCTTATGATAGAGTGTCCCCGGATCAGCAATCTGCTGGATTTTACCCTGATTGAGAACAACTATTTGATCCCCCATCGTCATCGCTTCAACCTGATCGTGCGTGACATAAACAATAGTCGCGTTGAGTCGGTCGTGTAGGCGACTGATTTCCATCCGCATTTGCACGCGCAGCTTCGCATCAAGGTTGCTTAGCGGCTCATCAAATAGGAATACCTTCGGTTGTCGGACGATCGCCCTGCCGACTGCAACGCGTTGACGTTCGCCACCGGAAAGATGTTTCGGCTTGCGGTTCAACAGATGGGAAATACTGAGGATATCTGCAGCTTTGTTGACGCGTTGGTCAATCTCGCTTTTCGGATACTTGCGAAGTTTCAATCCGAACGCCATGTTCTTATACACCGTCATGTGTGGGTATAGTGCATAGTTTTGGAACACCATCGCAATATCTCTATCCTTTGGCGGAGTGTCGTTAACGCGCTCGTCGTCAATATAGATGTCACCTTCAGTAACCTCCTCCAGTCCGGCAATCATCCGTAAGATTGTTGATTTACCGCATCCTGAAGGTCCAACAAGCACAGTAAACGACTCATTAGGGATTTGGAAATCTGCCTTTTCAACTGCAAGAACATCACCGTCATAAATTTTGGTAACATCTTTCAAAGTGACATGCGCCATTGGCTCTCCTCAAGCACCGGACCTACGGGGATTTAGAATCAACGCGACAGCATAACCAAGGAGGAAACCAACGACGAGTTGCCAAGTGAAAAAGTGTTTCTGAAAAAAAGTGATAATATTATCTTTTTTTCTCATCTTGATTCGGTCAAAGATTTCGCCCCCTGCTCCAACGACCTTCGATTTGCCAACTCGATCCCCATAACCCTCCTTATGAACAGCAATTGTATAACGGCCGGCAGGCAGTCCCGTCTTTTCGTAAGCACCACCCTTACCCGTTGTTACAGTATATGTCTCACCTGTGAAGCTGTTAACAATTGTTACGGTGACACCCGCAATTGGCTTTTGTTCAGGAGTTGCTTCAATAACTTCACCTCGGATCGTCGCGCCACCACCCATAAAATCTGCGTCTTGCCCGTATGCTGTAGGGATGCTAATGGAAATACTCACACAGATAATTAGCGTTGCAATTAAACTGATGCGAACCATATTTTCCTCTGCTGGTCAGATGTCGTTTTCGCCTGCTGATTTCTGATCCCGCTTTAAGAAAATCGGGATTACAAAAATTGGAGGCTATTCATTCGATTCTTTAGGACTGAACAGCGCTTCGTCAATTTCAGCATTTAACTTAATGTCGGTGATAGCAATTTGTCGATATTCTCCGTTTTTTGTGGTGCGATGATACGCGATTTTAATGCCGTCTACATCACGATAACTTTCAAATACCGTCTCCATGTTTTTTGTTACTCCTCCTATCTCAAGACTATAATTGAACTGCACCACATAGTGTGTTTCATCACTAATGAAAATTTTGAGATCACTCCCAGAAGGCTGCGTAACAAGAAGAACAGATGTAGGAACATCTTTCACCTTCGCCGTTCCCATATATTGAACGGGAATCTCGTTTTGTGAGAGGTTTATCAGAAGCCAGATCGGTTCTCGGAAAAGGCTATCTTTGAGGAAGTCAATAAAAGACTTAGCCGCCTCTGGTGGAATAGGTTTGTTCTCTCCATTTTCCAACTGATACAAAGTGTTTCCATCGTAGATTATACTATCTACGCTGTCGTCCATGTACCAATCGCTACGGAGTTTGTTAGTATAAAAGTAAGATTTACTCCGTCCCTCATCCTGCACGGAATCATCTGGAAAGTGTTCAAAACTATCGGATTCAATCACAATGTTTTTCACGGCTTGCAGTTTCTCAAGCCCACCGTGGGCAGCAACAGCAGCAGCAATAATTGCTTTCGCTTTAAGATCTACCGTTTGGTTATCTGTAGGAAAATCGGAGGGTGTTTTTTCAGGTTGAGCTGGATTAGCAGGTTTCGCAAGATTTTCCTTAACCAATTCAGCAACAGCAGTTTCAACATCAAAACCACCGAGACTCGCTTTTCGGATAACACCTTCACCGTCAATCAAAAAGGCTGTCGGGATTCCTATTATCCCGTATAGATTTCTCAATTTACGATTTTCATCCCAAATGTGAATCCAATCGAGTCCCTCTTTCTCAACATAAGCTTCAAGTGGTGGCTTTGATCTGTCCGAGCTAATCCCAATAATCTGAAACTTTTGATCTTTGTACTTGTCATAAGTCTTCTTAACTTTAGGCATCTCGGCGAGACAGGGACCACACCATGTTGCCCAGAAGTCAAGAAGCACAACCTGCCCACGGTATTTCTCCAACGAGAGTGCTTCACCCTGCAAATCCATCACCTCAAAATCTGGAGCGGGTTTGCCAACCCACTCATTTATTCCTGATCTGATTGACTCAATCGGTTCTACTTGTCGGGAAGTTATATCCCTTTTAAGGATCTCTGTTGCGGGAATTGACTTGGATGCGGGTGTTTTCGTGGAAGTATCAGCAGGTTTAGCGAGATTTTCTTTCACCAATTCACCAACAGCAGCCTCAAGCGAATGCCCACGGAGATTTGTCTTACGAATAACGCCCGCACCGTCAAGCAAAAAGGTTGATGGAATTCCTCGCACCCCATATTGAGTCGTTATCTTTTGGTTTTGATCCCAATAGTGGTCCCAGGCAAGCCCTTCTCTTTCAATAAACGTCTCAAGTGGTTGTTTTGACCTATCTAAACTAATACCGATAATCTGAAAATTCTGATCCTTGTATTTTTCATAAGTTCTCTTAACGTTAGGTAACTCTACAAGACACGGCCCGCACCATGTTGCCCAGAAGTCAACAAGTACAACCTGTCCTCGGTATTTTTTCAACGAGAGTTCTTCACCTTTCAAATCTTTCACCTGAAAATCCGGTGCTGATTTACCGACCAATTCACTTATAGGTATAGAACTTGCCCCAGGAGGTTTGGGTAATTCGCCCGTTCGCGAGGCTTTATCTTGTTCAAGGATCTTTTTGGCCTGTTGGGCATACGATCGGTCACCATACTTTGGGTGGTCTACCAGCTTTTTATACGTTTCATCTGCTTTATGATGTTTACCGAGCTTGTCGTAAGCCATACCCAATTCTAACAAAATCGGTGCGACCCAACGCGCATCTGGATGTTTCTTGATAAATTCTTCAGAAACTTTAATACCTTCTTCAACACGGCCCAACCGAACTAAGGCGTTGCCAAGACGGTAGTAGACCTCATCTATACGTTTGTATTCTGGAAACGCTGCAATAAAATCCGTTGACTTTTCAACTAATTTCTCCAATTCTTCTGGCACACTTTGATTAGTAAGTTTCTTAGCAATCGTCTTAATTTCATCATATTTGTCTCTTATTTCCTTTGTACTAACAGTTGTGCTTGTTTCCGCAGAATCAACACTGGCAAGGTTAACACAAAAACCGAGTAGCACAATAATTGCGAAGATGCTAAAACTACGAACCGAGAACCTTGTGTATTTTTTTTCAATTAGTGTTGTTTGATTTCGGATAAACATTGTATACCTCCTCAGATTTGTGAAAACCATGAACGTTCTTTTGATTGTAGGACAGGGCACTGTGTCAGCCCCATTCAGTCGTCTACTGCGCCATATTTTCCTGCACAAGTTGACCAACAGCAACCTCAAGGGCATTTCCGCGGAGATTCGTTTTACGGATAATCCCGTCACCATCAATCAGAAAAGTTGACGGAATGGATTGGACCTGGTACATATCGGAAATCTGGCTGCTGTTGTCGTAATATTGTGGCCACATAATTCCTTCTTTTTCAATATAATCCTTAAGTGGTGCTTTCCCGTTATCTAAACTGATACCGATAATCTGAAACTTCTGATTTTTATACTTTTCATAGGTTCGCTTCACGTTCGGCATCTCCGCGATGCAAGGTGGACACCACGTTGCCCAGAAATCAAGAAGCACAACTTGCCCTTTAAATTTTTCTAACGATAACGGTTCACCATTCAGGTCTGTTACCTGAAAATCTAATGCCGCTTGACCAACAAAATTAGTTCTGCCGGATCCATCAGGTAATCCTTCAAGCGCACCTTTTCTCTCAGATTTATCCATTTGCAACAATTGCCGTGCGGTTTTGGCGGACTCTCCGCTACTGTACTTTGACGTATTTACCAATTTTTCATAGACTACATCTGCTTTGTCATGCATGTTGGCTTTGTCGTAAGCCAATCCCAATGTTAACAAACTCGGTTCAACGGAAGTAGCAAGCGGGTAGTACCTAATAAACTCTTCTAAAACCTCAATTCCTTCTTCAGTCCGATCAAACTGAACCAAAGTAGTTCCGAGGATATGGTAGACCTCACCCACCTGTTTATATTTCGGGTGTGCTTTGATAAAAGTCCTTGATTTCTCGATTAACATCTCCGCAGTAACCGGTTCGCTGGTTATTGAAAGTTTTTCCTCAATTTCTTTAATCTCAGCGTATCCATCGCTCACTCGAACTGGTGCCGAACCTGTCGAATTAAGAGTAGTAGGCACACAAGAAACTAATAGTAATATGCTTGTAAGGATAGTAAGGAGGTAACACCAACCGCCCATCTCTGTAATCTTATTACGTGATAACATCTTCTATCTCCTTAGATTTCTACGATAACCGAATAATTCATCTTAAATGGCGTTCCGATAGGAATATGCAAGTAACAGTTTGATCTCTTCTGCCTGTACCTGTTGCAAGAATCGGGCAACATCTGAATCCAGATCGTTTTCTGCAGCCTGACACCAATCAATAAACTGGTATGCATCCCAATGCTCTTGCGCTTCAATTGTTTGTCCGATCTGTGCAAGTGCATTCGATGGATTTGATGTTTCTTTAAAAAGGGCGATAGCACGTTCCCGAAGTTCAGGAAAAATCGGGTGCGTGCCGACTCTACCGAACCAGTACTTGGCATTACTATAATCCGGCTCACGGCGATGCATGATACCGTGCCAATAACTGCCAGTGTTGTTCCCCAGTTCTTGTGATACGTCGTGGGAATCGTCCAACGCATCGTTCCACAGTAGTAAACCGCTTTTAATAGCACCACCGAAAATGTCGTCTTTCAGTGATTGTCCTTGGAAAAGGTCTTCAAGTGACAAGGCTGCGAGTTCATCTGTAAGTTCGCTGCTCCACTCTTTCTCTGGAACAAGCGGTGGAAGTGGATTGCCTGCTTCTAATTTTTTTATGACTTCAGCGATTGCAGATGTGTATGCTACACTCATGAAAAGCTCCTTAGTCTAAATCGGTATAATTGACAGTTATTTTAGCACCTTTTTCTGAATATATCAAGTGTTTTCCTGTGGAATGGCAAATTCCCGGGATTTAACCAAACTCAAATTTCGTCCGAAATTCCCCTAAAACAAAAATCCCACCACTATAAAATACCATCGCCAACGGAATCAGAATCCAAATGGATAGAATATCCTTTAGCAATGCTAAACCTATTCCCATCACAGCAGAAAGAACAACAGCTTTAAAAATAAAACCCGTTTCAGTAAGTTTAGCAATCCGTTTTGAAATATAACCAAATCCAACGACAAGCAGATAAACCTCACTAATAACCATCGCAATCGCTGCACCGACATGGCTAAAACGCGGAATTAGCACAAGGTTCAAACCAATATTCAAAAGTGCCGTTGTTCCCATAATAACCGAAAACGCGCGACGTTTATCCGCAGCACGCAGCATTGTCAAGGCAACGGTTGTCAAGAAAATCAATCCGCCTGAGCCGCTTAACCAAAGCAATGCTGTTGCGATCTTCGCTACAGCATCTGGCGTATAGGCAGAGAATAACACGGCAGCAATTTGGTGGGAAAGCGTTGCAAGCCCAACAGCTAATGGAACGCCACATATTACCATCCACCGCACACCGAATGTGTATGCACCAGGTAACCTGTCCCGCTCCCTTTCATACGCGCGAGATAGCACTGGAAACAATGCTCCCATCATAAATGCACCAGGTAACGTTGTAAAGGCGTTGACAATCGTATACGCTAAACCATACCATGTATTTGCATCTAAACCATCCGGACTTAGTTTTGAAAGCATAATCGCATCAATCCGAAAATAGATGAGGTGGAACAGATTGCCAATAGCAAATGGAAGCGCTTGCTGCATCAGCACCACTATAAATTGACGACTCGGTTCAAAGTGGAGCGGCGTGAAGCGGTATCGAGTAAATCCGATACTCAAAATCAGGTTAATACAACTTGCTATTAACATCACCTGACATACGTTCACAAGTTCATATCCGAGCAAAATTGCGCTCCCACCTACAAGACAAAACACACCGCGTTCCGCAACCACCGTCAACGCCTCATATTTTATCTCCTCATGTGCACGGAAAACACATCTATAGAGTTGAGCAATAGAATTAACAATCTCTGCTAACCCCAAATAGATTATCATTGTGACGATTATTGAGGCGTATCCCAGAAATACACCGCTGATAATCATGAGCGCGTACGCTACAACTGATAAGACGAGTCGAATGAGGAGAGTATTACCGAGATAATGACGCGTTTGAGACAGGTTTAGTGTCATCTCCCGAATCAACGGATTATGTATACCGAGTTCTGTCAGACTCGCAATAAGGTTTGTCAAGGCGATTGCAAAAAAATAGCCGCCTAACGCATTCTCCGTAAAAAAACGATGCATTAGCCAGATCATTACGAGTGAACCCAGGCGGCTAATAAAATGTGCGCTAAACAACGTGGATGTGTTTTTGAAAATACGGATCATTTCATGGAAGAGCAAATTGAAAAAAGGGCGGGTTATTCAGGAATCAGTTTTAGGTTGCGGGTTGTTAATACAACCCGATTCTAACATAGTTCGGCACTAAAGTCCAATAACTATCGTTATCACCTTGTTTTAGACGTTGCGCCCCGAGTTTAGCAATAGTTGCGCCCCGCGGCACATTAAAAATTGCATCTGCAAAGTGGACTGCATCTTCTCTTGTGGGAGGGGTTTGTAACCCCGATATTATCTCTGTCTGACCTAATCTCTCCTGGACTGTATTCCCGTACGTCGCAAGTCCATCACCAACGAAAATGACAGTAGAATCTGGTGAGACATGACTATCAAGTTTGTCTAAGAACGCATCAATCGGTAAGCAAAGATCATCGGTGAGCCGTTGCCATTCTGATCCGCCGTGGAAAACACCACCATAAATCTCACTTCGTCGAGCGTCAAGAATTGGACAGACAACCCCATTCGTCCACCGCAGATTGTATGCAATAGCCTCTAAGGTTGACACCCCGACAATTGGTTTGTCAACCGCATAGCAGAGCGATTTCGCTGTCGCAACACCGATGCGGATACCTGTAAACGACCCAGGGCCAATACCGACAACACATCCATCTAAATCATTTGGCGTAATATCCCCCCATTTAAGGACAGTGTCAATTGCGGGCATCAGTCTGGAGGAATGTGCTTGAACAATATTGAGGGTGTGTTCAGCGACTATGTTGTCATCATCTATGAGGGCAACGCTTCCGATAGGGGTTGAGGTATCAATGCCTAAGATTTTCATTCAAATTCAATCAGTAAATTAAGTGAGTTCGAAATAAGGATCAAATGTAGGTTGGGTAGAACAACGGGAAACCTACGAACTAATACCGTATAACGCGAGTGCCTACTTTAATCCGCTTAAAATATCCGCTGCAAGTTGCATCGTTTTAACTGCTTCGTCCAAGTTAGCAGCGGGAAGTGAAACAGGAGTATTAGACTTAACGCAATCAAGGAAATACTTGTTTTGCTCAACGGTACCCCCGCTTCCGGGTTCAGTGAGTTTGTGTTGCGTGCCATCACAGAAAATTGTACCATGTGAGACGCCTTCAAGATAAGCCGAGATGTTCCTGCCGTGAATCTCATATCTTTCAAGGCGTGCATCTGTTGTATAGTTGGCAATAAGTTGTGCTACACAGCCGTTCTCAAACAGAATCAATGCTGCGTGAACATCTTTATAATCAGAAATTGCGCGTTGGACGACACTATGCACTTCCTTAACATTCGATTCGGCAATTGCACGGAGTGTATCTAAGGCATGGATAGGTGTTTCCAAAAACATATTATCCATTAGATGTTCAGGGAATCTGCCCGATTGCGCCAAACGGGTAATACTCTTGTGAAATTCGCCGACCAATTGTGTGACGGCCCCACGTGATTTAACTTGCTGCGTTGCTTCCACAATAATTGGATGAAAACGGCGATTCCAACCTACCATGCCTTTCGCACCGGTTTTCTTCGCAGTATCCGCAAATTAATGGTTTCTTCAACACTCATCCCTGGCGGTTTTTCGAGCAGGGTATTAACTCCACGTTCTAAACACGGCGCAGCGGCTTCTGCGTTAAGATGTGCTGGGGTTGCAACGAAAATTGCATCAAGTGTTTCATTGTCAAGCAATGCTTCAATCGTGTCATAACGGTTTGAGACGTTGAACGCTTCCCCTGCGTTGTTTCGTGCGTTTTCTACCGGATCACAGATTGCAACAAGGTCGGTATCCTCAAATTCGGAGAGGATTTTCATGTGTCCGCGTCCGCGTCCGCCACATCCGATAACTGCGACTTGTAGGTTCGCCATAGTATCCTCCCTAATGCCTTATGTGTGGTGCTTCCATCACTTCGCGTTGTTCAGGAGACATATCTTCAATATAGTCTGGGTATTCAATGCGATGTGCACCTGCACTATATGCTTGAAAACCGGGACTAAACTTATAGAGTAGTGCGCGCCGTTGATGCGATGCTTTCCACGGGAGCGTGCCGTGTGTTAAAGTTTCGGTGAAGATAACAGCATCGCCTGCCTTAGCGTTGACTTCAAGCACCAGGTTCTGATGTTTTTCGTATCGTTTCATATTACTTGGACATGGTAGGTTTGCTTTGTGGCTACCGGGGATGATAGCGAGACCACCGTCACCATGTCCCTCATCGGCAAGCATATATTCAACAACGGTAAGTCCGGTGTAGATTCGACCATATTTGAAAAAGTATGCCTCAGAAAAATTAGGACGTTCAATCCCACCACCGTGTAAGGTGCCGCCTTCAGTACCATCTTCCATAGCGATTAAGCCAGGTCCGTGGTCAAGTCGGTATTTTTTCCCTAAAACTTCCTCCAAGTGAGGTTTAACATTTGGATGTACCAGTAACTCACGAAAAGGCTCACACCACGGTTTTTCCCATGCCAACATGCCACCCATATCCATACGGTGAGCTGTTCCAGAAAGTGCTTCTGAACCACCTGCCAAAGAATTCTCACGTTCTCTAAGCTGTTCTATGTGGTGGTCAATTGCTGCGTTGCACTGTTCAACCTCTTCGGTGGAGAGTGCATTTTCAACAATAATATATCCCGTCAAATCAAATAGATATTTTTGTTCTTCGTTCATTAGTAATTTCTCCAATGTTGATGACGGTTGATGTATTTGGATTACCAACGTTTTGCATATTAGCAATGTCCAAAAAGTGTGTCAAGAAAAAAGATGGAGCGGGAATTGAAAAAATGTTGTCATTAATTCATATTAGATGTATAATACACAGAACTAAAAACGTAAAATCTCACCAAAGTTCATTATACCAATACAAACAAAAATTATCTTGAAGCCGATGTCTATACAGATTGAAAACCGACTTACACAATTCATTCCAAATCTAAATATCTCTCAAGAAGTGTTGCAACAACAGTTAGCTGCTTTCATTAAATCTGAGCGGGAACAACTCAAAACTCATATCTTGGAAGGAGAGAGCGGGTTTTCTGCGTGTTCTATGCACACACAGATATGGGATGCTGTTATCCAGAAAGTTTACGAAGTCGCTTCCTATCAGATTCAGGGTGAATACACAAAACAGGTTGAAGAACTACTCAAGATTCCTGGGGTTGATTATAGTGATTTTATGGATGAAGTTCCAGAAGAATGGTCACCTGATGTTGCGCTTTACGGTGTAGGCAGTTATGGTAGAAATGAACTCTGCTACTATTCAGATGTAGACGTTGTATATACCTCTTCTGTTGATCTTGAGGATGTGTATGACGAAGGCACTCTGGAACTTATTCGGTGGTTCTATGATTTTTTTGATAGTCTACATACAGTAATTCCCGGCTTTGAATTTAGTTTTATCTACCGTCCAATGGCAGATATAACTAAGTGGAACTACCAAGACATGACCGCACTGATTGATATGCGATTTATCGTTGGCAATGAGACACTGACAGAAAAATTCCGAAAAGCGGTCCATTCCGATAAATCTGACATTTCACTTGTGCTGGACCTCCTACAATCAAAAGCAGATTCCTTCAAAGCCTCCGAGGATACGATCTACCTCAATCAACCCGATATCAAAACGGGGCGTGGAGGTTTACGGACACTTCAATATGCTCTCTGGATGTGTGGACTTCCTCAGTTTATCTCTATACCTGAACTTTATCAACGATATGATGATGAACAACTGATACCATCTCTTGATTTTATGTTCAAGGTGCGGAATATGTTACACGTTTTAGCAGATGCACCCCACGATTCACTCTCTTACCATCCAGAACAAGAGGACACACTTCAGTCGCAAATTGCAACTGCACTCGGTTATTCAGACAAAACAGAGGAATCCCGTTATGATTTTATGGCGGACTATTACGCTAAAGCCAAGTATCTGCATTTTAAGGCGGAACTATTAATCCGAAAGTTTCTCGCCAACGGAATTCCAGTTTCCGATGTACTCGGTGTGCGAACAGATGTGCTTTACTGTATTGATAACAATTTCGGTGAACTTGATACAGATGAACTATTTAAACTATTCACCTATTTCCAACAGTACGATTTTGAGATTGCCCCTTCACTTGCCACCTTTATTTTCGCTTATGTTGACGCGTTTGATTGGGACCGTTTTAAACCGAGAATGGCCGAACTCATCAACACACCCGGTAATGTTGAAAAGACTCTAACCCGTCTACACAGACTCGGGATATTGTCTCGACTCGGTGACGGAGGAGAACGTTTTGAAAAAGCGATGATGACACGGAGCGAACGAAGCCTTGATCCATATACCGTAGGCAAACACACACTTACCGCGATCGGACATCTTGATGAAATTCGCCGCACTGAGTCAAGTAGTCCGTTTGGGGGTGCCCGCCTCGGTCAACCGATGACCCCTTCTCCAAGTTCTGAGTTAGAGGAGTTGAACACTGCTTTTCGCTCACTATCCGATCCAGGATCGCTATACATGGCACTTTTTTTGCATGATATTGATAAACCTGACCCGACTCATCCGGAGACAGGCGCCGTAAAAGCAAAACGTATCGCCCCAGAATTTGGATTTAATCCACAACAGACAGATGAGATATCCTTCCTAATTCGAGAGCATCTCACAATGATAACATTGGCACGTTATCATCAATGGGATGAGAGTACTATCTCAGAGTTTTGCGAAAAGGTTAATTCGTTAGAACGTCTAACAGCGCTCTATCTGCTAACCTATTGTGATTCAAAAGCGAACGGTTCCCAAAGTTTTAGCAATCTGGTAAAACATAATCTCAAGCGGTTGTACGAAGTTGTGCGGGTGCGTTTCGTAGGTCAAGAGGAGTCGCAATGGGGTGTTTCCGCGCCGCCAGCAGAATTTCAGCATTTCCTTCATCAGATGCCAGTTACTTATCGTATCGGTATTCCACCAGAAGAAATATCCATGCATATAAAAATGATTTCACAAGCGGAGGCAACATCCTCTGATGATGCGAATCGGACAGCAAATGCAGCTATCCTCCAGTTTGTTGACAAACAGGGTTTTACAGAATTGCATCTTTGTGGTCGTAGTCGTGTTGGTAAGTTGCATACGGTGAGCGGTCTGTTTTTTGCGAATAACATTGATGTCCGTGATGCGCGTGTTTACACAAAACAAGATTCGCACATTGAGTTGGAAATTTATCGTCTTGTGCATCAACCACCACACGCCTCCGCTGAACCGCTGCCGCTTGACGAGGAATTAAAGCGTGATCTGGATTTTGACATTCGGAGCTTGATGGCACAAGAGGTAACACTTGAACAGATTTTTGAGAAGCACTATGTTGATCCGACAGGCACATGGCGAATTGATGATGTTACTGTAGAAACTGCGAGAAATTACACAGAAATTGTGGTGACAGGAGAGGAGAAGGTCGGTTTTCTGCACTATTTCAGCGGTATTTTAGCGAAATTGGAGTTGAACGTTGAGATGTGTAAATGTTCTGGCTTAGGAGGACAAGCGATTGATCGGTTTTATGTGCAACCTGTCGCTGATCCGCAAAAGGTGCGTGATCAAATATTAGCGGAGTTGCCAACGGAAGCATAACGTGAGGTGTCAATCGTCTAATCCGAGAATTATTGAAAAATCAGACTCTGACAATACTTATACACCCTATGCTTCTAAACTTGCTTGACACCTTCTCAATTTTCAGTTACAATTAACACATAATGCCAACCGTGGATCAACTTCCAAACCCTATTTTCACACATCTTATGGCAAAGGAGAAGGACCGATGACTACTTATCTAAAAGGACTCGATATCCCTCACGCACAGACAGATGAGTCAGACATTTATCCAGAAACGGATGGAAAACCGATGGCAGTTAGCGACCTTCACAGACGAATCCTTATCCGAACATTACAAGTTCTTGATACGCATTTTGAAGAAAGACCGGAAGTCTATGTATCTGGTGATATACTGATGTATTATGTGGAGGGAGACCCGCGTAAATCAGTTGCGCCAGATGTTCTGGTCTCTTTCGGTTTAGGTAAGAAACTCCGACGGACGTATAAGGTCTGGGAGGAAGGGAAGGTGCCTGATTTCGCAATGGAGTTTTCAAGCAAAAACACATACCGAGACGACTTGGGTAAAAAGTTGGAACTTTACGGTTTATTGGGAATACAAGACTACTTCTTATATGATGCGGAGGGATTATATTTACCATCTGCGCTGATGGGTTTTGAGTTGGTTGATGATGTGTATGTTCCGATTTCAGCAGGTACGACTGGTGGTTTACGTTCTTCTGCCCTGGGTTTAGATTTCCATGTTGATAATGTGGGTTTAGGTATTTATGACCCAGTTGCAGATGAGTGGCTTCAGACACCTGCGGAGTCAGCACTATCGCTTGCTGAACAACAAGCCATACGCGCAGAAACCGCCGAAGCACGCGCAGAAACTGCCGAAGCACGTGCTGAACAAGAAACCACACGCGCAGAAACTGCCGAAGCACGTGCTAAACAGGCAGAAGCGGAAGCCGCAAAACTCCAAGAACAACTCGCGCGCTTGCAAGCCCGCACCTAATACCTGATTAGTGAAATCCAAAATATGTTAACACGTGGCTGTAAGTAAGTGCGGTTTGAAACCGCACCTTATGCGTCAATTTATGAAAAGAGGTAAGCGCACAGTCCTACCTTGCCGAGTTGGAGAAAAAGATGAAACAACGAGTACTTATCACAGGCGCAGCGGGAACGGTAGGTTCAACGCTCTGGCAGGCATGGGAAAAGCAAGATTTATACACGTTAACCTTGATGGATATCAAACCGATTGAAGGATCGGTATCACGCGTAGAACAGGCAGATATTCGGGATTACACAGCGATGCAGGCGTTGTGTCAAGGACAAGATGTATTGGTGCATTTGGCTTATGTCCGCCAAGATTCGCTTGGTAAAGTTCCGGGAGAAGTCAGCGACATCGGTGTGTCAATGAATTTGTTTGAGGCTGCGCGAGAGGGTGAAATTCAAAAGATTGTATATGCAAGCACAAATCATGTATCTGGATGGAATGAGCGATTGAGTTCACCGCCAAAGTTTTCTACCGGCGACCAATTTCGCCCTGATGGTTGGTATGGTGCAATGAAAGGTATGGCAGAGATTGCAGGGCGGTATCTCGTTGACGCACATGATATGCGGTTTATCAGCATACGTATTGGGAGTTATAACGGCACTTATGAGCCAAATGGGATCAGACATTGTAGCACACTCTTGACACCACGCGATTGTGTTCAACTGTTCGGGTTGGCAGTGGATTATGATGGTCCCGTGAAATACCTGATAACCTACGGACGCTCAGCGAATTCGGATGGGTATCAGCAGAGTTACTTTGACATCAGTGGTGCAGTTGAAGTATTAGGTTATGAACCACAAGACAACTTGATTAAGACACATCTACACAAATTTTTGCAAAACGAATAATGAATGCGGAACCTCGTTACAACGATATCTACTATAAATGCACCACTTCCTACTCACAGATAATTGATGCAGTCCATGACAATGTCGTGTCTTTACACGATCTACCTTCTCCAATTGACTGGCAAAACCTCTTCGGCAATGCGCATCCAGTAGAAATAGAGGTCGGTCCAGGCAAAGGGCGGTTTTTATTAGAAGCATCAAAGCAGTTTCCACAGATAAACTATATCGGTGTGGAACGCGCGCAAAAGTATGTAGAAATCACACGTGAGCGGTTTAAGAAATATATGCGGCATTTCTCAATAGACAAGAATTCAGGCATGTTTGAGAATGTACGCCTCGCGTGGACAGATGCCAATTACTTTTTGACGCGATATGTGCCTGATGAATCGGTGCAAGCGTATCATATCTATTTTCCCGACCCGTGGCCGAAAGCACGGCAGCAGAAGCGAAGAATCTTTCGAAATAAAGAGTTTCTTGATGCTATTTCACGAACGCTTACATTCGATACTGGTAAGTTGTACGTCGTAACAGATTTTGCTGAATATTTCAGTGAGATCCAAGAGAGACTCGCAAAGTTGACAAAGTTAGAACCTGTTCCATTGAATTCAAGTGGCTATAACCACATCACTACAAACTTTGAAATGAAGTACCGTTCAGAAGGCAGGAAAATTTATCGGGCAGTCTATGAAAAATCGTAAAAATATTCGGAGAAAATAATGGCGACTGTGGCTGCAAAAATCCTTCTAACACCAGAAGAATATATTGTGAAAGAACGAAAAGCTGAATTCAAAAGCGAGTATCGGAACGGACAGGTTGTTGCAATGCCCGGTGCAAGTCGCCCGCATAACCTACTATCAGGCAATATATTTGGTGAGTTTTATTTACAATTTCTGGATAGGACATGTGAAGTTTATACTAACGATATGCGTGTGAAGGTTAGTGATAGCGGTTTATACACATATCCTGATGTTGTCGTAGTATGCGATGAACCGCGCTTTGAGGATAATCACTTTGATACACTTCTCAACCCGACTGTCATCGTAGAGGTGCTTTCGCCGTCAACCGAGAATTATGATCGGCACGACAAATTTTTGTCCTATCAAACTCTTGAATCTTTGCAAGAATATATCCTCGTTTCACAAAACGGTGTGCATGTTGAACAGTATATACGTCAAAATGGGAGCTGGACTTTAAGAGAATTCCGTTCGCTTGACGATGTGCTTGTATTGACATCAATAGAATGTAAGTTGGCTTTACGTGCAATTTATGCAAAAGTCCAATTTTTGAGGTAGGTCGGAAATGAAGGAAACCCAACCGAAAATGTGGCAATCTCTTCCGGGTGCCCCCGGTGTTTATCTGATGAAAGCCTCTGATGGGTCCCCTATCTACATAGGTAAGGCGGTAAACCTTCGGAATCGAGTTCGCTCCTATTTTCAGCAGAGCGGACTCACTGACAATCCTCTCACTGCTCAGATGATGCGGTATGTGACAGAGGTCGATTATATTGTCACAAGCACTGAGATAGAAGCTCTGATTCTGGAAAATAATCTGATTAAGGCACATCAACCACGATACAATGTTAAACTAAAAGATGACAAACGTTATCCGTTTCTGCGAGTGACAACAAATGAACCTTTTCCACGGATAATGATTACGCGTAAAACGGAGAGTGACGGAACGCGCTATTTCGGTCCCTTTGTGCGTGTTCGTTCTACACGACAGGTAGTTAAACAGTTGACCAAATTGTTTCCGATCCGCACTTGTACGCTGCCGCTTGTAGAAATAGGGAACAAATACCGCGCATGCCTTGATTACCATATCGGTAGGTGTCCCGCGCCTTGTGCCAATAAGATAAGTGTGCAGGATTATAAAAAGATAGTTCGTAAGGTGTGTCAGTTCTTAGGTGGGAATACGAATGCTGTTGTAAAAGAGTTGCGCCAGCAGATGGAATCTGCATCAAAAGCACTCGATTTTGAGACAGCGGCGAGGTATCGGGATATGCTTAAGGACGTTCAACAAGCAGTAACCACACAACAGAGTCTTGACAATGTTTCAACAGTGGATGAAGATGTTATCGGTATTGCAACCGCTTTTCAGCATGGCGTGCAAAATCGTCTTGGAGATATTGCCTGTGTGCAAGTGCTGCACATTCGAGATGGGAAACTCTTAGAACGTGAGCATTATTATCTAAACGATGTACATCCAGAATTAATACCAACTGCTATAAGTGCATTCGTTTCTCAGTATTACCAAAATGCTGTCCTGATTCCAAAAACGATTGTGTTGCCGATGCCAATTGAATCGGTAGAACTAATTCAAAAATGGCTCAGCGAGAAACGAGGTAATTATGTCTCTTTGCATGTGCCACGGGCAGGCAGACTGAAGCGGTTGCAAACTTTGGCAATGAAAAACGCTGAGGTGCTTCTGATACAACGGGAGCAAAGCGTGGTTTATAGTAGTGATGTTGATCCTGCCCTTGTTGAACTACAGGAACTACTTAAAATAAAACACCCGCTCAGACGGATTGAGGCGTATGATATTTCAAATCTTGGTGATAGATATGCCGTTGGGTCTATGGTCGTTCTGGAAGATGGTAAACCGGCTTCGAGTGAATACCGGCAGTTTCGGATTCGCGATGTGGTCGGGCAAAACGATTATGCGATGATGCAAGAGGTTCTTACACGGCGTTTTCGACGTGCTGAGACTGGAGATATAAAATTTAGCAAATTACCGGATTTAATGTTAATTGACGGTGGAAAAGGTCAGTTGAGTGCTGTGCAATCTGCGCTTCTACCTTTTGCTGAAGTAGATTTGGATCCTGTTCCAACTCGGATTCCACTGATCGCCTTGGCAAAAAGGATTGAGGAGATTTTCGTTCCAGGAAATCCAGACCCCATTGTACTGCGGGAAGACAACCCGACCTTACACTTAATTCAACGATTACGGGATGAGGCACATCGGTTCGCGATTACCTACCACCGTAAACTACGCCAAAAAGCCCTCAGTGAGTCTGTGCTCGACGAAATTCCAAATATCGGTCCGAAACGAAAACAGGCTTTACTGCAACAATTTGGTTCAATTGATGCAATTCGACAAGCAAGTTTAGATGAACTTCTCTCTGTGAAAGGGATTCCTCGTGGCGTTGCCGAAAATATCCGAAAACATCTCTAAAGTTATAACTCTGATATTCTATTCTGTACTAATTTGACTATAGTTTAAATAATTTTTTCAAACGTGAGTTGATATAAGAAATTGGTCCACCACTTAGGTTTCCAATCAAGACACCATGAACAAAACAGAAACCCTCTTTGTTCCAGCGGAGCAATATGTTTATAGCCACATTATGAACCGACATCCCCGCTCCAGCGGAGCGGTATGAGGTTCGACACATAGCACTCCGCTGGCGTGCAAGCATGGGCACATACCGTTTTCTATAGACATAGCACTCCGCTGGCGTGCAGCATTTTTCGCAGGTTTCCACTGATATGTAAAACTCATAGAAAAATAGCTTTCTGTTGTAAACTTAACTTCCACAAGACAAGAATTGTCCAAACTATAGTAATTTGATAAAGCTGCCCGAATTTGTGCTTTTTAATTTGTCCTGCCCCTTATCGTGCAACTGTAGTGAGTGCTGAAGTGCGTTTTCTCGGAAGCACGATATTTTTGTATTGGCATGTAATTTGCTGTCATAGTGACCCACTACCTAAAGGCAGGGGCTTGTGCTTCGTAGCAGTTAGCGTTTCCGAAGAAGCGTCTTACATCTGCTCCACAGTGGCTGCTAAG
>LXNJ01000842.1_pt1 | contig 19678 bp, 18 predicted proteins | sample 809081 | NCBI WGS metagenome assembly LXNJ01 (sample SAMN04870510, study PRJNA318959) | sponge metagenome | biome: sponge; feature: marine sponge reef; material: water | host: Petrosia ficiformis | place: Greece: Milos, Mediterranean Sea | collected 2013-05-29 | depth 5-7 m
GCCGATCGGCCCGCCCGGGGCATCCTGCGGCCCCTGGCGGCCACCCGGGCAGAGGTCCGGGACCTCGCCGAAGCCGCGTTTTCAGAACCCGTCCATAGCAGGATGGGACTGCGTTCCCGCGTTTTGGGACAGGCGTCGCCTGGAGCACGGGCCGGCGGGCACATGTGGAGGATCGGCCGCGCGCTGGAGCCCCCCCACGTTTCCGCGGCAAAACGCGGGACACCGGCATGCTCGATTGGGACACGGGGGCTCTCGGCCCAGCCACGCTCGGCCATCTGGCCCACCGAGATCGCAGCCACCTGCTCCACAGCGGCACCGCGCCCATGTCCACCGGCACTTTGGTCAGTAGCTCGACAGCCAGCGTGGCCCGCAGCCCTCGTTTACCGCCAACCCTGACGTTACGTCAGGGTCGTCCATGGCCGCCGAGTACGCCGGGAGGCTCTGGCCACTGTCAGGGCTTCGGCCCACCGAAGCACGCCGGTGCCAGCACTCCGCCCCCCCTCGGTGCTCGGGCGGCTTTACCCACGGACTGCCAGCCCGTCACGACACATACGCCCTGAGCTTCGCGACCTGGTCGTGGTCGCCCAGCACGATCAGGTCGTCCCCGGCGCCGAGCCGCATGTCGGCATTCGGGTTGAACAGGATGTCCTTGCCCGCGCTGCCCCGCTTGCTGACGGCGATCACGACGAGTCCGGTCCGCTCCGGGATCCGCGCCTCCTTCAGCGTCAATCCCCGAATCTTCGCCCGCCCGCCCACCGTGGCCTGGTCGATGTGGCGCGAAAGGTGAACCCCCGTGGAGGCCACGTCGAGGAACGAAGCGACGGACGGCCGCGTGAGCAGCGACGCCACCCATACCGCCCCGGTCACGTTCGGGCTGACCACGTGATCGGCGCCGGCCTGGTACATCTTGGCCGTAGTCGACTTGCCCTCGGCCCGCGCGATGACCACCAGCTTCGAGTTCAGGTGACGGGCCGACAGGCAGACGAACAGGTTGTCCGCGTCGGCCGAAAGGCAGGTGACCAGCCCCATGGCCGAGTCGATGCCCGCCCGTCTGAGCGCCCGGTCCTCGGCCGCATCGTCGTCGATCACCAGCACGTCGGGATCGACGTTGCGCAGGGCCGCCGCCGCCTCGGGGTCGCTCTCGATCACGACGTAGTCCTTCTTCGCGCCGAGCAGCTCCACGATGACCTGAGTCCCCATTCTCCCGCCGCCGCAGACGATCACGTGGTCCTTCATGCGACGAATCCTCTTCATGGTTGCACGCTTCCTGTATGTGTTGCGGAGGTCCATCCGCACCATCGACGTCGTGATCAGGGCGAACCACGCCGCCAGCCCCGTGAGGCCGCCGATGAGCATCAGGATCGTCCAGTAGCGTCCCGCCTGCGTCAGCGGATGCACCTCGTGGTAGCCGACCGCGGTGATCGTGATGATCGTCATGTAGAACGAGTCGGCCCAGTTCCACCCCTCGATCCAGGCGTAGCCGACGGTCCCGACGACGACCAGCAGGACGAAGAAGGCAACGACCATCGCGACCTGTGAGCCACGGAAGATCACCGGCGCCGCTCGAAGATCAGGTCGCGCACCCGCACACCCGTCACCGTGAAGCCGCTTACCCGGCCCGCTCCGTCCCGCACGAAGCGCACCTCGGGCAGGTACCACTGGTCGCCGGTGAATTCGTCCTCACCGGTGGGCGACAGCACGCTCGGGTCGTTGCGCCAGTGGCTGGCGACAAGCCGTCCCTCGCCGTCGACCTCCAGATCGTACGTGCTGTCCAGCTCGGGACTGCGGTAGCTGCCCGCGTACTCCCGCAGCTGTTCGGCGGTCAGGCTCGGTCCCTCGGCGTCGGGCTCGGGCTCGGGCGCCTCGGGTTCGGGCCCCATGAGGTCGCCGATGTAGACCTCGGCCACCCGCCGCGCGCGTCCGGTCGGGTCGCAGTCGGCGACGTTGCAGAAGACCGCGATCGACAGGTTCTGCTCCGGAAAGCGCACGAAGTTGGTGCGGTAGCCCACCCACGAGCCCCCGTGCCCGAAGGTCCGCAGCCCGCGGTAGTCCCCGACCCCGAGCCCATGCGCATAGTCGAGCGTGTCGCCACCCGTCAGCACGCCCGGCCGCACCATCGTGCGAAGCATCTCCTCGCCCCCGACCTGCCCCGTCTCGTAGTTGCGCATCCAGCGGATGAAGTCGTCGATCGACGTGTGCAGCGACGACGAAGCGAGCGCGGTGAGCTGGTTCGGCATCCGCTGAAAGCCCTCGCCCTCGGCACCGCCCTCGGCCTCGGTCACCGGCGCGTACGATTCCGCCCGTCCGGGCACGACCTCCAGGTAATCGTCCGAAAAATGCGTCCGCGTCATCCCCAGCGGCCCGAAGATCCGCGACTCGGTGTACTCGCGAAACGTCATCCCCGACTGCACCTCGATCACCCGCGCCAGCAGGTTGTAGCCCGTGTTCGAATACGCGTACTCGGAGTTCGGCGGGAAGTTGATCGCCTGCTGATGGTAGAGCATGCGCAGGATCTTCTCGAACGAGATCACGTCGGTAAAGCCGATCCCCCCGAGCGCCATCGTGTGCGGCCAGTCGCGGATCCCGCTGGTATGATGGATCAGCTGCCGCGCCGTGATGGGCACGCCGAAGTCCGGCAACTCGGGGACGTAGCCGCGCACATCGGCATCCAGGTCCAGCCTGCCTTCGGATTCCAGGAGAAGAGCCGCGAGAGCCCCGAACTGCTTGGAGATCGACGCAATGTCGAAAACCGTTCCCGGCGTGATGGGGATGCTGTGGTCCATGTGCGCGGTGCCGTACCCCGCGCGGTGCACCACTTCGCCGCCCATCACGACCCCCACGGCCGCGCCGGGACGCTCGCCCGCCAGGTCGGCGAAGATCGCGTCGATTCGGGGATCGGTGGGACCGTCCGAAGGGTCGGATGGCGGCGCGCAGCCGGCGAGTCCCGCCACTGGGAACACGGCAACGACAGCCATTGCGGTACGTGGGATCCGTTTCATGCGTCGGCCTCCTGATGCCCGGGAATCGTGATACAGGTTGCCACGGTGGCGCGACCCTGCGGGGATTGCAATAGCCGCGCGTCCCCTCGCGGGGCCAGACGCCGCTACGGCGCCTTCACGAGCCGGTAGCGGACGATGTAGTCGACATCGAATTCGTCCTGCTCGGTGCCCCACAGGAAGTCATCGCCGATGTGGCGGACCCGCAGCCCCACGGGGATGAGGGCCCGGGCCATGGGGGTCCCGTTCGGGTCCAGGACCCACCACTCGCCGAAGGCCTCGCCGGTGTCGTTCTCGACGGGGTCGAACCGACGCACCCAGATGTGGCCGGCCTCGTCCAGCCTGATTTCACCGACGGGGGGCACGTAGGCGGGCTTGTAGGTGGCGTCGCGAATGCGCTCTTCGAGGGCTGCCCTTGCGAGCCCCGGCTGCCGCCGGCTCATGATCTCGTACAGGCCCCCGGTGACGGCCACCACTGCGGAGTCGATGCGCTCGGCTGCCAGCGGAGCGGGGATGTAGGGTACGCGAACCGAGAAGGCCGTGTCCCCCGCCAGGCCTATCCGCGTCACCGTGAAGACTGCCTCGCCCTCGCCGGTCCAGGCGCGGCGCTCGACCATCAGGAGTCCGTCGTCGGGAACCGCGTAGTCGACCCCGTCGCCAAATGCCTGGCTGCCGTAGGTCCCTCCGCCGTCCCTGAGGAGGGCAAGGCCGTCGCGGGGCTCGTGCGGGTACCACCAGATGGTCCTCAGTGCCTCGCCCTCCGCGTCCAGGTGCGCGAAGGCGGTTTCCGTAAGTTCGCCGGTTGCGATATCGTACGCAGGCATCCGCCCGATTCCGAGGAACGTGCCGTCCCGGAAGGGCCTGGACGGGCGGGGCGGCGCTCCTTCCGGGCCACCCAAGTCGACCTCGGGCGACACCCGCCCCAGGAACTTCCCCTCCGGGTCGAAGTAGCTAACATGAAAGCCGCGCCCATCCCAGACCCACAGCGAGTCGCCGAAGAACCCCATGTCGCTGGGCCGCAGGAACTCCCCCGGTCCCTCGCCTTGCCTTCCCACCAATCCCGAGGGCGTGCCGTCGGCGGACCAGCGCCGTATGGTGCCTTCGCGCCCGTGCAGGGAGTACAGTGACCCGTCGGGACCCGGCACGAGGGCCGTCACCGGGCCGAAGACGTATACTGGGTCGTCGACCGAGCCGATCCTCACCTCGGGGCCCGCAAGGGTCCACGGATCGCCGGTGAACGGATCAGGCGCGGAGCCGGTTTCGCTCTGGCACGCCGCGGCCCCGATCAGGGCGAGGAGGAGTGCGAGGCGGCGAGCGTCGAGGGGTGCGCGCATCATCTGTTTACGACAATTTCGGACATATTTGCGACAAAACCGGACAAATGCGATGATAAAGGACACATAACGGAGTGCTGACCATATGATCGAAGTCACCGGGCACGCAAACCGGCGCCCATCATCCAGGTACACGCTCGCCACGGGGTTGTGCCTCCTGCTCTCGCTCACCCCCGGCGGCGCGGCGGCACAGGCCGGCCTGGAGGGCACGGTCCGCCAGGCCGCAACCGGCGCGCCCCTCGCCGGGGTGCAGGTCAGTCTGCCGGCGCTCAGCCTGGGCGGCATTACCGATCCGGGCGGCAACTACACGGTGTCGGACATCCCCTCCGGGACGCACACCGTCGAGTTCGCCAGGATCGGCTTCGGCACCGAGGTCAGGGAAGTCACCCTCGCCGACGGCCAGACCCTGCGCCTCGACCTGGAACTGCGCGAGGCCGCCGTCGCGATCGACGGACTCGTCGCGGTGGGGAGCCGGGCGCGCCCGCGCACCGTCACGCAGTCGGCGGTGCCCATCGACGCCATCGCGTCGCAGGACTTCATCGAGCAGGGCGACACCGACCTCAACGACCTGCTCCGCACGGTGATCCCGTCCTTCAACGTCAACCCGCAGGCCGTGGGCGACGCGGCCCGGATCATCCGGCCCGCCAGCCTGCGCGGACTGGCTCCCGACCACACGCTGGTGCTGGTCAACGGCAAGCGCCGCCACCGCGCGGCGGTGATCACGTGGATCGGGGGCGGGTTCGCCGACGGCGCCCAGGGGCCCGACATCTCGTCGATCCCCGCGATCGCGGTGCGCCAGGCGGAGGTCCTGCGCGACGGGGCGTCGGCGCAGTACGGCTCCGACGCGATCGCCGGCGTGATGAACTTCACGCTCAAGGACGCGCCGTCCGGCGGAAGCCTCGAGTTCCGCACGGGCACGTTCATGGAGGGCGACGGCGAGTCGTACACCCTGGCGGGCAACATCGGGCTCCCGCTCGGCGAGAACGGCTTCGCCAATCTCAGCGCCGAATTCGGCGCGTCGAACCCGACCAGCCGCAGCGTGCAGCGGGACGACGCGGCGGCGCTGGTCGCGGCGGGGAACACGCATGTGCGCGACCCGGCCCAGATCTGGGGCGGACACACCGTCGACAACGACTTCAAGCTGTGGGGCAACTTCGGCCACTTCGTCCGCGACGGCCTGCAGCTCTACGGGCACGGCAACTACTCGACCGAGACCGTCACCGGCGGCTTCTTCTTCCGCAACCCCAACACCCGGGCGGGGGTGTACAGCCTTGACGGCGGCAAGACGCTGCTGGTCGGCGACCTGCTCGACGCCCGCGACGGCGTACTCGACGGCTCGGCCGGGTGTCCGGTGGTCAACATCACCAACTGGGTCCCGGACCCGGTCGCGCTCGGCCGCGTGTTCGAGGACCCCAACTGCTTCACCTTCCAGGAGCTCTTCCCCGGAGGGTTCACCCCCCAGTTCGGCGGCGACGCGCTGGACGCCTCGGTCGTGGCGGGGGTCAAGGGACAGACCCGGGGCGGCCTGCTGTGGGACGCGAGCGTCGGCCTGGGTCGCAACGCGATCGACTTCTTCATCGACAACACGGTGAACGCATCGCTCGGGCCGGATTCGCCTTCGTCCTTCGATCCCGGCATCTACCGGCAGTCGGAGGTGAATCTCAACGTCGACCTGAACTACGCGGTAAACGATGTGGTCAACGTCGCCGGCGGCGCGGAGTTCCGCGACGAGCACTTCAAGATCGGGATCGGCGAGGATGCGTCCTGGGTGATCGGCCCGCTGGCCGCGCAGGGGTTCAGCTCCGGATCGAACGGCTTCCCCGGCTTCAGCGACATCGCGGCGGGGGATTGGCACCGGGTCAACTTCGCAGTCTACGGGGACCTGGAACTGCGCAGCCGGGACGACCGCTGGACCCTCGGCGCCGCGCTCCGCACCGAGCGCTTCGCGGACTTCGGCACCACGGCGAACGGGAAAGCGGTGGCGCGACTCGCGCTTGGCGAGGCGCTGGCCGTCCGCGGGAGCCTCAGCACCGGATTCAGGGCGCCGACGCCGGGGCAGCAGAACGCCTTCAACGTGACCACAGGGTTCGACCGGACGCTGCGGGAGCTGGTCAACAACGGCACGATTCCCTCGACATCCAGGGTGGCCGAAATCGCGGGCGGCAAGCCACTCGACGCCGAGAAGTCGGTGAACGCCAGTTTGGGCTTCGTGGTCGACGCAGGTGCGTTCACGGTCTCGGCCGACTACTTCCGGATCGCCCTGTCCGATCGGATCGCGCTGAGCCAGGTCTTTTCGCTCGATCCTGCGGACGCCGACCGCCTCATCGCGGAGGGGATCACCAGCGCGCGGAACCTCGCCAACTTCCGCTTCTTCACCAACGAGTTCGACACGCGCACGCAGGGGGTCGATGTCGTGGCGTCCGTCGTCCCCGGCGGGGCGGACGGCACCGAGTTCAGCCTGGCGTTCAACCACACGAACACGAGGGTGACCCGCTACAACCCCCAGGTGCTTGACGACGTGCGCATCCGGCAACTGGAGGATGCGCTGCCCGGCACGCGCTGGATGGCGTCGGCGCGGAGGACCCTGAGCGGCGTCTCGGCGCTTGCCCGGCTGAGTTACTACGCCGGCTGGTTCGACGCGCGGGACGACCGCGCCTACCCCGGCGAGTACCTGATCGATCTGGAGGCGTCCTACTCGTTGACCGAGGCCGCCAGCATCACCATCGGGGCGCAGAACGCGCTCAACCAGTACCCGGAGGAAAACCCCAGTGCGGCTGCGGTGGCCGGCAACCTGTACAGCCCGGCGACGCCCTTCGGCGCCAGCGGCGGCTTCGTCTATGTGAAGGCCGGGTACCGCTGGTAGGAAGAGCCGGGCCGGTTCAGCCGCGTTCCGTATCGCCGCGGCCCGCCCCGTCCTCCCGGTGCTCCAGCATGAAGTCTTCCGTACCCTCGGGCAGGAAGAGGTTGTCGGAGATTTCCGCGATCTCCTCGGCCTCCCGCCAGGCCTGTTCCAGCAGCCAGAGTTCGCCTTCCAGCGCCCGCCGCTCCTGTTCTTCGTGGAGCGCCATCTCGAGCGCCAGCTTGGTGGGCTTGGGCATCTTGTTGACGTAGCCGGGGATGCCCTTCTTGTCCTGGAAGCGGTCTCCGGCGGCGATGTCGAGGAGAAAACGCTCGGGGTGGCCGATGGCCTCGATCTCGTCAACCGCGTGCTGGACCGTATCCTTCGTACCGCCCATCGAGTTCATCTTGGGCAGAATCGCGCCGGCGAAGCGGCGGGCCTCGGGACCCTCGTGCCAGGTCTTCTTCTTCCGCTTGCGGACCTGGATCTTGAAGCCGAGGTCGTCGTCGGCCGGGCGCACCCGGGTGCCCAGCAGGTCCTGGCGCTTGAGCTTGATCGTCCCGCCCTCTTCAGGGTGCAGCTTGACCATGGTCCGTGCGTTCATCCACATGTTGACGAAGTTGCCGGACTGGCTGAGCATGAAGCCGCTGAAGATGCCCGCCGCGGCGCCCCCCGCCATGATGCCGCTGAAGACGGCGAGACCGGCCGCGCCGTAGAGGATCGCCTTGCGCCGCCGCCGCCCGAACTGGTCCCCGTAGCGCCACGCCGCGAACTCGGGCCGCATGGGTTCACCGATTCGGACCAGCGTCAGCCCCTCGGGGTGGCGGGCGAGCCCGATGTTGTCCGTGGAGACCCGCACCCGGGTGTCGCGAAAGATCCGCTCGCAGTCTTCCACCGCCTCCCATCGCTCCTCCAGGGGAGTGAGGTTCCACCGCTCACACTTCCTGCACACCACCCAGAGCCGGCCGCGCGCGGCGTCGAAAGCCAGCCGTCGCCCCACGGGGAACGTTTCGATGACCTCGTTCTCGCCCAGGGGCTTGCGGCAGAACATGCATGTGGTGTACATGGCTTTTCGATCTGCTCAGGGCATTAGGTCCCAAGGGGTCCAGCGGGGTCCTATACGATATCGATAAGATGTTGTTATCATGTATTTTACTGGAATATCTAAGGGCTCCCGCGAGCACATTCCGCGCCAATCCCTTGTCCCGTCAGACTGCATGTGGTATCGTTTATTCTCGACCATTTTGTGATAACTAGAAGGGTAATCTGTGAAGCGTCCCAAGAAGCTCAGCGCCGCCTTCGTGAAGACCGTTAAGCGGCCCGGCCGCTACGGCGACGGCCGGGGCGGCTTCGGGCTGTCCCTGCTCGTGAAGCCGACCACGACAGGACGACTATCCAAGACGTGGAGCCAAAGACTGCGGATTCACGGCCACCCCGTCAACGTGGGGCTCGGGGCGTATCCGGTCGTAACGCTGGCGGAGGCCCGTGAGAAGGTGCTGAAGAACCGCCGGACGGTTGCCCAGGGGCGCGATCCCCGTTCGGGCGGCATCCCTACCTTCGCCGAAGCCGTGGAGACGGTGATCGCAATTCACCGCCCCTCGTGGCGGTCGGGAGACAGGTACGAGGCCCAGTGGCGGGGAACGCTTCGCAGGTACGCGGTGCCGCGCTTCGGAGACAAGCGGGTCAACGAGATCACGACGGCCGACGTCATGGGCGCGTTGCTCGCTGACGACTTCTGGAACCGGAAGCGCGTGACAGCGCGGGTGGTGCGCCAGCGCATCGGAGCCGTGATGAAGTGGGCGGTCGCGCAGGGATACCGTCAGGACAACCCGGCCGGCGACGCGATCAGCGCGGCGTTGCCTAAGAACGGCGTCCGCGTCCGGCATCAACGGGCGTTGCCGCACGGCGAGGTGGCGGGGGCGCTGGGACGGGTGCGCGCGTCCGACGCGCTCCCGAGCACGAAGCTCGCGCTGGAGATGCTGGTTCTGACGGCGTGCCGGAGCGGCGAGGTGCGCATGGCGAAGTGGCCGGAGTTCGACCTGGGGGAAGCGATCTGGACGATTCCGGAAGAGCGGACCAAGTCGGGGCGCGTGCACCGGGTGCCGTTGTCCTCGGGAGCCCTCAGGGTGCTGGACCAAGCGAAGGGTCTTGAGGACGGAAACGGCTTGGTCTTCCCCGGTCGTCGGCTACGGCCGCTAGGGGAATCGACGATGTCGCTTCTGCTGCGGCGCTTCGGCATCCCGTGCGTTCCCCATGGCATGAGGTCGTCGTTCCGCGATTGGTGCTCGGAGACGGGCGTTCGGCGGGAGGTCGCTGAGGCGGCGCTGGCCCATGTCGTGAAGAACAAGGTCGAAGCCGCCTACGCACGGTCGGACCTGCTGGACAGTCGCCGAGAGGTAATGGAGAGGTGGAGCGATTACTTGGCCAAGGGCGGCAGCGCTCGGAGATGAGGCCGGTTGGCAACCTCTGGCGATCCTCGCCCCCGATACGAGCATTGCCGCCCTACCCCAAGGTATTGTATCTTCTTCTCTTATTCACCCCTTATGTAGGGGCTTCCCTTTCCGTCCAGTAACAGAGGCAGGGCGCATCAGTGGCTTCCGAGAGACAGAGCTATCCTTACGTTCCTACCAAGTCGTGGTGGGCTCTCCGAAAGAAGTTCAATCAATCCATTCCCGCTCAAATCACTCCATCGTACATCGTTGCCGTGCTCGGTGGCACGGAGGCGTCGGCCAAGCGAAACGTGTTGCTGGGTCTTAAGGCTGTTGGCTTGGTTGACGAGGATGGCTCCACGACGGAGAGGGCCAAGGTGTGGCGAGACGACGACGATTACTCGGACGTCTGTAGGCAGATCGTGGACGAAATCTATCCCGCCGAGCTACTGAGCGCCCTCCCCGGTCCAGCCGTCGACAAGGGAGCGGCGAAGCGTTGGTTCATGACTACTACGGGGTGTGGGGAACCCACGGCTGGGAGGATGGCTGCAACCTACGCACTACTCGCGGAGGCGGATCCGTCGGCTGGAGACGAGGCGCAGGTCAGCAAACCGAAGAAGACGAGGCGGGCGAAGCCGAAGGGACAGCCAACCCCATCGGGTGGACCGCCGCCACCACAGCCCCCGAGCCCTAAGCAAGACCCTCCGCAGGCACCTGGCCTTGGTCTCGAACTGCCCGAGATGCGCCTCAATGTCGAGATCAGGATCGATGCGAGCGTCACGCCGGAGCAGATCGACCTGATCTTCGCGAGCATGGCGAAGCACTTGTACCATCGCGACGATGAGAGGCAGTAACCTCGAAGCTGCCAAGGCCGGCCTCGCAATCCTCAAGCAGTTCGCACGTGAGACCGGCGAGCTGCGGAAGCCGCCAGAGATCGCGGCTGCTTCACAGACAGAGAAGGTCTTACCGTTCTCCGTGGTCCGTGGAACACGACGATACTTGGAGACCACCACACATCAGATCAACGGCTCCTACGAGAATGGATGGTATGACGCCTGTGCGGTGATGATGAGGAAGCTGCTTGAGACACTCATAATCGAAGTCTTCGAGCAGCGCCGGATGGAGGCGAAGATCCAGACGCCAGCCGGCGACTTCGAGAGCCTTGACACGCTCATCGGGAAGGTGATCGGAGATTCCGGATGGAACCTCAGCCGGAATACCAGGCGGGCTCTCTACGACGTGAAGAAACTCGGTGACAACTCGGCACATGGTCGCCGTTTCGCTGCCCACCGGGGCGATATTGATGGTCTGAGGAGTGGGTTCAGGGCCGCAGTCCAAGAGCTCGTCCTGCTGTGTGGGTGGTCGTAGATGGCCGACACTCGGTCACATCCGCTGCGGCCCTGTGGGATCCGCATCGCCATCGGCTGAGACCCGGCACGCACCACCGTCCGGTATCCGATGATAGTCGGACACTTCCACCCAAGTTCGGGCCATCACTGCTCGGCCGTCCCATGTACTCGTGGATTGGTGCGAGGCGAACGTGTGATCGTCCTGAGCCGCCTTGCGAATTGGCGCTGTTCGCGGCACCCCTGCGGCCAACGCCCCGAGCCGGTCCGGTAGCCATTGGCTATGATTCTGCATGAAGCAAGGGAGCCTCGATCCACTCACGGTTCGTGAACGCAGCGAACGAATGAGCCGAATCCGGTCCAAGGACACGAAACCCGAGATGCGGGTTCGGCGGATCGTACATGGCTTGGGCTATCGCTACCGTCTTCACGCGAGCGACCTCCCGGGCCGTCCCGACCTCGTATTCCGCCCGCGACGTAAGGTAATCTTCGTTCACGGTTGCTTCTGGCATCGGCACGAGGGCTGTTCGCGGAATCGGATCCCGAAGTCGCCCGAGCGTCAAGAATTCTGGCGGGCCAAGCTGGACGGGAACGCCCGCCGTGATCGGCTCAGCGAGGCCGCGCTCCGCGAAATGGGCTGGGACGTTCTCGTGATTTGGGAATGCGAGACCAAGGATGTGGACCGCTTGGCCAAAGAGGTCACGGCGTTTCTCGGGTAGTCGCCCGGTCGTCGATGAAAGTACGGAGCCGTTGCCGCACCTCTTCCTCGCTCCGTGGCCGAAGCTTGGGGACCCAAGGCCTGCCCGGATGGAGCGTATCCCACAACGAGCGGAGCCCCTGATGTCTGCCGCCGCCGGGGTCATGGATTCCAAACCCCGTGATGCACACGTTCCAACAAGGCTGGTAGTACTCCTCCAGAAACTGCTCAGCCATCTTGATCCACAAGGGCACCACCACGAGGTAGCGACACCTGAAGTGGGCTAGCCGCAGGTTCTCGGCGCGGCGAAGTGAGCGGGTGTGCTGGCCGATCCGTTCGTAGAGCTTCGGCTTGGAATCGTCGGGCCGTTGTCCGCTCTTGGACTTCGGCGGATCGGCCTTGCCCACGTAAATCGGTTCGGTAGCGTCGGACGAGCGAAGTGGCCGGTAGGCCTCGTAGTCACCGTCGTAAAACAGCGCGTACACGCCTGGGCCTGCGAATCTCTGAGCAAGTGGCAGGTCCAACGCCGGTTGCCTCATGAGTTCCCGAACGAGGTTTACGGTCAGGTTCCGATAGTCGAGCGGGTCGTACGGCTGGGTCTCAGGCATGACCGGGGGCCAGGCTGGCGGCGATGCTTTCCGCCAACGTGACGGCGAGTCTCATGGGCACGGCGTTGCCAAGCTGTCTCATCGTCTCCGTCCAGCTTCCGGTGAAACGCCAAGCGTCGGGAAAAGTCTGCACTCTCGCCGCCTCCCGCACGGTCAGGTAGCGCACGGTCCCGTCGGAGAACGCGATCATGTTCTCTCCACCGGGGACCCCGTGGACGCCGGCCTTGAGCGTCTTCGACGGCAGGTCGAGCGGGCTTCCCGTGTGTCCGGGATACGCGCGGGCTCCCGGCTGAAACCTGTGAAAAAAGGCGTCCGGTTCTTCGTCCGGTGGGCTGGGTTCGGCCAAGTCCGATATGGAGTCGCGAAGCGTCATCCAAGGCTCCGCATCGGGCGGGAACAGCGTGGGTAGCCGATTGATAGCTCCCTTCAACCTGGCCGGACGTTCAGGTTTCTCAAGATCGCGCTCCTCCCAATACTCGCCCGTAACCCATTGGTCGTACTGGAGCCTTTCGCGGGAGTGGGTCGCCTCCGGGAAGTGCCACTCCGTATCGACGTCATGTCGAAACCCGACGATGAAGACGCGTTCGCGCGTCTGCGGCACCCCGTAGTCGGCCGCGTTGAGAAGGCGGCGGACGATCCGGTAGTGAAGTCCTTCCCGACTTCCGCGAGTGTGAACGTCCTCCAGCCTGCCCAGGTGGTCCTCCCAAGTGTCGTCCGAGCGCCGCAGAATCTCGGGATGCTGGAGCCGCAACTCAATGTAGGCCAGATAGTTCCTGAAGGCTTTACGGGTGAGACCCTTGACGTTCTCGAACAGGAACGCGGCTGGCTGAGCCTCGCGAATGGCGCGGATGAACTCGGGAATCATGTCCCGCCCATCGTCCATCCCTCGGTGCTTTCCGCCTATGCTGAAAGGCTGGCACGGAGGGCCACCCGCCACCAGTTGGACCGAGCCCAGTGACCCGTAGTCGCATTCGCGCACGTCACCCTCGACGACCTTCCATTCCGAGACTCCGGCAACGGTGTCATGCCGGATGTTCTCCCGTAGGGTCGCGCATGCGTCACGGTTCCAGTCGAGGAGCGCTACGTGCTTGAAGCCCACAGCGTGCGTTCCGAGCGCAAGTCCGCCTGCTCCCGTGAACAACTCAAGTGAACGCAACGTCTGCTTCCGTCCCGGCCTCTGGGAATGGTGAAGGATCCTGTCTTGAACAATAGTCTCTGGGGCGTCGCGGAGACAATCTGAGCTGGGGCCAGTTGCCCCTGTGGAAGGTCCCCGGGGATCCAGCCCCTTGCCGATTCCGCTGCTGACGACCCTCAACGGCTCGGTCCGGAATCGCGCTCCGGCCCGCGCGGCTTCGTCATTTCCACTAGCCGCCTCGTCATCGCCACCCGCTCCCTGGCCCTGCGCCGTAGGTGCCGGAGTATCTTCTCAAGTCCGTCACCCGCCCGCTCAGCCGCTCGACTTGCCGCTGCAAGGCTTCGACCTGCTGCCGCAAGGCTTCGACGTGCTCGGAGTGCCGCCGCTGTTCCCTCTCGAACTGCGCGGACAACCTCTCCAAGGCCGCCGTCAACTGCCGTTCTAAGTCGGTCACGCAGCTCCCTCCTCACTCTCTCGACAGCTTCAAGTAGGGCCGCCCGTCCATCGTGAACGCCGGACGGCTCGGCGTGTGTGCGGGCAGCGCCACGTACCGCTCCCCGCTGATCTCCATCAACTCGACGCCCCAGGTCGTCTCCTGCATCTCCGCCAGGGTCTCGCGCGCCCGGTGAATCCGTATGTTCACCTCCGTCAATGTCTCGAACCGGGAGTCGATGATCCTCGACAGCCAGTGCATCGTCGCCCAGCTGCCGCCGCAGATACCGAGGAAGAGGCTCATGCCGACCACCAGCGGCCGGAGCCAGGCCCTCATCAGCAACTCGCGCATCCGCCCGGTCGCCTTCTCCGTATCGGCCTCGATGGAACGCAGCGCGCCGTTTGCGACGGCGCTCAAGCTCTCGCCGAGCCGCGCGAGCTCGCGCGCGGCTGCGTCCTCGATCCGTTGCCGGTCTGCCTCCAGCCTGCTCCTCAGCCGGGATGTCAATTCGCCCGGGCTCGAATTCTCGTTCATACAGTTCTCCCTTCAGCCGCCACCGCTTTCCGCTGTCCGGATCGCGGGCGGTGATGTAGTCCTTGCCTTGGCGGGGCACCTCCAAGCCAACGTCCTCGAGCGCGGAGACCACATCGGCGCGACTCCTGACCGCGCCGTGCTCGACGCGCTGCACCAGGTAGTCGCGGATCAGCGTGCGCGGGTCGGCTTCGTGTTCCAGCCCGGCCCGCAGCTTCGACGCCTCGATGTAGGCCACGTGGCCCGGCCGCTGCGCCCTGGCCCGCTCCGGGTCGTCGGGACGGCTCCAGCCGTGCTCGTGGTTGAAGGCGTCGCGCAGCGGGTCGAACGTCCGCTGCCAGCCTGGCGGTGCGATGTTCAGGCTGCGGCCCGTCTGGAGGTCGCACTGCGCGGCGAGGATGTGCGCGTGGACTCCGCCGCCGCGCTCGCGGTGCAGGACCGCCGTCCATGAGTAGCGGTCCGGCTCCAGTCCCGCCCACGCCGTCTTCTCGAACTCGTCGAGGACGGCTTCGATCTGCTCGTCGGTGGGGCGGTCGTCGGGCGCCCACGCGATCACGGCCGACGTGTACTTGCGCTCGAAGTCGAGCGAGTCGGCCACGGTTGCCACCATCTCCGGGTTCCCGCGCATCACCTCGACGCCCTCGCGCTCCCGTCCCTCGGCGTCCTTCTCGCCGACGAGATACTCGACCGCCGCTTTGGCGGAGCCCTTGCCGTGCGGCAGGAACTTAACGAGCATCGGCGCCCTCCTCGCCGATGCGGGCGACACGGAGCAGCGCGCGCTCGAACGAAACGAGGTGCGCGATCACCGAGACTACCTCGGCTGCCTTCTTGTGGGTGTTCACCCAGTGCGCGAGCTGGTTCAGGTTGTTGCCGACGCGCGCGATCTGGCGGGTGCGCTCGCGCTCGACGGCCCGTGCCGACGCGGTCCACGTCCGCGTCCGAGCCATCGCCTCGCGCAGCAGCTCGGATGGCGACACGCCCGCCGCGGCCGCCTTCTCGCGCCAGGCGGCGTGCTCCGCGGGCGTCACGCGCGCGGCGACCATGACGGTGCGGTGCTCAGGCACGGGCGCATCGGGGGCGGGGTTCCGGGCGCGGTCTCCCGCGCCCGCCCGCCGCTCCGCGAGCGGCGCGAAAAGCCGGGGGGTCGCAGGGGGGCGGAGCCACCCCCTCGCCAGCCGCCGTGTTCAACACGGCGTGGGCTGGCTTACGCACCATAAGGGTGCCAGACCGCCCCCGGACGAGCACGCCGGACGCCTCACGGCGACGGGAATCTCGGGTCGGCGGAATCTCCATACCATACACGGAGAAGCCCGATTCCGACCGTGTCAACCGCCCGAATCGAGGCGGTTTCCCAAGGCTTCCAGCGCCGTCCCGGATGCGGACCAGCCGTCGCCAGCGGCAACCCCGACGCCTTGAGCAACGGCAGCCGGAAACCTGTCTCACGCCGCGCCGTCCCGGCTCTCCTCGATCCGCTGGCGGATCCACTCGTCCACCTCGGACTCTATCCAGCCCACCGCGCGGGCACCCAACGACACGGGCCGCGGGAAGAGCCCCTGCTCCAGCCGCACGTAGATCGTGCTCCGCGACAGGCCGGTGCGCTCCAGCACCTCCGGCAGCCGCAGGAAGCGTACCCGCAAGAGTGTCTTGCGCTCGGTCGTGCTCGTCATCCTTTCCTACCTCCTTCGCTGATCGATGAATCCCGGGAACCGTCCGATTCGCGACTCCGGCCGAAACCCTCCATGAACGCCAGCACCCGGTCGGCGGTCGCCAGCCTCGGCGAACGGCACCGGCGCACGTCGTCCAGGAATCTCCGGTCGCCGACCGCGCGTTCCCCGAACTCCGACGGCGACATCCGCAGGCGCCGAAGGAACGCGGCCACGCGGCGCTCGAAGTGCATGGTCAGGCTCTCCATTGCCCGTCCACCAAAACACGGTGGCCGCAAGCACCGCAAGACGGTAGCAAATAGGCTATTTCCCACGTCGTTGAGAGACAACGGGATACGGAACCGAACTTCTGGAGATCATCGCCAGTTGGGCCGAAAACCGCCTCTGCTGCACATCTGGGAAGCTGGTTGCTCTGACGGCATGACGTAGGTAATTTCCCACTCCATGGGACGACGAAAGAAGGACACCGATCAACTGGACCCGGTGCGCCGGAGGCTGCTTAGGCTCGTGGCGGAGAGCCGCACGAACCTGCGCGCGGCTTCGGGCGCCATGGACAGGAATGCCGCCTACTTGCACCAGTTCATCCACCGGGGCACGCCCCGCGTGCTGGCCGAGGACGATCGCGAGGCCCTAGCGGAGCATCTGGGGTGCAGTCCAGACCTGCTCAAGCACGACCGGGGGACCCGGCTTCGGGCGCGTGCGAGGCCACCCGTGGAGAGCCATTTCGCCGCTCCGAGGGGCTACACCGCCGTACCGGAGATCGATGTCCGGGCGTCGGCGGGTCCGGGGGCCTGGAACGACGAGTTCGAGGCCAGGGACATGTGGCTGTTGGCCGATCCCCTGATCCGCCGCGAGTTCCGGGCCAAGCCCGAGGACTTGCAAATGATCACCGTCGAAGGCGACTCTATGGAGCCGCTTCTCTCAAGCGGCGACCGCATTCTCATCGACGTGAGCCGCCGGGTGCCGGTGCCGCCCGGCGTCTTCGTGATCTGGGACGGCATGGGGCTCGTCGCCAAGCGCATCGAGCATGTGCCCCACTCCGCGCCGCCCAAGGTGGTGCTCAGGTCCCTCAACCCCGAGTACGACAGCTACGAGCGCCTCGCAGAAGAGGTCCGAGTCGTCGGCCGCGCCGTGTGGGTCTCAAGACGGTTGTAGAGTGTTGGAGCCCGCCCCGTGCCGTCCCCCAACGCAAGCCCACTGTAGGAAAGCCGATGAACGACGTTGAGTCTGTGGATGAACGGAATGCTTGGCTTGCGATCCTGACCGGTTTCCGGTTGCACTTCGGGCCTCGGGTGGCGCCATGACCTCAACCCCCCTTATTCACGAATGGTCGTGAGGCGGGGCGACGTGAGGCGGCAAGTGCTTTAGATTCAGAGTGTTAGAAGAATTTCCAGCACTCGCCAGCCATCACGTCGGGGGTGAAGATAGTGAATGCAGCGTTCAGCTTCAACAAGTTGATCAGGATCGGGTCCCGCCAGGACCGGATCACGGGGGATTCGGGGGCTCTGACGGGGCGGGAGCTGCTGAGGCGCAGCAAGGTCAGGAAGCGCGAGAAGGGGGTCGACGCCTTCGCGTGCAACCAGGTGCGCCTGCTGCTCGCCGGCTTCGGCTACCAGATCATGCACCTCCAGCGCGCCTTGCTGGAGCGTGTGACCGGCACCGGCTGGAGCCTGCGGCGTCTCGCCGACCGCGTGCTTCGCACTCCCGCGCGCTTCGCACTCCCGCGCGCTTCACCGCATCGGGCCGCCGGATCACGATGACCACCGGAGGCGCCTCGGCGCACTGGCGCATGCTCGTCCGCGGGCTCGCGACCCTGCACGGGCCCGCCGGATAGCGCGGCCGCCGCCCAGGCGCCGACCCCTTCCCCGGCCCCGGCGGGCCGCAGGGGCGCCGAGGTGTCTCCAACCGCCGGAAACGGGCTCGGTCCGGCCCGAAAACCTACTTCTCTCGGACTCGAAACGCCTGTCTTGGGGCTCCGAAACACCTCGCGGGTTGCGAGAGCTCCCTCAGCCCCCCAACCTTACCCTTCACCCGAAGGTTCATGAATAAGCCGGGCTGAATAAGGCAGGAAACGAAACAAGAGAGGATGACATGGAGAGGAACGGGGCGGTCGTCCCGCGCTTGAAGGCGTTTATTAGCTCAAACTGGAAGATACTGCTCCCTATGCTGCTCACTGCTCTCGGAAGCCTTGGGTTAGCCTGGATATCCGGCGCCACCGACCGAGTACAGTTTGTACCGTCCTGGCCGCGGGCGGAACTAGGCATCAAAAACCGGTTTGAGCGGAGCCCGCAGCCGGACACAGCTCGGTTCCGTTTCGTGTTGACTTGGCTGGAGGGCGATCCGTCCGGCGAGCACACGCGCACGGTCGGGCAGGCTTTTAGGGAGATCGGGGGCATCGATCTCGTTCGCTCGGCCCGCATGGTGGAGGAAGGTGGCGCCGGCGACGACTGGGAGCAGGCCGTGCTGGAGGAGGTGCGCGAGATCCTCGATACGTGGGAGGCGGACGTGGCCATCGGCGGCTTCGTCCTCGATGAAGATGAAAAGTCAGGGACATTGTGGCTCGCGGCGCCCGTGGGCAATGGCACGCTACTAAGACGGGAATATGTTCGGTTTGACCTTACACAGATCGTCGACGAGCTAGGTGCCATACTCGTGGTGGCGGCGCTCAGCGCCGCGGCGCCGACGGCGAACAACGAAGCGCGTAGCCAAGTGCTGACGGATGAGATGGAGTCGGCCGTCTCGAAGATCGAAAGCGCACTCAAGAGTCGCATCCAAGATAATCAAGATACTATCACCACCATCTCAAGACCCGCCGAACGCGCCAGACTGCACTTCTATAAAGGCATGGCTCTCAAGACCTTGGGGGAGCCGCGAACCGGAACAATCGGAATCACGCACTTGAAAGACGCAGTTAGTACTTTTGACTCCGTCCTCACGGTGTGGACGCGCAAGGACGCGCCGGGCGACTGGGCCGGGACGCAGGACATCCTCGGAAACGTTCTCCGGCTCCTGGGGGAGCGGGAACGCGGAACAATCGGAATCACGCACTTGAAAGACGCAGTTAGTGCTTTTGACTCGGTCAACACGGTGTGGACGCGCAAGGACGCGCCGGGCGACTGGGCCTGGACGCAGAAAGACCGCGGCCGCGCACTCGCGAGTCTGGGAGAGCGGGAACCTGGAACAATCGGGATCACGCACTTGAAAGACGCAGTTAGTGCTTATGACTCCGCCCTCACGATGCTGGCGGAGTTGAACCGCGATGACGGGCTGCTCTGGGCCGGGACGCAGGCCGACCTCGGAACAGCACTCGGGATCCTGGGGGAACGGGAACTCGGAACCGCGCATCTGGATTCTGCGGTCCTCGCCTATAGAGCCGCCCTCACGGTGCTGACCCGCGATAGCGCGCCGCTCCTCTGGGCCAGCACGCAGATCAACCTCGGAAACGTCCTCCGGTTGCTGGGGGGGCGAGAACCCGGAACAATCGGAACCACGCACTTGGAAGCCGCAGTTAGTGCTTATGATGCCGCCCTCACGGTGCTGACCCGCGAGAGCGCGCCGCGCGAATGGGCCGGCACGCAGACCGGCCTCGGCGGCGCACTCGCGACGCTGGGGCAGCGGGAACCCGGAACCGCGCGCCTGGATTCTGCGGTCCTCGCCTATAGAGCC
>LXNJ01000843.1_pt1 | contig 19646 bp, 13 predicted proteins | sample 809081 | NCBI WGS metagenome assembly LXNJ01 (sample SAMN04870510, study PRJNA318959) | sponge metagenome | biome: sponge; feature: marine sponge reef; material: water | host: Petrosia ficiformis | place: Greece: Milos, Mediterranean Sea | collected 2013-05-29 | depth 5-7 m
AGGCCCGTCTTTACCAGTCGTACGATCTGTTCTTCGAAGTCCATCATCTCGCGGAGATGGGCGAGCAACCGGTCTTCGGTCAGGGCGTGTCCGTTGCCGTTCGCGTCCGCCCGCCGCACCCTGGTGCGGTCCACGCTCTGGTTGAGCAGAAATTCCCAGAGCTCCCGGTCGTTCTTGAGGTAGTCCTCCCGGCGCCCTTTGCGCACGCGGTACAGTGGCGGCTGCGCGATCAGGACGTGGCCGTGCTCGACCAGCGGACGCATGTAGCGGAACAGGAAGGTCAGCAGCAGCGTGCGGATGTGCAGCCCGTCATGGTCGGCGTCCGCCATGATGATGACGCGTCCGTAGCGTAGCCTGGACAGGTCGAAATCGTTGTCTATGCCCACTCCGAGCGCGGTGATGATGGGCTGAAGCTTGTCATTGCTCAGCACCGTGTCGATGCGGGCCTTCTCCACGTTGAGCGGCTTACCCCAGAGGGGGAGAATGGCCTGGAAGGTCTTGTCCCGGCCCGACTTGGCCGTGCCGCCGGCCGAATCGCCCTCTACCAGGTATATCTCGCAGGCCATGGGGTCCTTCAGGGTGCAGTCGGCGAGCTTGCCCGGGAGCGTGGTGTTTTCCAGCGCGCTCTTGCGACGGGTCAGCTCCCGCGCCTTGCGGGCGGCATCACGGGAAATGGCCGCCTGGATGCATTTTTCGACGATTTTCTTGGCCGTGGCCGGGTTCTCTTCCAGGTACGTGGAGAGCCCATCGCCGAGCACCGACTCCACGATACCCCGGATATCGCTGTTGCCGAGTTTTTCCTTGGTCTGGCCCTCGAACTGGGGATCGGGTATGATCACGCTCACAATGGCCGTAATGCCTTCCCGCGTATCGTCGCCGGATATGGGCACCTTGAGGTTCTTCAGCAGGTTGTTCCGCTGGGCGTAGTTGTTGATGGACCGGGTGAGGGCCGTTTTAAACCCCACGAGGTGGAAGCCGCCTTCCGATGTCCGTACGGTGTTGGCGTAGGTGTAGATATTCTCCTGGTAGGCGTCATTGTATTGAAAGGCGATGTCGATCTGGTTGCCGTCCCGTTCCTGGCGGATGCCGATGGTGTCATGGATGGGCGTCTTGTTCTCGTTCAGGTACTCGACGAATTCGACGATGCCCCCCCGGTACTCGAAAACGCTGGACTTGCCCCGGGCCTTGTCGTGCAGTTCGATGCGCATGTGGCGGTTCAGAAAGGCCAGTTCCCGGAAGCGGTGGGCGATGTGGTCGAAATTGAACTCAGTCGTGTCGAAGATCTCCTCGTCCGGCTTGAAGGAGACGGTCGTCCCGTTCTCCGACGTCTCGCCCCGGACCTCCAGGTCGCATACGGGCAGGCCCAGCTCATAACGCTGGTAGTAGATCTTGCCGTCCCGGCGCACCTCGACGACCAGCCATTCGGACAGGGCGTTGACCACCGACACGCCCACGCCGTGCAACCCGCCCGATACCTTGTAGGACTTGTTGTCGAACTTCCCGCCGGCGTGGAGCATCGTCATGACGACTTCCACGGCGGGCCGGTTCTCCGTGGGGTGCGTCTCCACCGGTATGCCCCGGCCGTTGTCGATGACGGAGATATGGCCTTCTTCTTCGATGTACACCTTGATGGTGTCGCCGAAACCCTGGAGATGTTCATCGATGGCATTCTGCATCACCTCTTCCACGAGATGGTGCAGGCCGGTGGAGCTGGTGCTTCCGATGTACATGGCGGGCCGCTTGCGAACCCCCTCGAGCCCCTTCAGTACCTGGATGTTTTCCGCGTCGTACTGATCGGGTTCCGGGGTGCTTTGGCCCGATTCCGGCGAATCCGGGCTGTCCATGCGGTCCTGCGTATTTTCCCGTGTTTCTGACATCGATTTTACCTTCTGGAATTGGTGAATATGATGTCCTGGACCAGGGGCTTTCCGATCGAGCGGTCCAGTCGATTCAGAATTTCCTGCTTCATGTAGAACAATTCCTGGCGCCAGGCCGCGCTTTCCACCTCCACCACCAGCTTGCCTCCGTCGAGGTATACCGCCCGCGCGTGCCGCGCGATGCGATCGCCGACCACCTGGGCCCACTTGTCCACGGCCTGCTGTTCCTCCAGCCTGCCCTCCATGCCGAGACTTCGGACCAGTCTGCCGAGGGCTTCTCCGAGGGTGACCGTCTTGTTTTTTAGCGGCATGGCCGAACCTCAGTCGCAGGGAGTCACAGCGCCTTCATGGACGCGGAACCGGGTGATCCCCTCCCGGTAGTCCCCGATATCGCTTTCCTTGGCCGTCGTGATGAAGGTCTGGCCGTACTTCGGGACCATTTCCATCAGGCGGCCCGTCCTGGCGGCGTCGATCTCCGCGAATATGTCGTCCAGCAACAACAGCGGCGGCGCCTGCAGCTGGTGCCACAGAAAACGGGCCTCCGCCAGTTTCAGGGCCGTCGCCGCCGTCTTGTGCTGCCCCTGCGATCCGTAGGCCTGCAGGGAGACCCCGTTCATGCGGATGGACAGGTCGTCGCGGTGCGGTCCAGCTTCCGTCATGCCCCGGGCCCTTTCCCGGGGTTCGTTACGGTCCAGCGCCGCCTGGAAGGACCCTTCGATGTCACCGGGGTCCTCGCATTCGAAGGATGGCGCGTAGTCCAGCGCGAGGACCTCGTCTCCGCTGATCGCGGCGTGAACCTGCCGCGCTTCGTCCTTCAGGGCCGATACGACTTCCATCCTCTTTCTCATGATGCGGCTGCCCAGCGCGACTAACGGCGCGTTCCAGACCTCCAGGTCCAGGGCTCTTCCCGGGCTTTCCTGGTGCGCGCGCAAGGCCTCGTTGCGCTGCCGGACCACCCGCCTGTAGTCCTGCAGGGTAGCGAGATATGCCGCGTTGGACTGCGAGATCGCGATATCGAGAAAGCGGCGGCGCGATCCAGGCGATCCCTGGACCAGCCTCCGGTCGTCCGGCGAAATCACCACCGCCGCCATGATGCCGTACAGGTCCGACAGGTTACGCTGGGGCGATTCGTTCACGAGTACCTTCTTGCCCGCCTGGCGGCCGTACGCGATCTGTATATCCACCTCCCGGCCTTCCGCGGACCGGCCCTGGCCTTGTATCAGGAAATGGTCCGAGCCGATGCGCACGAGCTCCCTGTCCTGCGCCTCGCGGCAGGACCGGGCCACGCACAGGTAATAGACCGCCTCCAGGAGGTTGGTTTTGCCTTGTCCGTTCGTTCCGATGAAAACGTTCGTTTGCAGATCACAGGTCAGCGCCAGGGATATGTAGTTCCTGTAATAGCTCAGAGACAGCCGCTCTAGATGCACCTTGTCATTCTTCCACGTCGGTCAGTCTAAGGGGCATGATCAGGCACTGGTAGTCCTCGCCTTCCGACTCTTCTTCCGAAGGGATGATGATCCCGGCACTAACGGGGGAATCGAGTTTGAAGACCACGTCTTCGGTTTCTATCCGCTCGACCACGTCGAGGAGGTAGCGGAAATCGTAGGCCGTATCCATGGCGTCGCCTTCGTATTCGGCCGGCACCTCCTCCCGGGCTTCGCCGCCGATATCGTGGCTGGACGAACTGAGTTCGATGAATCCCGGCCGGGCGGCGTACCTGATCTGTCGCGTGGTCGAGTTGGACAGGACGGACACCCGTCGCACGGCGCTTTCCAGGACCTCGCGGTTCACCTTGACGATCTTGTCGTTTCCGCTGGGGATGACCCGCTCGTAGTCGGGGTATGTCGCTTCGATCAGCCTGGCGTACAACTGCGTGTTCTCCAGGTCGAACACCACGTGATTTTCCCCGATCGTTACGCGGGAAGGCGCATCCGATTCCCCGATGAGCCGGGAAAGGTTGTTCAGGGCCTTCGGAGGCACGATGATCCCTTCGGTGACCGTATCGTCGACTTCGCAGGGCAACGTCGTCTTGGCAAGCCGGTGGGCGTCCGTGGCGACCATCCGCACGGAACCTCCGCCGATGCGCAGGAAGGCGCCCCACAGGCTGGGATGCGTCTCGTCCTTCGACACGGCGTAAACCGTCTTTCGGATCAGGCGCTGCAGCGAAGAGGCCGGAATCGATATGGTCTGATCGGAAGGCACATCCGGAAGGGCCGGATACTCCTCCTTGTCAATGCCTACCAGGCGGAAGACCCCCCGTTCGCACCGGACGACCACCTTGACGCCGTCCACCTCTATGTCTACGGGCGCATCGGGCAACTCGCGCACCATCTCCGCGAATTTCCTTCCCGGCACGGTGATCGATCCGCCTTCCGTGATCTGGGCGGGAATCCTGGTCACGATGGATATGTCCAGATCGGTGGCCCCGATGGTCAGGTTGCCGTCTTCCGTCTCCAGCAGCATGTTGGACAGTATAGGCAGGGTAGTCTTGGGTGGTACGACGTTCAGGACGGTCTGTATACCGCTCATCAGCGTGGAACTGGCCGGTATGGTGATCTTCACGGAGTACTCCTTTGGGCAATCGGAACCCGTTGCCTTTGCCCCATCCGGAGCGCACGGAACGCTACATGGGTGGAATGATGTACAGTAACCTTTTACAACTATTGAATATAATAAAGAGTGAGGGGGGCTTGCGCAAGGGATTTGTGGGGTAAAACCTACTTCATATTGTAGAATAAGGGAAGACTACCCTTTAAAAAATACCATATATTGTGTATACATAGTCTTTTATATAAAAGGAATAATACTAATACAGCGTGTGGATATGTGAATAAAACATGAACTCACCATATAAAAACAATAAATATAATAACTTACACAAAAACCCCGATGTGGAAAACAAGGCACCTAAACAGATGTTTATCCACACTTATCCACACACTATAACCCCGAACCGGCCTGACCGTCCACTTATACACAAAACATCGACACTTCCTGTCCCATTGTCCCCGGGTTATCCACACGATCAGCACCTCCGGAATGGGCCTGGCAGATGAACAAACGGACCGGCGCCGGATCGAGGTCCATTATTCCCGGGTTCAGCCACCTTTCCACATCGAAACCTGATATAGAATGTGGAGTGGTGTGGATACATTAGATATACGGATCGCAACATATTGCCCGTGCTGGCGTTACAACTGGCAGATATTGTTGATAAACTGTGAATAACCCCAGAGTTATCCACAACCCCGGGCCATCATATCGGCGTTGGATACGTTCCTGAATGACAGGCAGGCTATAGCAGGGAATTCTTGATCTTATCGAGGTCGTCCTGCAGGTGCTCGTCGTTCAGCAGGACCTTCTTGACGGTCTGGCAGGCGTGTATAACCGTGGTGTGGTCTCTTTTGCCGAAAATCGCTCCGATATCCTTGAGCGACGCGCGGGTCATGTCCCGGCAAAGATACATGGCGATCTGGCGGGCCGTCACCACGTGCTTCTTCCGGGTCTTCGCGGCGAGATCCTCGACGGACACGTCGTAGTGCCGGGCCACGGCCTTCTGTATATCCTCGATTCCCGCGGCCCGCTGTTTTCTGCGGATCTTGTTGCTCAGCACCCGTTTCGCCACTTCGATGGAGATGTCGCAGTGGCTCAAGGACGCGTAGGCGAGCAGGCTGAGCACGGCCCCCTCCAGCTCTCGTATATTCGAAGCGACCCGGTCGGCGATATAGGCGATGACGTCCGGACTCAGCGACAGCCCGTCCTTGTCCGCCTTCTTCTGCAGAATGGCTTCCCTCGTCTCGTAATCGGGCGGCTTCATGTCCGCGAGAAGACCCCACTCGAACCGGGACACCAGGCGTTCTTCCAGGCCCGAAAGGTCCTTCGGGATCCGGTCGCTGGTCAGGACGATCTGCTTGCCCTTCTGCCGCAGCACGTCGAAGGTGTGGAAGAACTCCTCCTGGGTGCGGTCCTTGTGTCCCTTGCAGAAGAACTGGATGTCGTCCACGATGAGCAGATCGACGTTTCGGTAGGTCTGCGCGAACTCCTTCGTCTTTTTCTCCTGTATGGACTCGATGAATTCGCTGTAGAAGATCTCCGAAGTGACGTACCGGATGCGGTCGACGGTCCCGAGCCGCTTCGACTCATGGGCGATCGCCTGGGCCAGGTGGGTCTTTCCCAGGCCGACGCCGCCGTAGATCACCAGGGGATTGAAGGTCTGCTGGCCCGGGGATTTCACCACGGCCAGGGAGGCCGCGTGGGCGAAGTCGTTGCACTCCCCCACGACGAAGTTTTCGAAGGTGTAGTTGTCGTAGAGGTTTCCGGTTTCCGCTTCGTTCGCGTTCTGCTGTTCCCGGGCCGCCCGGGCCGCCTGGGCCGGACCGTAGGAGGGCAGGTCCGTAAGCACGGGGACGATCTGCGTATTGCCTTCGAAAATGTGATAGTCTATGGAGACCTTGCGGCCCAGCTGGGTCGTCACGACCTCGCTGATCTTGTCGTGAAACCCCTTCAGAATCCGTTCGCCGGAGAACGGGTTCGGCACCTCTATGGTGAATTTGTCCGGTGTTACGTCATGCCCCTTGGTCCGCTCGAACCAGGTCGCGAACGTCTGAGCGGGGATCATGCCCCTCAGTTCCGACAAACACATCGACCAGAGCTGCGCAGGATCTTCCTGCTTCATTGCGGATTACCTTAGTCTGTCCGAGCGGCTCAACCACCCGGAAACGGACCGGGAAACCCCGGGCCGAAAACATGGGCGTACACTCGCATGTCACATGCTAAATAGTTGTAATTACTACATTTAAAAGGTAATTAGGTACTACAACAAATCCACGGAAGGCGGAAACGTTGCGGGTTGTATCTGCTTCTTAGTATGTATGGCGCACAGCGCACTGTCAAGAGTAATATCGAAAAGATTTGCACCACGGGAATGAACTAAAACCACTTGACAGAATCAGGTCCTCCGGGTATTATAGAGGGCTGTTTTTTTTGAGCTGAAAAACGTGTAAAACCGGGAGTTACTGATGAAGCGGACCTTTCAGCCGAGCAACCTGAAGCGGCACCGCAGGCACGGGTTTCGTCGAAGGATGAGCACCAAGGCGGGGCGGTTGATCCTGAACCGGCGCCGCGCCAAGGGAAGGACCCGGGTTGCCGTCTAGGCGCCGCCGGATCCCCGCAGGACCGATGCACCATGGCCGCCGGATCCCGACGTTTTCCCCGCGACGAACACATGAGACACAGGTGGGAGTTCGAGCGGGTGAAGAAGAGCGGATTGACCGTCAGGGGACATTCGATGATCCTGTCCCTGGCTACCAGTCCGGACCAGCTCGATCGCCGGGTCGGTTTCATCGTGACCAGGCACTACGGCGGCGCGGTCGAGCGCAACCTGATTCGCCGGAGAATGCGGGAGATCTACCGTCTTAACAGGAACCGCCTGAAGCCCGGGACGCACCTGGTCCTCATTGCCCGCAATCCCGGGCAGGAAGCGACGTACCGCCAGATGAATGAAGAGTTTCTTTCCCTCTACCAGACCGCGGTGACACGTTTATGTGGAAAAGGCTGACCGCGGCGATCGCAACCACGCTCGCATGGGGCGTCCGCGGCTACCAAGTGGCAGTATCCCCGTTCCTTCCGCCAAGCTGCAGGTTTACCCCCACCTGTTCGAATTACACCATCGAAGCACTGGAACGACGGGGCCTGTTCGCCGGATCCTGCATGGCGGTGCGGCGACTGTTGCGCTGCCATCCCTTTCACCCGGGCGGATACGATCCGGTGGAGCGAACAACCGGACCGGGCGGACCAGGCAGACCAGGCAGACCAGGCGGACCGCACGGATAGCCGCACCATTGGCCGCATGCCACGGCTTACAAACCTGGAATCACGTCAACAATGGAAAAACGCGTACTCGGCGCCTTCGGCCTCATCATCCTGACCTGGATCGGGTACTACTACATTATATATCCCATGTACGCGCCTCCGCAGGCGCCCCCCGTCGACAGGACGTTCACGGAGGAGCCGGCGAGAGACTTTCCGCCGGGAGACGACCCCGCGGAGGCTTTCTCATCGGGCGAGACCGGCGAACCGGCCTTCGACGCCCCGGCGGACGAGTTCGAGCCGGTGCCGTCGCGGACTCCGCCCGCCCGGACCGAAACCCGGCCCCGAAGGGACCTGGCCGCGGACAGCTGGGACCGCTCCGAGCGCGTCCTCTTCCTCCCCCCGGTCGAAGGCGCCCCGGAACCGCGTGAAATCGTCGTTGAAAACCAGAATTTCCGGGGTGTCATCAGCACTCTGGGCGGTGCCATAACCACTTGGAAAATAAAAGGATACCGTGGAATCGGCGGAGAAGACGTGGAACTCATTCCTCCCGGCCGGGAAGCGGGTCCCGACATCATTCTCACGACGGAGCGGGGACCCCGGAGTACCCGGGCCCTGCGGTTCGCGGCGGACCGCGACGCGGTCGTGCTCGGTCCCGGACAGTCCACGGGATCGGTAACGCTCACGGCCGATACGCCCGGTGGCCTGACCATCACCAAGGTATTCACAGTCAACCGGGACGACTACGCCGTGGACCTCCAGGTGAGGATCTACGGCGGCGAGAACCTGGCCCTGGGCAGCAAGTACTATCTCCGGTGGGGCGGCGGGATCAATGTGACGGAGAAGGACTGGGACCAGGACCTGTACGCCTTCCGGGGATTCGCCTCGCTCAACGACACCGTGATCGATGAAGACCTCGGCGGGGAGCAGGAAGATCCCAGGCCCGAGACCACGGGAGAAACCCACTGGGTCGGGGTCCGCAGCAAGTACTTCTTCACCGCCATGGTCCCCGTGGACAGGAAGGCCAGGGGCTACCGGCTGAACGGCCGGCCCGTCCAGCGCCCGGAGTATGACGACCGGCAGATCGCCGCGGAACTGTCCATGGGACTCGCCTCCCCGCTCACGGACAACTTCCTCCTCTACCTGGGCCCGGTCCACTACGATACCCTGGAGCAGTACGGATACGGCCTCGAGGGCGCCGTCGATCTCGGGTGGACGATCATTCAGCCGATCAGCCGGATCACACTCATTTCCCTGGTCTGGCTGCATCAGTTCATATCCAATTACGGCATCGTCATCATCGTGCTGTCCATCATCGTGAAGATCCTGCTCTTTCCCCTGACCCACAAGAGCATGAAAGCCACCCAGGGCATGGCCGCGCTCCAGCCGAAAATGGAATCGCTCAAGGAAAAGCACAAAAACGATTCGACCAAGCTGAACCAGGAGATGATGAAGCTGTACCGGGAAGCAGGGGTGAACCCCCTGGGCGGTTGCCTGCCCCTGCTGCTGCAGATGCCGATCCTCATCGCGCTCTATACCATCTTCAGCAGCACGATCGAACTGCGGGACGCGCCCTTTGTCGGGTGGATCCAGGACCTGTCCCTCCGGGATCCGTACTACGTGCTGCCCATCCTCATGGCAGCCACGATGCTGCTCCAGTCCAAGATGACGATGAAGGACCCCCGGCAGGCCATGTTCGTCTACATCATGCCCGCCGTGCTGTTCTTCATCATGATGAACCTGCCTTCCGGCCTGATACTGTACTGGACCATGATCAACGTGCTGACCATCGTGCAGCAGGCGTTTCAGAACCGGTACTTCCCGGTTCAACCCGCGAAATGACGCCCCCTGGGTCCCAGAGGACCGCGCGTCCCGACAGTCCCATGACCTCGCAGGCCCCGAACGATACCATTGCCGCCATTGGCACGCCGCCCGGCGAGGGCGGTCTTTGCGTAGTGCGCATGAGCGGCCCCGACGCGTTCTCCATCGCCGACAGGGTATTCAGCGGCGCCGACCGGCCTTCCGATTGCCGGACCCATACCATACATCACGGACACGTAATCGATCCCCGGAGCCGGGAACGGGTCGATGAAGTGCTCCTGTCGGTCTTCAAGTCGCCGCGCACCTACACCCGGGAGGACCTGATCGAGTTCAGCGGCCACGGGGGCATGGTGCCAGGCGCCATGATCCTGGATGTGCTGATTCGCTCAGGCGCCAGGCTGGCGGAACCCGGCGAGTTCACAAAACGTGCCTTTCTCAACGGCCGGATCGACCTTTTGCAGGCCGAAGCGGTGGGTGAACTGATCAGGGCGCGGACCGACGCCTGCGCGCGGGCGGCCCTCAGGCAGTTGAACGGAAGCTGCTCGCAACAGATAGACGAATTCAGGATGAAACTTATACAAGTCATTGCATATATTGAGGTTACGCTGGATTTTACTGAGGAGGGCATCCCGGATATGGAGCCCCGGACCTTCCTGGATCAGCTGCGCCCTGTCCAGGAATCGCTGGGCCGCCTCATCAGGTCTTCACAAGAGACGCGCGTTCTGAGAGACGGCGTCCGGATCGCGTTGCTCGGAAAACCCAACGTGGGGAAATCCAGTCTGCTCAACATGCTGACTTCCAGGGACCGGGCCATCGTACATCCCGAGTCCGGGACGACGCGGGATACCATCGAGGAAAGCGTCGACATACGGGGCGTGCCCGTCACCTTCGTGGATACGGCGGGAATCAGGATGACGTCGGATTGGGTCGAACGGCAAGGCGTTGAACGGTCGCGGAAGGAATTGGACCAGGCAGACATCCCGCTGGTGGTTTTCGACGCCTCCAGCCGGCCGGACGATGATGACCGGAGCCTGGCGGACCAGTTGTCCGGACGGGACTGCGTGTTTATATTGAATAAGTGCGATCTGGATACGTATGATCCGGATGCCTACGCCGAAATGACGGCGGAAAGCCGGTGCGTCAGGACATCGGCGAAAACGGGCACGGGCCTGGAAGACTTGTTGGATGCGATGATGGAAACCGTGCGATACGATCCCGCAGGATTCGAATCGGGCCTCGTGGTGAATGCCCGCCAGGGGGATCTGCTGAACCAGGCTAAAGCAAGCCTGGATCGAAGTATCGGGGTCCTGGCAGAAGGGCTCGGCGCCGAGATGGCGGCCATCGACCTGAGAGATTGCGTGCGCCACCTCGGCGTTCTCGTGGGAAAAGAAATCGGCGACGCGGTACTGGACCATGTATTCTCCAGGTTCTGTATAGGCAAATGATGTTCCACGTGAAACAAGGACCATGCGATGGCCGGAACTGATCTGACGAAACCGGCAGAAGTCCTCGTTATCGGCGGGGGCCACGCGGGGTGCGAAGCCGCCCTGGCATCGGCGAGAATGGGCGTAGCAACGGCGCTCGTCACCCTCGATGCTTCGAAAATCGGGCAGATGTCCTGCAACCCGTCCATCGGTGGCCTGGGTAAGGGGCAGCTCGTGCGGGAGGTCGACGCGCTGGGCGGAGAAATGGGCAAGGCCGCGGATGCCACGGCCTTGCAGGTCAAGATGCTGAACACGCGCAAGGGTCCGGCCGTGCAGTCCCTGAGATCTCAGAATGACCGGTCGGCCTACCGGAAGTACATGCAGCGGGTCATCGGAGAGGCCGAAAACCTGGCAGTGGTGGAAGGAGAAGTGACCCACCTGGACGTCGACGGCCGTCGAGTGACCGCAGTGGGGACGAGTGACGGCAGGTCCATTTCATGCCGGGCCGTGGTCGTGGCTTCCGGAACTTTTCTGAACGGCGTCATGCATCGTGGGAAGAGCAATGCGCCTGGCGGACGGCTGGGAGAAAAGGCGGCAACGGAGTTGTCGGACTCCCTGCGGGCCCTCGGATTCAATATCGGCCGGCTGAAGACCGGAACGCCGCCTCGAATAGATGGTAAAACCATAGATTACAATGAGTTGGAAGTTATACCGGGCGATGAGTTTCCCGAGCATTTCTCCCATGAGCGACTATCACCGGCCGATGAACAGCTCCCCTGCTACCTGACGTTTACAAATGCCAGAACGCACGATATCATCCGTTCCGCACTTGACCAGTCGCCCATGTACTCGGGCCGTATCACGGGGCGCGGTCCCAGGTACTGCCCGTCCGTAGAAGACAAGATCGTCCGATTCTCCGACAGGGACAGCCACCAGATCATTCTGGAACCCGAAGGATGGAATACCGATGAGGTGTACGTGAACGGGTTCTCGACCAGCCTTCCGGAACCTGTTCAGGACAAGGCGCTGCACACGATCAAGGGCCTTGAGAACGCCGATATTCTCCAGTTCGGATACGCCGTGGAATACGACTTCATTCCCCCGGAAAACCTGACCCGGAGCCTTGAAACCCGGCAGGTCGACGGGTTGTTCCTCGCCGGACAGATCAACGGCACCACAGGATATGAGGAGGCGGCTGCGCAGGGTATTCTGGCCGGCATCAATGCAGCGCTGACGGTAAGGAAACGCCCGGCGTTCATTCTTGACCGGGGTGAGGCCTATATCGGGGTGATGATAGATGATCTCATCACCAAGGGAGCGGACGAGCCCTACCGGATGTTCACGTCACGCGCTGAATACCGGCTGCTGCTTAGGCACGACAACGCGGACATGCGCCTGTCGGACCGCGCCTTCGAAAACGGTGTGATTTCCAGGGAACGGCATGAAGCAACAGTCGCGAGGCGGCGGCTGGTTGAAGAAGAAACGGAACGCCTGAAGGGGGTTTACGTGGCGCCCAACCGGGCAAATCCATTGCTGACAGCCAGGTCTTCCGCACCGGTCTCGGAACCGGTGTCTCTACATAAGTTGCTGTCCCGCCCTGAGATACAGTATGCTGACCTGTCCATCATCGATCCTGATCCGATGGATCACGAACCTTCAGTCATAGGCCAGATACAGACGGCCGTGAAGTACGCAGGATACCTCGAACGCCAGCAGAGAGATATTGAACGTATGCGGTCGTGGGAGTCCCGTTCCATCCCCACGGATTTTGATTACAACGCCATATCCGCACTGTCTCATGAGGCCCGCGAGAAACTGACCAGGGTCGGACCGGAGACCGTGGGCCAGGCATCCCGAATCCCCGGCGTAACGCCGGCAGACCTCTCTATCCTCGTAGTGCATCTCGAACGACGCAATGCAGCATGCCGCGGAGAAAACCAGGTGTTCCACGTGGAACATCCAGATGCGTGAAATGGATTCATTTGTACAATTCCTTCACGGTGTCGAGGAAGCCGGCCATCGGCTGGATGCCGATAAAACCGAGGTATTTCGCCGGTACCAGGACGAAATCCGACGCGTAAACGCACTGCTCGGACTCGTATCCGAAAACGACATGGACCGCATTCCGTTGCGGCACTTTCTGGATTCACTGACGCCCGCCCTGAAGGGTGTTCTTCCCAAGGGCGGGACGATTCTGGACCTCGGAAGCGGGGGTGGATTTCCCGGGATTCCTCTCGCCATATTCATGCCCGATACAGATTTCGTACTGGTCGAATCAAACCTGAAGAAGAACGTGTTTCTACGCAAGATGAAGCGCGTGCTTGAGCTGAACAATGTAACCATAAGGCATACACGCGCGGAATCAATTCCGGAGACGGAAAGGTTGTTCGATGCTGCCGTGGCCAGGGCGGTAGCTTCAGTCGGTCAATTGACAACCTGGTGCGGGCGTGTTTTGAAACCGGGAGGGAAACTGATCTGTTACAAGGGCCCGAAACCCGAAGAAGAAACCGACTCAGCCATGGAGGCCATCGCGGCGCAGGGCATGGAATTGGATGGCATACACCGGTACGATGCAAGGATCCCCGGATCGCCTGGGTCGCTTACGCTGGTCGTGCTGAAAAAACACTAATCAACTCGACCGGGTCCGAAGGGAAGTAAGCCAAATGAAGAGAAACGGGCGCCAAATGGACCAGAAAAACACCGATGAATCAGCCTGCCCTCTCTTCGATCTCTCCGTATGGCCTTAAAACGCGTTTACATAATATAATACATTTCCTCGACACCATGATAACACATCGTATAAATAAATGAAAAATCAATAGTTACGATCTTCCGACAACCCGCTGTATCCACCGAGTAACATCACCTCGATTTCCTGCCCCGCCTTCATGAATTCCTGGTCTTCGTGACTCACGGCCAGGCCGTCGGCAATGGACATGGACCTCAATATGCCGGACCCCTGCGCTCCGGTACGCGAGGCGAATAAGGTGTCGCCGCGCCGCTCGAGGGTCACGCGAATGAACTGTTTACGTCCAAGCGACTTCGTGATGTCCTCCGACAGCTCCGCTCTGATCGTGGGGCGGTAGAGGCGCGCGTATCCCTGCATCTTCAGCAGGGCGGGCCGCATGAAGAGTTCGAAGGTGACCATGGAGGCCACCGGGTTTCCCGGCAGACCGAATACGATGGTGTCGTCTATGGCGCCGAAAGCGAGGGGCCGACCCGGGGTCATGGAAACCTTCCAGAAGGCCATGGACGTGCCGACGGCCTCCAGGGCGGCCTTGACGTAGTCGTATTCTCCCACCGAAACGCCGCCCGATGTTATGATCGCGTCCGCCACGAGTCCATCGCGCAGGGCCTGCTCGAGCGCTTCTTGGGTATCGGGACAGATACCGAGCCGCAGGGGTATGCCGCCGGCGTCCGCCACCAGGGCGGTCAGGGCGTACCCGTTGCTGTCCACGATCTTGCCGTCTTCGAGGGGTTCGTCCACGTCGACGATTTCATCGCCGGTGGAGAGTATGGCGACCCGCGGCCGTCGGTATACGGATACGTGGGAGCGATTGGTAGAGGCCAGCAGTCCGACTTCCGCCGGCCGGATCAGCATACCGGCCGGGATTATGAGGTCGCCTTCCCGGATGTCTTCCCCGGCCCTGCGGAGATCGGTTCCGGGTTCCACGGGCTGGAGTATGCGAACGCGTCGCTCATCGACCCGCAGCGCGCGTTCGGCGCGGACGATGGTATCCGCGCCCTCGGGCACCGGCGCGCCCGTCATGATGTGTATCGCCTGCCCCTGGCCGACGGGGCGTTTTGCCACGTAACCTGCCGGCAGGTCTTCGACGATCTCCAGCTCCGGCGGGGAATCCGGCGAAGCGGGTGCCGTGTCTGCGGCCCGAACAGCGTAGCCGTCCATGGCCGAATTGTCCCAGGGCGGCTGGTTCCTCGTGGCGTAGACATCTTCCGCCAGCACCCGGTCCCGGGCCGATGCGATATCGACTCTTTCCACGCCGATCGGCCGGATCCGGTTCAGTATGGCGTCCCGGGCCTCGATTACGGAGATCATCGCGGTCTCCTCACGGCACAACCTGGTCGACGGCGCCCATCAGCAGTACCGAAACTTCGGTTCCACGGGAAACGGACGTTACACCGGTTTCCACGATGACGAGCCCGTTCGTCCCGGTCATGGAACTGAGCATTCCCGATCCCTGGCCCGCAACGGTCGAGGCATGAAACCGGCCGCCGGAACGGGTGATCCTGGCGCGTAGATAGTGCCGCCGGTCTCCCCCGGCCGACAGGTCGTTCTCGAGCTTGGCCGGAACCGTGGGCAAATGCAAGTCACGCGGACCATGGCCCATCATCTTGCGCATGGCGGGCCGCGCGAAGAGGAGGAAGGAAACCATGCATGACACGGGATTGCCGGGCAGGCCGAAGAACGGTTTCCCCTGCAGGAGCCCGTAGGCCAGGGGCTTGCCCGGCTTCATCTTCACCCGCCAGAATCTCATATCCGCGCCGAGGTCTTCCAGCACTTTCTTCACGTAGTCGTAGTCGCCTACGGAAACGCCTCCGGTGGAAAGGACCATATCGGCGCTCAGCGCCGACCCTATGGCCGCCGCGATCTCGGACTCGCTGTCCCCGGCGATGCCCAGGTTGACCGGCCGGCCGCCGCATTCCCGCACCAGTGCGGCCAGGGAATAGCTGTTGCTGTTGACGATCTTTCCCGGGACGAGCTTCTCGTCGATCTCGACCACCTCGTCGCCCGTGGAAAGGACCGCCACGACGGGGCGCCTCCGGACGGCGACCTGGGATCTTTGAAAAGCCGCCAGGAGACCGATCTCGCCGGGACCGATTTCAGCGCCGCCGAACAGTACCCGCTGGCCCTGTCTAACGTCCTCTCCCCGGTAGCGTACGTTCTGGCCCGGTTCGACCGCCTTGAGGATCTCCACCGCGTCCTGTTTTTGCCTGGTGTTCTCCACCATGACGACGGCGTCCGCGCCATCGGGAAGGACGGCGCCGGTCATGATGCGCGAAGCTTTGCCGGGCCCCACCTCCGCGGAAGGGACGGTCCCGGCCGGGATGTCTTCGAGGACCCCGAGTCGGCAGGGCGCGTCCTCGGATGCCCCCGCCGTGTCCGCGGCCCTTACGGCATAGCCGTCGACCGATGAGTTGTCATGGGGCGGCACGTCGAACTTCGGGGCCACGTCCTCGGCGAGCACGCGACTCTGACTTTCGGATAGCGGTACGCGTTCGGTCCCCGATACGGAGACCGAATCGAGCACGATCTCCTGGGCCTCCTCCACCGTGAGCATGCGGTCCGCGGTCATGGATCCATCCCGGAAGTCCGTAGTGGCGCTTACCTGCCGGCGGCTTTCGCCATGAAGGCTTCTATGGCTTCGATCGTCCTGGGCGTACCTTCCGACAGCACCCGGTGGCCGTCTTCGGTCACCAGTACGTCGTCTTCGATGCGTACCCCGATATTCCTGAACCGCTCGAAGGCGGGCCGAACCGCCTCGATCAGCGCCCGGTTCCGCGGGGTGTCCTCCAGGTTTTCCAGCGTGTCCTCCCGGACGTAGATGCCCGGTTCCACCGTGATCACCATGCCCGGCCTGAAGGGCATGTCCCTTCCGCCGACGTCATGGACGTCCAGGCCAAGCCAGTGGCTTGTGCCGTGCATGAACCACATGCGATACTGGTTTCCCGTCGTACTCGTAATCAGGCCCAGCTTCAGGAGTCCGTCCACGATCGCCTTCCGCGCCACTTCATGCACCCTGCGAATGGTCATGCCGGGCCGGACCGAGGCGGTGGCGCTGGCCTGGGCTTCGAGGACGATCTCGTACACTTCACGCTGCGCTTCCGTGAATAGTCCTCCGACCGGGAACGTCCGGGTGACATCGGCGGTGTAGTTTCCCACGGCCGCGCCGATATCGGCCAGGACGAGTTCGCCTTCCGCTATCTCCCGGTTGTTTTCCTCGTAGTGCAGCGTCGTAGCGTTGGGACCCGAGGCCACGATGGATGGAAATCCCCAGTGCGCGCCGTGGCCGCGGTAGGTAGACAGGATGATGCCGTCGAGCACGGATTCGTTGAGCGGCTCCGAGGTGTCGGCTGCCCTGCCCATGATGGCGCGCTGCGCCTGGCCGGTAATGTCGACGGCGCGCTGCAGGCGCTTGAGTTCCCAGGGCGATTTGACGACACGCTGGTTTCGGAAGAGGTGCGACGCCAGCCTCACTTGCACGGCGGGAAAACGGCCGGCCTCCGAGGCGAATCGGCGGGCCCGGGGATACCGGTCCCCGAACCTGGACGCGGTGTCGGCCAGGAGCCAGACCTGAACGGGCGTACCACGGGCGATGGATTCGCCTGTGGCCCGGTAGTCCCCTTCGTCGTCGGACGGGCGTTTATCATAGGCGGATCCGCCGAGGACGGCGTCGACAAAGGCATTGAATTCCTCATCGGGCCAAACGTGCTCGATCCCGGTCATCTGCCGGGCTTCCTCCACGCCGATCATGTGGCCGGTCCAGATTTCCCGCGCCGGATCGCGCCTGGGGAGAAAGAGAATCTCCTTCTGGCTCCGATTGTCCGGCAGCAGCACGAGCGTGGCGCCGGGTTGGCTGATGCCGGTCAGGTAGAAGAGGTTGCTTTCCTGGCGGTAGGGATAGTTCACGTCGTTGCTGAAGACCTTGGGTTCCGCCCCGAACAGGATCATGATACCGCTGCCCATGCCTTCGAGAATCCGTGCCCGCCTTTCCGCCAGTTCCTCCACCGGCACCGGTCCGGTGTCTTCCGTGATCGCCGTGGTCTCCAGCTGGGCGGCGGCCGGGAAAGCCGACGTTACCCCGAGGAGGGCCGTGATCCACAGCGCGGCGGAAAAGACCGTCCACAGCGCGGCGGCCGGATAAGAAATCGGTGTGCTTCGTCGCTTCATAGGTCGTCGTCCCGTTGAATCGTTCGTGTCGTACGCGTCATACGTGTCGTACGCGTCGTACGCGTCGTATGTGTTCATGTGGTGTATTCCGCGTTCACGGTCACGTATTCGTGAGACATGTCGCAGGTCCAGACCGTCACCGCGCCGTCTCCCAGCCTGAGATCGATTTCGACGGGGATTTCCTCGACGGAAAGTGCTTCCCGCATGGCCGGTTCGTCGAGGGGGAGCCCCCTGCCGTCCCGCGTCAACTGATGACCGCACAGAAACAGGTCGATCGTGTCCGGGTCCGAATCGGCGTCCGCGTACCCGACGGCGCAGAGAATGCGGCCCCAGTTGGGATCGTGGCCGTAGATGGCCGTCTTGACGAGCGCGGAATTCGCCACGCTCATGCCGATCGTCCGGGCGTCCTCGTCCGACCGGGCGCCCCGCACGCGTATCTCCACGAGTTTCGTTGCGCCTTCGCCATCCCGCGCGATCTTCTTCGCCAGGTCGGTGCAGACGTGTTCCAGCGCTTCGGCAAACCGCTCGTAGGCGTCCCCGGCGGGTTGCGTGATCTCCGGGTTTTCCGCGGCGCCGTTGGCCAGGATGAACACGGTGTCGTTCGTGCTCATGTCGCCGTCGACGGTAATGCAGTTGAAGGATTTGCCGACGGCCCGGCGCAGGGCCGACCGGAGGGCCCCCGGCGCAATGGCCGCGTCCGTGGTGACCACCCCGATCATGGTGGCCATGTCCGGGCAGATCATGCCCGCGCCCTTGGCGATCCCGCCGACAACCGCGGTAGTCCCGCCGAGATCGCACCGCACCGCGCAAGTCTTGGGCACCGTGTCGGTCGTCATGATCGACTCGGCGGCATCGGGATCGGACCCTCCTTCGCGCCGTCCCAGGGCCTCGCCGATGCCGTCTCGGACCAGGTCCATCGGCAGGGGCCGGCCGATGACCCCGGTGGAAGCCACGAGCACATCGCCCGCGGGTACGTCGAGCCCCCCGGCGACCAGGACGGCCATCTCCCGGGCGTCCTCCATGCCGGCTTCCCCGTTGCACGCGTTGGCGTTGCCGCTGTTGACCACGACGGCCCGCGCCATGCCGGTCTGCAGATGGTCTCTGGAGAGGATCACCGGCGCGGCCTGTACCCGGTTGGTGGTGAACACCCCGGCCGCGGATGCGGTCCCGCCCCCGTCGATCACCACCAGGTCCTTGCGGCTGCCCTTCGGACTGTTGATGCCGCAGCTCGCCGTGTTGGCCAGGAATCCCTTCGGCGCCAGTACGCCCCCGTCTACCGTTTGCATGGTCCGGCCCTCGCTTCCCTCAGTGTTTCGTGCCATTCCTGCAGGCTCTTCACGGATATCTCGCTGCCTTCGTTCTTAAGCGCCTGGATGGCCTTGACCGCGGACCAGGCCGCCGAGAGCGTGGTGATACACGGGATGTTCTGCTCGATGGCGGCGCGGCGGATCATGTAATCGTCGTCCCGCGCGCTCTTGCCCAGGGGCGTGTTGATGATGAGCTGGATGTCGCTTCGGCGGATGTGATCCACGATATGCGGTTCGCCCTCCCAGACCTTGTTGACCCGGGTCACCCCCAGGCCGGCGTCTTCCAGCGTCTGGCCGGTACCGCTCGTCGCCATGATCGTGAAACCCAGGCCGGCGAGTTCGCGGGCGATATCGATCACGTTTTCGTGGTCGAAGGCGTTGACGCTGATCAGGACCGTGCCGGACAGGGGCAGGGAGCCGCCCGCCGCGCTCTGTCCCTTCGCGAAGGCGATGCCCGGTTCTTCGTATATGCCCATGACTTCTCCGGTGGACTTCATCT
>LXNJ01000844.1_pt1 | contig 19645 bp, 18 predicted proteins | sample 809081 | NCBI WGS metagenome assembly LXNJ01 (sample SAMN04870510, study PRJNA318959) | sponge metagenome | biome: sponge; feature: marine sponge reef; material: water | host: Petrosia ficiformis | place: Greece: Milos, Mediterranean Sea | collected 2013-05-29 | depth 5-7 m
CACGCCCACCGACGACGGGTACCAGTCGCTGATGCCGTTGCTGGTGGACAGGAACCGCCCCGCGGTGGTCATCCGCGGTCCCTGTATCAGCCCCTCGGCGATGCCCTCGCGGATGCCCACGCCGATGAAGTAGCTGCCCCCGGGATCGGAGATGCCGGTGACGCCCGAGCGCAGCACCTTGGTGACGTTCCACGCCGATCGCAGGGTGCGCAGCTCGTGGCTGGTGTAGAGGTCCTGCTCCTCCTGCATCCGGGCCTCGCCGAAGGACGTGTGGCAGTGGGCGTCGATCAGGCCCGGCATGACCGTCTTGCCGGTGGCGTCGATGCGGGTCAGGGGATCACCCCTCGGGACTTCTTCGTCGCCGACATCGACGCCCACCGCGACGATCTCGTCGTCCTTCACCAGCACCGAGCAGTTGCCGACGGGTTGCGCTCCCGTCCCGTCGATCACCGACCCGCCGCTGATCAGGATCCAAGACGCCACAGCTGCCTCCCTGGCAATCGCCGAACTCTCGGAAGCATTATCGCGTCAAATGTCTGACTATTGTTCACCGGGCCGCGGCACGATGACGGAAGGAGCGCCAGTGGCGCCTATGGGCGACATCAAGATCGGCCTGTTCCTCACCAACCAGCACCCCGTGGGCGCCGACCTGGTGGCGGGGATGGACGACCAGCTCCGGATGGTGCGAGAGGTCCGCGACCGGGGCTGGGACTCGATCTGGGCCGGGCAGCACTACCTGCCCGACGGCATGGCCATGCCGCAGTGCGTGCCGTTCGTGAGCCGTATCACCGCCGAGTGCGGACCCATGGAGGTCGGGATCGGGATACTGCTGCTCGCGCTCCACAACCCGCTGGACGTAGCCGAGACGTGGGCATCGATCGACGTCCTGTGCGGTGGGCGGCTCACCTTCGGGGTGGGGCTGGGATACCGCGAGGTGGAGTACCACGGCTTCGGGCTCGATCCGAAGTCCAAGGTGAGGCGGTTCGAGGCCAATCTCGACCTGATCAAGCGACTCTGGACCACCGACAACGTCGACTCCGATCTCGAATGGTGCCGCATGGAGTCGGTGACCCTCAACATCAAGCCCGTGCAGAAGCCCCGGCCGCCGATCTGGATCGCGGCCAATGCCCACGCCGCGGTGGAGCGGGCCGCCCGCATGGGCGATGCCTGGATGATCAACCCCCACGCCACCACCGAGACGATCGTCGAGCAGGCGGCCCTGTTCCGGGCCACCCGCCAGAACGAGGGCCTGCCCCCAGCCGCGACCATGCCTGCGATGCGGGAGATCTATTGCGCGCCGACCCGGGCCCTGGCCGTGGAGCGAGCGGCCCCCTACCTGCTGAAGAAGTACCGGCACTATGCCGACTGGGGCCAGGACAAGGCCCTGCCCGGCGACGAGGACTTCCGGGCCGGATTCGACGAGCTGTCCGAGGGCCGGTTCATCGTCGGCACGCCCGACGACTGCCTCGAGAAGCTGCTCCCGTGGCGTGACGAGCTCGATGTCGACCACTTCATCTTCCGCACCGACTGGGTGGGCATGCCCGCGGACACCGCCCTACAGTCCATCGACTTGCTCGACCGCGAGGTGGTTCCCGTGCTGCGAGCGACCTGAGTCCCTACGCAGTCGCCCCAGCCATCCCGACGACCCTGCAAAAGGAGAACATCAGACATGGCGGACAAGACCATTATCAACCCGAACATCGGTGCCGGCTGGAGCGCGCTCGAGACCTCCGACGTGGGCGAGCTCGTCCACTCCGGAGGCGTGGTGGTGGAGGCCGGCGACCTCACCTTCGTGTACCTGTCGGGCCGCACCGCCACCGACGGCGACAGCGACGTCGTCGTGGGCGTGGGCGACATCAAGGAGCAGACCCGCCAGGTCATTCGCAACCTGCTGTCGGCACTGGAGCCGCTGGGCGGCACCATCGACGACATCGTCCGGGTACGGGTCTACATGACTCCCCCGTTCACCAAGGAGAAATTCGGTCAGATCCACGACGCCCGTGCGGAGTTCTTCAACAAGGACCACTACCCGGCCAGCACACTGGTGGTGGTCCACGCGCTGGCCCGACCCGACGCCATGATCGAGATCGACGCCGACGCGGTGATCTCGAACAAGTAGCCCCGGCGCCAGCCGCGGCCCCAGCGAGCACCGGCTGATCATGAGGATCGCCCTCAACGTCCTCCAGCAAGGCCCCATGTCCGACGGGCCCGAGTGGTGGAAGCTGTGCGACGACGCCGGGGTGGACGTGATCGGCCTGCCCGACTCGCCCGCGCTGGTCCGCGAGCTCTATGTCGTGGCTGCTCTCTGCGCTCAACAGACTTCGCGAGCGCGAATCATGACCTCGGTAACCAACCCCGTGTCGCGGGATCCGTCCGTGACCGCAGCCGCCCTCCTGTCGCTGGAGGAGATCGCCCCGGGCCGGATCGCCTGCGGCATTGGGACCGGCGACAGCGCCCTGTGGGGCGTGGGGATGCGCCCGGCCAAGGTGGCCCAGTTGCGGGACTACATCGTCGCGGTCAAGGCGCTGCTGCGGGGTGAGGAGGCCGACTACCAGGGTCGCAGATTCCGCATGCAGTGGTCGGACCTGCCGGTTCCCTCGGACATCCCGGTGGTAGTTCCGGTCTCGGGCCCCAAGGTGCTGCGCATGGCCTGCGAGGTGTCCGACGGGATGCTGCTGTCGATGGGCTTCGGACCCCACAACGTGGACTATGTCCGGAGCCTCGTCCACGAGGGTTGCAGGGCCGCGGGCCGTGATCCGGCCGAGCTGGAGCTGTGGTGGAACTCCGAGATCGTCTTCGGCGACAGCGTCACCGAAGCCCTGAGCCGGGGCATCGGCGTCGGCACCGAGTGGCTGACCATGGGGACGCTGGAGGGCAAGCAGATTCCCGAGCATCTCAGAGCGGCCCTGGTGCAGTTCAACACCGACACCCACAACCTCGGCTCGGAATACCAGGACGAGGACCGGGAGCAGGCGCTGATTGCTCGGGCCCAGGAACTCGGACTGTACGAGTGGCTGCTGGCACGAGCGCCCGGGTTGTGGGGCACACCGGCCGACGTGGCCGCCAGGCTGCGGGAGTTGGAGTCGCAGGGCTTGGACCGCTGGATGTTCTACGTGGGCCGCAGCGAGAGCGACCGCATGAACCAGCTGCGACTCATCTGCGAGGGCGTCATGCCCCTGCTGGATCTTGACTGACACCACCCGCGATACGCCGCGACCGCGTCTGGGCGTGGCGCTGGCGAGCGGCCCCTCCGATGCCGTGGCCCTTGCCGTCGAGGCGGAGCAGGCCGGCTTCGACAGCGTCTGGACCACGGAGTTCAGCTGGCGCTCGGCCACCGTGCCGATGGCCGCCATCGCCGCCTCCACCGATCGGATCACCATCGGCTCGGCCATCGCCTACGCGCTGGGCCGCAGTCCGGCGGTCCTGGCCGCCGAGGCCCGTGACATCGACGAGCTCAGCGACGGGCGTCTCATCCTGGGTTTGGGCAGCGCCCAGCCCGCCCGGATCCGCAGATGGCTCGACACCGAGCCGACCGACGTTCCCGCCCAGGTCGCCGAGGTGATCGAGTCCCTGAGGGCGCTGTGGAAGCTGGGCGAGGATCCGGTGAGCTACCGCGGCCGCCATGTGCGGGTGGACATCGAAGCCACCCCGAGCGCGTACCCGCCCCGCCGCCACCGGGTGCCGATCCTGCTGGCAGCCGTGAACCCGAGGATGCTTCGGGTGGCCGGCGCCGTCGCCGACGGGCTGGTCGCGCACCCGATAGTCGACGGGTCCGCCCTCCAGCAGATGGTGCGGCCCACGCTGGAGGTCGCCGCGTCCACCGCCGGGCGGGCCACGGCTCCGCTGGTCGCGGCCATGGTGATCGTCGTGGTCGACGACGACGAGGAACGGGCTCGTCGCAATGCGGCCTCACAGATCGCGTTCTACGCGCAGCACCCCACCTATGCGCCGCTGATGGCCCACTACGGGTTCACCGTGGCCGCGGCCTCGATCCGCGACGCGGCCCGCGGAGACGACTGGAGCGCGGCGATCACCGCCGTGCCAGATCCGATGATCGACCGCCTGTCAGTGGCCGGACCCGCAGGCCTCGTGAAGACCCGGATCAACGATCGGCTGGAGTCAGCCGACTGCGACACGCTGATCCTGCACACCCCGTCGATGCTGATGTCGGATCCCGGCGCGAGAGCTTCCGGCGACCCGGCCGCGACCTACCGCAGCCATGTGTCCCGACTCATCGACGCTTTCTCAGTCAGCCCTCGTCGATAGTGAGTGGTCGGGCCGCTTCGGGGAACATTCCCGCGTCGTGTGAGCAGCCGCGCTTGTAGATGAGGGCGCTGCGGACATAGCTGACGCACTCATCGCCGTCCTGGTTGAGGCCGCGGGTCCGCACCGTGACGATGCCGGCATGGGGACGCGACGCCGACTCGCGCACCGCGAGCACGATGCTCTCCGCATAGAGCGTGTCGCCCACGAACACGGGGTGGGTGAAGCGCACCTCGTCCATACCGAGGTTGGCCATGGCCTGCTGGCTCACGTCGGACACCGACTGGCCCAGCACCAAGGCCAGCGTCAGCCCCGAGTTGACCAGCAGCTTGCCGAATTCGGACCGCTGCGCGTAGTGGCTGTTGAAGTGCATCATGTTGGTGTTGCACGTCAGCAGCGTGAACCAGGTGTTGTCCGCCTCGCTGATCGTGCGCCCCAGCGGATGCTGGTAGATGTCGCCCACCTCGAAGTCCTCGAAGTACCGACCCTCCCATCCCGGCTTCACCGTCATCGCGCCACCCCCGCGAGGCTGGAGCTTCCCGCCGACCGGGCGGGATCCAGCACCGAGCCCACCATCTGCAGCAGGCGGCGCTGGAACACGGTCACCCGCAGTTCGGCGTCGTGGCGGGGTCCGGGCCGGTAGAAGGCCGACTGCACGCCCCGCTGCATCCTCTCGCACACATCGAAGTCCTCGTGCTGGACCCGCGACAGCAGCTCCGTTCCGGCCCGCACATCCGCATCCTGGTCATGCGAGAGGCTGAGGATCCGGGCCCGCGTGGTCGTTGGGCTCGTCGGGGTCCACCACATGACGGTGGCCCCGCCGGTGGGGAAGCCGATCACGTGGAGGTTGGGGAACACGTAGCAGCCCAGCGAGCCCTGAGCAGCCTTCCCCGCCAGGCCGGGGCGGGGCTCGGGCGGCAGTTCGGACTCCCTCCAGGGAACGGCTGCCACCGCGGTGGTGTCCCCCGCGTATTCGGCGAGGCCGTCGAGATCCACCAGCGCAGCGATCGACCCCTCGTGAACGATGGAGAGGTGGTAGTCGCAGATGGCGTTGTCCATCACCAGCTTCCAGTTGGCCGCGATCGGATCGTCGAGAGACGCACCGAGTCCCATGCCGGCGATGTCATGGCCGCCCAGCAACTCGGGAATGTCCTCGAGGTAGTCGAGCAACTCGGGCGCGTCGCCGCTGACGTTGACGAAGACGAGCCCCTCCCAGGTGTCGAGACGCAACTCGGTGAGGCCCAACTGCGACGGGTCCAGCGGCGTGGCGAACAGGTTCCGGCGAGGGATGCCGGTGAGCCGCCCGTCGAGTTCGAAGGTCCAGCCGTGGTATCCACAGACAATGCGCCGGCCGCAGTTGCCCGTGCCGTCCACGAGCAGGCTCGCCCGGTGAGGGCACACGTTGGCGAAGGCCCGCAGGTCGCCGCCGGTGCCCCGCACCACGAAAACCGGCTCCGAGCCGATCGTGTCGGCCACGAAGTCCCCCGGCTCGGGCAGCCACCGCTCGTGAGCCACGAACATCCAGCTACCCGGGAACACGTGCTCCAACTCGGCCTCGTAGAACGCAGGGGACCGGTACACCATCGGGTCCATCAGGCCGGTCGGGCCCACCTCAAGCACGCTTGCAGGGTAGGAACAGGCCAGGCTCCCCGTCAAACGCCAGCGATACGTCTGATGTATTGTCCGCGGCACCGCAGCCCTGTGCCCACGAACGGAGGCAGCCATGACCACACGGACGGCCCTGGAACTCGTCGATGAGATCAACGAGATCGTCGAGGCCCGCCACATCAAGGAACATCCGCTCGTCGACGAGATCCGCTCGGGGAGGGCGTCGCGGGCAGCCATTGCAGGCTTCCTGAGGAACTTCTACCAGATCGGTCCCCGGCCCTCTCCCCAGGCCGACTGCGCCATCTTCGCCAAGTGCCCCGAGGATCCCGAGATCTTCCACCACCTGTTCGAGGACGTGATCCTGGAGGAGGGAGCAGGCACCGAGTCAGGCACGGAGCGGCACCTGAACGTGTTCCTGGAGCACGCCCAGGCCTTCGGACTCACCCAGGACGACCTCGACAACAACCCGACCATCCCCGAGTGCAAGGCGTTCGTGCACTGGCGCTACCACCTGGCCTACAGGGGCGACTGGCTGGGCGCGATCGCGGGCATCGCCTTCATCGAGGGCGCATCAGCGCGCCACAACGACATCATCATCGAAGGGTTGGTGGAGCACTACGGCTTCGAGCGGGGCGCGCCCGACCTGCTGTTCTGGGAGCTGCACGCCTCCGAGATCGAGGAGGGCCACGGCGACATCGGAGCAGTGGTGGTGAGCCGGTACGCCAACGACGCCCACACCCAGGAGTCGGTGCTGGACGCGGTGGTCACCAGCATCGACTTGCAGTGGCTGGCCTTCGACGGCATACACCGCGCCTTCTTTGAGGAGGACCCTGCCTACGAGCGCTGGCGCTGAGCCCGACACGCGAATTGGCAGCGACCAGCACCTCATAGGGGCCAAGACGCTGCCAATTCTGCCGCCGGAGGTAGTCCGGCCTCTAGTGGCGGGAGAAGTGGTCCCGGATCAGCTGGCCGACCTCGGCGGGGTGCTCGAGGTTGGGCTCGTGGCCTCCGGGGACCACCATCGACGAGAACGAGTCGCCCAGTTCGGCCATCTTGGCGGCCCATCCCTGCTCGAGCAGCGGATCGTCGGCCCCCTCCACCCACAGGATCGGGGTGGCGCAGTGCCGCAGCGGCTCGGGCCAGTCCTCCGGTCGGACCACTCGTTCCGCCGAGGGGTTCCGCAGGCCGAGCGCGCTCAGAGCCTCCCAGTGGCCCGGGATCATGCTGTTGTCGAAGCGACGCTGGAAGTGATCCTCCATGCCTTCCGCGCTGCTCACCAGCATGGCGGTCAGCCGGGCGGCGGCGTCCAGACTGGGCGTGTAGTCGCTGAGCCGCTCGATGCCTCCCGGCACCCGGTACAGCCGCCCGCCCGTGCCGGTGATGGCCACCGCGGCCCTCACGTTCCATCCCCATTGGGGCTCCGCGGTACCCCGGGCCACGAGCTCAGCCCCGAAGGAGCTCCCCGCGAAGAACACCGGCCCGTCGAGTCCGAGAACGTGGCAGATCGACCTGAGGTGCTCGAGGCGGAAGTCGTAGGGCGACCGGTCGAAGTAGCAGACCTTGTCGGTTCCGCCCCAGCCGACGAGATCGGGGGCGATGACGTGATATTCGCCGGCCAGTTCACCGATCACCCCGTCCCAGCACAGCGCGGCATCGGTGCCGTAGGCCCCGTCGTGGACCAGCACCACCGCGGGCCGGCCCGGCTCCCCGGCCTCGATGAGGCGGGTACGGAACCCGCCCGCCCGTATGAACCTGGTGTGGAAGGCCGCCGTCATAGTCGGCGTACAGTAGCGGCCCTGACAGGGGCGGCAGGAGGGCGAGCGCGTGATCCAGTACCCGGTTGAGGCCGACGGCGTGCTGACCCGTGTGCTCGCTGCCGGCGCGGGCGACGACCATCTGGTGCTGGTCCACGGCGTCGGAGCCCGCGCCGACCGCTGGCGCCGCAATGTCGATGCTCTCGCCGGCGCGGGCTGGCACGTGCATGCGCTGGACCTGCCCGGCCACGGGCTGGCCCAGAAGGGCGACGGACCAGACTACACGGTGCCCGGATACGCCCGCTTCCTCGAGGGCTTCCTCGACGTGATCGGAGCCCCAAGCGCGGTGCTGGTCGGAACGTCGCTGGGCGGTCACGCGGTGGCCACCCTCGCCTGCCGGCGTCCGGAGCGGGTACGGGCCCTGGTCCTGGTGGGCAGCATCGGATTGATCCCGTGGGGAGCCGAGCGTCGAGCCGGCACCCGTGGGCGGCTCAGGGACGCCTCCCGCGAGAGCATCGAGGGCAAGCTGCGGCTGCTGCTGCACGATGAGGCGCTGGTGACCGAAGAGTGGCTGACCGAGGAGGTCCTGATCAACAATTCTCCCGGCGCGGCGGAGTCGTTCCGCCAGATATCGGACTACGTGGCCGACTTCATTGACGACGACGTCATCGGTCCGAGACTGGCGGAGCTGGAGAACGGGCCACCCATCCAGCTGATCTGGGGAAGACAGGAGCAAGCGGTGCCACTGGAGACCGGCCTAGCCGCCCACGAGCTGCTGACCGGCTCAGAACTGGCCGTCATAGACGCGGCCTCCCACGCGCCCTACTACGAGCAGCCCGAGGAGTTCAACCGGATCCTGCTCGACTTCCTAGAACGAACCGCCCACCGCTGAAGGCCGACGCCAGAATCAGGCGACGCCAGAGCCAGGCGGGCGATGCGGTCGTTCGATTGCGAGCGAGTAGGGCGAAGCCCGTGCGAGCAAGCGAATGCACGCAGCACCCGCCGGTCACCCGGAATTGGCCGGCGCCAGAGTCAGGCGGGCGATGCGGTCGTTCGATTGCGAGCGAGTAGGGCGAAGCCCGTGCGAGCAAGCGAATGCACGCAGCACCCGCCGGTCACCACTCAGAGGGCCGATTCTGCGTCAATTTCGGGAGGGGCGACCCGGTCTATGCGCTCGTACATGGACCGCAGCCGCTCCAGATGGTTGTGCATGAGCTTGGCGGCCGCGTCCGCGTCGCCCGCGGCTATGGCATCGCAGATGTCGTGATGATCGCCGTCCACTGCGGCGCCGAACTCCGGCGAGGCCCGGTCCCGCACGAACCGGGTCCGCAGAACGCTGAACATCGGTCTGGCGATCACCTCCAGCAGCCGGTTGCCCGACGCCTCCATGATTGCGACGTGGAAGTCCTTGTGTCCCTCGAAGTCCGCGGCCAGGTCGACTTCGGCGCCTGTGTCCAGCGTCGCCTTGAGACGCTGGATCTGATCCTCGTGACCGCGCAGGGCGGCCAGTCGAGCCGAGGGCACCTCGATCAGCTCGCGGGCCTCGAGGATCTCATCGACCGACACCACATCCGCGCCCGACAGGAGCCCGATGGTGGTCTCCAGGTAGGTCTGGACGTGCTCCGCCGCGGGTTCGGCGACGAATGTGCCGCCGTTCACGCCCCGCTTGGTCAACACCAGGCTCTGCGATGACAGGCCTCTCAGCGCTTCGCGGACCGTGCTGCGGCTCACACCGAACTGAAGAGCCATCTCGCCCTCGGCCGGCAGACGCTCGCCCACCACGAGCGTTCCCTTCATGATCAGCTCCTGCAGCTGGTTGGCCACCTGCTGGTAGGCGGGCAGCACCCGGCTGACGGGCAGGCCGGACTGCTCACCGAGCGCCTCGGAGTGCGCCGACACGTCTTTGGTCTGCAATCCACCCTCCCGTGCCGGCCCAGTCACGGCGGCGATGCTAGCCCCCGGCGGACGGTGGCGCGTTTTGACCCTCAAGTGTCTGACCTTTACGCTGGCGGCACACGGCACAGGAGGCTCCGGTGTTCTCTCTTCAGGGTCGAACGGCGCTGCTGACCGGCGGAGCTGGTGGTCTCGGGCGAGCCGTCGCGGCGGCCCTCGCCGAGCAGGGTGCATCGGTGGCCATCGCCGACCTGCGCCCCGACGTCGCCGAGGGCCTGGCTGCCGAACTGGCCCAGCGTCACCCGGATCAGGCCTTCGCCGGGCTGGGCATGGACGTGACCGACGAGGCCAGCGTCGTGTCGGGCGTCACCGAGGCCGCCGCGGCCGTCGGCTCGCCCGACATCGCGGTCCTCCTCGCGGGCATCGGCGAGTTGCAGCCCATCGCCACGATGAGCTTCCAGCAGTGGCGCCACATGCTGGCGATCCATCTCGACGGCACGTTCCTGGGGATCCGCCACACGGTCAACCCGATGATCGAACGGGGCTGGGGGCGGGTGATCTGCTTCTCGTCGGTGGCCTCGCTGCAGGGCGTGGCCCGCCAGGCCCACTACGCCGCGGGCAAGGGCGGGGTCGACGGGCTGGTGCGGTCCTTCAGCCGCGAGGTCGCAGCCGACGGGGTGACCGTCAATGCCATAGCGCCCGGCTACACCGAGTCGCCCCTCAACGAGGTGGCTCCGCCGGGACGGATCGAGGCCCTCACCGCGAGTATCCCCGCCGGGCGGTTCGGGTACCCGTCGGAGATCGGAGCCCTGGCCGCATACCTGGCATCGGATGAGGCCGCCTACCTGACGGGCCAGATCATCAGCCCCAACGGCGGGTTCAAGTACTGCCACCACCTCGGCGACTAGCAACCAACCCAAGCACGGAGACTCCGAAATGCGCCTTGTGACCATGCAGTCCTCCAGCGGCGAGACAGCCGGGATCCTGCACCCCGACAGCACCGTCTCGCCGCTGGCCGCGGCCGGCCACGCCAGTGTCGTCGGCCTCATAGAGAGCGGGCCCGATGCCTGGGCCGAGGTCGAAGCGCTGGCAGCCGCCGGGAGCGGCAACAAGATCGACGGCACCGTTCTGCTGCCGCCGCTGCCGCGAACACCCCGCAACATGTTCTGCGTCGGGCTCAACTACCGGGACCACTTCGACGAGGGGAAACGACCCGAGGGAGCCGAGGTCCCCGACGCGCCGGTGCTGTTCACCAAACCGTGGACCTGCCTGGTCGGGCATGACGCCACCGTGGAACTGGACCGCGCCGCCAGCAACCGGGTGGACTGGGAGGCCGAGATCGCGGTCGTGATCGGCCGGGGCGGCAGCAACATCTCCGTCGACGACGCCCTCGACCACGTCTTCGGCTACACCCTGTCCAACGACGTGAGCGCACGCGACCTCCAGCTGGAGCACGGCATGTTCGGGCAGTGGTACAAGGGCAAGTCGCTCGACGGCTTCTGCCCGATGGGCCCCAGCATCGTGTCCGCGGCCGAGGTGGGCGACTACCGCGACATCACCGTTGAGCTGCGGGTCAACGGCGTGCAGAAGCAGTCGTTCCGGGCCGCCTCGATGATCAACTCGGTCTCACGGGTGATAGCCCGGATCAGCCTCGGGTGCTCGCTGCTTCCAGGGGACATAATCCTCACTGGAACGGCCTCGGGCGTCGGGCACTGGCGAGAGCCGCCGGAGTTCCTCGGCGCCGGAGACGTGGTGGAGATCGAGTCGACCCAGCTGGGACTGCTCCGTACACACTTCAGCGAGTAAGCACACCGAGTATGAAATAGGAAGGAGAATGGCAATGGTTGCGCTGCCCACCACCGACATCAGGCGGGCACCGGCGGTGGTCTTCGACGGCATCGTCATCGAGCCTCCCGCCGACGACTCCTTCATGGACCCGGCCGGGTACTTCTCCCAGCCGCTGTTCGATCTGGAGATGCGGGTGGCGTTCGGGAAGTCGTGGGTGTTCGTGGGCGACCTGTCCCAGCTGCGGAAGCCGGGCGACTACGTCACCGAGACGGTCGGCCACGAGCCGGTGATGGTGGTGCGGGGCCGCGACGGTGAGCTGCGGGCCTTCACCAATGTGTGCCCCCACCGGGCCAGCACCCTCGTGGAGGGCACGGGCAACTGCGGGCGGCGCCTCGTCTGCCCCTATCACGGATGGACCTTCGAACTCGACGGTCGCCTCGTCGCCCTCCCCCACCAGCGCGGCTTCAGCGGACCGGTGAACCGCGACGCCCACGGCCTGCAGGAGGTGGCGGTGGACGTCTGGTCGCAGTTCGTGTTCGTCAACGTGTCCGGTGACGCTCCCCCGCTGCTCGAATGGATGCACCCGCTGCCGGACCAGCTCGGCGGACACAACCTCGAGGCAGCTACCAGAACCTACGACCTCGACGACGAGGTGAACGCCAACTGGAAGGTCATGATCGACAACGCGTTCTGCGATTATCACCTCGAGTTCGTCCACGCCAACTCCCTGGGCCGCTACGCCGACCCCGCCTCGCTCCAGGAGGACGTCTGGGAGCACACGGGACGGCTGATGACCCGTTGGAGTCCCGAGCAGCTGGCAACGACCAACGTGCTGCCCCACCTCTCCGGCAACGAGGCCTCGGGCGCGGTGGCCTACTCGGTGTTCCCGAACTGGTTCATAGCTGCGTTCCCCAACGGCGGCTGCTCGCTCATGTGGTGGAATCCGATCACCCTGGAGACCAGCCGGGCCCGGGTGTGGAACTATTCGCCTGACCCCGGCGCCGACCATCGCTCCGACTTCGAGATGCTCAAGATGGTGCAGGCCGAGGACTACGCCATCTGTGAGAAGGTGCAGAAGGGTCTGCGGTCCCGCTTCTATGAGCCCGGGCCGCAGCACTACCTGGAGTTGCGGATCCGTGGCTTCCAACAGCGCCTGATGACGATGCTGGCCGACGCCATAGCCAGCGGAGAGGGCTGATCGGCCGAGTTCAGCCGCCCGCAGCGAGGCGTCGGGCGATCAAGCCGGCCACCTCGTCGAGGGCCGGGCGCGACCGCGGCAGCGCAGCCTGGAACCCGAGGAATCCGTGGATGGTCCCGGCCTGGTGCAGCAGTACCGTGTCCACGCCCGCCGCTGAACAGGCCCGCGCGAAGTCGATTCCCTGGTCCCTGAGCGGGTCCAGCCCCGCGGTCACCACCACCGCGGGGGCCAGCCCGGCGAGGTCGGCCCGCAGCGGGCTGAGCTCGGAGGCGGTGCGGTCGACGCCGACGGGGGCGTACTGGTCCCAGTACCACTCCATGCGCTCGCGGGTGAGGAAGTACCCCTCGGCGAGATCCATCATCGACCGGTCGTCGGTGCGGCAGTCGGTCACCGGGCACAACAGCACACAGACGCCCAGGCGCGGGCTCCGTCGGTCCCGGGCCCTCAGTGCCGCGACCGCGGCCAGATTCCCGCCGGCGCTGTCACCGGCGATGCCCAGCCGGTCCGGGTCGATGTCAAGCTGCGAGCCGTTGGCGGCGGCCCACTCGAGGGCAGCCCACGAGTCCTCCACGGCCGCGGGGAACGGGTGCTCGGGAGCGAGGCGGTAGTCGACCGACAGCAGGGCGCAGCCAGTGCGGTTGGCCAGGGCGCGGCAGAGCCCGTCCTGGATGTCGAGATCGCCGATCACCCAGCCGCCGCCGTGCAGGTACACCAGCAGCGGGGGCGGCTCGACGCACCGGGGCCGGTAGAGGCGCAATCCGAGATCACCGCCGGGGCCGTCGATGGAGAGATCGGCGACATGGTTGACAGGCTCGGGCGGTCCCTTCAGTTCGCCGATGAGGGGCGGCCGTGTCCGCATCGCCTCCAGGCTGGGCGGGCCGCTGGGTCCGCCGATCAGTTCGAGCAGTCCAGCTACCCCCTCGTCGAGGCGGGGGGATTCCCGCTCTTGTTCGCTGCGCTCCCGGTTGCCGGTCACCACCCGAGCAGCTTGCCACAGGGCGCCCCGCCGGAAGGTGTCCGAACCGGGCGCCAGCGTCCGCCGGGCACTGTGCCCGCTCGGATTGACTGCGAAGTGTCTGACCTTTAGCATCGACACCAACCTGGACAGCAGCGCCGCCCGGTGCTGCTGAAGCGATCCCGATGGGGGAAATGATGAGATCACGACAGTTCCGACTCGGTTTCCGGCTTCTAGCCGTCCTCCTCGCGCTCGGTCTCGTGGCCGCAGCGTGCGGCGACGACGCAGCGGAAACCGACGATGCTGCCCTCGCGCAGGCGCAAGCGGACGCGGCCGCCGCGCAGGCCGAGGCCGACGCGGCCGCCGCGCAGGCCGATGCCGCCCAGGCAGAAGCCGACGCCGCCGCGGCTGAGGCCGATGCGGCCGCGGCCGCGGCCGCGGCCGCCGAGGCGGCACTCGAAGCCGCGCAGGCCGATGCGGGTGCCGACTCCGCGGCAGTCGCCGAACTCGAGGCTCAGTTGGCAGCTGCCCAGGAGGCCGAAGCTGCGGCTGCGGCAGAGGCCGCAGCAGCTGTGGCAGAGGCTGACGAAGCGAAGGCCGCGGCTGAGGCCGCGATGGCAGAGCCGGTCGAAGAGGCTGCGCCGGAGCTGTCGGGCGAGCTGGTGTGGTGGTCGGACTGGACCATCGAGCAGACCGAGGCGTTCATCGACGCATTCAACGAGGTCCACCCGGGCATCCAGGTGGAGTACACCCGCTCCGACGACGCCGAGATGTTCGACCGCTTCATGACCGAGTCCGAGGCGGGCACCATCGACGCCGACATCGCGATCATCGGCTGGGACGGCTTCTCGCGCATCTGGGAGGACCTGGGCTACCTCCACGCCTTCGACTCCCCCAACAAGAACAACATCCCGGCCGACCTGCGGGCCGCGTCCGGCGCCTGGTACACCTACGGGACCCTGCTCGAGGGCATGTGCTACAACACCGAGCGCATCGATGAACTCGGGCTCGATCCCCTGGTGAACTGGGAGGATCTGGCCGACCCGCAGTACCGCGACGAGATCGTCATGCAGGACATCCTCAAGGTGGGCAGCGGCGCCCACGACATGATGATCGAGACCCGGGTGATGTGGGACGAGAACACCTGGGAGGAGTTCTGGGCGGGCTACGGCGCCAACAACGTGGTGTTCCAGCCCGACTACACCGCGGCCCAGCAGCAGCTGGTGCAGGGCAACTTCGCGGTGCTCGGCCTGTGCTATCTCGACTTCGTGCAGCCCTCCATCAACCAGGGCGCCCCGGTCGTGTGGGTCGCGCCGGAGTTCGTGATCACGGTGGGCTTCACCGTGAACATCCCGGCCACCTCCGACAACAAGGAGAACGCCGAGGCCTTCGTCAACTACATCATCAGCGAGGAGGGCCAGGCCGCGGTGGCCAACATCGTCGGCCAGGTGCCCGCGTGGCCCGAAGGTCCGTATCCCGAGGCGGCCCTGGCCGCCGCGGGCAAGCCGACGATCCTGGCCCTGGGCACGCCCAAGGCTCAGGCCGAGTACAACAACAACGCCGAGTGGTACGTCGAGCGAGCCAAGGAATGGTTCGACCTGAGGTGACATCACCGCTGGAGGACCATCTCGCTCTGCGAGCCGACGACCTCCACAAGAAGTTCGGCGCGGTCACCGCGCTGGCGGGTGTCAGCTTCTCGATCCGCACAGGAGAGTTCGTGACCCTCCTGGGGCCGAGCGGCTGCGGCAAGTCCACGATCCTGCGGATCCTCGCAGGCATCGAGACGCCGACCCGCGGCGCGGTGGCCATCGGCGGCACGGTCGTCAACGACACCGAGCGCCGGATCCTGGTCCCGCCCGAGCGGCGCGACCTGTCCATGGTGTTCCAGTCGTACGCGGTGTGGCCCCACATGAGCGTGGCCGCCAACGTCGGCTTCCCGCTGCGCTACCGCAAGGTCCCCCGCAGCGAACGCCGGGAGAAGGTGACCGAAGCCCTCCGGGCCGTCCGCATGGAGGAGTACGTCGACCGCTACCCGCACCAGCTGTCGGGCGGGCAGCAGCAGCGGGTGGCGGTGGCCCGCTCCATCGTGGGCCACCCCGCGCTGTTGCTGCTCGACGAGCCGCTGTCCAACCTCGACGCCCGCCTGCGCGAGGACATGCGGGTGGAGCTGAAGCGGCTCCACCTGGAGTTGGGTCTGACCATGCTGTACGTGACCCACGACCAGTCCGAGGCGCTGGCCATGTCGGACCGGATCCTGGTGATGGACCACGGGCTGGTGCTGCAGGAGGGCACTCCCGAGGAGGTCTACCGCTCACCGGAATCGCTGACGGTGGCCCGCTTCCTGGGAGTGAAGAACATCGTCGACGGGAAGGTGGCCGGCGACAGCGTCGTAGAGGTGCTGGGCGGATCCCTGCCCGCCACCATGGCCGAGCCGATGGCGCCAGGCGCCGACGTCGCGGTGGCGATCCGTCCCGACGGGTTCGCACTGGCCGGGGAGGGATCGTCCCGGCCCAGCATCTCCGGCGAGATCCGGCTGGCCCAGTTCCTGGGCGGGGCCTACGAGCATGAGATCGACGCAGGCGGCACCATGCTCATAGCCCAGTCCCCCCAGCGACTCGGAGCGCGGGGCGACACTGTCGATCTGTCGGTTGACCCGGACGCGGTCATCGCCTACCCGGCCGACGAACCCGCCTAGTGACCGAATCGGCCTCGTGACCGACACCGCCGTCGAGCCTGGCTCTCCTCCAGCCGACCCACCACCGGACCCGGTTCCCGCCGGCGCGCTGTGGACCGCGGCCCGCCAGAGGATTCTGTCGTTCCCGTTCGGCCTGCGAGTCGTTCTGAGCCTCACCGTGTTCACCCTGGTGGTGCTGCCGTTCTACCGGCTGATCCTGGGATCGTTCCAGGAGGGCGGCCCGCCCGAACGGGGTCCGCTGACCCTGCAGAACTACCGGGACACCTTCGACAAGTCCAGCGACATCATCGGCAACACCCTCGAGTTCGCGGTGGGCCAGACCGTGGTGCCAGTGGTGATCGGCGTCCTGCTGGCGTGGGTCGTGACCCGAACCGACGTCCCGTGGCGAGGGGTGTGGGAGTTCTCCACCATCGGGCTGTACTTCATCCCGCTGCTGGCCGCCGGCACGGCCTGGAGCATCCTGCTCGGCGGGCGCAACGGCATGCTCAACGAGATCATCCGGGCTGTCACACCGTGGGACGGCTTCGACGTGTACTCCATGCCGGGGATGATCTTCGTGCAGTCGCTCTACCTGGTTCCCCTGGTGTTCCTGGTGGTGGCCGCCAGCATGCGCAACGTGTCGCCGGACTACGAGCACGCCGCCCGGATCAACGGTGCGTCGCCGCTGTCGGTGTTCTTCAAGATCACCCTGGGCGTTTCCCGTCCCGCGCTGCTGTCGGCCGCGGTGCTGTGCTTCATCATCGGGCTGGGCTCGATGGAGATCCCCCTGCTGTTCGGGTTCCCGGCCAAGGAGCACGTCTTCACCACCGACATCTTCCACGCCCTGCGGGTGCGGATGCCCCGCGAGCACGGCCGGGCCGCGGCGACGGGGGTGGTGCTGCTGGCCGCGTCGATGGTGGTGCTGATCGCCTACCTGCGGTCGATCCGCCACAGCGAGCGCTATGTGACCGTGAGCGGCAAGGGCAGCCAGGAGAGCCCGACCCGGCTGGGACGCTGGCGCTGGGTGGTGTTCGCGGCGTGCTGCGGGTTCTTCTTCTTGACGATGATCCTGCCCTTCATCGCGGTGGTCGTCGGCTCGCTGCTGCCCTACATCGGCCGCCCCGACACCGAGTTGCTGGCCCAGTCGTCGCTGGAGAACTACCGCCAGCTCAGCGACAACCCGATCCTGTGGCGATCGCTCAAGAACAGCCTCACGCTCTCGCTGGGATCGGGGCTGTTCGTGATGGTCTTCGGCGCGCTCGTCGCGTACTGCGTGGTCCGGTTCAAGGGCCGCTGGAGCCGCACAATCGACTACGGCGCAAGCCTGCCGTTGATGGTCCCCGGGGTGGTGATGGCCACCTCGCTGCTCTACACCTACATCACCTTCACCCTGCCGGGAGGCTTCTCGATCTACGGCACGCTGTGGATCATGGCCATGGCCTACGTCGTGTACTTCCTGCCGGTGGCGGTGCGCCAGATGACCGGCCCGGTGGTTCAACTGTCCGCCGACCTCGAGCACGCCAGCCGCATCTCGGGCGCGGGCAACCTGGCCACCATGGGCCGGATCGTGCTGCCCATCCTTCGGCCCGCACTGCTGGGGGGCCTGATCCTGGCGTTCATCACCTACATGCGGGAGTTCACCCTGTCGGTTCTGCTGTTCCGCTCGGGCACCGAGGTGATCACCACCGTGATGTACAGCTTCTACAACAACGGCCGCCTTCCCTTCGTGGCCGCCATCTCCGTCGGGCTGTGGGTCGCCGGCATGCTCCTGATGGTGATCCTGCGCTTCGTCCTCAAGGCCCGAATCACCTTCTGATCCTCCGTCAGGTGAGGCTGTCTAGGAGGGCCTTCCAGGAGCCGGGGGCGCCGATGGTCAGGGCGTGCTCGGCGATGGCGGCCCTGGACTCGGCGCTGTAGACGGCCGAAGCGAGGTCGTCGAACTTCTCGCGGCACTCGGTGTCGGTGAAGGGGTTGCCGGGGTCGCCCTTGGGATCGTCGACCCACTGGGTGTGGGCGTCCCCGGCCTTGGTCGTGACCCGGGCCCAGGCCCGCCACTTGTGGGGGAAAGTCCGGTCGATCTCGGCGTCGACCTCATAGTCCACCCGGTCCATGAGAGCCAGCGCGGCCGGGTCGGCCAGCCTGGCCTCGTGGTACTCTGCCAGCCCGGCCCGGCCCCACAGCAGGGCCGCGGCCGCGCCGAAGGGCAGGCTGAACTGGGCGTCCACCACCGAAGTGGGCCGGCGCTTGGACGCCGCGGGCTCGGCCACGATGTCAACCGCTATCGACGGGATGCCGATCAGCACCGACTCGACGTCCTCGGCGTCCACACCGTGGGCGGACCGGATGGCCAGCAGCGCATCGATGGCGCCCTGGTTGTAGCGGCAGCAGGTGTGGCGCTTGATGCTGGTGGACACCACCTCCAGCGGCCACCGGCCCCAGCCCTCCAGCAGGCGCTCCGGTGCAGGAGCCTCGCTGTGGGCGGCCAGGAAGCCCCGCTCGCCGCAGATGCCGTCGTCGGTGCCGACATAGCCGTCGGCGGCAAGCAGGCCGGCCTCCACGCCGTTGCGGGCCGCCAGCGCCGGATGCAGGCGCTTGGTCCAGGCACCGTCGCGGAGGAACTCCATACTGCCCGAAGCCATCGTGGCCGCTATCCCGATGGCGGAGTTGAGACCGCCGGCGTCGAGGCCGAGAGCGGCTGCGGCCGCCGCGGCCGCGCCCAGCGCCCCGATGGTGCCGGTTGGATGGAAGTGGCGGGCGTAGTGGGCCGCAGGGTCGGCGGCCCGGCCGGCGCGGCACATGACCTCGAAGCCGATCACCACCGCTCGCACCAGGTCCCGCTCGTCGCCGCCGGCCAGAGCGGTTGCGGCCATGGCCGCGGGGTACATCACCACGCCGGGATGGCTGGAGGACGAGTTGTGCACGTCGTCATACTCGATGCAGTGGCCGGCCACCGCGTTGGCCATCGAGGCCGGCACCGCCGCCGCGGTGACGCCCGCGCCGATCACCGGCAGCGCGGCGCTCTCGTCGTGGGCGAAGCGGCCCATGGTTCGCCGGAACGCAACCGCGGAGTCCGTCACCGACCCGGCCGCGGCCACTCCGAGATGGTCGAGCAGCAGGCGCCGCACCGCCTCGATCTCCGGCTCGCCCAGCGAGTCGAACCCGATTCCGTGGACAGCCTCGGCTAGTTCTCTCGTGCGGCTCATCGTCGTCCTTCCCGATCAGTCGTCCAACCCGTTATCGGCTGCTGATCAGGGCCCGCCCGACACGAACTGGCAGCAGAACGCGCCCCATAGGGGGCAAGACGCTGCCAATTCCTCAGCGTGCTTGAACACCGCCCATAACTGGCAGCAGAACGCGCCCCGTAGGGGGCAAATCGCTGCCAATTCTCGGACATGCCGGCCTCTCAGCCGCCTCGGGCCCGTCTCATCAGGCCCTTGGCGATTATCGTGCGCTGGATCTCGTTGGTGCCCTCTCCGATGGCCATCAACGGAGCGTCCCGGTAGAGGCGCTCG
>LXNJ01000845.1_pt1 | contig 19632 bp, 12 predicted proteins | sample 809081 | NCBI WGS metagenome assembly LXNJ01 (sample SAMN04870510, study PRJNA318959) | sponge metagenome | biome: sponge; feature: marine sponge reef; material: water | host: Petrosia ficiformis | place: Greece: Milos, Mediterranean Sea | collected 2013-05-29 | depth 5-7 m
TGCCCGTGCTCAGCATGGTCGTGCCCGTGGTCCTCGTGCGACTGTCGCGCGTCGCTGTCATCACGGATGATGCCGATGCAGAAGATGCCGGCAACCACCGCGGTCAGGAAGCTGACCACGGGGCGCACCACTGCCGCGACGAACCCGAAAAACGCGTGCGTCACAAGAATCGAATCCGCGCCGGTTTCCGGGGCCGTGATCAAGAACGACATACACGACGAGCGCGATGCCCCCTTCTTGCGCATTTCGGCCACTACCGGCACGACCGAGCAGCTGCACAGCGGCACTGGCACGCCAATCGCCGCGCTAGCGCACACGGATTTCAGGCTGTCCCCGCTGAGCCACTTGAGGATCGCCTCGCGCGAAATAAGGACGTGGATGAGTCCCGCTAGAAATAGCCCCAACAGCAGCATTGGGGCTAGCAATAGGAAGGACGACCAAAGGAAATCCAGCAACCCCAGTGTTGGATCGGACATAGCGACTACGGAAACAAGTTCGGGCCGGTTAGTGAACCTTAGCCCAGGGGCACGTTGATTGTCAAGCTAAACCAAGCTCTCAACCAACTCGCCTTGCGCTTCAGCCGGTGCGACCAACGGGCCGCATTCGCCGACCGCCGGGCCTATATCACCGCAAGCGGGACCTGCCTCCGCGGCTGAGCTTGGCAAGTCCGGGCAGTTGGCGAATGCGGATTGAAATCACGATACGCCTATCCTATTTACGAGGAAGCCGCATGTCACCGGGCGCGAAGTCAATGCTTGCCGTCTTCGGAGCGCTGGCGGTGCCCTCACTGGCACCCGCCCAACCATCAAGCGCTGCGCCGTTCCCGGACGAGCTGACGCTTGAACTGGCGGTCGATCTGGCGCTGGAGCGCAATCCTGCACTGCAAGCGTTTCGCAGCGGGGTGGACATCGCCCAGGCAGATGTCGTCACCGCGGGGCTCCGCCCGAACCCAGAGCTGAGCGTCGAATCGGAAGAGTATCCGTACTTTCGAGCTACCCGGCCGCCATTCTTCAGCGGCCAGACGATCACTGCTGGCGTAGAGTACGAAATCCAGACCAAGCGCCGCCGCAGGCTGCGGACCGGAGCGGCCGAAGCGGTGGTCCGGCGCGAGGGTGCGAATGTCGAAAATGCGGCGCGGCTCTTGCGGCTCGATGTGCGCACAGCGTTCTATCGCGTGCTGTTGGCCGAGTCCAACCGCCAATTGGCCGAGACAATCCTGAACCAGACCGATCAGGTGATCGAATTGAACCGGGCGCGCTTCGAGCAGGGCGAGATTTCCGGGTTGGAGTTGACGCGCATCGAAGTTGAGCGCCTCAGCTTCGCCGACGACCTGTTCCAGGCACGCTTGGAGTTGCGGAATGCCAAGGCAGCCCTGCTGGCGTTGGTCAATTCGCCCGACATCGGAATGGAGGTGCAAGTGCGGGGCGATTTGAACGAGATGCCTGCTGTGGGCCCGGCGTCCGACGCCACCGGCGAGGACCTTGTTGCAAGGGCGTTCGAGGTGCGCCCGGATCTGAGGGCGGCGAATGCGCAGGTCGAGCGCGCCACGGCCCAGCAGCTGGTGGAGCGCGCAATTGCTCACCCCAACGTCTCGGTCCGGGGCGGCTACCAGAGGGCAGAAGACGATCACAGCCTTGTTGCGGAAATCGCGATACCGCTCACGATCTTCGATCGCAACCAAGGCCAGATCCTGCGCTCGAACGCAGAGGCCCGCCAAGCCGAGAGCCTGCTCGCGGCGGCCCGATTGCGCGTAGCGCTGGAGGTTCGCCAAGCCCTCAACGCCGTGGAGGTGAATCGCGAGCGGGTCGAGTACATCCGGACTCAGCAGGTGAGGCAGGCGCAGGAGGCCAGCCAGGTGACGTTTGCCGCGTACCGGCTTGGCGGCGTGCCGCTGATGAACTATCTTGACGCTCAGCGCCGCTATCGCGATACGATGCGGGTCTTGAACCAAGCCCTGTATGACGAGCGTCTCAGCGTGTTCGAACTGGCGGCGGCGATTGGCGGAGGGCAGCAGCAATGACCTCTCGCCGCACGCCTGGCGCGGGACTGGGGTGGGTTGGCGCGGTCGCTTTGCTGGTGTGCGGGATCGCGCTCGGATATAGCGGCTACTTCTGGGTTGCGGCGCCGACCGGCGCGCTCGGCGGGGCAGCTGCTCATGGCGCGGAAGAAGACGAGCATGAGGAGAACAGCGCTCCCACGGTGAATATCCCCGCTTCCGTGCGAGCTGCGAACGGAGTCGAGGTCCGACCGGCTGAGATGCGCGAGTTCCAGACCCCGCTGACGGTCACCGGAACTGTCGCGGCCGACCAGACGCGCATCGCTCACATCCGGCCTTTGTCTCGCGGAATCGTCGATCAGGTCTTTGTCGGGCTGGGCGACCATGTGAGCTCGGGCGATCCGCTAGTTAGCTACGACAATGTCAATCTCGGCGTCGTGATCGGCGAGTACCGCGCGGCGCATGCGGACCTGCAGAGCTCGCTCACGACGCTCGAGGTGGACGCTACGCTCTTGGCCCGCAGCGGAGAAATGCTGGAGATCCAAGCGATCGCGCGAACCCAACACGATGTCATTGACGCGGCGCACAAGGATTCGCTCGCTCGCGTCGATGGCGCCCGCGCTCGCGTGCTGGAGCTTGAAGAGCAGCTCCACCGGTTCGGCCTCTCCGAGGAAGACCTTGAACGGCTGGACGACGACGGGGACGACAGCTATCACCGAACCGCCTCGCATACCGTCCTGCGGGCACCCAGTTCAGGCATCGTGATCGAGCTGGAGGTAACTTCTGGCGAGACCATCGGTATGTCCAGCAGACTGCTGACCATCGCCGACATTGCCACCGTGTGGGTTCTGGCCGACGTCAGCGAACGCGACTTGGGCGCGGTCCGTGTCGGCGACGAGGTTTCGATCAGGCTAGCCGCCTATCATGGCGAGAGTTTCCGCGGGCGCATCACCTACGGCGGCGATCTTGTGGACACGAGAACTCGCACGGCTCATGTGCGTTGCGAGGTCCAGAACGACGGTCTCCGGATCAAGCCGGGCATGTTCGCGTCGGTAGACATCCCATCCGGCAGCACCCACGAGGCAGTCGCTGTCCCGGCCGAGGCGATTCAGGAGATCGGCGGCCGCACCGTCGTGTTCGTGAGGACTGACGGTGCCGAGTTTGAGCGGCGCGCGATTGCGGCGGGGATCGAATCCGATGGCTGGGTCGAGATCCGCGATGGCCTGCGCGTCGCCGAGGAGGTGATTGCGGCGGGCAGCTCCCTCGCGAAGGCTATCGCATTTGGCAGCGAGGTCAGCCAGCTGCACTGACGGTGCGGCTCGGAGAAGAGATGCCTCGGCCCAATCTGTCGTCGCGACAAGAGCCGCACCGCGCCTGCGGCCCGGCGCGGATGGGCCCGTTGCGGAGCTGCGGGGATCCCCGCATGCTGACCTGCGCGGCGAACTTGCCTCGGCGGTTGGCCCCTTCGAAGCCATGCTGACCGATGGACTCAAGCGAGGGCCCGTTCGCGCGGCAGTTGCCATTCCGGCCGCGTTGCTGTTGGCCGGCATTGTCGTCGGGGTGCTGCTGCACAGGTGGGCGCCGCCGTCACAGGCCCGGAGCGAGCCGAGCGACTCCCATGCGGAGGAATCCGAGCACGCGGGCGAGAGCGCGGGCATGGTCACCATTCCGGTCGAGGCGCAGCGGACCGGCAAGGTAACGACGGCGCGGGCGGAAGTGCGGGAAATCGAGACCTCCGTTCAACTCACAGGCGTAGTCGGGGCTGACCGGACCAACGTGGCACGCATCGCTCCGCTGGCCCACGGCGTGGTCACGGAGGTCTTCGTCCATCTCGGCGACTACGTCGAGGCGGGAGATCCGCTGCTCAGCTTTGACAATGTCGAACTCGGCGTTGCGGTGGCCGAGTTCATCTCGGCGAGCGCCGACCTGCGCGGTGCGCGCGCCGCTCTGGCGGCGCAGGAGGTGATCCTTGCGCGCAGCAGCCAGATGTTGGGCGTCGGGGCGATTGCCCGGACCGAACACGAGATCCGCGCGGCCCGGTACCGGGCGGCCGAGGCGCAGGTTCGGGTACAGCAAGCCAGGGCCGCGCAGTACGAGGAACAGCTGCATCGGTTCGGCATGCCCGAAACGGAGGTGGAGCAACTGGCGCACAGCGACGCCGAGATATCGCATCGAGAGACATCGATCGCCACATTGCGCGCGCCGTTTTCGGGCTTGATCAGCACGTATGACTTGAGCTTGGGCGAGACCATCGACGAATCGAACCATGTGCTGACCGTCACCGATCTGTCCAGCGTCTGGGTTCTCGCCAGCGTCTTCGAGCATCACCTTGAGGCCATCGAGATTGGCAAGGATGTGGAAGTCCGCGTTCCGGCCTACCCGGACAGGCCGTTCCGGGGGCGGGTGACCTATATCGCGGATGTCTTGGACTTGCAGACGAGGTCCACCGAAGTGCGCTGCGTGGTCGAGAACCCGGGCTTTCGCCTCAAGCTTGGGATGTCGGCCACGATCGAGGTTTCCGGCGAACACTTCGTCGGCTCGCTCACAGTGCCGGCCAGCGCCATCCAGACCGTCGATGGGCGCAAGGTCGTGTTCGTCCAAGCGTCAGAATCGACGTTTGCGGTGCGCGAGGTGGAGGTGGGCGTGGAGACGGCCGGTTGGATCGCGATTCAGAGCGGACTCTCGGTCGGCGAAACGGTTATCAAGGACGGCAGCTTCTACGCCAAGACGGCTGCGTTGCGCGGGTTGATCGGCGACCACCACTAGGGGCGGGCATGCATCGCGTCATCGAATTCTCTCTCCGCTTCAAGTTCCTCATCTTGGTCATGACCGGGATGCTGGTGGCGGTGGGCGTGAATTCCATGTACAGGCTCCCGATCGATGCGGTACCTGACGTGACTCCCAATCAGGTGCAGGTGTTGACCCGCGCGAACGGGCTGAGCCCGCTAGAGGTCGAGAGGTTCATCACGTTTCCGGTCGAGACGTCGCTTAGCGGGGTGCCGGGAATCCAGACGATCCGCTCGGTCTCCAGATTCGGCATCTCGGCGGTGTATGTCTACTTCGAGGAGGACGTCGACCTCTTCTTCGCGCGGCAGCTGGTCTTGGAACGGCTGGAAGAAGCGCGCGATGCGATTCCGGAGGGCTACGGCAGTCCCGAACTGGGCCCGATCTCGACCGGGCTCGGCGAGATTCTGCAGTTTGAAGTGCGCAGCGAGACCCATTCGCTGATGGAGCTGCGCAGCATCTTGGATTGGGAGATCGCCTTCAGGCTGCGCTCGGTGCCCGGGGTCGTGGAGGTGAATGCGTACGGGGGCGAGGCCAAGACCTATCAGATCCAGTTGGATGCGGCCAAGCTGGCCGGCGTGGAGATTTCGCTGGGCCAGGTCTACGAGGCGCTCGAGAACAACAACGCCAATGCCGGCGGCGCCTATATCGAGAAAAATCAGGAGCAGTACGTCGTCCGGGGAGAGGGCCTCATAGAAACGGTCGAAGACATCGGCAACATCGTGGTGGGCGCCACCATCGACGGGACTCCGATCTACATCAAGGACGTCGGCACGGTGTCGCTCGAAGCGCTGGTCCGTCAGGGCGCGGTGACCCGCGACGGGCGGGGCGAAGCGGTTACGGGCGTGGTGCTGATGCTGATGGGCGAGAACTCGCGGGTCGTGGTCGCGCGGGCGAAGCAGCAGCTCGAGGTCGCTCGAACGGCGCTGCCGCCGGGTGTGGAGATCGACGTGTTCTACGACAGGACCGATCTGATTCGCCGCACCATCGCGACCGTGAGGACCAATCTCGTGGAGGGCGGCTTGTTGGTCGTGGCGGTCCTGCTGCTGATGTTGGGGAGCGTGCGTGGCGGCTTGGTCGTCGCAACCGCCATCCCCCTGTCGATGTTGTTCGCATTCACCGGGATGGTCAGGGCTGGCCTGACGGGCAACCTGATGAGCCTGGGCGCGATCGACTTCGGCCTCGTCGTGGACGGCTCGGTCGTGATGGTCGAGAACATCGTGCGCAAGGTCTCGGAACGGAAGAGCTCCGGAGAGTCGACGGACCGGGCGATCTTGGAAGCCGGCCGCGAGGTGGCGAAGCCGATCGTATTCGCGGTCGGGATCATCATCATCGTCTACCTGCCGATCCTGACGCTGCAGGGAGTCGAAGGGAAGATGTTCCGGCCTATGGCGCTGACCGTCATCTTCGCGCTCGTCGGCTCGCTGATCCTGTCCTTGACGCTGATGCCGGTGTTGGCTTCGGGGGCTTTCCGCAAGGGCTTGAAGGAAAAGGAGACGATCCTGCTGCGCTGGGCGAAGCGAATCTACCGACCGCTGCTGGAAAGGGCCGTTGACCGCCCGTACCCGGTCGTGCTGGCAGCGCTGGTGGTGTTTGCCCTGTCCTTGACCTTGATTCCGTGGCTGGGTGCGGAATTCGTGCCCCGGCTCGGCGAGGGCACGATCGCCGTCCAAGCTTGGCGCCTGCCCAGCGTCAGTCTCTCCGAATCGGTCAAGAGCACGACGATGATAGAGAAGATCTTGCTGGAGTTTCCGGAAGTCGAGAGCGTGATCTCGCGCACCGGCCAGGCCGAGATCCCGACGGACCCGATGGGGGTGGAGACCAGCGACATCTATGTCTTGCTCAAGCCCGTGGACGAGTGGGAGACGGCGGGCAGCCAAGCGGAACTGGTGGACCACTTCGACGAGGCCCTCGCCGGGCGCGTGCCGGGCAACATTTTCAGCTATTCGCAGCCGATCGAACTGCGCGTGCAGGAGCTGATCGCGGGAATCCGGTCCGAGTTGGCCATCACCCTTTACGGCGAGGATCTGGACCAACTCAAGTCGACGGCGCAGGAGATCGCGAGGGTGACGGGCCAGGTTCCCGGCGCCGCGGATGTCAAGGTCGAGCAGACCGCCGGGCTGCCGTTCCTGCGCATCAAGGTGTTGCGGCAGCAGATCGCACGCTACGGCATCAATGCCTCCAGCGTGCTGGAAGCGGTCGAAACCGTGGGCGGCCGCACGGCGGGGTTAATCATGGAGGGCCAGCGCCGGTTCCCGCTGCAAGTGCGCTTTCAGCCCTCCGACCGGGGCGGGATCGAGGAAATCGAGCACTTGCCGGTATCCGATCCCAGAGGCAGGCTGATCCCTCTGGGAGAGCTGGCCGAGTTCTCGATCGAAGAGGGCCCGTCGCAGATCAGCAGGGAGAACATCCAGCGGCGGATCACGGTCGAGGCAAACGTGCGCGGTCGTGACCTGGCGAACTTCGTCGCCGACGTGCAGAGCGCCATCGGCGAGAACCTGGCCCTGCCGTCCGGCTACTACATCGAGTACGGCGGGACGTTCGAGAACCTTGAGGCGGCTTCGCAGCGGCTGGCCATCATCGTTCCGTTGGCATTGTTCATGATCTTCACGCTGCTGTACACGGCCTTCGGCTCCGTCAAGTTCGCCGCGATGGTGTTCTTGAACGTCCCGCTGGCCGCAACCGGCGGCATCGTGGCGCTCTACATCCGGGATCTGCCGTTCAGCATTTCCGCGGGGGTCGGTTTCATCGCTTTGTTCGGAGTGGCGGTGCTGAATGGCGTGGTGCTGATGAGCTACCTGGCCCAGATGCGCGAGGAAGGCTTCTCGGCCAGGGAGGCGGCGCTTCGCGGCGCGCAGGTGCGGCTCCGCCCGGTCTTGATGACGGCGCTCGTCGCGAGTCTGGGATTCATCCCCATGGCCCTCGCAACCAGCTCAGGAGCCGAGGTCCAGCGACCGCTGGCCACAGTCGTGATCGGGGGGCTGGTCACGTCCACGCTGCTGACGCTGCTCGTATTGCCTGCGATCTACGCTTGGGTCGAGGAGCGGTCGGACCGCCAGTCGGCTTAGACCCGGGCGCGGACCTGCAATGCGCCGCCGGCCCGTCCTCAACCGTCGAGCAGGGGCAGCGCGGCGAAGAATGCCAGGCAGGCAGCGAGGGCGATGCTGATCCAGAGCGGATTGCGGGATTGCTGCCCGACCCAGCGGCCGCGGCCGTTCAGCAGCAGCAGCGTCAATGCGAGCAAGGGCAGGAAACAGGCCCCCACGATTCCGTAGGTGAGCTGAATCTGGCGCACCGGAGCGTTCAACAGGAATAGGGGGACGATCGCCACGAGCACGACGCAAAAGCGGTAGGCCTTCGACGACCGCAAGTCTCCGGTCGCCCCGGTTTGCAGTCGCACGAAGTCGGCGAACATGTACGGGATGCTCTGCCAGACGCCTAGCAGGCTTGAGAAGACGGCACCCCAGAAACCAACGAGAAACACCCATTTGCCGGCCGGGCCGACGGCTTCTCCTAGGCGCTCGGCCATTTGCGTGGCGAGCGCGGCGCCGCTGCCTTGGACTTCGATCTGGGAACCGATGACGATGACGCAGAGTCCGAAGACCGCCGTCACGCCGTTGCCGACCGCTAGGTCGATCCTGCACGGTCCGAGCATGCCGGGCCCACGGCGGCCGTCCTCCTCGATCCAATAGCCGTACGACAGCAATGTCACAGTGCCGCCCACTCCGCCCAGTACGGCCAGGACCCACGAGCTGCCGCCGGCGGGAACGGATGGGACGAGGCCTGCCGCGATCTCGCCGAGCGGCGGGGCGATCATGGCGGTGGTGCCGATCACTGTCACGAACATGAGCCCGATCAAGAGGGACATGACGGACTCGAACGCCCGGAAGCTGCCGCGCAGCACGATCGCGATGCCCGCGATGGAATGCAGCGCCGCCCAGGCCATCACCGAGGTCTCGGGAGATCCGATCGGCAGCAGGGCTGTCCCGGCGACTCCGCACGCATTGGCGAGGGCGCGTCCAACGATCACCGTGAACAGCGATAGGTAGATCAAGAACGGCCATCGGATCCACGCTCCGAGCTTGTCGTTCCAGCCTTCCAGCAGCGTGGTCCCGGTGGCGAGCTGCCAGCGCGCAACGCCCTCGCTGAGGACGAACTTGAGAAACGCCCCGGCCAGTGCGGCCCACAACACTGCGGTGCCGAGTTCGGCTCCCGCGAGCGTGCCGGTCATCAGGTCTCCCGCTCCCACTCCCGTCGCAGCCATCAGCAGACCGGGAGCAATCAGGCGGAGCCAATGAACCTTCATCGGACATAGCGTACCGTGATCGTGCGCGCCGCAATCGGCGAAGGGCTTGGCCCAAGTGCATCAGGACACGATTCGCGCATCGGCGGGGGAATTGGTGCGACATCGGACGCGACGGTCGCGTGACGCGGGCAAGCATCGAGCGGGCGGCCCAAACAGTCCTTGCGATTGCGCCCAAGCTGCGGAACTCTCCGACGCGCGCTTGAGTTGGGCGGCAATCGGGGCGATCGCCTAGCCGATTGCTGCGCAGACCGCTTGGCCGACCTGTTCCGTGGAAGCAGGAGGGCCGCTGGGTTTGAGGTCGGCGGTGACCCTGCCGCTGGCGAGCACCGCGCTGACGGCGTCGTTGATCGCGGCGGCCTCTTCGGTCAGGCCGAAGCTGTGTTCGAGCATGGCTGCGGCCGAGCCAATGGCGGCCAGCGGGTTGGCCTTGCCCTGTCCCGCGATATCAGGGGCGGATCCATGCACGGGCTCGTATAGGCCGCGCCAAGCCCCGCTCGGCAGTTGGTCGCCGATCGAGGCCGACGGAAGCATGCCGATCGAGCCGGCCAGCACCGAGCCCTCGTCGCTGAGGATGTCCCCGAAGAGGTTCTCTGTCACCACCACGTCGAAGGCGGTCGGGCGCAAGAGCAATTGCATCGCACAGTTGTCGACCAGCATGTGCTCGAGTTCGATGTCGGGATATTCAGCGGCCAGTTCGCTGACGACCCGCCGCCAGAGCTGGGAGTTCTCGAGTACGTTGGCCTTGTCCACCGAAGTGAGCTTGCCGCGCCGGTTGCGCGCCAGTTCGAAGGCCATGCGGCAGACGCGCTCGATCTCCGCCCGCGAGTAGACCATCGAGTTCAGGGCAGTTTCGGCGCCGCCCGCGCCAGTGACGCCCCGCGGCTGGCCGAAATACAGGCCGCCGGTGAGTTCCCGCACGATCAATATGTCGGTGCCGCGCACGATGTCGTTCTTCAACGGCGAGGACTCGATCAGGCTCTCGTAGCAGTGGACCGGGCGCAGGTTGGCATAGACATCCAGCGCCTTGCGGATGCCGAGCAGGCCTTTCTCCGGCCGTTCGGAGGGCGGCAGGTTGTCGAACTCGGGCAGGCCCACTGCCCCCAGCAGCGTGGCGTCGGACTCCAGAGCCAGCCTGCGCGTCTCTTCCGGGAACGGCCCTCCGGTGGCGTGAATTGCCGCGCCGCCGAGCAGGCCCTCGCGAAGCTCCAGCGAATGGCCCCACTTCGCCGCGACGTGCTCGAGCACGCGAACAGCCTCGCGCGTGACTTCAGGGCCGATTCCGTCGCCCGGCAGGACGAGCACTTTCCAGTTCATGCGAATTCCCATTGTACGGCTTGACCAAGCACCGCCTTGGCCTACCATGAAGTGGTATGACGCGCAGGGAATGGCTGGCGAACAGCGCGGCTGGATTCGGAGGTCTGGCGCTAGCCGCACTGCTCGCGCAGCAGCGCGGCGGTGCCGATACTGCTCGCGCGGCTGACCCAATGGCGGTTCGGCCGCCCCACTTCCCGGCCAAAGCCAAGAGTGTCATCTTTCTCTACATGGACGGCGGCCCGGGCCAGATGGACACGTTCGATCCCAAGCCGCGGCTGCGGGCCGAGCACGGCCAGTCGATCCAGTTGCCGGAATTGCCCACGACGGTGTTCAACATCACCGACAAGGTCTTCGGCTCGCCGTTTGAATTTGCCCAGCACGGCCAGTCCGGCTTGTGGGTCAGTGACCTCTTCCCGCACTTGGCAGAATGCGCCGACGACCTGTGCGTGATCAATTCGATGGTGGCCGACCATTCCGAGCACACTGCCGGAAACTACTTCGTCCACACCGGTTCGGGATTTCAAGGGCGGCCCTCGATGGGCGCCTGGGTGACTTACGGGCTGGGCAGAGAATGTGACGACCTGCCCGGCTTCGTGGTGCTCGATAGCGGCCTGATCCCGCCCGGTGGAATGGACTGTTTCGGCAGCGGCTTCCTGCCGGCTTCGTATCAAGGCACGCTGTTCCGACGCGGCGAGCATCCGATTGCCGACATCGTGCCGCTAGAGCAGGACCCGGCGCTGCAAGTGGGCAAGCTCGACTTGATTCGCAAGCTGAACCGGGGAGCGGTGCAGCGGCTGGGGAGCGTCAGCGAGATCGATGCGACCATCTCCAACTACGAACTCGCATTCCGGATGCAAAGTGCGGTGCCCGAACTGTTGGATCTCTCTGGAGAATCGGAGACCACGCGGAGCATGTACGGCTTGGACGACGACGAGACGAGCGAGTTCGGCCGCCAGTGCCTGCTGGCGCGGCGCATGGTCGAGCGCGGCGTGCGTTTCATCGAACTGCTAACCCCTGCCCGCAAGGGACAGGATCGCTGGGACCAGCACCAGAACCTAAGGTCCGGGCACCGCATCAACGCCCGCGGGACGGATAAGCCCATCGCCGCGCTGTTGAAGGATCTCAAGGGGCGCGGCCTGCTGGATTCGACGCTCGTGATGTGGGGCGGGGAGTTCGGACGGACACCGACCGCGCAGACCAACGGCAGCGAGTTTAGCGACCGGACCGGGCGTGACCACAACCCCTTCGGCTACACCATGTGGCTGGCCGGTGGCGGGGTCAAGGGTGGCATGCGTTACGGGGCCACGGACGATTACGGCTATTTCGCTATCGAGAACAAGGTCCACTTGCACGACCTGCACGCGACGATGCTGCACCTGCTAGGTCTGGACCACGAGCGTCTGACCTACCGGTACAGCGGCCGTGACATGCGCCTCACGGATGTGCATGGCGAGATCATCCAAGGCATCTTGGCCTGAGCGGGCCCTTTCAGCCTCTGGCGCCGCTCATCTCGCATGGACGGCTGCTTGCTCTGGGCGGTTCGGTCACAGGTTGAGGCGCTGCGCGGTTAGTGCCCCAAGGCTACTCGAGCACGTTCAGGCCGCCGTCTTCGAGGGTGATCGGCCGTTGCCAGTAGGCGAACTGCGGTGTCCAGTCGTCGGCGCCAATGCCTGCCAGCGCTAGCAGGCTCCAGACCGAGCAGAACATGTCTCCGGGACCGAATACGACTGCGTTCTTGCGCAGGATCGCGCCATTGTCGAGTTCGTAGAGCACGGCGCCGGGCACGTTGTCGACGCCAGGCGCGGTCGTCTGCTCGCGGATGTAGTCGCCGCCGCCGTGCGAGGCGAGGCGAAAGCGCCAGCCGCGAGCGTTGGCGAAGCGTCGCTGCGTCGCGGGCGGATCTTTGGATAGCAACACGACCGCCAGCTCGGATTCCAAATGGGGCAGGAAGCCGTTGATCCCGTCCGCCCACAGGGTGCAGTAGCGGCAGGCTTGGCCCATGTTGTGGATAGCGAGCAGCTTGTCGCGGCCTCCGAAGAGTTCGCTCAAGCGCGTCGCCCCCTCAAAGGTCTGGAAGTCATAGTCCGGAATCGGACTGCCGATGGCGGCGCGCCGCAGCGCATTGAGCCGTTCGGTCAACTCAGAAACCTGGCGTTCGAGTTCGCTGATTGTGGAAGCAGCGTCGTTAGCGGATGGGGTGTCTTCCGGCATGGCCGATTCCTCCGAGACGGGCCGGCCCGCTCGCTCGCGAATGGCGCGCCGTTGCGGGGGTGGGGCAGGAACTGATGAGAGGAACTATAGCAGTTGCCTCGAAACCTAGCTCGGCAGGGCGGCCAGCCGGTAGAGTCTGGCCAGCACCTGGTCGCCGCGCCCGACGATTGGCGATGCGGCCCGGCCATCGGCTCGGCGGCCGTGCCGACGCTCGCGATAGAATCCCGGCGGCAATACCCTCCCGGTGCGTCGAGGGGCCCCGCCACCGGGGCGGTTCTGCAGTCCATCGCGCGCGGCGCGTGTCGCGTCGGTGCGCCGGGCAGCGCCGCCGGCCTACTTGCCGCTGAGGTCGCGGACGAAGATGTCCTTGAAGCGCATCCTGCCCTCGCCGCCGGAATGCAGTTGCAGGGCGATCAGGCCCTCTTCCGCTCCGGGGGAGGGGTAGGTGAAGTCCAGGACGCGAATGCCGTTGAGATGCACGACGTAGTGGTTGCCCTCCACTTCGATGAGCATGTCATTCCAGTCATAGGGCCTGATGACGGTTTCGAATTGCGGCGCGGGCCAGGCAAGCCAGCCCTTTCCATCCCCGTAGATCCCGCCGGTGTGATGTCCCAGGCTTCGGTCGATTTCGATCTGGCGGCCCGCCACGATGCGGGGCGTGTCACCATCGAAGGCCGTGTGGATGTATACGCCGCTATTGCCATTTGCCTCGCACTTGAAGCGCAGGGACAGGTGGAAGTCGCGATACGTGCGCTCGGTCGCCAAGTAGCCGTAAGCGTCGGTGATGCCTTGGCCGAAGATTGCGCCATCGACAACCTCCCAGCGTTCTTGGCCGACCTTCCTCCAGCCGGTTAGGTCCTCGCCGTTGAACAGCGACACCCATTCCGGCGCGAGCGAGCGGGGCCTCGGCCGGTCTTGGGCTGCTGCGACTCCGGCCAGGGAGAGCATGAGGGCGAAAACGAGAATCCTGCGAACCATCGCCTGCCTATCGTAGCGGATCGCAGCTGCAGCAGGCGCATTCGGTCGCTGCCACAGCGAACTGGCCCTGCTTGCGGCTCCACGAGGCGTTATGATGGCCCTGCCCTCAGGGCATGGAGGTGTGCCAGTGCAGCAGTTGATCCAGCGATTCCTCGACAAGGAGCTTACGCGGCGAGGCCTAGCTCGAAAGCTGGCCGTACTCGGGCTTTCGACCGCTGCCGCACAATCGCTCATCGAAAGCCTCGATGCCACCGAGAGCGCCAGCGCAAGCCTCGCGTTGCCGCCGTCCAAGCAATCGACGGGGAGCGGCGGAAGCTTGGTCATGGAGCAGGCCAAAGCCGCAGGCTCGGAGTACCTGTTCACGAATCCCGGATCTTTCGAGGTCGGTCTGTTCGACGCGCAGATCAATGCCGGCGTGCCGCTGATCATGGGCTTGCACGAGGGCATTGTCGTCGCCATGGCGGACGGCTACCACCGTGCCAGCCTCAAGCCGGCCTTCGTCAATGTCCATGTGATCGCAGGCACGGCGCAGATGGGCGGACAGCTCTACAACGCGAGCAGAGACGGGGCTGCGCTGGTGGTCACGGCGGGCATGCTGGACAACGAGCTGTGGAGCGACGAGGGCATCCTCGCACCCCGTCCCGGCTATGACCAAAAGGATGTCCCGAGACAGTTCACCAAGTTCTGCTGGGAGGCCCGCAACGCGCAGAGCCTGACGATGATGCTCCGACGCGCCTACAAAGTCGCCACAACCCCGCCTGGCGGGCCGGTGTATTTGGCAATGACCAATGGCGCGCTGGAAACGAAGGACGTCACCTCGGAGATCGTCCCGGCCGAGCGCTTCCTAATGGCGGCGCGGCCGCGCCCCGAAGCCGCGGCGGTCGAGAAGACAGCCGACTGGCTGGTACAGGCCAAGCGGCCGCTGATCGTAGTCGGCGACGAGGTCTGGAAATCGGGCGCCCAGGCGGATTTGGTCGAGTTTGCGGACAAGTACAACGTGCCCGTCACATCCGGCACGGGGGGCTACTTCAACTTCCCGGCGCGTCACCCGCTCCATCTCGGTCGCTTCAGCATGCGTTCGGACTACGCCCAGGCCGGTGTCGATCTTGCCCTGATGGTCGGCGCCCGTGACTTCGGCATTTGGCGCTTGCCGGCCGGAGCGGAAGCTCCTATGGACGCTCGCATCGTGCGGATCGGCCTGAACACGGGCAACATGGGGCGCAACTATCCGACGGATTTGGCGATGCTGGCCGATGTGAAGGCGTCCCTTGCGGATCTGGATGCGGCGCTGGAAGGGCGGATTCCAGAGCAGCGCCTGAGCGCATTCGGGCGCGACCGCGGGGATCAAGTGCGGGGCCTCGCGGCGAAGATGTGGGACGACTTCGACGGCCGAGTGCGCGGCAACTTCGGCCTGAGCCCCATGCATCCCGACGAGCTGACGTACGTCATGGCCAAGACGCTGGATCGCAACGCCGTGATCGTGGGCGAGGTGCATTCTGGCTACAACCAGCACAACAACTTCCACTGGGGCCACGGCGACGACGAGCAGATCTGGATCGGGTACACGGGCAATTCGCTCGGCTGGGGTCTCGGCGCGGCCACGGGTGCCAAGCTGGCCCTGCCAGACCGGCAAGTCGTGTGCTCGATCGGCGACGGAGCAGTCATGTACCAGTCGAGTGCATTCTGGTCGCAGGCGCGCTATGGAGTGCCGGTCCTGACCGTGGTTTGGAACAACCTCAACTACCAAACGGTGCGCGGGGGATTTCACCGCTACGGCGGCACGATGGCTGCGACCGGCAAATACGCCGGCATGTACTTGGGCGATCCGGACATTGACTTCGTGCAGCTTGCAGCGAGCCAAGGGGTCAAGGGCGAGCGGGCTGCGACACCTGCCGAGCTAGCAGCGGCACTCAAGCGCGGCATGGAGGTCTGCGGGGCCGGCGAGCCCTATATGGTGGAGGCTATGATCCGCCGGATCGGACCAGGAGCGGATTCGACTTGGCACGAGGGCTTCAGGCTCAGCGACCGTATGAAAGCCACCGGCTAGTGCACAAGCAGCGTCGCCGGAACGTTTCAGGCGGCCCAGCACAACAGGCCGCCAGGCGGGCTAGTACCGCGAGACTCTGGCTGGTCCTACATCGGTCGCCATGGCCAGCGCGTCGAAATTCATCACCATGTGGTCGTGGCGCACCTGCGCCAGCCGCCGGTCGTCCCAGAGGTTGTCAAACTCGCCCGGATCGGCCTCCAGGTCGAACAGCTCGCCCAAGCCGTGGCCGTGATAGACGACCTGCTTGAAGCGCTCGCTGCGTACCATGGTGGCGAAGCTTTGCACGCCGGCCAGCGCCCGGTAGTACTCGCTGCGCACGAACTCCCGGTGATGTCCGGGCGCTGACTTGCCTTCCAGCAGGGGAGTCAGCGGCTTGCCATGCATAGCGCCCGGCACATTGAGGCCGGCCAGCTCGAGGAGCGTGGGAGCGAGATCGGTGAGTTCCACCAGCGCTTGGCTGCGCAGACCTTGCTGGAAGCGCCCGGGCCACGAGATTACCAGCGGCACGTGCACCAAGCTCTCGTAGAAGCGGCAGCCCTTCAGCAAGAGTCCGTGATCACCCAGCGTCTCGCCATGGTCGCTGGTGAAGATGACCACGGTGTTGGAGAGTTGGCCGCTCTCCTGCAAGGCGTCGAGCATCCTGCCCAGGTTGTGATCGATCAGCTCGATCATGGCGAAGTACTTCGCTTGGTAGGATTTTGCGTTGAAGTCTTCCGGCCGCCGCGCCGGTGTTTGGAAATTGACAGCCTCCAGGCGTTGCTGGGCCGCCAGATCCGACTCGCGGAACAGCGGGCCGGGCATGTCCGATTCAGGGTAGTGTTCCAGCCACTCCTCCGGCGGGTCGAACGGCGAGTGCGGGTCGAAGCAGTTCAGGCTGAACAGCCAAGGCCCGGAGCGTTCTTCACGCATGAATTCGATGGCCCGATCGGCGCACCAAGTGGTTTGGTGAAACTCGCTCGGAATGTAGCCGAGCCGCTTGTAGATCGAATCGTAGTCCTTGTCCAGCGAGCGCAGCCACTCGATATAGGCGTGCCCCGCGGGCCAGTCGTCGCTGGGATGGTGGCTCCAGTCAAACACCCGGTACCCGTCATTGATCCGCGGCTCGATTCGTCCTTGGGCGGCAGAGAGGTGAAACTTGCCGACCAGCCCACAATCGTAGCCGGCATCGGCGAGTGTCTTGGTGACCAACGGCGCTGCGGCGTCCCAGGTCTCGTTCCCATTCATGCAGCCATGCACTGCGGACGGGTACATCCCGGTCAGGAAGCCTGCCCGGCTGGGGGTGCAGATCGGGGATTGACAGTAGGCGTTCTCGAACGCGACGCCGCTCGCGGCCAGGCGGTCGATATTCGGCGTGCGGATGTGCCGGTGTCCTAGGGAGTGGATTGTGTCCCAGCGCTGTTGGTCGGTACAGATCCATAGAATGTTGGGGCGCCTGTCTGCGGACCGAGCCTCAGTGCCGGCCAAAGCGGCCCCGCCAGCGCCTAGGAAGCCCCTCCTGGTGATTGTGGAAGCCATAGCGCCCAAGATTATGGCATTTGAGGGTGGCAACGAGGCAAGTAGCTGCGACGCGCCGGGCAGACAGTCCGGCAGCCCTCCGCACTCGCAAGAGCCGCAGTATAATCGCGAAATTCCGGGACTTTGCAATAGGCTCACATGACAACATCAGCACTTCCGACACTCGCGCTGGCCGGCGCAGCCGCGCTGGGGCAGCTCCAAGCGGCAACAACCGAAAACCCGCTCAACCGCAGGGACCTCAGCGGCGGAGCCAGAGTCACCGCCAGCACAGCGCCGTTCTTGGTGTTCCTTGAAACCAACTACGGGCGCTACCACGGCGGATGCCTGGGAACACTGATCTCAAACAGCTGGATCGTGACCGCCGCGCACTGCATAGACGCAACCGGCGGCCGCCAAATCGTCGTGCGGCACATCAGCGGCTACGAAGACCGAAAATTCGCCCGCCCGCCGGACCGGGCCGACGAAACGCGGCACATCACGATCCACGTGCACCCGGCCTACGAACCCGCACCCCCCGATAGCTGGGAGGACGTCGGAACCGACATCGCGCTGCTAAGGCTTCCAAGACCGTTCCAAGGCTCGAGCATCGCGCCCGTGCGCCTGCCGACAGCGGCCGAGGCGCTCACGATCCAGCCCGGCCTGACTGTCCGAACAATCGGCAAGACCGGACGCCGCAGCGCAGCCAGCGCCGACTGGCCGATCTGGACCAAGCCGCACGCCTCAGCGATAACCGTACGCACAGATCCGGGATCGCGGTTCCTCGAACTCGGCGACAGCGGGGGGCCAACGCTCATGCAAGTCGGCGGCGAATGGGTGCTCATCGGCCTCAATAGAGGCGCAGATACCGAAGGGCAGAGAACTTACGATGCAGTCAACATCAGCTATCACCGCGAATGGATGGCCGCCCTGGGCGTAGACGGGATCGAGCCGCCACGCTTGCAACCGCCAGCACCGCCAAGCACGCCCGAGCCGCGCCCGCAAGGCAAGATCACGCTCACGCTCGAAACCGAGAACCTGACCGGGCTAACCTGTGCCTTCGAGACCAGCGGAGGTGCCAGCACCCGCATAAGCGGCAGCAACAGCCGAAGCAGCATCAGCTGGAACCTCACCGGCCCGTTTCGCAGAAGCATAACCATCGAATGCGAATGAGTCGGGAAAGATGGGCTCGCAATAATCGAGTCGAAGGCTGCCTTTGCAAGGTTCCGGCAACGCGGCTCAACGTGACCGAGCGCTCTCGCGCGCCCGCGCACCTACACGTGCCGACCGCCGAACTCGTTCTTGAGCCGCCCGTCGACACGCTCCACCGTCGAACGCTCGCAAGAACGTCGCCTTGCTCGGCACGGGCCGGCCTGCTCTCAGCCGCACAGGTGCCGCAGCAGCGGGTCAGTCCCCAGCCGCTCCACCAGCGCCCGTTTTGCGGTCACATCGACCACGGCGTCGGCCGGAATAGCCCGAGCCAGCACCGCCTGGCTCTCCAGCGTCCGGCCCGGCTGTACAAATTCACATCGCCTTGTCACTAAAGGGCCGTTTCTTATCGAAATTAGATTGAAACCAATGAGGTTGCAAGCCAATACAATCTGAGCACAACCTCGGCGTTCCAACACGGGCAAGTCCTGTGCGTACAAGCCCTTTAGGCGACCGCGACTCCAAGTTCCTTTCGGCAGTGGCGGAACAGTGTGAACGAAGGCCACATCCCACCGCCGGAAGCATCCGAGAACCTGATGTCAGAATCAAGCGGTGCCCTACAGGGCGGAACTGCTGGAGTGGTTTCTGCCGACGAGGCTGGCTGTGCAGACGCGGCAGTACGCGGAGCGGATGCTGGAGTGGTCCCTGCTGCGCTGGCGGATCGAGGACTGCCACCGCGTGCTGAAGTCGGGCTGCGAGGGGGAGTAGTTGGGGCGTCGGCGCGGCGAGCGAACTAAGCGAGCGGGGACGATCAACCCGGTGATCGCGTCTCGGCTGGCGGCCATGATTCTGCTTGGCCGGGACACACGCCGGAACTGCCGCCGAATTTCTTCTTTGCGGAGACCGAGATCGCGGCCTTGGGGGATTTGCGAAGGACCGGGGCCCGGGTCAACCGGACAACCTCGGGCGGGCGGTCCTGACGCTGGCGATGGCGGGGGCGCATCTCAGCTTCAGACGCGAGCGGGATGCCAATCCGGGCCACAACGTCATGTGGGAGGGCTACACGCCTCTGGTGACGATCAAGCGATTGGTGGAATGGGCTCGGCGGCTCAACGGAAGGAGCCAGCTTGATCAGAAGATGAGTTCGCCATGATTTGTGCGTAAACGGCAGCCCGCCCGAACTCCAGCACCTGCTCGAACCGCTTGTGCCGCTCGCCCAGCGGGCCGCGATCCTCGGTCCGCCACGGGAACAACGAGGTGTGGCCCCCCCGGCATTGGGCGTGTTAGCGGTCTCGGCACAGGCGATGAGGTGCATTTCCTGCACGCGTTAGCCATTCGCCAATCAGTATAGCCATT
>LXNJ01000847.1_pt1:0-5000 | contig 19587 bp, 13 predicted proteins | sample 809081 | NCBI WGS metagenome assembly LXNJ01 (sample SAMN04870510, study PRJNA318959) | sponge metagenome | biome: sponge; feature: marine sponge reef; material: water | host: Petrosia ficiformis | place: Greece: Milos, Mediterranean Sea | collected 2013-05-29 | depth 5-7 m
TGAAGTCGGGGGCCGGGGCGGCGTTCAGAGTTGCTGCGCCCATGGTTATCGTGGCCGCAACTGCCAGCGATTGAAAGGTCGTTTTCATCCTTGTAACTTCTCCTCTTTTCCCGGCAGCCCGTTGAAAACGTACATCCAGGCTGCAGCCGGATTTGGCCAACATATTTCCGGCACAAGACACAGTGCGATTGGGGCGTATCGCCGTTTAATTGAAAAACGCCTGTCGTATCCACTTGGTTCCAGACCGGGCGTCGTGAGCGAATGCTACACCGGCCTGATTGCGAACCGATTAACGATAACCGAAAATTTCCGCTTCATCAAGGGCTTTCTTGCATTGTATCACAAGCGCCCTCAACGTGTCAAAGCGGTTTGGAGTCTGCAGAAGGGTTCGGAGAGACCGAGACCTCATTCCCGACGTTCCATTTCCGCTTGCAGCGCATCTTCAGTCAATTTATATTGAAGTAAAGGTTGTTCCTGCCGGCAAAATCAGTCGCGCCAGACGAGTTCATCGAGTGACAGGGGTCGCGACAATCCCCTTGTGATGGTCTCAGCAGCGTGACCGTTTGCGAGGCTGTCCGTTTTGCGGACGGTCCTTGAATGTTATTGGAAGGGCCGCCATGGTACACATCGGCATCATCGGAATCGGGTTTATGGGGATGACCCACTATCGAGGCGCCCGCAACGTGAAGGGCGGGAAGGTAACGGCCATCTGCACGCGGGACGAAAAGAAACTGAGGGGGGACTGGAGGGGTATCCACGGCAATTTCGGGGAGCCCGGCGGTATCGAGGATCTGTCCGGTATGCGGACGTACCGGAAGATCGACGATCTGCTGGCCGATCCTGAAATCGATCTCGTCAACGTCTGCCTGCCTTCGGCCATGCACAAAGACGTGACGATAGCGTCGCTGCGGGCGGGAAAGCATGTATTGCTCGAGAAGCCCATCGCACTGAATCCGAATGACGCTGACCGGATGGTTCAGGAGGCGGAAACTGCCGGACGCTCGCTGATGGTGGCGCATGTGCTTCCATTCTTTCCCGAATTCGCCTATGCCCGGAAGGTCGTCGAGGAGGGCGAGTACGGAGCCCTTCTGGGTGCGCATTTCAAGCGTATCATCTCGCAGCCCGACTGGTCCTCGGAATTCAGCGACGTCGAACGGAGCGGCGGACCGGGCGTGGACCTGCACATCCACGATACACACTATATTCTGTTGCTGTGCGGCGTGCCCGATCAGGTATCGTCCACGGGTCGTCTGGTCAACGAACGTTACGCCGAATATCTATGCACGAGTTACCGGTACCTGGACCGGCCGGGCCTGAGCATCACCTGCGCGTCCGGTGCGATCTCACAGCCCGGCCGGGCGTTTGCCCACGGCTTCGAGATCTACCTTGAAAGGGCGACGTTGATTTACGAATTCGCGACTCTGGGAGACGAACCCGTTTTGTCCATGCCGCTCACACTCCTGACCGAAGACAGAAAAGTCCGGAAACCCAGACTGGGTTCCGGGGACCCGGTGGTGGCGTTTACACGGGAGATTCAGGCCGCCGTGGATGAAGTGGCGAAAGGGGTTCGGGCCGAGGCGTTGTCTGGGGTTCGGGCGGCGGACGCGCTCAGGCTCTGCTTCAAGGAAGTCCAGTCCGTGCGCCGCGGCCGTGCGGTGCGGGTAAGATGAAAAACAGACGAGGGCAGGGAGGAAGACGCACAAGCCGGGTTGCGATTACGGAAACCGTCAATCCGCAAACGGATATCGCTCGGCCATATCGTTTACCGCTTTCAGCCGACCGCTTACCACTGTCTCAGGCTAATTGCGGAACGCGAAATCGACAGGTTTACCCTGCGCGAATTCCGCTTCGACATTGCTCAGACCGAAAAGGGTCGCGGAGAGGTCTCGCGGAGAGAGGGGTTCGGCCACACGCAGGCCCGCGGGCATATCGGGCCCCACGAGGAGTGCACGCCCGGCAGCGGCGTCCAGTACCGCCAGTGTCGTGCGATTGCGGTAGCGGTGGTGTTCCTGTACGATTTTCCAAAGTTGTTCGATCGTCCCGCGGCTGTGGGGACCGTCGGTGAGTTGGAGAAGCATCAGGTCAGGCTGCGCCCTTGGCAGGCACGCGATAGCCAGAGACGCCAGAAAGCTGTTCGTCAGTTCCAGATTCCTGTCGGACGATACGAGTGTCCTGACGACAAGGCGCGACAGGGCTTTGTTTTTGACGGTCTTCGTAATTTTGAGTTTTTTCGGGTCCAGCGTTGGATACACGACGTTTTCGATGAACGCCTGCGATCTGCCCTCCGAACGGGCTTCGTCAAGTGCCTGCCGGACGGTTTCCGCCGCTCCGGCTAAGGACGAGGCCCGCACGGCCAGTGGTCCGAATTTCCTGTATTTCTTGTGAGAGCTCCGCTCCGGCGGGGCGCTGTCGTCAATAAAGAGCGCCAGCGTGCGGGTGCGAGTCTTGTCCTTAATGGCGCGATTGTGGTATTCGAACAGGGTCGGGTGTGCGAGCTTGCCGCCCTTCAGCGCGTCGTCCCGCCCCGTCAACAGGGCTGCCAGCCATCGTTTTGACGGATTGATGGCGGGCGCGGTCTGCAACAGGGTCCCCCGGGAGAGCAGGCTATCGTTGAACGTTGAATCGGATGTTCCGTTTTGACCTGGCATGATTGCGATTGCCAGAAGCGCGGGGGGGAAGTCCATACCCATATAGACGAACCGATTGAACGCGGTTTCGATTCTTGCCTTTTGCTCGGGCATGAGTTGTATTTCGGGACTTCGACGCCTCCGCTGCGCCGTGTTGCCGCGTTGGCCCGTTCCCCCGCGCCGGCCAGGACCTTGGCGCCGGCCGATTCCCTGCCGGTCTCCAGCGTCGCGACGTTGCCGTGGGCCCATTCGCCGGGCGAAGATGCCTGCGATCGCCTCGCCGAAGGCCTCCCGCAGATCCCCATCCGACACTTCGCCTGCCCTGACGAAAAAGAGTCTGAATCGCTCCTTCTCCCGCGGGAAGAAATCATCCCACGCAGTCAATGAGTTCAAGATATGGGACCTGATGGGGAGCGGCAGCCGGTTGAACGTCTCCTCGTTCCCCTTCACCAGGTCGTAGGCGCCCCCGGGGAGATCGGAGTACTGGTCGTTTCGAATTGGACTGAGATCCACGTCGCCTCCACCGCCGCGTCTCCTTCCGCCTCCCCTCCCTTGTGCGAGCGCGTCCTCACAGGCAAGCAACAGGACAAGAAGCGTTGCCGCAACCGATACGATCCCTTGCGAAGACTTCCGATAAACTGGCATAATTCGACTCTCCGAGCGAATGGCATTGACTGTCGAACCGCTGGATCAGTGTTCTGCTTCGCGGCCGAATGGCTGGAAATCTTCGGGACGGGACACTGAGGTCGATCAGAGGTGTGTTCGAAGCCACTGAATGAGTTCCGCGCGGGCGGCCGGGTTGTTCAGGAGCGCCAGACCGTTGGCCGCGCCCTGATAGCCGCTGACCCGGACGGGTTCCAGGGTTCCCCGTGCCAGCCTTTCAGACGACGTAAACGTATATCCATCGCCGTGCGAAGCCATATACAGGATCGACCGGGGCTTGAAGTCCGAGACGCTGGCGCCCAGCAGGACGTCCTGTCGGAGTCGCGTGACGAGCGAGATTACGACAGACGTCTTGACGTCCGGATTCGTGCCCGAACTGACGTACGCGACGTTGGCGCCCAGCGCCGCGCCCACGAGTCCGATGCGCGCGGCATCGACGTCAGAGCGGTTCTTCAGCCAGCCGATGGCGCCCTCGACGTCGAGCGGCATGCTATTGAAGTCTTCAATCTGAAACCTGCTTCTCGGAGAGTAAACGTCATTGTGAAACGTACTCTGGCCATGTCCACGAACGTCGTAGGCCAGCACGTGGTATCCCGCGTCCGTCAGGTCCGGCACGAAAGGTATCCAGATGCCGAGATTCTGGTCGTACGGGTGGATGAGGACAACAGTCGGCCGGCGCCCGCTCTGGCGGTTGGAGGTGAACCAGGCCGCGAAGATGCTGAAGCCATCCGGTGTCTTGAACGAAACCGTCTCGCCCGTAACCAGTTCCGCAGGAGTCGAGACCTCGTTGTCCGTGGGCTGTCTGCCGCATTGTATTGCAAACAGCGCGACTGTCAGGACGGCCAGATATGCGCGTGGCGCCATGCGCAGTGTTCCCTGATGATCAATGGAATAATGCGTTTCCTTTACGGATAAATTAACGACATCGTGTGCACAAAAACAAGCGCGTAATGATTGCCGATCGACGGCACTGCGGCACCCCCGGAGACTCGGTCGCGCGCTTCGGAGGGAACCCGCGGCGCCGGCCGCCCCGGGCACGGCGCCACCCTGAGCCCCTGTCTCGGCGCCGCCGTTCGGCGGCCGATTCCGGGAAGATCGCCGGAGAAACGGATCGGAAGGGATCACGATGGATTTACGGGCCTGTTCCACGAATCAATGAAGTATCCGCGAAGTGGGCATTTACCCTTGCGGTTACGAGGATTAGACAATAACTTAGAGCAATTCGTTCCTGACAGGGTTTGCCCCGGTGCGTCATCACGCCGCCGGGATTTTCCGACTGCAATGGTTGAAGGAGATCCGGGATGCATGGAATCAGCTTCATCTGGAAGGTTACGATCGTGCTGGTCGCTGCAATGGCGGTCACTGTTGGAAGCGCCGTCGCGCGAAAGGCGTCCACCAGGCGCAACAGTGTGGGCATGGAGTTCGTCAGGGTTCCGGCGGGGGAGTTTCGCATGGGGTCCACGAGCGACGACGCCGGGGAGAATGAGAAGCCGGTGACGGCCGTGAGCATCAGCAGGGCGTTCTACATGGGAAAGCACGAAGTAACGCAGAAGCAATGGGAGAAGGTGATGGGGACCAATCCGTCGGACTTCAAGGACTGCCCGGACTGTCCGGTCGAGCAGGTTTCGTGGAACGACGCACAGGCGTTTGTCCGGACGCTGAATGCAATGGAGGACTCGAAGCGGTACCGGCTGCCAACGGAGGCCGAGT
>LXNJ01000847.1_pt1:10000-19587 | contig 19587 bp, 13 predicted proteins | sample 809081 | NCBI WGS metagenome assembly LXNJ01 (sample SAMN04870510, study PRJNA318959) | sponge metagenome | biome: sponge; feature: marine sponge reef; material: water | host: Petrosia ficiformis | place: Greece: Milos, Mediterranean Sea | collected 2013-05-29 | depth 5-7 m
GGGGGACTCGGCGAAATTGTAGTTCCGGTGAAGATGCCGGATACCCGCGGCGGGACGGAAAGACCCCGTGAACCTTTACTCCAGCCTGACACTGGGTTTCGGCACAGTATGTGTAGGATAGGTGGGAGGCTACGAAGTGGGGGCGCCAGCCCTCATGGAGCCGACCTTGAAATACCACTCTTATTCTGCTGGAATTCTAACCTGGGCCCTTGAATCAGGGTCGGGAACACTGTCAGGTGGGAAGTTTGGCTGGGGCGGTCACCTCCTAAAGTGTAACGGAGGCGCCCAAAGGTTCCCTCAGCGCGGTCGGTAATCGCGCATAGAGCGTAAAGGTATAAGGGAGCTTAACTGCGAGACACACAGGTCGAGCAGGTGCGAAAGCAGGGCTTAGTGATCCGACGGTTGCGCGTGGAAGCGCCGAAGCTCAACGGATAAAAGGTACTCCGGGGATAACAGGCTGGTCCTCCCCAAGCGTCCATAGCGACGGGAGGGCTCGGCACCTCGATGTCGGCTCATCACATCCTGGGGCTGGACAAGGTCCCAAGGGTTAGGCTGTCCTCCTATTAAAGTGGTACGCGAGCTGGGTTTAGAACGTCGTGAGACAGTTCGGTCCCTATCTGCCGTGGGCGCAGGATATTTGAGGAGATCTGTCCTTAGTACGAGAGGACCGGGATGGACGAACCTCTAGTGTACCAGTTGTCTCGCCAGAGGCATCGCTGGGTAGCTATGTTCGGCAGGGATAAGCGCTGAAAGCATCTAAGCGCGAAGCCCACTCCAAGATAAGATATCCCGTGGGTTAACCCACCTGAAGGCTCCTTGTAGACTACAAGGTCGATAGGTCGCAGGTGTAAGCGCAGCAATGCGTTCAGCCGAGCGATACTAATCAGCCGTGCGGCTTGATCAATTAATGGTTTCTCGGCGGATCGTCCGTGCGTTTTGTATGCAGCAGAATCCTGTTCCGTATTCGGTTGTCTGTCTTGTTTTCCTGGTGGCTATAGCGGAGGGGGCACACCTCTTCCCATTCCGAACAGAGAAGTTAAGCCCTCCAGCGCCGATGGTACTGCTTGGGTAGCCTTGTGGGAGAGTAGGTCGCTGCCGGGAAATTCCAACAGGGTCCGGGATTCGAATGAAGCCCGGACCCTGTTGACGTTTTGGCGCGAAGAAAGACTTGACAGGCTTGACAATTCTGTATTAATTGGTGGTTTCGTTCCCGGATGAAATGTCCGGCCGGCTATCGTCTGACGGACGGAGTCGACGGGGCTTGCGGGCGATGGACGCGTCGCTGCTTTTTTCCGTCTATACAGGAGGAGGCGTGTGAATACCGAAACGCCTGACAGGATTCGAAACGTCGCCCTGGTGGGACACAGCAGCACGGGCAAGACCTCCATGGCCGAAGCGTTGCTCTATACCGCCGGTGAAAGCAATCGTATGGGGACGATCGATGCCGGTACGACAAAGTCGGATTTCACCGAGGCCGAGATTGCCCGGAAAATCTCCATCAGCATGTCAATGTTGCACTGCGGATGGAAGGGCACAAAGGTCAACATTCTCGATGCGCCGGGATACGCGGATTTTATCGGCGACGCCAGGGCGGCGCTCTGGGCAGCGGACAATGCGGTTCTCCTTGTTCACGCGGCCAACGGCGTGGAGATCGGGACGGACAAGGCATGGGGATTTGCGGAATCCTTCGGGCGCCCCCGCCTGTTTTTTGTGAACCACGTCGACAAGGAATTCGCCGATTTCGAAAAGGTTGTCAACGCCCTGCAGCAGCAGTACGGGCGACGCGTGCTTCCGTTTCAGATACCCGTCAACCAGGGCACTGGCTTTAACCGGATCATCGACGTACTGGGTCAACGGCTGCTGACGTATCCGGACGATGCGAGTGGAAAACCCGATATAGGCGAGGTGCCTGCCGAGCTGAGCGGCGATGTCGAGTCCTTCCGGGAGCAGATCGTCGAAGCCGCGGCTGAGAGCGACGATGAACTGACGGAGAAATACCTGGAGGAGCTGGATCTTTCGGAAGAGGACCTCTCGCGAGGACTGAAGCTCGGCATCCTGAACGGAACGACGGTTCCGGTTCTGTGCGGCGATGCCTCCAGGAATATGGGAGCGGATCAGTTGCTGGATTTTCTCGCTGACAATATGATGGCCCCGTCTGAAATGCCCGCCACGTCAGGACGAATGGTTGCAACGGACGAACCGGCCGAGCTCCCGTCGTCTGAAGACGGGCCGCTTGCCGCCGTGGTGTTCAAGACCGTTTCGGAAACCGTCGGCGATCTGTCGTTCGTGCGCGTGTATTCCGGATCGCTGGCGGCGTCCTCAGACGTGTATAATTCGAGCGGAAAGACTGCCGAACGCCTGGGGCAGATCTACGTCCTGAACGGCCAGGATCGCGAGGAAGTACCGTTGATTTCCGCCGGCGACATGGGGGCGCTGGTCAAACTGAAAGACACGCATAGCGGCAATACGTTGTGCGATCGGCGAAACCAGGTGGAGGTTGCGCCGCTGGAGTTTCCGCATCCGCTGATCCGTATCGCTCTGGAGCCGAAGTCGCGCGGAGACGAAGAAAAGATCAGCATGGGATTGCAGCGCATCCACGAGGAAGATCCCAGTTTCATCGCCGGATACGATCCGGAACTGAAACAGATCATCGTTCAGGGGCAGGGGGAATTGCACCTGGACGTCGTACTCGAAAAGCTGAAGCACAAGTTCGGCGTTGAGGTCAACACGGTCCAGCCGAGGATCCCTTATCGGGAGACCATCACGTCGCACGCCGAAGGGCACCACCGGCACAAGAAGCAGACCGGCGGACGCGGGCAGTTCGGCGAGGCGTATTTGCGAATCGAGCCGGTGAGCCGCGGTGAAGGATACGAGTTTCAGGATGAGGTGGTGGGCGGCGCCATCCCTCGCAATTACATCCCCGCGGTGGAAAAAGGTGTTGTCGAAGCCATCGCGCGGGGCGTGCTTGCCGGATACAATGTGGTGGATACGCGGGTTACTGTCTACGATGGTTCGTATCATCCGGTCGATTCATCCGAAATGGCCTTCCAGATGGCGGGTTCCCAGGCATTCCAGAAGGCGTTCATGAGCGCCCGGCCCATCTTGCTGGAGCCCATCTACCGTGTAACGGTCATGGTACCCGAAAAATATATGGGCGATGTGATGGGCGACTTGAACAGCCGTCGAGGTCGAATACAGGGAATGGACCCCGAAGGCAGCTTTCAGGTTATCCGGGCCGAAGTACCGCTGGCGGAGCTTTACAAGTACTCAACGTCGCTTCGTTCGATGACACAGGGTACGGGTGACTATACGATGGAGTTCGACCACTACGAACCCGTACCCGCCGACCTGACCCGGAAAATCGTAGAAGCCTCCAAGAAGGAGGACGAAGCCGTAGAGGCGTGATTCGGCGCAAGAACCAATGGCCTCGGGCGATGTCCTCCAGGACATCGCCCGCTTTTGTTTATGGCGGAAAGTGCTTCCGGACCTTCGGAACCTGTGCGGGCAATACAGGGTTCTGGCGCGTCAGCCGCCGGCGCCGGTTCAGCGGAGGCGGCGAATCTGCGAGTAAAACCGCTTGTTTTGTATTGCCTAAATTTCCATTTGTTGCTATATTATCAAATAGTTAGAGCGATTTTTGCGGTGAGTTTTCAATCTTCGGCAAAGGTGGGCGGTTTATGGCCGGTCATTCGAAATGGGCAAACATCAAGCACAGAAAAGGACGTGCGGATGCCGCCAGGGGCAAGCTGTTCACCAGGCTGATCAGGGAGATTACGGTGTCCGCGAGGGAAGGGGGCGGGGACGAGGCGAATAACCCACGGCTCAGGGCCGCCATCCTGAATGCAAAATCGGAAAATATGCCGTCCACCAACATCGAACGCGCCGTCAGGAAAGGTACTGGCGACCTGCCGGGCGAATCCTACGAAGGCGCGGTGTACGAGGGATATGGCCCCGGCGGGGTTGCGCTATTCATCGAGGTGTTAACCGATAACAGAAATCGCACGGTGTCCCAGGTGAGGCATCTTCTCAACAAGCACAACGCCAGCATGGCCGAGAACGGCTCCGTAGCCTGGGTTTTCGATCAGAAGGGGCTGGTTGTCGTGTCCCGGGAAGACGCCGATGAAGAGACGCTGATGATGGCCGCCCTCGATGCCGGCGCCGAAGACATCGTTGAAGACGAAGCCGTTTATGAGGTTTACACCTCACCCCAGGGTTTCGGCCCTGTGCAAAAGGCCCTTGCGGCGCTGCAGATTCCCGTCGAGCGGGCCGAACTGACGCGGGTGCCGCAGAATACCGTGCACGTCGAGGGAAATACGGCGGCTCGCCTGATCCGGCTGCTGGAGACGCTGGAGGCTCAGGACGACGTGCAGCGGGTCTATGCGAATTTCGAGATGGACGAAGAGGAACTGTCAGCCCTGGCTTCGCCCTGAGTCTACGGTATCTGCAGTATTGGCCGGTTTTTTCGGACACGAACACGCGAAGCGGTCTCTGTTTTCTCCCCCCAATGAGTCCAAAACGCATCAGGAAAGGCGGGCACTTTGCTGATTATGGGCATCGACCCCGGCAGTGTGATCACCGGCTATGGCGTCGTGGAATGCCAGGGTCGCAAAAGCAGGTTGGTTGCAGGCGGCACGTTGCGGCCGGATGCCGGGCTTCCATTTGCGAGGCGGCTGCTTGAGATTCACGATGGGCTGCTGAAACTGATTGAAGAATACTCGCCTGACGAAGTTGCGGTCGAAAACGCCTTCTATCGTGCCAACGTGAAGACATTGATGAAGATGTGCGAAGCCCGGGGCGCAATTATGGTGGCGCTCGCAAGGTCTACCCTGCCCGTTTTCGAATACGCGCCTCGCGAGGTCAAACAGGCTGTCGTGGGTCGAGGGGGGGCGTCCAAGGAACAGGTTCAGTTTATGATTCGCAATCTGTTCGGCCGGAAACGCGTCACGGGACCATACGATATCACCGATGCGCTGGCTGTCGCAGTCTGCCACGTGAACCGGCTCGAGACGCCGGGCGGTCGCGTCCGGGGCGAAAGCGCCGGTGCGGGAAATCGGGCATCGGCCCTTCCCGACGGCATCCCCGGGCACACGCGGGCGCGTCGGACGGAACGGCTGATGGAAAAACTGAAAGAATTGGGCGTAGACGGCGTCCGGACGACCGGAGCGAAACGAAGGGGTCGATAGTCGAATGATTGCCTATCTCGAAGGCAAGCTGGCTGAAAACAGCCCCACGCATCTGGTTGTCGACGTTGCAGGAGTCGGCTTTTTTGTTCACATTCCGATGTCAAGTTACGACGCCGACCGTGGGCATGGAGAAACCGTCAAGATACTGACCCATCTGCATGTGCGCGACGATGCGCTGACGATTTACGGATTCGCAACCAGGGCCGAGCTGGATCTGTTCGAAATGCTGATTTCAGTTTCGGGAATCGGTCCCCCGTTAGCCCAGAAGATTCTTTCCGGCGTTCAAATTCAGGTTTTTCGCAGGCTGGTGGTATCGGAAGACGCCCGTGGACTCACCCGGATCAAGGGGATCGGCCAGAAACTGGCGCAGCGGCTGGTGCTTGAATTGAAGGACCGGATTGGCGCTGTCCCCGATCACGATGGTCGGGAGCAGGTATCGCCCGTTGTGGCGGGACGGGCGGAAGAAGCGGTCAAGGCGCTTGAAGGCCTTGGCGTCCCCCACGTGAAAGCCCGCAGCGTGGTCAACCATGTGATCGGCGACCAGGGTAACGAGATACCCGTGGAAGAGATTATTCGAGAAGCGCTTCGGCGACTGTAGGCTTCCGCCGCGACGTTCGGGAACACAAACGGGACCCGTCCAATAACGGAAGACGGATTGGAATGAGCGGAAGGATAAGTGACCCCCAGATGCAGGAACGGGACCGGTTTGAAGGCGATGACCAGCTGCGCCCGGGGCGATTCGCCGATATGACCGGACAGGAAAAAGTCAAGGAAAAGCTGCGAATCGCTGTCGATGCGGCAATGCACCGGGGCGACGCTATGGACCACGCGCTTCTCTATGGTCCACCGGGGCTGGGGAAGACAACGCTGGCATTCGTTGTCGCCAACGAGCTGGGCGCCGAAATCGTGCCGACCTCCGGGCCCGTACTGGAACGTGCGGCGGACCTGGCCGGTCTGCTGACCAATCTGAATGAAAAAGACGTCCTCTTTATTGATGAGATTCATCGCATGAACAGGGTCGTGGAAGAAACGCTGTATCCCGCCATGGAAGACTTCGTGCTGGACATAATGCTCGATAGCGGGCCCGGCGCGCGCTCTTACAGGGTCCCACTCGATCGGTTTACGCTCATCGGCGCAACCACCCGCTACGGCCTTCTGACCGGTCCGATGCGGAACCGTTTCGGCATTATCGAGCGGCTGGACTTTTATACCGAATCGGAATTACAGACCATCGTAGAACGCGCTGCACGTATTTTGAAAATCAGGATCCAGTCGGAGGGTGCATACGAAATCGCGCGGCGGTCGCGGGGTACGGCCCGGATCGCGGCCCGTCTGTTGAGAAGGTCGCGGGACTATGCGCAGGCGCGTGCGCAGGGAACCATTACACTGGACGTTGCAGGTCGCGCGCTGGAACTTGCCGATATAGATAACGAGGGCCTGGACGATATGGATCGTCGACTCCTGTCGATGCTCGTGGAGAAGTACGGAGGCGGACCGGTCGGTCTGAATAACCTGGCGGCGGCACTGGGCGAAGAGCCGGATACCATCGAGGACGTCTATGAGCCCTATCTGATTCAGGAAGGTTATCTGCTGCGCACCCACAGAGGGCGTCAGGCTACGCTGCTGGCCTGGCAACACCTCGGATTGACCCCGCCGGAAGGACAGCAGGGGAGCTTGCTATAACATCGCCGGGCGGCAGGGTCACGGGCCTCCCGGCGCGAGGTGAAGCGATGTACGTTTTGGGTATCGAAACCTCGACACCGGTGTGCAGCGTCGGTCTGGTTGAAGAAGACCGGGTGCTCGCGTGCTTCTCGCAAAATACGGGCCTGCGGCACGCGGAACGGACGATTGCGATGGCAGAACGGGCCGTTCAGGACGCCGGACTCGCGAATGCGGACCTGCACGGGGTGGCCGTGGGATCCGGTCCGGGCTCGTTTACGGGCCTGCGGATCGGGATGGCAGCCGCAAAGGGACTTTGTTTCGCGTTGAATCTTCCGCTTCTGGCCATATCAACGCTGAAGGGCCTGGCGGCACGGGTCGTTTTCGAACGCATGCCGGTCTGTGCAATGCTCGATGCCCGTCGCGGAGAGGTCTACGCGGGTGTGTACAGTCTCGACGGAGGCACCCTGACGGCGCGTCTTCCGGATACCGCGCTTCCACTTGAAGAGCTCATGCTGAAACTCCCCAGGCCGGTGTTGTTTGTCGGCGAGGGCAGTTCGACATACCGGAGTCAGATCGAGGCAGACCTGGGTCGGGACGCAGGTTTCGCCCCCACATCCAACGATCCTTGCGGCGCGTCCGTAGCGCTTCTGGGTGTTGAGGCCCTGCGGGACGGAAATGCGGTCGACGTGGCGACGGCGGAACCCGAATACCATCGCCGGAGTCAGGCCGAAAGTGCCGCAAGAACAATATAGCTGCCCGGTGCCTGATTCAGCAGCCCGTTGAAAAAGCCCGTCCGGGTTACCTGCCTGTGCGTACGCACGCAGACAGGCGTCCGGCTCTCGTGGCCGATTGACTGCGTTGCGCTCCCTCGTCTGCAAAGTGACTTTATCAACGGATTGCAAAGGAGTCCGGATTCAATGCGGATCGAGTTGCAGCCGGGGATTTCCGAGTATACGCTTCGTGAAATGGGAGCGGGACACCTGGACGCGGTCGTGTCGATCGAGCGCGAGGGGTTCGCGGACCCCTGGCAGGAAAGAGATTTCGAAGACGCGTTAAACAGGCGGAACAGTTACTGCCTGGTCTACCTGAACGGCAAACGTGTTGTCGCATATGCGGTTGGCTTTTTTGTGGCCAACGAATATCATCTGGCCAACCTTGCGGTCCATCCCGCTTTTCGGCGCCGCGGACTCGGAGGTCGGTTCCTGGAGGCCATGCTGAAAGGGTTGCCGGAACGAAATGCGGACGTCGTCACCCTCGAGGTGCGGGTCTCCAATCTGTCCGCCATCGGACTCTACAGAAAAACCGGATTTCGGACGGTCGCGATTCGCCGTGGGTATTACACATCGCCCGCGGAAGATGCACTTGTCATGTTGAAGGCGCTGCACGGACGATTCTCCGAATGGGTGAACGGCAAAGGCACGGCTTTGCGTTAATCGGACGGCAGGTGAACCGGGAATGTTCAATCAGGCGGTCGTGGGGCAGAAACGAATCACGGAGCGGCTCGAGCGGATGGCGCAAAGCGCAACTCTGCCGCACGCCCTCCTGTTTACCGGACCTGAGGGTACGGGAAAGACGGCTGCGGCCCTCGAAATGGCGAGGAGTCTCTACTGCGACCAGGGTAACGAAGGATGTTGTGAGGATTGCCGGGGATGCAGGAAGACAGCGGGTCTGAATCACCCTGACATGACATTGCTGTTTCCGCTTTCACGGCAGTCGTCGCCCGAGTTGGAGCGGGAGACGCTTGTCCGGATCGCGGAAGATCCTTACGGGTACCCGCTGCCGGCCGACCATGCGACCCATTCAATCGGACAGATAAGGACCTTGCAGAAGCAATTTGCATATGGCGCGTTCGAGGGCGGATGGCGGGTGGCGGTTATCATGCATGCGGATCGGATGCGCGTGGAAGCTGCCAATGCGCTGCTGAAGACACTGGAAGAACCTCCATCCCGGTCTCTGTTGATACTCACGGCGTCCGCACAGGATGCCCTGCTTCCGACGATCGTCTCCCGCTGCCAGTGGGTGGTGTTTTCACCCGTTTCGATTGACGACGCGGCGCGGATGTTGTCGAACGGGCCCGGTATCGACGCCGAAGCGGCGATGTCCATTGCGCGAACCTGCGGCGGAAACCTCAGGCGCGCCCGCGAAATGGTCGATCATGAGGTCGACGGACTGCAAGACAGGGGGTACCGGTTTCTGGCTGCGCTACTGTGGGACGAGGATCCCAGAATCCACGCGGCGCTGGAGAAGCTGGCTGCAGACAGGGATGAAGCCCTGCAGTTGATCGGCGGTGCGGAGACGTGGCTTCGGGACGTCCTTCTTCTCCATCACGGCGATCCCGGCAGCGTGACCCACGGTGGCCGGGTAGACGATATTCGACGTCTGTCCCGCGCACTGGGTCTGGAGGGCGTGAGACGCACAGCCGAAAAGATCGAATCGCTGCGTGAGATGAATCGGCGCAACGTCAATCTGTACGTCGGCCTCGTTTCGCTTTGGCAAGAGGTCAGAAGCGTCGCGAATTAGCTGCCTTCCCGCGGGCTGGATTGAACGGGTGGTGCAAACGACAACGGCTGATTGTCCTTTATCGGGTCATGAAAGTTGAATGTATGGGGCGGTTTTACATAACAACTCCGATATACTATGTGAATGACGAACCGCACCTGGGGCATGCGTATACGACCATAATGGCGGATGTTTTCGCCAGATATCATCGGATTGCGGGCGACGACGTGCTGTTTTTGACCG
>LXNJ01000848.1_pt1 | contig 19551 bp, 13 predicted proteins | sample 809081 | NCBI WGS metagenome assembly LXNJ01 (sample SAMN04870510, study PRJNA318959) | sponge metagenome | biome: sponge; feature: marine sponge reef; material: water | host: Petrosia ficiformis | place: Greece: Milos, Mediterranean Sea | collected 2013-05-29 | depth 5-7 m
TAGGAGCGATCTCCGAATCGCGACGAAACCACTGTTAGTCGGGAATCGGAGTTCCCTCGGACAGCTCAGATGTCCAGTTAATTGTAGAATCCGCTATAAGATTTGTAAACCCAAATATTCTCTAAAGTTTAAAGAATTAGATATTTGTTATATACATTTCCTATTGATAATAACTTGATAATAACTTGATAATAACTCAACAATAACTCTAAATTATTGTTGGTAAATTGTTAATAAGTTTTGCGTTCGTAAATTGAATTGATAAATTGTTAATAAGTGTAAAAGTTGTTATCAAGTTCTTATCAGCAATCATGTCAATCCCCACAAGGTTTTAGAGCAGTTATTAACATATTATCAGCCCCTACTGTTACTACTATGGTACAATTTAAATTTTAAATTGTACTTTAGTACATATATAAGACACGTGGATAACTATTTCACGAAACCAATTCCATTTAAAAATAGAGTATGATATACCTCTTTTAATTTCAAAGAAAATAGCGGAAACTGTTTTAAAGATTTTGTAAATAATTAAATAAGATAAATGGTGAAGTTCAGATGCACTTGGAGCGCTTATGTCTGCGGAATTTTCGGAATTATGAAGAATGCGATATTACGTTTCATTCACCAGTGACGTTAATCGTTGGAAGAAATGCGATGGGAAAAACAAGTCTTCTGGAATCGCTTTATTTTCTTTGTACCGGTGAATCGCACCGTGCGAATACGGCTGTTGAATTAATACGACATACATCAGAAGGGTTTTCGGTTACAGGTTATTTCCGTAGTGATAAGAGACCGAATTCACTTATACGACTTGAGGCGGTGAAACCCCGTCAAGGTGCGTTCCGTCTAAAAACAGATGGTGTGTTGCAACAAAGACGTTCGGACTGGATAGGGCAGTTCAATGTTGTGGTTTTTTCACCTGAATCTTTGGAACTTGTGAAAGGTGCCCCTACATCCCGCAGACGATGGCTTGATCTGCTTTTATCCCAACTGAATCGTGAATATCTGGACGAACTTCAACGCTATCGTGAGATTTTACAGCATCGTAATGCGTTATTGAAGAGATTGAGTATCGGAAAAGGCTCGGTTGGCGAAATATCTGTTTGGGATGGTCTCCTTGTTGAATCGGGAGTTGCGTTGGTTGGCGCAAGACATACTGCGTTAGCAAGACTAAGTGGGATTGTAGAGACAACGCATCTTTCGTTGACAGGTGAACGAGAACGACTTTTGTTGCAATATATTCCGGGAGTTGAATGTGTTATCGCTGAACTTTCTGATATTACGAATCTTTCAGATCATTTTCGGAACGCTTTGGCGAAAGCACGTCGGGATGAATTGCGGCGTGGCTTAACACTTGTCGGTCCACATCGTGACGATTTTACTTTAATCTTAGAAACGTTAAACGGTGGCGAGACACTTTTGCGTGAAACAGCACGTACCTATGCTTCTCAAGGACAGTGCCGAACAATAGCACTTGCGCTAAAACTGGCGGAACTGGAGTTTATTCGGGAAGATACCGGTGTGGCACCACTTTTTTTGCTGGATGATGTCCTGTCGGAGTTGGATGTTAAAAGGCGAGCTTACCTATTAACATATCTACAAGGTGTCAATGCACAGACTGTGATTACAGCTACCGACAAAGATGTGATGGGTGACGAACTGCCAGATGTCTACCTATTAATGGTTGAAAACGGTGTAATCGTTAATAATAATTAAACGTTACATATAATAGTGTTTGTAATTTGGATCGGGTGGATAGAAGGATGCGTTTTAAAAAATATCGTGGAAAAAGGCGAAAGCGAGCGATTCGGCGGAGTACAGTTAAAATACAAGGGGTTATCGAAACTTTTCTACGTCAAGAAGGTTGGACTGATAAACTCCATGAAAGACAGATTTTTGAGATTTGGGAGTCTATTGTTGGAACACTTGTTGCTTCGCAAAGTGTACCGGTTTCCTTATCAAATGGAATTTTGAAGGTTGAAATAGTACATTCATCCTGTTGGACTGAATTATCTGCAATGAAAACTCAGCTTCTATCAAAACTGGAAAAAAAACTTGATGGTCTGAATTCAGGAATACGTAGACCTTCTAAGAAGGTCAAGATAACTGACATCCGGTTTCGTTTGAACCCGAACATTTCTAAGTTGAAATCCATTAAAAATACAGTTAAATCGGATTCAGAAGTATCTGAAAAGATTCTTAAGTCTGTTTCGCCTGAGATGAAAGTACAGATTGAAGCTGCGGTTTCGGCAGTAAACGATTCTGAGCTGCAGGCTGCTTTAAAGACACTTTTTTTAACACAATGCTCTTATACTGAAACCGCAGAATAACAACAAACATTTTACATATATAACGACTTGTGCCAGTTAAGTGAAAGTTTTGTTGTTTTTCACAATTGTTCATATTTTGGGATCAACGCCAAATACGCTTTTGGCATTTGGCGGGAGCGATCTCCGAATCGCGACACGTTTGCAGTCGGGAATCGGAGTTCCCTCCTACCTTGAGAACAGCAGCTATCGGAAAAGTTGCGGAATGCAAACCCAAACAAGAGGAACATGTGAAATATAAATATACCAAATGTTAACTGGCACAACGCGTATATATAGTAGATTTTGGAATTACTTGGACACTCTTGCACCAGCGAGGTTAGGAAACCTCGCCTACCTTCAATTTCAATGTAAGAGACGCAACAAATTGCGCGACTACAAACGCACCAAACCTATTAAGAACTAAAAAAATAATTTTAGATTTCACTATATAAAAAATTTCACAAAATAGATAAAAAATAGGTTGACAAAAAATAAAAATTTATGGTATAATGGATATAGAAAATACAAATTTTTGTGTGAAAATTTTATGATACGTTACTCACTACGGGTTGATATGGAAAAGGTCATTAAATTAAGTAAAAATTGTAACTGATCGTTAAAAAATTTGATCGGAAAATTGCTGCGATTCGTGATAACTTGTAGGTTGGATTTAGCATAACGAAATCCAGCAACATGTTCTTTCCATGCTGTTTGCCTAACCTTATCTCATTTCATACTTCCGATTGACACAACCAACAACCTAAAAGAGGATTTATAGATAATGTCAAATGACTATACTGCGTCATCTATTCAAATATTGGAAGGGTTAGAAGCCGTTCGGAAACGTCCGGGTATGTATGTTGGTAGTACTGGCACTGCTGGACTACATCATCTTGTAATGGAGCTTGTTGATAACTCCATAGATGAATTTGGGGCAGGATATGGATCAGAGATTAGAATAGTACTCAACGAAGATGGAAGTGTGACTGTTTCGGATGATGGGCGCGGTATCCCTGTTGGGGAACACCGGACGGGTGTATCTGCACTTCAGATCGTGATGACCACTCTTCATGCAGGAGGTAAATTTGACGGACGTGCAGATGTCGGCTACCAAACTGCCGGTGGTTTACACGGTGTAGGTGCTTCTTGTGTGAATGCGCTTTCAGAGTGGCTTCAAGTGCGTGTTGCGCAGGAAGGGAAACTTTATGAACAGCAGTATAAACGCGGGATACCGACAAAAGATGTAGCGGTAATTGGAAAGGCGAAAAACGGTGGAACAGAAACAACGTTCATGCCTGACCATGAAATTTTTGACACGCTTGATTTTCATGCTGAAACCTTGAAAGAACGTCTCCGTGAACTTGCATTTCTCAACCGAGGAGTCCGCATCCGATTCAGAGACCTTAGAGCAGGGAAATCGGAGAATGAACAGGACGTTGAAGCCGAAACTGTCTATCACTATGAAGGCGGTATTGCTTCTTTTGTGAAATTCCAAAACCAGAATAGAGAGGTTCTCCACACCACGCCTATTTATTTAGAAGGTAAGGTAGATGATGTGAAGGTCGAGATTGCTATCCAATTCAATACGACCTATTCGGAATACATCTTTTCGTACGCAAACAATATTCGGACAACAGAGGGTGGATTTCATGAGTCCGGTTTCAAAAGTGCTGTAACACGGACTTTCAATAACTATAGCAAAGATAACGATCTATTGAAAAACGTAAAAATATCACTCACGGGTGAGGACGTCCGAGAAGGAATTACGGCTGTTATCAGCGTAAAAGTTCCTGAACCGCAGTTTGAGGGACAAACAAAGTCAAAACTCGGCAATACCGAAGTAGAAGGCATTGTGATGAGTATTGTAAATCAACAACTGAAGGAGTACTTAGAGGAACAACCAGCACTTGCAAAGCGTATAATTAATAAAAGTATTCAGGCTGCACAAGCAAGGGAAGCAGCACGTAATGCTCGCGACATCATTCGCCGGAAAGGTGTATTAGACTCCGCATCAATGCCCGGTAAACTCGCGGATTGTTCTGAACGGGATGCAGAAAAAACAGAGATCTTTCTCGTTGAGGGAGATTCTGCCGGTGGTCCGGCAAAACAGGGGCGTGACCGTAATTTCCAAGCTGTTCTCCCTTTAAAGGGTAAAGGTATCAATGTTGATAAGGCACGGTTGGACAAGATTTTGAAAAATGCACAGATCGTAGACATTGTCACTGCTCTGGGCACTGGGATTGGTTCGGAGGAGTTTGCATTGGACAAATTGCGGTATAGTAAGGTGATTATTATGGCGGATGCTGATGTGGATGGTGCACACATCCGGTCATTATTGCTGACTTTCTTCTTTCGGCAGATGCCACAGTTAATTCATGAAGGACATCTCTACATTGCACAGCCACCTCTGTTTCAAATTAGGAGGGGACGACAGTTGCAGTATCTTCAAGATGAAGAAGCGTTGGAAGAATATCTGCTTGAATCAGCCGCAGGGTCTCAAGAAATAAAGAATATGAGGCGCGATACCCCTTGGACTGCAGAGGAGGCGGTTGCTTGCGTTAAAGCGCTGTCCTATATTGAAAAAGGTCTATCGGAATTGGGTGGACGTGGAAACTTGACACGTCAAGAACTGATAGCATATCTGTGGAAGCCGATCCCGGACCACCAAATATCTGAATCGGATCTTAGTGAACCACTTGAAACACAAGAAGACAGTGCAGATACTATCTTGGATATTCTTCAATCGCAAGGGGATGGGTCGGAACAAACTGAACTTCCACTCGATGTTGATAGTGAGGTTGATTCAGACGAAACCGATAATGAGGTTGAAAATGTTTCAACAGAAGTTTCTATTGAAAGTATGATGCAACGCCAAGTAAAATCAAATGCTGCAATACATGCTGAACTTTCTCATCACATTCAGTGTGTTAAAGACCTTGGAATTCAACCAGAAGATTTTGATGTGCCGATATCGGAGGGGACACCGCTGTTTAGTGTGGTGAATAAATCGGATGAGGATCAGGCTGCGAACACTGTTGGAGAACTTCTTACGATCCTTTCATCAAATGCAAACAGAGGCATGACGTTAACGCGTTTCAAAGGGCTTGCCGAAATGAATACGAAGCAATTAAAAGAGACAACAATGCAGATAGATGCCCGCGTCCTGTTACAGGTGACTCTTGAGGATGCTGCTCAAGCTGAACGGATGTTCACATTGCTGATGGGTGATTCTGTGGAACCTCGCCGCGCATTTATTGAACGTTACGGAAATCAGGTTAGTCTTGACGTTTATGGGGCATAACTATAGTAAACTCAAAAAATATGTGACCATTTTTTGGTAGGTGTGGTTTCCTAACCGCACCATAGGTGTCAATTTAAGGATTTATTTCAGGTTTCACACATTTTAACCCAAACAACACCGTAACCCGATTGTAGGGGCGGGTCTCTGTGCCCGCCCGTTGTTTGAATACATCAGAAACATGATTCAACCTCCATCTAAGCTGAAAATACAGAAAAATGAGTGAAACCCAACTCTTTTCTCTCTTATGGACAGACAATTGGAATCAAATATCTAACTCACGTTATAATAAAAAGAAAATAGTCATAACGAATATAAGAGAAATATATGCAAGAAGAAAACATCGTTAGGCGATCTATAGAAACCGAACTACAGACCTCATACCTCACGTACGCGATGAGTGTAAATACAAATAGAGCAATCCCCGATGTGCGTGATGGCTTGAAGCCGAGTGCACGCCGAATCATCTATGCTATGGGAGAGATTAATCTCACGAGTAGTCGTCCCTACGATAAATGTGCTGCTGTTGTTGGGGAGGTTATGAAGAACTTTCATCCACACGGCGATGGTCCGATTTACGGCACGCTCGTAGGGCTTGCCCAGGAATTTAGTACACGTTATCCCTTAATTGATGGACAGGGAAACTTCGGGTCTATTGACGATGACCCGGCAGGAGCAATGCGTTACACGGAGTGTAGACTTACACAGATTGCTGAAACACTCCTGCTGGATATTAATAAGGATACTGTTGACTTTCAACCCAATTATAAAGAATCGTTAGAAGAACCTACCGTCCTGCCCGGTCTTCTTCCGAACCTGCTTGTGAACGGTACTGACGGTATCGGTATAGGTTATTCAACAAAGATCCCACCACATAACCTCAATGAAGTCGTGGATGCCCTTCTACATGTAATTGATTTTCCGGAAGCGTCAATTGATGAGTTGATGGAATTTATCCCGGGGCCAGATTTTCCCACTGCTGGAATTATCGTTGGGAAAAAAGGAATCAAAGATATGTATTCTGCTGGCAAAGGGAGTATGACGATGCGGGCGAAAGTGGAAATTGAACCGATAACGCACGATAAATCTCGTGGAGACCGCGAGCAGATTGTAGTTACTGAAATTCCCTATCAGATTAAGAAAAATTTGCTGCTGCAACAGATGGTTGAGCAGGTAGTGAGTAAAACGATTACTGGCATTTCGGATATCAGAGACGAATCTGATGAGGAGATCCGTATCGTTATTGAACTTAAGCGCGGGGAAGTGCCACAAGTTGTCTTAAACCAACTCTACAAGCACACAAAGATGCAGCATTTTTTTCCTGCAAACCTTCTCTGCCTTGTTGAAGGACTTCCTAAAATATTAACGCTCCCCGAGATTTTACGCTACTACTTGATGCATCGGCGGGATGTTATCCGTAGACGCACGCAGTATGATTTAGCACGATGCGAACGCCGCGCTCATATTTTAGAGGGATACCGTATAGCGCTTGAACATTTAGAAGAAGTTATTGACATCGTCCAAACTGCTGATACCCCACAAGCAGCCAAAGAACAACTGATAGCACAGTATGAACTTTCTGAAGATCAAGCGAACGAGGTGCTGGGACTAACCTTAAGCCAGTTAACAGGATTAGGGCGTCAGAATATTAACGAAGAATACGAAAAATTGGTAGTAGAAATTGCGGAACTTCGTGCTATTCTTGATAGTGAAGATCTTGTTACCAACATCATCAGAGAAGAATTGGAGGGGTTGAAGGAGGATCATGGAGATGATCGCATCACCGAAATTGTTTCGGAGGTCGAAAGTTTCGAAATGGAAGATCTCATCGCTGATGAGGAGATGGTTGTCACGCTCACGCATTCTGGATATCTCAAACGGATTCCCATGGATACCTACCGAACGCAAAATCGAGGTGGGGTTGGTATAAAAGGCGGTAACCCAAAAGACGGGGACTTCTTGGAACAACTGCTTATTGCAACAGCGCATCAATCCCTTCTTTTCTTTACAAGCCTCGGCAAGTGCTATGTTCTGAAAGTTTTTGAGATACCGGAAGGTTCACGTCAAGCAGCTGGACGCGCAGCGGTAAATATGCTAAAACTAAGTGACTCTGAGACTATTACTGCATTTTTACCCATTCGAGAGTTTAATGAAGACCTCTATATTCTTATGGCAACAAAATACGGTATTGTAAAGAAAACTCCATTGGGTGACTTTAGAAATCCCATTTCCAGTGGAATTATAGCGGTTAATTTAGATCCAGACGACCAATTAATTGGGGCGCACCTTACCGATGGAAATTACGATGTTATTCTGGTTAGCCATAATGGGAACTCTATACGATTTAAGGAATCAGATGTTCGCAGTATGGGGCGCCGTACACGTGGTGTTCGCGGCATCCGGCTCGCTGAAGAAGACTTTGTCGTAGACATGGTCTGTTCTGCTGATGAAAAAGATTCTCTTCTCATTGTAACTGAAAACGGTTATGGCAAGCGAACAGGACTATCCGCGTATCGTTCGCAGAAGCGCGGCGGCATAGGATTGACTGCCATTAAGCGTTCAACACGTAATGGTGCGGTTGTTTCTGCAAAATTAGTTTCAAAGTCAGATGAGCTCGTTTTGATTAGTTCTACTGGATACATTACACGCATGGCAGTCAGTGACATTCGTTCAATTGGACGCACAACGCAGGGCGTAAGACTCATGACTTTACAAGAAGACGAGATACTTGTTGACGTTGGTAAAATCTCAGAAACCGATTCTGGTAGCAATGTGGAAGGATAGTTGTCAGTAACAAACCTTCGTCAAATGTGGTTACGAATTATGGAGCGGGTTTGCCACTATTAAAGCAGATAAGGAGAACGATTATGAAAAGCAACTTATGGAGATTTTTTATCCTGCTAAGTGCAGTGTGTCTTTTCTCAACAGGGAATGTAACAGATGCGCAAGAATTAATGCCTCTTGCAACACCAGAACAGGTGCCGTTGACAGAGGAATCAGAAACTGCAAAGCAGGTTTACACTCAGCTGATGCACGCAATCTACCTACAAAGTTTTGATAGGGATGTGGATGCTGCAAAACGGATATATGCTGCAAAACATATATATGATGATTTAGTTAAACTGGCCCCTGATTCTGCTTATATTTGGTACAAACGAGGGCAACTTCGGTTTGATCCGATGGCGGATATAAAAGGTGCTGAAGAGGATATACTTAAAGCACTAAAACTTAACCCATCCCACGTTCCAGCAAACTGGCAACTCGCGGAAATTTTATTTCACCGTGCATCCCATTCAGGTGGAAAATATATCATGGAAGGGTTGAAAGCGGCAAAAAAAGTGACTGAATTAGACCCTGACCATTTCGATGCACACCTAATAATCGTTAGAATAGCGTTTCGCCTCCAAGAATATTCTACTGCGGAAACATCTTTGAAAGCACTAACACGAATTCTACCTTTTGAACCTACATTTCACAAGCAACTCGGTGATCTCTACCAAATTACAAATCAGTGGCAAGCAGCTATTGATGCCTATCAACGCGTTATCAAAATTAGACCTAAAGACGTTCATAGCCATTTAGGGATCGGCTTGGTTTTTCAGGAACTTGCTCAGCGCTCGCTTGCGCAAGGAAAAATAGACTCACAAAGTGAGGAAGTTGACTTATCGACTCTCATTCACGAGGCAGAAACATATCTTGGACGAGCGGTCTTCCTTTCAAAAGATGCTATAAACAATCCTACGAACGAATCCGGACGTGCCTACTTTCAACGGTTTTTGATAGATTCTCAGTATGCACTGGCAAACGTCTATTTCCTTTTTGAGAAATTTGAGAAAGCCGAAGAGACTTTCGCTGAACTTCTTGCTGATAATCCGCTCCATATTGACGCTACATACGGGATTGCTGCTGTTTATCAGACAATTGGAGCGTTTGAAAAAGCGGAGAAGTATTTGCGTAAAACGCTTGGGATGGAACCGGCGCATGAACTTGCGCTCAACGCACTCGGCTATCTCTATGCGGAGCAAGGAACAAATCTTGATGAAGCAGAAGCTTTAATAAAGCGTGCCCTCCAAAGGTCGCCAACAAACGGCGCGTATCTTGATAGTCTTGGATGGGTTTTCTTTAAACAGGGACGCTTCACGGAAGCTGTTACAGCGCTGGAAAATGCGAACGAACAAATGCCCGAAAATATTGAGATTTTGATGCACCTTGGCGATGCTTATCTCAAAAACGGTGAACCTGAAAAAGCGAGACGTGTCTGGGAGCAAGCACAAACAATCGAACCTGATAATGATGAAATACAGGCACGACTCAAGCAATAGTTTTCAGCTTTCGGTTTTTGGCTATCAGCATTCAGTTAAGAAACTGCTTTGCTGATAGCCGACGGTTGATTGCTGATGGCTATCTCGCTGAAAGCTATGAAGAAATGCGATATACCATCATCACGGTTCTTTTGCTAACGCTAATCTTTTTTGTACAGTATGGTGAAGCATTCCGATGTGGCACACCACACTTAAAAATGGATATGGCACCCGAGCTTTTGTCGGAGGTGGCAACCGCACCAGCACCGGCACTCTCCATCGGATTCCAACGCCCCTTCTTTGCTATTGACTTCGCAAGAAGACAACAGTATACAATCAATGCAACGCTGCGGGCAAGCGGTCCCCACTGTTATATTTTCGTTGAAGATTCAGAATGGCAAGAAAACGTCACAGCACACACTGTTCAAACTATCCAAACAGCATTTGAGACAGCAACCCCAGCTGACCCACAGCGCGGTATTTACGACATCTTAACGGAAAACTTCGGCGCGCCACCGGATATTGATGGGAATCAGAAAGTTATCCTGCTCATCTTCAACATACGTGACATCAACATCCACCAAGCAACAGCCGGGTACTTCTTGCCGATTGATCAGCACAGAGGTATGCTACACCATCCAACCCTCGGACCACTGCATAGTAACGAGGCAGATATCCTCTATATTAACTCCAAAAAGCAGCCAACGAATTCTGATGCGATTCAGTCTGTTATTGCCCATGAACTCCAACATCTTATCCACTGGAAGCATTCTCCAAAGGAAGAAACATGGATAGACGAAGGGTGTGCTGATTACGCAGCTTTTCAATGTGGTTATAACCTTTATCAGCATATTAATGCTTTTCAGAAGACACCAAACATTTCATTGACCGACTGGACACAGATGAGTCAGACGAACCTGCTGGCACACTATGGTGCATCCTTTCTTTTTATGTTATATCTTCACGATCATTATGGTGGTGTACAGACTGTTACTGCGCTTGTTAAAAATCCTTTAGACGGGATTTTGGGGATTACACGCACGCTGCAGGCACGCGGCATGTCACGTCCATTCTCAGACATTTTTGCCGACTGGAAAGTCACAAATTACCTCACAACGTGGAGGCTCCTTGGAACTCTTGAAAAACCTTTCCGGTATCATACGTTGACACCAGTGATTCAACCGCTATTCACCCATGAAACCTATCCTGCTAACGAAAAAAATAAGAAACTTGCAAATTTTGCTGCGCATGCTATTGAATGTAAAGTTGCAGCATTAGATCAGGCAGGTCTAACCGTTGGCTTTTCTACACAACGTAATGCGAACGTAGACATCAAGGTTGCTTATTTACGTAACACAGGGGAGGTGCATATTGAATCATTACCCTTTAAAATTGCGGATGGGACCGCCTCATTAGATATTCCTACTTTTGGAAATGACGTGCAACGATTGATGCTTATTCCAAGCCTACAAGTTGAAAATCAAAGTTTTTCTCAGCAAACTATAACTTATAACTATGATGCGTTTGAAGGAAGTCTCGGCACCTATACCATCCACGTCCTTCCTAATCCCATTCATCCAAATTATTGGGAAGTTATTGCTGTTCCAAGCGAGGCAAAAGGTATACATTCACTTACATTAACGCTCACATATCAAAACAGGAAACTTCTTGATGCAAAACCGATAGTGTATGTTGAAAATGGAGACAATGCTCTTTATCGATGCGTTTTTCATCTTAAATCTGATATTGAAACAGCAGCGGTAAATTGGAGCATCAGACGCGGTGACACTATTATTGACGAAGGAGTTCTGAATCAACCGATAACCGATAACTGATTATTATAGTGAAACCCATAATTATTTGGACATTTTGTTCTTATGCGGATTTCAAACACACGATAAATATAAGAGGCGCAATGAATTGCGCGACTACAAACGCCGCTAACCTTAAGAAAATGTCCAGGTATTTTTAGATTTTACTATAAGAGGAGGTATATATGTCAAACACTCTTTATGCAGGAACAATTGGACAAAGCATTTGGCGAAGCACCGACATCGGTAAGACTTGGCATCGTGCCAGTAACGGTATTTTTCCAGAAGCAGATATACGCGCAATCGTTGTGCATCCGACAGATTCAAATACGCTCTATGCTGGCACTGAAAAAGGTATTGTCAAAAGCACAAATGGAGGCGATACGTGGAAACACATGCCAAGTGAGATGGACAGCCGCGAAGTTTGGTCACTTGCCATTCATCCGACTGCTCCAGATACACTTTATGCTGGAACTTGTCCATCCGCGTTTTTCAAAACAACAGACGGTGGGGATACGTGGGCACAACTTGACGCGGAACTTGCCCAAGAATGTGAAGGTATTCCTATCATTCCACGGGTGACAACTATCATTATTGATCCAGAAGACCATGAAACTGTCTATGCGGGGATTGAAATTGACGGGATGCGTCTTAGCACCGACGGTGGAAAAACGTGGGATGACCGAAGTGAGGGATTGAGCAGCTTGGATATCCATGGACTGACGGTGGTTCCGGGTGATCAGAAAGCCGTTGTTGCTGCGACAAATAACGATGTTTGTATCACCACAGATATGCACAATTGGACGCCGTTACAGGTTCGTAACCATTTTCCGTGGCCCTATTGCCGCGCGGCATTCTATCTGAACGGTGAAAACGCCAAGGTCTTTATTGGTGCTGGCAACGGTCCCCCCGGTGACCAAGGTGGTATCTTTTATATGCAAGATACTGATGCTGCACAGGACGCTGAGGCGATTCGTTGGGATCGCTCTGATATTGGGATGACAGCGAATAGCACTATTTGGTGTTTCGGCTATAATTCGCGTGTTAACGGATTGCTAATAGCCTGTAGTGTGAGTGGACAACTTTTCTTGAGTGAGGACAATGGCGGCTCCTGGGCGAAGTTGACACATGAATTCGGAGAGGTGCGCGCTTTGGCGGTCGCATAGCTAAATCAACACCGAATGCGTTTATGATATTTGGCTGATAAATATTTGCGGAAAAGTCCTTATGTGGTTGGTAAGGGTAAATACCACATAAGGACTGTTTCACTATAACATCTATTTTACAACGCCATTGGAATGAACAGATTTAACTAAAAAAATTATATCTTGACTTTTTTCGACAATTTATGATAAACTTTTGGCAGTAGGTGGGTTGTGCGTTTAACTCAATCATTTGTTGGCAGACATAGGGTTTTGCCCTCCGCCAAATCATACAGAATACCACACGGCATTTGGCGTTGATTCCATCTAAAATACGCAGCACACGCACAGACGCCCTATGACAAAAGTTTAATCAAGGAGGCATATCTCTATTATGCGTTTTTTTAGTTTTCTATTGATACCTTTGCTCCTCATTTCAATCGTTGGATGTTTTAGGGGCGATAATATTACTACTCCCCCATCTTTTAGCGAAGCAAAACGGATTGCTGTTACCCCTTTCCTCGCTGAAGGCGAAGAGACACAAGAACTTGGTAAACGAATTAGCAGGAATTTGGGAAATTATATAAAATTTATCCTGAAAGAAAATGAATGGCTTTTTGACGAGTCGCAAAAAGTTCAACCAGTAGGTGAAAAAGTTGCGGAACTCGGATTAACCCTAAATGATGTTTATACGGATCCTGCTTTGGCGGCTAAAGTCGGGCAGGCATTGAATGTGGACATTATCATCACGGGAAAGATCGAAGAACCCACACTTAACCGAAGGGATTATAATGAGCATCTTATGCGTCAAGGTAGACAAACCGGTATTTCAGGTACATCTACTTACATCCGTACCCTCCAGGCTGCGGTCGGTAAAGTCCGTGTCAGGGCTATTGATGTACAATCAGGCAATATGCTCTATAACAATCAGATTCTTTCTCATCTTAAGTATTGGTTTGCTTATCAAACGCAGGCGAGTGGCCAAATAATTTTTAAGGAACGTGTGGATATGCTCGCGGATTTAGGGAATCATTTGCCACGCCGAATTGCGTATATGCTTTATCCAAGTGGGGTATCGAAAGAGCCTGAAGATAAGGTTTTAGTGAAACCAGATATCGTTCTCAAAGGTACAGGCGGAATAGTTGAATTCAAGTAGAATTGCCTTAATGTTAATTTATAGTAAAATCTGTAATTATCTTTACACTGCTGTAGCGTAAACTTTCAGTTTGCGCAAATACGACACAAACTAAAAGTTTGTGCTACAGGAAATGTGGTCGGAAATGTTTCTTACCTGGACCAATAGCAATGTAAAAGTAATTCTAAAATCTACTATAAAGCCCAAAGGCGGGCGGAAGCTGCTGCTTCGGCCCGCCTTGTTTTTTATCCTAAGGTTCATGTTTTCTTTAATTATCTTCTATAGATGGTGTTGGATTACTATCTTGGAAGAATTCATTTATCTGGCGCGTATAGGCTTTACCGTGTTGCAGCAGTTGTAAAGATACATCGTAGAGTTCGGGGGCTGGGAGGCCCTCATAAGGGTTAGCTATTTTCTGATAACAAGTTAATGCGTGTTCAAAGAAATTTAGCGTTTCCAGATCAATTGCACCGCTCTCTTGAACTGCACGAAAGCCTTGGTATTTTTGGTAGGGAGGGGTCTTACCGCTAAATTCTATTATAGCATTGTTTATGTCTACTGTCCGTTGCACAATCATCAGGAAGCAGCTTTTGATATAAGAATGTGTCAGTCTATCAGCTGTTACATATTCTTCTCTGTTTGCTGGAAGACCATTCTGCAATTGTCCGAAACATTCCTCCATATATGCCAATTTTGCTTTTACAGGATTAAACTGATGCTGTAGTGTTTTCTTTTCGGAGGCTTTTGACATTGTATTCTCCTAAGGAATTATTTTTTTTGTCAAAATATGGTTTTTAAATTAGACGTTATTTTGGGGGAAAAGTTGGAAATCCCACTAAATTTTCTGTGTTTCGTAAACTTAACGTGAGTTTGGTATAAGTCTATTTTTACGAATTGTCAGATTTTTCCATTGATTTTGCCTATTTTAAGGGTTTAAGAGGTAAAAATAGGTAAAACACGCTTTTATCTATGCCGAAACTCATGTTATATCATTTCAAAAAAATAACTTCTCTTAAAGAAATAGAGCGTTCGTAGTTGCGCAATTCATTGCGCCTCGGACATTTCTTTTCAAAAGAGAAAATAATTCATAGAATTGGTATTATTTCTTACCCCGAGCCACGTTAGTATAAATCTGGAGAAAGTCTGTAAAAGATCTGCATGTATTACGTGCAAAGTCACAGCCGCGCATCCCGGACACAAGCACATTTGAACTGCCTTTAGTTCCATGACAATACTTATGCCTGATAGTGCTGTCAATCAACGCAAAGAAAAAGGCAGATATCTTAAAGATAGCTGCCTGTAAGGTGTAAAGGTGAATAGATAGAAATTATTTCTCGTCACGCTGCAACTGCTTGAGAACAGAGTCCGCAAAATCTTTATCAAAGTTTTGCCGTACTAAATCACGCGCAAGTTTGCGCTTCTGCTCTGCTGTTGCATTCGGAATGTCCGAGACAAGTTTTCGCACTTTAGAAACAACGTTTTGCTGCAACCGTTCGGTGCGGGTTGTCAGTCGTTGTCTGTCTGCGGGGGTTGGAAAAAACTGGTCAATCTCTTGTGATGTCATATACCGAGAGACAAGCACATCTAAGTAGGCATCATCTACATCTTCACGCCACGACTGAAACTGTGTCTGTGCAGTGGCAATAGATTCCAGCGCTGTCACAGGGGATTGCGGCGGTTCTACCACGCCCTCTGTGGATTGGGAAACCACAGAACGCTCTGGTACTGTCTGTTGTAATCTTTGGGTGGATGGCGATTTGGTGTCAGGTAAAGATGGCACCCTGGATGATTCTGTGGGAGATGAATTAGATAATAATGCCTTTGCGGCATCCCTTATTTCAGCAGGGGAGCGAACACCAACAATACGTTCAACACCATCAATCTCTTCTATCAGCAGTAAAGAACGATATTTTTCAATCAGTTGCGGTCTTTTGACTTCTTCCCATTGTTTGAGACCGGCATCCAATGCTTGTTCCCTGGGAATCCAGGCAAGTTCACGTTTTTGGGTGTCAATACTGAGTTCAGCACCTTCAACAAGAAGTTCAGCCCATCTAATATCTGTTGGATCTCCCTTTTCTTTCGCAATCCGCAGTGCTTCCTCCGCTTCCAGAAGCTCTCCCTCCGCTTTTAGAAGCTTTTCCTGATGGTAAGCAGTTTTTTCCTCAGGCGTGCTGAGTGCTTCATATCGCGCCCAATCTGCTTGGATCTCCCGGTCAATTTCCTCATACCGCCGTTCAAGTTCCTCCTGCCTCGTAATGCTGTTACTATAAAAATCTCGCAATCCTTCTAACAGTGTGATGTGTTCTTCACTTGCCCCATCTTTTTTCGCCTTGCGTATCTCATTTTCATAGTATACGACGCTCTCCTGGTCATCAAGATCGGAAATGTCCGGTGAGTTGGCAGACTCTTGAACGGCTTCCCAATACGTTTTTTTGAACTTCGCCACCCACTCGGCGTCTCCTGAAGCTTTTGCTCTCTGCATCTTTTCCTCATAATCTTTTTTATAATATTCTTGATTTTCTGGTGAAAGAGTAGCGAGAATAGCGTTCATACTGTTTTCCTCTTTTGGTGTATTGTTCCGTATTGTGACAAGTCCGCCGATTGCAATCAATAATAACGGCACAATACCGATAAAAAGTCTTTTTTTCATGAGGTGCCTCCCTTTTCTGAAAATGATGATAGTTTGGATATTTCAAAAAACGTTGACAGAAACTATCCAAACTATAGTTACAATAATGATCCGTTTTGTCGTTAGTCAGAATACTTGCTCAGGATATCCGTGACCTGTTTTAGGCTGTCGGGTGGCGGGTTGTCGTTTACCCACTGATCCATATCCTCGCCAGCTGCTTCCGCTGCATTCAAACTGTCCATATAGTCCTGTGCTGCTGTGTCCGAATCGCCGACATTTTCAAGATCAGTTTCAGCGTCAAGTATGCTTTCTTCTTTATCCTCTATCCGATCATTCAGCGTCTTTTCATCTTCTAACAATTGGGCGTGTGCCTCTACATGATCTTTCTTATCTTGATAAAGATCACTCAACTTCCTTCTTTCCTTATTTAACTTGTCCGACTCTGTTTTCCAAGCAGCTGACTTTTCATTCTCATCAGCTTGTGCCGTCCCCAGGCGTCTTTTGGCATATTCCCAATCCCACCAAGCGGATTGCTTTTGACTGAATAAAATATATTCCGTGTTACAATCGCTACCAGACTGGCAATAGGAGCAGGAGTGGACATGGTCATTCCACGCTTTATACGACGCTTGATACGCTTGGGATGTATTCTTAACCGAAGTTTCCGCTGCCTTTGTCGCCTGAGATGCAGCATCGTATGCGAGGTAAGCATTATACTCTGATGTAATCAAAGCCTGAACTATCGGATCAAGCTCATCAATATCTTTTTGAATGGCTTTACCCTTAGCCCTACTTTTCTTTATCTTACCTTCAAGCTTTTTGAGGTCAGCTTTCAGTTCGCCAAGTTTCTTTTTCCTATTCTTGATCGCATCATTTATTTTATCCGCCGTATAGGCGATAAGAGCTATGATACTGGCTACCGCTGCCACCACCCCCAGCACTGTTAGCAACTCTACTGCCCAAGTAAAGCTTGTTAGGCATAAACACAAGAGTGTAAGAATAGGGAATAGTTTACTATTACGAATGGCTTTCATTTCAGTTCTCCTTTATTTGACATTGTTTGTCAAAGTATCTAATGTTCATTCCTCTACACGATATTTTCGTCCAGAGGTCATTTTGATTTTGACAGACCCTAAAGGAGATGTTGGCAGGAAAAAGTGAAAAGTTGCTGTCAACTGTTCCCTTTGGGCTCGCTGGTTTTCATATTTCTATAGCAGCAAACTTGCGTTTGTGTTAAAATGAAAACCAGCCCTGTCATACTTCTACTATGGCATGGCTACGCGCTGATTGTGCTTTTGTGATTGTTAGCACTGTCGGCGCGCCCCCACTTGGGGTGAACGTGCCCCGGTGTCATACACGCGACCCGTGCATTTCTAACACCTTGCGTAAAGTTTACACAACTTTACAAAAAATGTCAATCACTTTACAAGTAATTTCTAACATTTTTAAGTATTATACAACTTTTACATTTTTCGCGCAACAACTTTTCTTTTTTTGTACATAATATCATAAATCGGATGATCCTAAGCGGCAGCGGTATAACATTGCGAATATTATCACCAAACTCATTATCAAAGCAGGTCAACTGGCTTTTGATAGAAGAAATACGAACAGATTGACGCAATCGGATAATATATGATAAAATTCTAAATAGATCGTAGAGAAGAATGATGAAAGCAATTACGAGAAAAGGGGACGGCGGACCAGAAGTCCTGCAATTAAGCGAAGTGTCTCCTCCTCAACCGACAGAAACGCAACTATTGGTGGATGTGAAAGCAACTGCCCTCAATCGCGCTGACTTAATTCAACGGCGCGGCGGCTATCCGCCACCGCCAGGTGAATCCGAAATACTCGGTTTAGAAATTGCTGGCACGGTGTTAGGAATGGGAGCGGCTGTTACTGGATTTAACGAAGGCGATCGTGTCTTCGGACTCGTAGGTGGTGGAGGTTATGCGGAACAGGCAGTTATTGATTTTCGCATGGCAATGTTTATGCCAGATGAATGGAGTTTTGAAGAAGCTGCTGCCGTTCCAGAGGTGTTTTTTACAGCAAATGAGAACATCTTCACATTAGGACGGCTTTCTGCTGGTGAGACTATTCTAATTCATGCAGGTGGAAGTGGGGTTGGCACTGCAGGTATCCAGATAACGCATCATGTTGGTGCCCGTGTGTTTGTCACCGCAGGTACATCTGACAAAATTGACAACTGCAAGGCACTGGGGGCTATAGCAGGCATTAACTATAAACAATCAGATTTTGTTACAGAAATTGAGCGGTTGACAGATGGAGATGGTGTGGATGTCGTGTTAGATTTTATTGGGGCGCCATATCTTGCACGGAATCTACAGATTCTCAAAACGAAGGGGCGTCTATTGCAAGTAGGATTGATGGGAGGTTCGGCTACAGAAATAGACTTAGGAATGGTGATGCGCAAACGGCTGCAAATTATAGGTTCCGTAATGCGTCCGCAATCACTTGATGAAAAAATTTCTATTACGCAGCGATTTGTAGACCGTTGGTTGCCGGAATTCAAGAAAGGAACACTTCAACCTGTTATCGATTCTGTATACCCTTTAGCCCAAGTTCGTGAAGCACATCAATATATGGAAGCAAATCGTAATTTTGGTAAGATTATTTTGAAAATATAGTCTGATAGGCAGTTACCAACATATTCTTGTAGGCGCGGTTTAAAACCGCGCCTAATGCAGCATAAAATAAGTGAGGGGTGTGGATAAATAATTCCGATGTTAAATATGCGCTTAAAGGTAGTAGGCACATGCCGCTGAATGCCAAAAGCGCATTCATAGCGTTGATTTGGTGTGCTGTCCACAAGTTCAAAGAGGCGCAGCATGCCACACGGGGAATGCCATAAGGTATTCGGACCGTTGATTTGGCGCATGCTGCGTTGATTTGGCAATGAATT
>LXNJ01000849.1_pt1 | contig 19540 bp, 15 predicted proteins | sample 809081 | NCBI WGS metagenome assembly LXNJ01 (sample SAMN04870510, study PRJNA318959) | sponge metagenome | biome: sponge; feature: marine sponge reef; material: water | host: Petrosia ficiformis | place: Greece: Milos, Mediterranean Sea | collected 2013-05-29 | depth 5-7 m
CGGATCGACGTGGTCTTCTCGAAGTGGGTCGTCAACGAGCATCGCTACTCCGGCAACGGCATCTTCGCCGGGGAGAAGCCCGACGAATGGCTGCGCACCATCGCATGGCTTCCGCAGGAGGACCGCTTCCTCTTCGCGATGGCCCCGTGGACCGGCATCGAGTCGTTCGAGCAACTCGTGGCGGAGAAACCAGCGCTCCACATGGCGGGCAGCGGCGCCGAGGTCGTCCTCCGGGAGTACGGCTTCAGCTACGCCGACATTGAGCAGTGGGGCGGCTCGGTGGGCCGGATGGAGCACACGGCGCGCGACGCCAAGGCGTGCTACGACGCCGGACAGCTCGACGCGTTCTGGGGCGACGGCAGCGCCTACGACTTCTCGGCCTGGCCCTGGGTCGGCTCGCGCGGCTATCGGTTCCTCGACATCAGCGAGGAGGTCATGCAGCGGCTGGAGGCGAAGGGCCTGCGCCGCCAGGTGACGCCCGCGGGCTTCGTGCCCGGCGTCGATCGGACCCTCACCGCCCTGGACGATTCGCACATCGTGGTCACCTGCCGCGCCGACCTCGACGACGAGCTGGCTTACCTGCTCGCGAAGACGATAGACGACAACAAGCGGGACATAGAGCTCACCTCGATCCAGATCGACTACGACAACGGCGAGGCCGGTGGCCTGCCGATGATCAGGCCGACGTACTGGTCGTCGCTCACGGGGCCCATCGGCCGTCAGTGGGACGAGGGGATCACCGGCGCGCCGCTCCACGCGGGCGCGAGGCGCTACTACGAGGAGCTGGGCTACCTATAGCTGTCGCCCGGCTACTCTTCGATGGGGCGCTTCATGGCCAGCGGCAGCCCCGCGGCCATGAAGTACACCGCATCCGCTTCCGCTGCCATGAGCTGGTTCACGCGTCCCAACTCGTCGGCGAAGGCACGGCCCAGCTCGTTGGCGGGGACCACGCCGAGCCCGACCTCATTGCTAACGACGATCCAGGAGGCGTCCCCCTGCCGGTACAGCTCCAGCAACCGTTGAGCCTCTGCCGGGATGTCGTGAACATCATTGCTCAGGAGCAGGTTGCTCACCCAGAGCGTCAGGCAGTCGAGCAGCATCGTGTCGTAACGGTCGATCACCGCCGCCAGCGCGGTTGCGGGGTCGAGCGGCTCTTCGAGCGTGTCCCACGCCGCGGGACGGCTCGCCTGGTGCGCCCGGATGCGCGCCTCCATCTCCGCGTCGCCCGCCTCAGCGGTCGCTAAGAACAGAACGCGCTTGCCGTGGGCAGCGAGCTGTTGGACGTAGGCGCTCTTCCCGGCCCGGACGCCGCCCAGGATCAGTGTCAGCCGCTTGCTCATGTCCCCATACCTTCACCGCTGGGGGTGCAGGGGACCTCGTTCCACAGCTCCAGAACGCGCTCACCGGCGTGGTTGCCGACGACGGACAGGCTGCCGCGATCGACCCTGAACCGCCAGAACCGATCGTCCGGCAGACCGAGCAGGCAGATCAGGAGGGCGCGTATCGGTCCCGCGTGCGCCACCACCAACAAGTCCTCGGAGGGCTGATGGCGCGCCAATGTGCGTTCGTAGAAGCGCCGCGTCCGGGCCAGCAGTTGCTGGGTGTCCTCGCCTCCCGGAGCCGCGAATGCACCCGGCTCCATTGCCATCCGACGGGCGTAGGCTTCGGGGTCCTGCGCCTCGGCCTCCTCCGGCGTCAGACCTTCCCACTCCCCGTAGGAGAACTCGCGGAGGTCGGGGTCGGTCTCGATCGGAGCGCTGCCTTGCACGATGACCTGAGCGCTCTCCACGGCGCGCGACAGGTCGCTAGCGTAGACCGCCGAGAACCTGCATCCCGCGAGCCTGTCTGCCACCGCCTGCATCTGTCGCCTGCCGTGGTCGTTCAGCCCCACGTCCATGTGGCCGTGGATGCGTCCGTCCCTGTTCCAGTCCGTCTCGCCGTGGCGCACCAGGTGCCAGTGACCCGTCCCGTCGCGCTGTGTCACGACATCCCCCGGAGCGGCGCTTGGAATAGCCCCGCAGCGAGATGGAACAGGACGATGCCCGCCAGGAGCGCGACTACCTCCCCAACCTCGTTCACCGCCCCGTACGTGTCGCCCGTCATGCCCCCCAGCAGACCCGAGACCCACCGACCCATCACAAGGGCCACTACGACGACTGCCCCCAGCACGACCAACCCGGCAAGGCCAAGCAGCAGCCCGCCTGCTGCCGCTGCCGTCGCCAGCCCGAACGCGACCTGCCACTTGCTCCGCCCGTCTGCGAACGCCGTGCCAAGCCCCTGCGCCCGTGCGTAGGGGAAGGCTTCCATCGTTACCACCATCCCGAAACGCGAGATACAGGGGAACAGCACCAGCAGCGCGGTGCGCTCCTCGTCCAGGAGTCCCGCGATGAGGCTCCACTTCAGCAGCAATAGGCTCGCGCCGCCCAGCACCGCGAACGCACCCACATGAGGGTCCCGGAGTATCTCCAGCCGCCTCTCCCGGGTGTGGCCGCCGAACAGCCCGTCGCAAGAGTCGATGAACCCCTCGGCGTGGAGCGCCCGCGTGAGCGCCAGCAGTGCGACGACCAGCAGCGCGCTCGCTGCCGGCGGAGGCAGTACCTCCCTCGTCACGAGGTCCAGCCCGGCCAGGATGCCGCCGAGCGCCAGCCCCACCAGCGGGAAATACGCCCGCGCAGGCCCCATTCGCGCCGCGCCGCCGGGTGCGAACGGCAACACCGTCAGGAAACCGATGGCCAACCGTAGGCTGTTCAATCCTGTTCCTCGCTTGCGCCGCCGGACACTCCGGCATCGGCGAAGGTCGCCATCTCGCTCAGACATGCCGCGGCTGCTTCGATGAGGCCCATCGCCAGCACCGCTCCCGTGCCCTCGCCCAGCCTCATGTCGAGGTCGAGCAGCGGTCGTAGCCCCAGGTGCGAGAGCGCGATGCGGTGCCCCGGCTCGACAGACAGGTGGGAAGCGACGACGTAACCGCTGATGTCGGGGCAGAGGCTGTATGCGATGAGCCCTGCTGCGGTCGAAACGAACCCGTCCAGCACCACCACCCGGCGCGCAAGCGCCGCTCCCAGCACGACGCCGGCGAGCACGCCTATCTCGAACCCACCGACCTTCGCGAGCACGTCCAGCCCGTCATCGGGGTCGGGACGGTTCACTTCGAGGGCGCGCTCGACGACGGCGATCTTGTGCGCCATCTCCGCTTCGTTCCGTCCCGTTCCCCTGCCTGTCGTCTCGCTGGGCGGTCTGCCGGTCAGGGCTGCCGTGATGGCGCTCGACGCCGTGGTGTTGCCGATGCCCATCTCGCCTGCGCCGATGATGTCCGCGCCGCTTTCGGCGGCCTCGAGCGCCAGCCTGATTCCCGCCCTGACGCACTGCTCGGCCTGCGCTCGCGACATGGCCGGGCCCCGTGCCATATCGGCGGTGCCGCGCCCGGCCCCGATGACTCGGAGGGTGGGATGCCCGGGCAGCGGTGCGGCAAGCCCGGCGTCGACGACGACCAACTCCACTCCCGCCCTCCGTGCCATGGCGTTGATCGCCGCGCCGCCCGCGAGGAAGTTCCGCACCATCTGCGCGGTGACCTCCTGCGGATAGCCGGTGACGCCCTGCGCCACCACGCCGTGGTCTGCGGCTGCCACGATGACCGTCTTGCCGTGCAGTGCCGGTTGCTCGGTCCCGGATATGCCCGCCAGTTGGATGGAGAGTTCCTCCAACCGGCCGAGGCTGCCGGCCGGCTTGGTCAGCTGTTCCTGCCGGAGCCTGGCTGACTCTTGCGCGCGGGAGTCAACGGGTCTGATGCGCGCCAGCACGTCATCGATCCCCATCCCTAGAACTCGATCCCCTGCTGGGCCTTGATGCCCTGCGTCTCGAAGGGGTGCTTGACCATCCGCATCTCCGTGACGAGGTCCGCGAAATCGATCAGCTCCTGTGGCGCGTACCTGCCGGTGATGATGACGTGCAGCGTGCTCGGACGCTGACGCAGCGTAGCGATGACTTCGTCGACCGAGACCCAGCCGAAGTGCATGGCGTAGGTGAACTCGTCCAAGATGATGATGTCCTCGCCGCCCTGCAGGATGGCTTCCCTGCACCGTCCCCACTGTTCCACCGCGAGCGCCGTCGTCCGGTCCATGTCCTTCGACAGCCACGTGAAGCCGTCGCCCAGCGCCTCGATGCGGATCCCAAGCCGCTCGGCCGCCCGCTGCTCGCCGAACCGGGCGCCCGTGTGCTTGATGAACTGGAACATCCGCACGCGGAAGTCACGACCCCAGGCCCGGAAGAGCACGCCGAGCGCGGCGGTCGTCTTGCCCTTGCCCTCGCCGGTGTTGACGATGACGAGGCCGTGCCGCTCGCGACGGCGTCTGGCCCGCTGGTCGGTCTCCCTGGTCGGCTCTTCTTCGCTCAAGGCTCCGCTCCTGCCCTACGTCTGTCCGCTCGACGGCGCCGCTGCGATTCCTCGTGCCGCTCCGGAGCGCGCTGGTTCACCGTCTGAAGGGCGGGACGCGTCCGTTGGGCCGATCAGGCTGATCGCGAGCGAGCCGGTGACCGGCTCCCGGTAGACGGCGCACCGAACGCCGAATGCGGACTCGATCGATTCCGGCGTCAGCACCTCCTCCGGCGTTCCCTCCGCGAGCACCCGTCCTCCGTTCAGCAGCACCAGGCGGTCGCAGTAGCGAGCCGCCATGTGCAGGTCGTGGATCGCGGCCACGGCGGTCAGGCCGTCGTCGACGAGCTGCCGCACCAGGTCCAGCACCTTGAGTTGGTGGTAGACGTCCAGGTTGGACGTCGGCTCGTCCAGCAGCAGGAAGCGCGGTTGCTGCGCCAGCGCGCGGGACACGAACACCCGCTGCCGCTCTCCTCCGGATAGCGTGTCGAGCGTCCTGTCGGCGAACCGCTCCGTATCGGTCTGCCGCATCGCATCTCGTGCGATGCCGTTGTCTGTCCTGCCCTCTATCTCGAAGCGCCCTAGGTGGGGGTACCTCCCCATGAGGACGAGTTCGAACGACGTGAAGCCGTGCGTATAGGGCGCTATCTGGGGCACGAGCGCCAGCGCCGCCGCGACCTCCCTGGACGACATGGACCGCAGGTCGGCTCCCTCCAGATGGACCGCCCCGCGCTGGTGTCGCAGCATGCCGGACAGCGCTCGCAGCAGCGTGGACTTCCCGGCGCCGTTCGGGCCGATCAGGCCGACGAACTGCCCGTGCTCGGCGTGGAGGCGGACGTTGTCCAGCAGCGCCTGCGACTCGACGCTGTAGGAGAGGCCCTCCGCAGCGATCGCCGGTCGTTCGTGTCCGTTCATCGTCGTTACTCCGCCAGGCTGAACGTGGTGTCCGCAGGCTGCGTAAAGGCGTCCGGTCGGAGCAGCCGGGCGAGTTCCTCGGCGCCGCGGATGTTCCAGTAGGACAGCGTCGTGAGATGCTTGCTCTCCACCACGTGGACCGCGTCGTTCCTGACCGCGGGGACCTCTGCGAGCGCCTCGTTCGCGAGCAGGCTCTGCCGGAACTCTTCCGCGCCGAACGCAACCGGCTGCGGAATGATGATGACCTCCGGGTTCATCGCGATGACCCCTTCGAGGCTGGTGGTCTGGTTCCCTTCGACGCCTGCCTCTTCCGCCGCATTGGTGCCGCCCGCAGCCGTGATGACGCCGCCTTCCGTAGAGTTGCCGCCGGCCACCCAGATCTTGTCGGAGTACTGCGTCAGCGCGAGCACCCGGGGCTTCGGTTCCTGCGCTCCGGTGATGGCTATGAGCGCATCGTACCGTTCGCGCACCTCGGCGGCGAACTCGAGCGCCCGCTCCTCCTCCCCGAATATGTAGCCCATGAGCAGGATATTGCCGATCCGCGCCTCGGGGTCATGCTCCAACCCGGTCCGGACTACCGGGACGCCGACCCGCGACAGCGCATCGACGCCTTCATCGGAGAAGAACGGGCTGGTGACGATGACGTCCGGCGACTGGGCGATGATCGTCTCGGGGTCGCTCGTGATCTCCGGCTTGTCCTGCACCAGCGACGCCACGTTGGAGAAGGTCGAGTCCTTCGTGGGGGCGCCGACCGCAACGAGGCGGTCGCGGGGGACCAGGGCGAGCGCTACCTCGTCGTGTCCCACGGAAACCGTGATGATGCGCTCCGGCTTGGCCGGGATGCTCACCACGCCGTCCAGCCCCTCCACCTCGCGAGGCCAGCCGAGGTTCGTGGAGTCTACGATGCCGGGAACGTCGTCCGGCAACGCGGGAGCGGGCTCGGGAGTCGGCGTGGGCGCGGCTGTGGCTGTCACCGTCGGGAGAGGCGCCGCCTGTGGCGTGGCTGTCGGCGTTGCCGTGGGTGCCGGTGTAGGCGTGGGCGTCGCCTGCTCGCATGCGGCGAGGGTCGGCATGAGGAAGATGACAAGAACTGCGATGAGGATGGGAACGTGACGGAACGGCAAGATGACTCCTTTGGCGCGGTCGGGTCTCACAGCGAGTAGACCTGGCGCTTGTTCTTGATGAGCAGGAGGATGAAGAACGGCGCGCCCACGAACGCCGTGAGTACGCCGACGCGGAACTCGGCGGGTTGGATGATGGTCCTGGCCACCGTATCGGCTGCGGTGACGAATACGGCCCCGCCAAGCGCGCTCATCGGGACCAGCACACGGTGGTCCGGCCCGATCAACAGCCGGAGGATGTGTGGCGTGACGAGCCCGACGAAGGCGATCGTCCCGCTGACCGCCACCGCTGCGCCGGTCACCAGCGCGGCCGCCGAAAGCAGGGTGACGCGCGCTATCCCCACGCGGACGCCCATCGAGCGCGCCTCGTCGTCGCCCAGCATCAGCAGGTTCAGGTCCCGTGACATCAGCAGGATCACGAAGGTCCCGGCGAGTATCGGCGGAGCGGCGATGCGGACGTGCTCCCACGCGCGGGAGTCCAGGCCCCCCGCAAGCCAGAACAGGATCTCTCGCAGCGCCCCGTTCTCCGGGATGATGATGATGATCGCGGAGACGATTGCGCCGAGGAACGCGTTGACCGCAACCCCCGCCAGCAGGAGCGTCGCCATGGAGAAGCGCCCCCCCGCGGCGGCTATGCCGTACACGAGGAACGTGGCGGCGATCGCGCCCGCGAACGCGAAGAGCGGCAGCGCCAGGAAGAAGAGGCTCGCCGCCCCCGTGGCGATGGCTGCTACCGCGCCCACCGCTCCCCCCGCAGACACCCCGATGATGCCGGGGTCCGCCATCGGGTTGCGGAACAATCCCTGCATCGTCGCCCCGGCCACTCCGAGCGCGACGCCCACGACGGCGCCGACCAGTATCCGCGGAAGCCGGATCTGCTCGATGACGAGTCGCTCGGTGCGGTCGAACGAGACCGCCTCGAACCCGAAGAACGACAGCACGATGGAGGCGACGTGGCTGGCCGGGATGCCGACGGGCCCCATGCTGAGCGAGACGGCGGCGCTCACCAGGACAAGCAGCAGCAGAACGGATACGCCTATCGCCAACCGGCTGGTGACGGCCATCCGCCGGTACCCGCGCAACGTATTGAGCCCGACCGCCCTCACGATAAGAAAACCTCCGGCGGCTCTCCGCTGGAGGTTGGGTGTGGTTGCCGGAGTTCGCATCCGGCGCCGAGGGACCCTCTCTGGAGCGGAGAGTGGTCACCTCTCGTTCAGGCAGGTCTCCTGGCTTGCGGGGGGACTCATCCGCCGGACCCTTCCCGTCGCTGTCTGCGACAGTGGGCTCCGGCTCCCGATGTCCCGCTTACAGTGGCGCTACCGCGGCGGATTCGCACCGCCTTCCCTATTCTCCCTGGGACGGGCACCTGAACGAGCAGTGATCGTATGTTCTTTTCGAGGCGGCAGGCTATGGCGTCACCGGGGGGCTGTCAAGCAGCGCTGCCGGTGCGGCCCGCGCCGCACTTGCGACTGCGGTAGACCTGATGAACAATGCGTGAGTACAGGCTTAGGACACGCATAGTCGCACTGAAGAGGAGGATCCCGATGTTCAAGGGAACGAAGGTGTTGGACGTCCACAGTCACATCCACGACATCCCCATGACCGACCCGACTCGGTCGCCGCGCCTCTCTTACCAGTTCTGGCATGACATCTGGAACATTCCGGGCCTGGGCGCCTCCAAACCCCTGTCCAGCCCCATAGCCGACGGCAAACACTCGGACCGCCCCGGCAACACGGACGAAGACTTCAAAGCCGTCGCGGATGCCCTCGCGAAGTACCTCGAGGTCCGGAATATCGACGCGCAGATCATCAGCCCGCACCCCCTGCAGTTCCACGGCTGGATGGAGAACGAGATCCAGTTCAAGAGCTGGATCTCCTACCAGAACGACCTTGCCTTCAAGATCGCCCAGGCTCGGCCGGACGTCTTCCTGGCGTCCTGCCAGTTGCCGCAGCGTGCGGATGCGAAGGACACCGAGCACTGCATCGAGGAGCTGGAGCGCTGCGTCAACGAACTGGGGTGCGTTGCCGCCTACGTCTCCCCGGACAGCACGGGCAGGGGCGACCTGCCGACCATGAACATGCCCTACTGGTACCCGCTGTACGAGAAGTGCCAGGAGCTCAACATCCCCATCATCGTCCACGGCACGGACGTACTGGACCCCCGCTACCGCACCATGAACGTCGTCCGCTACTTCGAGTTGGGATTCATGCTGCCGCAGACCATCGCGACCGTCACGCTCCGACACAACCCGGAGCTCTTCCAGCGCTTCCCCGGCCTCAAGATCATCGTCTGTCACTGCGGCGGCTTCGTCGACCGCATGGGGGAGGGCGCCCCTTACCGTGCGATAGGCAACGACGTCGACAGGAACCTCTTCTACGACACCGCGGCCTACGACCTGGGCTTCCTGCAGCTTGGCATCAAGCAGCGCGGCGTTTCACAGATGGTCTTCGGGACGGAGGCGCCTGGTTCCGGCAGGGAGATTCGCCCGGGAACGGAGTACACGACCGATGACTTCATCCCGTTGTTCGAGAGTGACCCGGCGCTCAGCTTCCTGACCGAGGAAGACAAGCTGGACATCCTGCACAACAACCCCGCGAAGCTCGTCCCCGGCCTGACGGACACCGTCGCACAGAACGCAAAGGCCACGATAAAGGCCTACTAGGCTGGGGAGTAGCTGTCGTTCCGGCGGAGGCTCGCGCTTTAGCGCGCAACCTCGCAGCCTTGGGGAGCGCCGGGTGGGGTGCTGGTCCCCTCTCCCTCGAGGGGAGAGGGCTAGAGCCTGCCCCGCACTTGATGCGGGGGTGAGGGTGGACCGGTGCGGGTGCGGCGTGCCCCGTCTGATCCCTTCCCCCTTGATGGGGGAAGGCCAGGATGGGGTGGATCCGCGGGTGCCGTTACAATCCCGGCAACCGTTACAGTCAGTACCAGGAGGCAGCCATGGCCAAGCCGCGTATTGCAGTGTTTTCCGGCCCCACTTCAACGATAGCGAACGCCCCCACCCTCGTGACTTCCCGGAAGGCGAGACTGCCGGGAGACAGGCCGCTGGAGGGTCGGTACGACCATCTGGTGGCGCAGACGCTCTACGAGCCGGTAACCGTGCGGGTCCGCAAATACTCGGCGCATCCCCTCGAGTCGGATGCGAAGCAGCTCTACGTCGACGACGGCAGGGAATACTACGAAGTCGAACTCCGCCCCGAAGATGGGCCCTACCTGCTGCCCTACATGGGCCGGCGCGCGGATGGAACGGAACACGGCGTTCCCTTCGAAGAGGCTGACCTGTATAACGGGACGCTGGGCTACGGCGGACGCCAGTTCTTCTACCCTGACGCCTCGCGGATATTCGAGGAGATCGATCGAACCGTGTCCGGCCGCGACGATCATGGCGAGGGCAGCACTCTGGACCGCATGGCCGATTACACCTTCGTGCGTGGGCTCCCGCCCGCTGGCTATACCCAGGAGGGTGAGGTCTCCGGCGTCGACTACTTCCCGTACAAGCCGTTTGCCATATCCCACCAGCCTCCACCGGCAGCGCTGGCCCGTCTGACCAACATCGTCAGGGATACCCTTTCGTCGGGCGAGTTCGCAGGCGCCGTCTGGCTGGAAGGAAGCCCGACGGTGGAGGAGACGCTGTATTGGCTGAGCATCGTGGCCGGTACCGATCTGCCTTTTGTCGGCCTGGCGGCGCAGCGCCCGCATGGGCAACTGGGGAACGACGGCGACCGCAACATTGTGGACGCGGTTACCTACATCGTCTCGGGGCTCGGGCACGGTATGGGCGCCGTTGGCGTCCTTGACCAGCAGATATTCGCGGCGCGTGAGCTGAAGAAGGGCGATGCCCGTCCGGGTGGGTACAAGGCGACAGGCGGACACGGCGGCGTCCTGGGCACCATCGGCCCGCCGGTGACCTTGTGGTACGCCCCCACGTACAAGCGCGGAGCAGGCTCCGATGTCCGGCTGGACCTCTTCCCCGATGCGCATGAAACGGAAGCCGGTCCCATCCCCATCAGGGACGAGAATGGGACCCTGCTTCCGACGGCGATACCGTACGTCCACATGGTCAAGTCCGGGAACTACATGTCCGTCGACCCCTTCGGCGATCCCGACGCGGAGGTGGACATCATCGCGAGGATCGAGAAATGCGTCTCCGACCGGCGCAGCGCAGACCCTGTGGTCCCGAAGCTGCACGGGTTCGTCATGGAAGGCCTGAACCCCTACGGAACCGGGACCGATTCACAGATGAGCGCCCTCACGCTGGCCGCGTTTCACGGCATACCCACCGTCATGGTGGGGCGCGCCGATCCAGGAGGGCGAGTGCCGCATCGGCCGGGCGAGGTCGTGGTTCAGGGTTCGAATCTCGATGCGAACAAGGCCCGCCTCCTCCTGATGGCCTCGCTGCTGAAGCTGGGCCCCCTTCCGGTCGCGAAGGACCCCAGGAACCCCACCGCCGACGAGCGCCGCGCAACGTTCACCCGGATCGAGGAGTACCAGGCCATCTTCGAGACCCACTGAGAAGCCAGGCGCGGGGATTTGCAATGGCGTGGTGGGCGAAGCAGGGATCGAACCTGCGACCTCCTGTGTGTAAGACAGGCGCTCTAACCGCTGAGCTATTCGCCCCGGGAACGATAGTGTACAGCCTGCCTCGCCCGGCGACGCACATCGCTGCGACACCACCCTGGGGAAGGTTGGGGACGGGGCGCTGCGTTGCCCGGCATCTGCGCGGGCAATAGGATGACGTGGTCTCTACGTGAGACGGAGCATCGCCATGACCTGGAAGAAGAATGCCGGAAGCCCGTTCCAGACCTACAAGCACGACGCCGTAGCCACGAACGGGATGGTGGCCACGAATCACCCGCTGGGATCGGCTGCCGGTCTGGAGATGCTCGCGATGGGCGGGAACGCGATGGACGCGGCTGTGGCGTCCGCGTTCGCGTTGAGTGTCGTGGAACCGATGATGATCGGCATCTTCGGGGCTGGGTTCATCAACTTCTACAACGCCTCGGACGACGGGTTCGTGCATATCGACAACTACTCGGTCGCGCCTCTTGCGGCGACCCCGGACATGTACGAGACGGTCTCTGATACCTGGCCGGACTACATGGAGACCGCAGACCGCGCCAACCTTGTGGGATATAGGTCGGTTGGCGTGCCCGGAACGCTGAAGGCCTGGTGCTATGCCGAGGAGCGGTACGGCAGACTTGGGCTGGACAAGGTGATGCAGCCCGCCATTCGATACGCCAGGCGCGGCTTTCAGGCCAGCCGGTACCTGGTGGACATCATCCACCAGAGCCGCGAAGACCTGGCGATGTTCCCGGCCAGCGCGGACGTGTTCCTTCCCGGCGGGCTGCAGCCGTCCGTTGGCGACTGGATCGTCAGGGCGGACTACGGAGACACGCTGGCATCTGTCGCGAGACACGGACCGGACGTGCTCTACATGGGGAGTATCGGCGAGCGGGTGGTTGACGACATGGCCGCGAACGGCGGGATCATCACGTCCGACGACCTCCGCGACTACCGGATACACCTCCGGGAGCCGGTACGGGGCACGTATCGCGGATACGAGATTGTCTCGGTGGCGCCAGCCAGCTCGGGCGGGACGGCGATCGTGGAGATGCTGAACATCCTCGAAGGGTTCGACGTGGCCGGAGCGGGGTTCGGCACGGCGGAGGGTGTGCATCTCCTCGCGGAGTCGATGAAGATCGCGTTCGCGGACAGGTTCGAGTACCTGGGTGACCCCGGATTCGTCGACGTGCCCGTGGCGGCGCTTACGGCCAGGGAGTACGGGGCTTCGCGGCGCGGCGAGATCGACACCGCCTCGGCGCGCAGCTATGGCTACGGCAACCCCTCGCCGTACGGGGGAGAGGGCGCGAACACGACGCACCTGACCGTCGCGGACGCCGACGGCAACGTGGTGTCGACGACGCAGACCTTGAACGCGGCGTTCGGCTCGAAAGTGACGACTCCCGGTACCGGGATGCTCCTGAACAACACCATGAACATCTTCGATCCACACCCGGGCAACTCCAACTCGATCGCCCCGGGCAAGAGGATGGTCAGCAGCATGGCGCCCACTATAGTGATGAAGGACGGCAGGCCCTTCATGGCGCTTGGCACACCGGGTGCGACGCGGATCTTTCCCTCGGTGCTGCAGGCGATAGTGAACGTCATCGACCACGGCATGACGCTCCAGGAGGCGGTGGAAGCCCCGCGGGTATGGACGCAGGGGCAGTCGCTGGAGGTCGAGGGCGGCATCGCGCCGCTTGTGCGGGAGCGGCTGCGGGCGATGGGGCACGACGTGGAGGAGGTTGCGAAGGTCGCGGGAGGGATGAACGGCGTGATGTTCGACCACAGGCGGGGAGTGATGCACGGCGCGGCCTGCTGGCGCGCTGACGGTACCCCTGCCGGCTTCAGCGGAGGCCCGGCCCGGCCTTCGTCCGGAGCTGCGCTGTACCGGTTCTAGCCCCCGCGCTCTTCCCAAAGCGGGACCCCTGGACAATGAGGTGAAGATGCGATGGCCGGGAGGGCTTTGATTCCCTCTCCTGTGGGAGAGGGTTAGAGCCTGCCCCGCACTTGATGCGGGGGTGAGGGCCCTCGGTGGGGTGGACGGGTTACCCAGAACGCCCCCGCAAGCGCCGGTTTCGCCGCGCGTGATAGCCTGAGGAACCCCATCACGCCTGCGAGGGTCTCTCTGCTCATGTCCCGAAGGTTCTGGAGCGGGGCGCTCCACATCTACGTCCCGTCCCTGCTGATGATGCTGGGGCAGGGGATGCTCATTCCCGCTCTGCCCAACCTCGCGGAGACGTACGCCGTCTCCGGCGCGCTCGCCGTCCAGGTGGTCACCATCCAGCAGGTCGGCAAGTTCCTCGCCTTCATCCCCACGGGCGCGGTCGTGGACCGATGGGGCCCGAAGCCGCCCATGGTGGTCGGCGCGCTCGTCTCCGTGGTCTGCCTCCTTGGCGCAGCCGCGACGCAGAGTTTCCTGTTGCTCCTGGCAACGCAGCTCGTCTGGGGCTTCGGCCAGAACATGTGGATGTTCGGTCGGGAGATCGCCGCGGCTGAGATGGTGCGCGCCGAGCAGCGAGGCCGGGCTATGAGCACACTCATGGGCATCAGCGGCGTGGGGATGGCGCTCGGGCCGGCCATCGGCGGCTTCCTCACGGAGCCTGTCGGCGTGCGCGGGCTCTTCCTCATCTTCGCGGGCATCAGCGCGGCGATATTCCTCCTGGCGGTCATGCACAAGACCGTCCGGATAGAGCGGCCGAAGAGCAACCGCTCCATGTTCGACTTCACCGCCTTCAGGGAGATACATCCCTACTTCCGGCTCACCTACTTCATCCTGTTCATATCCACGTTCGGGGTGCTCCTGCGGACGCAGGTCACGAACACCATGCTGCCGCTCTACGTCGAGAGCGAGTTGGGGTACTCACCGGCGGTGACGGGGCTGCTGTTCACCGTGCACGCCATCGCCACGTTCGCCATCATCCTCCCCGCTGGCTTCGTCTCGGACAAACGTGGGAGGAAATGGGTGGCGGCGCCCTCGGCGCTCATCGCTGGCATCACGTTCCTCCTGCTCCCGTTCGCGGACAACCCGCTCACCATCGGGGCGGTGCTGGTGTTCATGGGGTTCGCCAGCGGTATGGCGATGGGCTCCATGACCACCTACACGTTCGACATCGTGCCCGTGCATCTGCGCGGGCAACTGCAGGCGCTGCGCAGGTCGTTCGGTGAGGTAGGGGCGATCGTGGGGCCGCTCGCCGCGGGAGCGGTCGCAAGCGTGAGCAGCCCGTCGGTCTCGTTCTGGGTGTTCTTCCCGCTGCTGGCCGGTGCGGGCCTGGCGCTCGTCTTTTTCGCCCGCGAGGGCCTGCCGGCCAGGCGCGCGTCGGGGGCTCCCCCGCCTGCCGCTGAAAGCGTGTCCGCCCGGTAGACTGCTACCATGCCGGTGCGGCTTGAAGCCGCCGCACCCCCACCGGAATGGAGGAAGCTTCCGTGCGCTCCGGTAGGCCGCCGCTCGCATCGGCGGCGCTCTACATCTACCTGCCGTCCATGCTCATGAGTATGGGGCAGGGCATGATCATCCCCGCGCTTCCCGCTATCGCTCGAACGTTCAACGTCTCGGAAGCGCTCGCCGTGCAGGTCGTAACGAGCCAGCTCATCGGGCGCACGCTCTCCATGCTTCCCACCGGCGTGATCGTCGACCGGTTCGGAGTGAGGCCGCTGATGATTGGCGGCGCCGCACTGGCGACGGTCAGCACCTTCACCGCGGCCGTCGCGCCGAGCTTCACCGTCATCATCGTCACGCAGTTCTTCTGGGGCATCGGCATGAGCACCTGGATGTTCGGCCGCGAGGTCGCGGCGGTCGACATGGTTCGGCGGGACCAGCGCGGGCGGCAGATGAGCGCGCTCATGGGCATAGGCAGCACCGGCATGGCCTTCGGCCCGGCGCTCGGCGGAGTGCTGACGGACCTCGTGGGTGTGCAGGGACTCTTCTTCGTCTACGCCGGCATGTCGGCGGTCGTGCTGGTGATATCGCTGCTGCACCGGGAGGTATCCCGTCCCAGGTCCCGCCGCCCGTCCGCGCCGCTGTTCGACCTGCGCGCAGTGGGGCAGATACACCCGTTCTACCGCGCCACGTACCTGGTCCTCTTCTATTCCACGTTCGCGCAGATGATCCGTGGACAGGTTACGAACACGATGCTGCCGCTCTACGTGCAGTCCCAGTTGGAGTACTCGGCGTCGCTCACCGGCGTCCTGTTCACGGCCACGGGAGTGACGACGTTCCTGATGATCGCGCCGACAGGCATCATCTCGGACAAGCTGGGCCGCAAGTGGGCCGCCGGACCTGCCGCCGTGTTTTCCACCGTTGCTTTCATCGTTTTCCCGCTGGCGACGAACATCCCCATGCTCTTCGCCGTGATGTGTCTCGTCGGGCTCGCGAACGGACTGGCTATGGGCGCGATGACGATCTACACATACGACGTCGTGCCGACCCACGTGCGGGGCCAGCTGCAGGCGCTGCGGCGGGGCGTCGGTGAACTCGGCGCGCTCACGACGCCGCCCTCGGCGGCGCTCATCGCGAGCGCCTACACACCGGCGGTAGCGTTCTGGTTCTTCGCCCCGCTCCACGTAGTCTCAGCACTGCTCATCTTCGGGATGGCGAAGGAGAGCCTGCAGGGCAAGCGCAAGCCCGGCGCGCCATCGACGCGCGAGATCGACGAGGGCGCCTCGTCGGTACGCCAGCAGGACGGATAAAACCAGGACATCCTGGTGGACATTGTCCACGTCACTGTCCGGTTGTCTGATAGCGGGAAGCAGGCCACGACCAGGCTCAAGGGGATTACTCGGTCGGACAATGTCCAGGACATTGTCCGTGGGGGCATACCTTGCAGGGGGTACTGCGAGCGAACGTCGAACGGATGGACCGGTTCACTGCAGGGTAGGTAGTGCTCGGGTTCGTTGGTGGCAACGACAGGATTCGAACCTGTGACCTAGCGCTTATGAAGCGCCCGCTCTGCCGCTGAGCTACGTTGCCACCGGGCACGCCGGGGAGCCAGACGCTCGACCCGGTGCGCAGCCTTTCAATGATAGGGACGCCCAGCCGCCTCCGTCAACGAGAGTGCGGCGCTGCGCGGCGCCTACGTGGACGCTTGGCGCGGGTTCCCGATGGGCGGCAGGAACAGCGCGGCCACCGTCGCGAGCAACGCCAGCACGGTGGCGTACGGGAAGATGAGGCGGTAGTCGTCAAGGCCCGGCGGCGAGAACTGCGCGATGATGATGCCGAGCAGCAGCGGGGAGAACGCGCCGAAGAACGCGTTGTTGCCCCACAGCAGGCCGATCATGCTCCCCTCGATGTGGCGCCCCTCCGCCACGTCCAGCGACGCCGCCTGCGCCAGGTTCGCGCCCGCGAAGCGGACGATGCCCAGCAGCCCGACCAGCACGAGGAGCGGCGCGCCCAGCTCCGCCGTGAAGATCATGAGCCCGGTGATGATCGTCGAGAAGAAGAGCACGCCGACGAGCACCGGCTTGCGTCCGGCCCTGTCCGAGAACATGCCGATGAGCGGCGAGACGACGATGGACGTGCCCACCATCAGCGCGAGGTACGGCGCCACGACCGCCGCGATGCGCGCATCGCTCGGGTCGTCCTCCACCTCCCGCAGGAGTTGCGCGATCAGGACAGGGAGGAAGAAGACGAGGGCGCGGTCGGCCATTCCCCGCAGGCCGGACACGATGAGCAGCACCGGCAGGGCGCGCGTGGTGAACAGTCCGCCGATGCTCCTGAACTGCGCGCCGGCCGTCCGGGAGATGGCCGCTCGGCGAGGCAGCCCCAACCGTGCCAGCATGAACAGGATGGTGCCTGAGACGACCGCTATGACGAAGAAGCCGCCCACCAGCACGCCGCTCCACGTCGTGAACACGAGCGCTCCGGCAACGAGGAACGGGGTTATCACTTCCCCCAGGCTCCCGGCGGAGCGGTGCAGCGACATCAGCAGGGCCCGGTCCCTCGGGAACGTGAACGACAGGATGCCCAGCCCCACGGGATGCCAGAACGACCCCGCCGCCGAGCCGATGGAGACGGCAGCGATGAGAACGGCGGCGTTCGGCGCGATGCCCGCCAGCAGGTAGGCGAAGCCCATCGAGAACAGGCTCCCGGCCAGGAAGATGCCCCGGTTCCCCGCGAACAGGTCCACCATGAACCCGCCGCCCATGCTCAACAGACCCCCCGCCGCCTGCCGCGACGCCGACAGGATCCCGAGCGCGACAGGCCCCATCCCGAACACGTCCTGGATGATGGGCAGCAGCACCAGGAACCCGTCCGCGTACATGTGCTGGAAGCCGTGGCCGGTAACGATGACTCCGGCGACGCGCTTCGGTTTGCTGACGACGACTACGTCTGCTGTTGGTGATGCGGTGGTCATGGGCCGCGCTTGTCTCCGTCGTGTCCCTACGCCAGCCGGAAGCAGCGGGCGGCGTTCTCCCACATGAGCTTGCGCATCCGCTCCTCGCCGAGGCTATCCCACCCGAGGACGATGTCCGCCGAGTTGGGGAACCGGGACTCGGAGTGCGGGTAGTCGGAGCCGAACATCAGGACGTGGTCGCCCATGAAGTCGGAGACCATGCGCGTCATCTGCTCGCCCTCGTGGATGACGATGGCGGCGAAGAAGCGCCCGTCGGTCATGTACTCCTCCATGGTGCGCAGGCCGTCGGCGACGTACCCCATGTAGTGCACCTGGTCTTCCATCCGCTTCATCCAGAACGGCAGCCAGCCGAAGCCCGACTCCATGATGGCCAGGTTGAGGTTCGGGTACTTGTCGAGCAGGCCCGCCCCGAGGAAGGCCGCGATCATCCGCATCGCCGCCCAGGGGTGCGACGCCGTGCGCCCGACGAACGGGTTGTCCCAGAGGTCGCGGTAGCCGGGGTAGCCGGTGGCGAAGCTGTGATGGGCTATCGTCAGCCCCGCGTCGTCTGCGGCCGCCCAGATGGGGTGCAGGTCCGGGTGGTCCACCGGGTAGTCCAGCGGCAGGTTCACCCACACGCCCTTCGCCCAGGGGGAGTCCGCGTAGCGCTTGATCTCCAGCACGGAGCCCTCGACGTCCCGCGCATTCGCGAGGATGAGCGACATCAGCCGTCCCGGGTGCCGGGAGCACATGTCGTCTATCTGGCGGTGGACGCTGCGGAGCATCGCCATGTCCACGGCGGGGTCCGGGTGGCCGGAGGCCGCCCCGGGCACCAGGAGGTGCACGTCTATGCCCTCCTCGTCCATGTCGCGGACGCGGGCGTCGGCGTCCCAGTCGGAGCCGCCCGGCGTGGGGAAGGTGGCCCCTTGGAAGTTCTGGTAGTGGCGTTGCGCGTCAGGGCGCGGCCCTGCCTCCCCGAGAACACGCGGGGTACCCGATCCCCACCCACCCAGTTCGCCGAAGCGATAGAGGTGGGTATACGGCTCCGGCATCTGCTCGCCGGCCCACCCGGTGCGGAACTCGCGGGTCTGCAACTCGGCCTTCATGTCGCGGAGCATGGGGTCGAGGAAGGGCTCGAGCGTTTCGGCTGACGCATGGTAGTGCGTGTCCGCGTCGAATATCCGGTAGCCGTTGCGCATGGTCGTGCCCTCACTGGGGATATGCGCCGGAGTATACGCCCATCCCCTCGCTCAGTGAGGGAGCGCCTCATCCCTCCCCCGTGGTGGAGGAAAGTCAGAGCCTGCCCGGCACTTAATGCGGGGATGGGTGCCTGCTCCCCTCTCCCTGCAAGGAGACCCTTGCACAACCTCGGCGGGGGTGGAAGGGGAGGTGTCTGATCCCCTCTCCCCTTGTAGGTGTACAGACCGGAGAGATAGTGGACGGGTGTTCGGAGAGATAGTGGACACATCGAGTTTACCTGCTCACCAGTGGTTCAGGTCCGCGCAGATCGACCTCCGTGATGGGGTGCGCCATGAACCAGACGCCCCATACGCCATCCGTAACCGTTGGCCGGAGCGCTACGGGATATCCCCGCAGCGCACGGCCCACCTTGAACTGCTGACCCTTGAAGCTCACCCAGCCCTCCGCCATCACCTTCCGCACGAGGTCGCCGTCTCCGTATTCGATCGGCGGAAGCGTTTCGGGGAAGCTCCGAGGGCTGGGCGTGTAGCGGCTGAGTGGCGTGGCCAGGCCCAACGCCTGATGCGGTCGCTCGAAGTTGTAGACGGGCCGCCACCAGTCGAACGCTGCCTGGCACGAGGGAAGGTCAACGAAGTGCCTGCCCTGCAGCACCTCCGCCTTCAGCGTCCGGTGGAAGCGCTCGTCCTTGCCCTGCGTCTGCGGATGGTAGGGCCGCCCGTGGCTCACCTGGATGCCGAGACGCATGAGCCAGACCGTCAGCGGTGTGCGCGAGTGATCCGCGTCGTGGCCCCACGGCGGGCCGTTGTCCATGAGCATGCGCACGGGCATGCCATAGGTGCGGAAGATGGCGGTCAACTCCTCCTGAACCGTCTCCGTGCGTTCGTTGGCGCATGCGCGAAGCCCCAGGGCGAAGCGGGAGTGGTCGTCCAGGACCGTCAGCGGGTGACAGCGCCCTGCGCCGGTGGCGAAGTGTCCCTTGAAGTCCATCTGCCAGAGGTCGTTAGGCTGAGGGTGCTCGAACCGTTGCCAGTCACGATGGGGG
>LXNJ01000850.1_pt1 | contig 19532 bp, 21 predicted proteins | sample 809081 | NCBI WGS metagenome assembly LXNJ01 (sample SAMN04870510, study PRJNA318959) | sponge metagenome | biome: sponge; feature: marine sponge reef; material: water | host: Petrosia ficiformis | place: Greece: Milos, Mediterranean Sea | collected 2013-05-29 | depth 5-7 m
TTGTAGTGCTTGTGGGATGGTGTGTCCGGTGGAAGCAATTCACGACCAATTCGGGGAAGTGTGTAAATTTATCAAACCTCTCTCACATCGCCCTATAGCTGTCATTTATGAAGAACTCTGCTCAGGCTGCGATTTTTGTGTCCAAATCTGTCCGTGGGAGTGCCTTGAAATAATAGACCCGGTTACAAATGAACATGCAGATAGTTTCTTTGGTATTTGTGAACTCGTCAAACCAAAGGATTGTGTCGGTTGTAAGCTTTGCGAAGAGGTGTGTATCAAGGATGCTATCCGAGTCGAATCGCCTGTGTTATTGGAACTCGCAGAGGCTGCAGATTGAGATTTACCGATACGCCAATTGAAACGAGAGAAAATTGTATAGGTTTATAAGTTTTACTATAAACAAAGAAGCCCAACCCACAGTAGATGGGTTGGGCTTCTTTTTGGAAAGATACCCCCGACGAGATTTGAACTCGTGTCGCCGCCGTGAAAGGGCGGTGTCCTTGGCCAGGCTAGACGACGGGGGCATATAGAAAAAATGAATGAGCCGTACAGGAGTCGAACCTGTGACCACCTGATTAAAAGTCAGATGCTCTACCAGCTGAGCTAACGGCTCAAATTCACAATATATTATGATACAACCTTTCTTGGCAAATGTCAAGTTAAAATGCAAAAACTTGAAAGCTTATTGGAAGGTTGTAGGGGTAGGATAGTTTTGGTGCCGCTCTCTACCAGAGGGGGTCCCCCAACGACACTATTTGATTTCTATCCGGTCCGACAGAAATAATCGGAATTGCTACATTAAGGTAATCAGCAACATACTTGATGTAGTCTTTGGTTCGCTGCGGAATATCTTCTGCGGAACGTGCTTCAGTCAGCGGTTGTTCCCATCCGGGCAGTGTTTCATAAACCGGTTCACATTCTTCCAAAACTTTTAGGCTACTTGGGAAGGTAGTCGTTTCTTTTCCTTTATAACGATATGCCACACAGACTTGTAGGTCAGAAAGCGTATCAAACACGTCAAGTTTTGTCAGTGCGATAGCAGTTAGTCCGTTAATTTGCGTTGCATATCGGAGTGCCACAAGGTCAAGCCATCCACAACGTCTCGGTCTTTGCGTTGTAGCACCGTATTCCTTGCCGATTTTCCGAATTTCCTCATCCAAGTCGGGCGGCATTTCAGTTGGAAATGGACCGCCGCCAACGCGTGTGACATACGCTTTTGAAACTCCTAACACTTCACCAATCACTTTTGGACCAATACCGAGGCCTGTGCATACAGCCCCTGCAGTGCAGTTAGATGAAGTGACATAAGGATACGTACCAAAATCTATGTCAAGCATTGTTCCCTGCGCGCCTTCAAACAAAATCCGCTTTTCAGCACCAAGTGCTTCATGCATGAATGCAACTGTATCTGTTACATAGGGGGCAATCCGTTCTGCGTAGTTATAGTACGTTTCAAGCAGGGAATGGCGAGCCACATCACCCATCTGGAGCGCATCTGCTTTGGTTTCAAGGTTATAATCAAGTTTCTTTTGGAAATGGTCAAACTCAAGCAGGTCTCCAACGCGAATACCTGCGTGTCGATTCATCTTATCGGAATAGGTCGGTCCAATGCCGCGTGAAGTTGTGCCGATTTTCGTAGCACTTCCCATTTGCTCCCACTGTTCAACAAGTTTGTGGTAGGACATAATGAGATGCGCCCGATCACTGATCTTGAGATTCTCACTACTGACTTCAACACCCTGTGCCTGTAACCTATCAATTTCACCGAAAAGCGTTTCTAAATTGATAACAACTCCGTTGCCGATAACATTCACGGTGTTAGGTCTAAGGATACCAGATGGAATCAGATGAAGAATAAACGTCTTTTCACCGAGGACAATGGTATGTCCAGCGTTATCACCGCCTTGGTAGCGCGCGACAACATCCGCGTGTTCAGCGAACACATCGGTGAGTTTACCTTTACTTTCATCACCCCATTGGGCACCTAAGATAACAATATTTGACATACGAATCCTATCCTATCTCGCAAGACATTAGTCCACAATAAGATATACAACCTGTCTCATGAATCGTGGGAGGGCTTTGTAAACGCGATCTTCAAGAAATGTTTACTTCAGTAGAAACGCGTTTGTAATCGCGCAATTTATTGCGCCTCGGACATTTGCATTAGTATTTTACGGCTTGGATTGAGCGTAGTGAAACAACAAATTCCGATTTATGAGATGCACTCTATATAAAGCCGTGAAATACACCGACACTCTCCAAAATTAACGTTTAGAGAATTGAAATCTTGCCCGTGCGCCTTTCTGCCCGTATTTTTTGCGTTCTACCATCCGTGGGTCGCGTGTTAAAAACCCAGCTTTTTTCAGTGCAGGCTTCAACGCTTCGTCTGCTTTAACGAGTGCGCGTGCAAGACCGTGCGAAATAGCACCGGACTGACCGGTATTGCCTCCGCCACGGACATTCACGTGGACAGCGAATTCACCAACTCGCTCAACGTGCTCAATCGGTCGGCGCGCTGCCTGCACGTGATCTGAACGGTCAAAGTACTCCTCAATAGGTTTTTTATTGACAAGAATGCCGCCTTCACCACCTGGGATAATTCGGACGCGCGCGACAGAGGTTTTACGCCTACCAGTTCCCCAATATTGTTCAATGGCCATATATTTCCTCAACTGTTAAAATGTTAAGACTTCCGGTTCCTGGGCTTGGTGCGGGTGGTTTGGACCTGTATAGACTTTTAACCCCTTCATCAATTTTGCACCGAGGCTATTCTTAGGCACCATACCTTTGACCGCAGCAGTAATAATAAATTCTGGGCTGCGTTCCATCTGTTCATTGAACGTTCGATATCTGTCACCACCAGGATAACCGCTATGCCGGAAATAGGTTTTCTGTTCACCTTTATTTCCGGTCACAACAACCTTTTCGGCGTTAATCACAGCAACACGATACCCTAAATCCGCGTGGGGTGTAAAACTGGGGTCATGTTTCCCTCTCAGTACTTGCGCGATTCCGGATGCCAACCGTCCGAGCACTTGCCCTTCTGCATCCACAACGTACCACTTAATCTGTTTATCGGATTTAGGAAAATGGGTTTTTGTTTTCAATACCATAATTCTTTACCTTCTCAGAAAATGCTTGCTTTTCTAAATGATATTTGCTCACATGCATATATTGTATTATACTATAAAAAGTGTGGGTTGTCAAAATTAAATAACCCTGGGGGTGTGTAAATATTTGGTTACATAGGTTCAATTTACAATGATTACGCGGCGTTTTCCACTGTAGGGCGGATTTCTACAAAAACTTTACACACCCAGTTAAAAACTATGCCGTGTTTATCAATTGTAACACAATATTGAGTTTTTATCCATTCCAAAGATAAACGGTGATTCAAAGCTGAAACCAAAATAAACTCCTAAACGTGTTATGTATGGATAGGTTTAACGACCTGCAATAATTAATACATTAACATTTTAGGAGGAATTTATGAAACTCAACCCCTACTTAACCTTCAACAATGATTGCCGTGAAGCGTTTGAATTCTACCGCTCAGTTTTCGGCGGAGAGTTCATAAACATATCAACATTCCGTGAAGCACCAGAAGACCTTGGCGTTGCGGAGGAAGACCTTGATCGTATCATGCACGTTTCCCTTCCGATCGGATCCAACGTCTTGATGGGCAGCGACACTTGTTCATCGTTCGGACCACCGCGTGTTGCTGGTAATAACTTCTCGCTCTGCTTTGAAGCAGATAACAGACCACATGCAGACGAAGTCTTTGCTAAACTATCTAATGGTGGCAAAGTCATGATGCCGATGGGCGACATGTTCTGGGGTGCGTATTACGGTAAATGCACTGACAAATTTGGAATCACCTGGGATATCCTTGCTGAACACGCGCAGGAATAATCCTGCACGTTATTATAGTAAACTTTAGAATTAACGGGACATTTTGAGACGTAGGAGGGAATTCCGATTCCCGACTATCAGTGAGGTTCGTCTCGATTCGGAGATCGCTCCTACAGAAAATGTGTATCTTTATTTTTAAAGTTCACTATAAATAAAATGTTCCTTAGAACCGAGTTTTTCAAAAAGCTCGGTTCTAAGCCTTCCCTAACTGTCCCCACCATCTTGTGAGTAGGTCTCTCCTCCCATCCACTCGTTTGAACGGAAATCGGCTTTACAACCCTTCTACAAGAAATTTATCCCGTACATCCATACATTAAACTTCCTTACAATTTCATTTCATATCTATCGCATATTGTGCTATAATAAATTATAGAAGACGATTTTGAAAGAGGAAGCAGATGCGTTTTAAAGATCGGGTTGCGTTTGTAACAGGTGGTGGAGGTCCGTTGGGTATTGGACGCGCTGCGTGTTTAGCATTCGCGCGAGAAGGTGCATCTGTAGTTGTCGCAGGTGGCAGAAATGCCGATGCTGTTGCCGCAGAAATTCGAGTTGAAGGTGGAAATGCGATTGCTGTGCAGTTAGATGTCACTGATCCTGTAAAGGTTCAGGCAGCTGTAGATATAGCGGTAGACACATTCAAACGAATTGATATTCTCTTTAACAACGCTGGAATTATCAATCGTCAAACGCTTTTTGAATTAACACCAGAGGGGTTTGATAGGGTGATGGCAGTAAACGTTAAAGGGTGCCTGTTGTGTGCACAGGTGGTTGCAAAGGTCATGGTAGCACAGGAGATACGGGGACGGATTATAAATAATTCGTCTATATATGCAGAGGAGTCGCATGCTGGAGTTTTGAGTTACTGTGTAAGCAAAGCAGCAGTCAATCGACTAACCCGTAGTCTTGCACTGGAACTCCGTCCACACGGCATCACTGTGAATGCTGTTGCCCCTGGCGGTGGTGCTCCGACAGGTATGAATGCGCCACAAAATCTTCCTGCCGATGATAACCTTCCTGAATTATTACCAGCTTCACCTGATGCACCGCTTGACCGCGGTGCGACAGTCTGGGACTATATTGGAGCAGTGTTGTTTCTTGCTTCTGATGATGCCGCCTATATTAGTGGAGATATTATGACGGTTGATGGTGGTGCTGTCGCGCGCCGATAGGGTGTTAGGAGAAGAATCTCTTGTGGTTGATTGATGCGTTAAAAATTTGTTGGCAGGTAATTAGCGGGTGGTGTGTTGCTCTCTTACAGCTAATAGCAGAACATTGGTTATTTGTGGGCATCTTCTCAGGGACAAGTTTAGTTTTAAGTATCGTTGGTTGTGCTGTATTGATTACGTTTTTGCCTTCAGACTATTTTACTGAAACGAAACAAGGACAGCACATCAAAAACCCGATCTTACGTATTTTTGTCTCCTTGTTAAAAAATCTGGTGGGCGGTGTGCTTATCATTGTGGGCGCACTCATGGCAGTCCCTGGAATACCGGGGCAAGGATTATTGACAATCCTATCTGGATTAATTATCAGCGATTTTCCGGGAAAAAAACGGTTGGCACGCCGAATTATTCGTTCACGTACGGTCTTTATAGCAGCCAATAAGATTCGCGGTTTATTCAAACGCCCCCCACTTGTTTTAGAGGCAAAAGTAGAGTTAGACACATCACAGTGAAGGAAGATAAAGCAACTACTCATACTACATTCTATAGTATACTTGAACCCGGTAATACTGCTACCGACTAACCAGTCGCATATTGAGTATGTGCATTACGGCAAGAACGGAACTGAGTAATAAACAACCGACGAATAAGATAGCAACAATCGGTGTAATCAACTTTAAAACTTTGTTTATAAAAATGGGAGTCTTTGTAGGCTTACCGTAGCAGAGTGCATAACCTCCTTTACCGAACCATGAACCCAGCGTCAATTGATGATTATTTAGGTTATCGTGGTCTAAGAAATCAGGGCGTTTAAAGTGGTCGTGCCGCTCAACGAAATAGTGTCGTCTCCCTTGCCATCTTAGATTTCCATCTTTTGAAACGCGATATTCGTACCCAAGTGGGTCTGGTTTCCACGCTTGATCATCTTTAACAGACGGATCACGGGCATTAGTAGGTTCACCAAGTCTATCAATTAGATTAAACATTGGGTTCCTAAGAGAGATATTGAGAGCTAAAATGAAGTCATCTAATGAACCGCCTGCTTCGTAGAATGCTACTATATCGTTCCAATCGGCTAACCGCACTCCACCTCCTAATTGTGCTTTACATTCAGCGTTGAGGTCGCCCATCTCATCTAAATCATGGGCGATGACGTGAAACTGTTGGTAACTCGCTAACGGGACCCCTGTTTGAAAACGGTTTGTTAACGATTTCGAAAAATCAAGCACATATCTTGAAACGAAAAAGGCACAAAGTAACAAGCAATAGGCCAAGACAATTGCTATGATCCGTTTCTGTTTTAGCATCATATACCTCTAAATTTGTTCTAAAGGTGAAACTCTTGCAGAAATTCTGATAGGATAGTATGTGGAAACGCAGTTAAACTGTAGGTGGTTGGAAAATGGTAGCATATTTTGAGAAAAAAGTCAAAATATAATCGGTTTTAACCATTTTGTCGGAAATCGCGTTCGGGATGTCGCACTTACAAGAAGAAAGGAATCAATTATCGAGGATAGAATTTTTTATGTATTTCTAAGAGTCGCTGGAGTTCTTCGATCGGTTTCTCAGCATCGTCAACACGTAAGTCGATATAACGGTCGTTAAACCCGCCATAACCGCCATTTTTCCGCACAACGAGTAATGCAGCAGACTGCTGTCCGCGTTTGTCGCCGCCTTTTTCTTGTCCAGCAAAGAGTGCCGCCATCAATTTATTTGCCAATTCGCCTTCTGTTTCTTCAAACGCTGTTCCCATCGCCATAACAACATCTTCTCCCGCAAGGATGTTGCCTTGTGCAGTATAATTTTTTTCCGAAGTAGCGCCTGCCCAATTGTGGCATTCTTCGCCTGTATAGTTTGCAACGTCACCGTTCGCATCCACGATGCCGACCTGTCGTGTTTTTTTACCTGAATCATCTTTGATGAGATGGTCTAAGGTCTGTTTTGCGGTAAGTCCAATCTTGAGGAGCTCTAATCCTCTGGGTCCGTAAGTTGTGTTTGCCCAAGATTGTGTAGCAATCGCACCAACACCAGCCTCTGCCCACGGCACAACTGCTCCGACAGCGAAAAACTTTGATTGGACAGCAATACCTAAATCGCCATTGCTTGGATCATATCCAACGATTGAAAATGTGGAGACAGGAGATAATCCAGTAATTTTGTTCATAAATTGACAGTCATGGTTTTGTATGAAACAACCAGGTTTACAAAGCCCTTCTACAAGGTAAGGTAGTATGTGTTAGGCTAATCGTCATCTTCAAACCGGATTTTCATCGCTGCAGCATGCCCTTCCAAACCTTCTACTTCTGCAAGTTTGACAACATCTGGTGTAACTTTCTCTAATGCAGTTTTGGTGTAAGAAATAAGACTTGTCTTTTTAAGAAAATCGTGAACGCTCAATGGGGAGGCGTAGCGTGCTGCGGTGCCTGTCGGAAGAATGTGGCTTGGTCCAGCAATATAATCCGCTACAGCTTCAGGAGAATAAGGTCCGACGAGGATAGCACCCGCATTCCGTATTTCTCCGATCCAATCAAGCGGGTTTTCAACGTGTAGTTCAACGTGTTCGGGAGCAATCTGGTTTGCGAAGGCAATCGCTTCCGTTAAACCTTTGACAACAAACGCAGCACCATAATTTTCAAATGCCTTTACAAGTTCATATTGTCGAGGGAGGGTCTGCGCTTGGACTTCAACTGCCGCCTTAACCTGTTCAGCAAATCCACGTGATGGTGTTACAAGAATTGCAGAACATTCTGGACTGTGTTCAGCTTGTGAAATGAGATCAGCAGCCACAAAATCAGGGTCTGCGGTGCTATCTGCAATGACAAGGATTTCGCTCGGTCCCGCTAATTTATCAATATCAACATGCCCGTAGACCTCTTTTTTAGCGAGTTGGACATATAGGTTTCCAGGACCAACAACTTTATCAACAGGGGCGATGGTCTCCGTGCCATAAGCCATAGCAGCAACTGCTTGTGCACCACCACATTTGTAGATTTCTTTAATTCCACATTCAACGGCTGCAACCAGCATGTGTGGGTTGATCTGTCTATTGCGCATTGGTCCCATGCAAACCGCAATTTCTTCAACGCCGGCAACAATTGCTGGTATTACGCTCATCAGCAGTGAAGAAACCAGAAGTTGGCTGACAGAAGGCACACAAACACCAACGCGTTTTAATGGACGAATTATGTGTCCTAACAGGACACCGTCTGCCTCAGTAGAAAACCAAGAAGTTCGCATCTGCTTTTGATGGAAACTTTCTATGTTCTTCTTTGCGTGTACAATTGCCTCAATAAAGTCAGGGGTTACTTCAGCATAAGCTTGTTTAAATTCGCTTTGTTGAACTTTCAGTCCCTTTACAGAAATTCGTGGTGCATCAAGTTTGCGCGTATACCGGACGACAGCTTTATCGCCCTCGGTTTGCACATCGTTTAACGTACGGCGCACAGTTTTTAAAATGGTTTCATCCATTAACCTACCACGCTCGTTCAGTTTCGCAATAAAGGATTCACTTTCTGGAGTTTGTATATCAATAATTCGCAACATGGTATTACCTTACAATTATACTTAGAAACCTTCCTATTCACCGTCGTTGACTCTACGAATATCAGCACCGATACTATTGAGTTTTTTCTCAATTGCTTCGTAACCTCTGTCAATATGATAGATACGCGAAACAGTGGTTTCACCTGCAGCAGCCATTCCTGCGACAACAAGCACGGCACCAGCGCGAAGATCGGAAGCCATCACTGGTGCACCACTGAGAAACGAAACACCGTTTATTATCGCCTTACGACCCTCAAGCCTTATGTCCGCGCCCATTCGATTCAATTCTGCAGCGTGTATGAAGCGGTCAGTATGAACATTTTCGGTGATAGTACTTGTACCCGACGCAAGCGTAAGCAGTCCCATTATTTGCGCCTGCATGTCTGTGGGAAATCCTGGGAATGGGGCAGTCGTGACATCTATCGGTTTGAGTTGACCTGGTGTTGTGACTCGGACACCTGTATCATCCCAATCTAATTGCACACCTGCTTCTGTTAGTTTCTCTGAAACAGCATGGATTTGTTCAGCAGTAACACCTTCAACGTAAACATCACCGTTAGTGACCGCACTTGCAACCATAAAAGTCCCCGCTTCAATATCGTCTGAAATAACCGTATGTTCTGTGCCGTGTAATTGTTTGACACCGTGAATTGTCAAGGTAGAAGTGCCAATACCTTCTATATCAGCACCCATTGCATTGAGGAATCGGGCAAGATCACTTATATGGGGTTCACATGCGGCGCCTCGTATAACGGTTGTTTCTTCGGCTAATGTAGCCGCCATCATCACGTTTGCTGTCGCGCCGACACTTGGACCGTGCTGTCCTAATAAATCCATTTCGGCACCAACTAAACGTTCCGCTTGTGCGTAAATATAACCTTTTTTAACCTCTACTTCTGCGCCTAAATGCTCTAAACCTTTGATGTGTAAATCAACCGGCCGCGGACCGATAGCACATCCCCCGGGAAAAGAAACTTTTGCGCGTCCTAACTTCGCAACAAGCGGCCCCAAAACATATATAGATGCACGCATCTGTCGCACCAGATCGTAAGGCGCTTCGTATTCCATACGGTTTATCGGCTCAATATAGAGAGAGCCGTTTTTTCTTGTGATTGAAGCACCCAGACCTTCCAGAACTGCACTCAGCGTTTTTACATCTGTAAGGTTTGGAACATTGTGAAGTACGCTGACACTGTCACCGAGAATTGCTGCAGCGACTGCAATAGGAAGAACAGCATTTTTTGAACCGTTTATCTGAATTTTACCTTCAAGCCTGGTACCGCCGTTGATTATTAACTTTTGCATTTTTCTCCTTAAGATTAATATTGTCCGGAACGTATGTATCGAGTTTTTAACGTTGTTATCTATTGTCTTGCATAAACGATGCCAACGGAGTATTTGTTACAAATATAGATGTACAGTGAAAAACACTACGTGAAAATTGTATTAAAATAACCTAAGTTGCTACCTATGTAGCACAAACTTTATGAAGATTAAAAAATAAATTCGGTATTTTCCTTAGTCCCGTAGGGACGATATGTTTGTTGCCATGTGCTGCAAGGATATATCGTCCCTACGGGACTAAGAGAAGAGATAACACCTCTTGCTATAAACATTCCGTCCCTACCAAATCAACGCCAAATGCGCCAAATCAAGAAATCAACGGTATGAATGCCTTTTGACATTCCCCGTATGGCATTTGTCGGGACTGAAGAGCGTTTGACATATTCAGAATATACCTAACAAGAAATTACCGAATTAAAAAATTAATCTTCATTTAGTTTGTGTCATAAGGGCGCAAACTGAAAGTGCTATCAACGGTATGAATGCCTTAATGGCATTCCCCGTGCTACAAAATCTATGCTGATAGTGAACTATCCGATTAAAAAGGTGTTTTTTATGTCAATTATCTTGTAGGTAGCAACTTGAGTTAAAATAGACACATGTTATTTTGATTGTCTTTCTTTGCCTCTGTTAGAATTGGCTTGCATTGCGTATCACTTTTTGCTAAACTTTGAAGTTAAAATCAACATCTATTCTAAATAATGAGGTAAAAGATGGCAGAAAAAACATATCGTGTTGGCGTAATCGGTTGTGGTGGCATGGGACGTGCCCATGCACGGAGTTGGAACGGTAGCGGTCGTGCTAAAGTTGTCACTGCATCAGATATCAGCGCAGACTCCGCTGCGAAATTTGCTGATGAGTTTTCACTCCCAACACATTACACTGATTTTGAAGAAATGTGTCAAAAAGAAGAACTGGACATTGTTAGCATCACAACTTGGCAAAGCGTGCGGGCAGAACCCACAATCGCCGCAGCAGAAAACGGAGCATTGGGTGTTATTACTGAAAAACCTATGGCTGCCTCTGTTGGCGATGCACAAGACATGATGGACGCCTGTGAAAAGAACGGCACAAAATTGGTTGTGGGACATCAACGGCGTTTTAGTTCTCAAAACTGCGAAGCACGCAGGCTTATCCAAGAAGGCGCAATTGGTCAACCCCAAGCGATGCTTCGTCGTGACGGACACGGATTACTAAATCGTGGAACACACGAAATTGACGAAATGCGTTTTATCCTCGGTGATCCTGAACCGCAGTGGCTTATCGGTCAGGTTGCACGTAAAACCGACCGCTGGGAACGCCGTGTCCGAACTGAAGACATGTGTATGGCAGAAATCTGCTTTGAAGGCGGCATACGTGGTATCTATGAAAGTGATTTACCTGGACCTGGACTCCGTGGCGATGCTGTTTATGGCGATGATGGTCAACTCCGCCGTGGTGGCGATGGCACGATTGAACTCCTGAACAGTAAAGCCACGGGTTGGCAAACCATCAAACCTCGTCAAAGCGAACCCAATCAGTTTAGCGAAATGTTAGCTTGGATTGAAGGTGAAGTTGATGAACACAGAAATGCTGGTAGACATGGACTCTGCACAATTGAGATTTTGATGGCATTTTATGAATCTTTGCGCATTCAAGACGTTGTTACATTCCCATTAAAAACACGTCCAAACCCGCTTGATCTATTAGTTGAAGGCGGTAAACTACCTGTGTTTGTTGAGGGACGTTACGACATCCGCGCCCCCTTCCCAGAACAAAAGTAAGATTTACAAATCCTTTTCCCACAAAGATAGTCATTCATAAAGCATATTTTGTAAATCTAAATATGTGAACATCCGTTATAGGCGCGGTTTGATACCGCGCCTATTTGATATAAACCTGCAGCCTGATGTCCCAAATAAAGTTGACGCACAACGTTACCGCGCACATCATAAACGCTAACCAACACATCGCTCGGTTTTGCTAACTAATTATGGTATCCATGTTTCAGGATTGAATGGATTCGGATAGTTAGCAAGCAGCTGCATCTTGCTTGGCGTATGACTGCTAATATGTTTTTGATACTATAGTTTGGACAATTCTTGTCTCGTGAAAGTTGAATTTCAACGGAGAATCTATTTTTGGACGAGTTTCGCATATTAGTGGAACACCACGAAAAATGCCGCACTCCAGCGGAGTGCTATGTTTATAGAAAACGGTATGGCATATTCTAGCACTCCAGCGGAGTGCTATGTGTCGGAAGTCACGGACCGCTCCGCTGGAGCGGATATGTCGTTTCATAATGTGGCTATAAACATATTGCTCCGCTGGAGCAAAGAGAGTTTCCGTTTTGTCCGTTGTGTGTTGATTTGATGAAATAAGTTGTGAACTAATTTCTTATATCAGCTCACCTTTAAAAAAATGTCCAAACTATAGTTTTTATAGTACGAGTGGTTTTCACTACAAATCTGATGAATCCTAAAAACTCCGCAGAACAGTACCTTTTTCACCAACAATCCAACCCGAATTTTTTAAGAGAAAAATATCCTGCAAATTATTTGTCGTAGGTGAAGCGTATTGATTCCACGTAGTACCACCATCCGTTGTATGTAAAATTAAGCCTTCCTCTCCGACTGCCCAACCTTCTTTTTCATTTTGGAATGCTACATCTCGTAAGCTCTGTTTAGTCGGGTTTTGCTGTTTTCCCCAAGTTTGTCCGCCATCAGCGGTATGCAAAATCAGTCCATTTGTCCCCACAATCCAACCATGCATAAGATCCGCAAAATGTACTGCGAATAAAGGTTGTTCAGCATTACTGTTTTGGCGCACCCATTGTTTCCCACCATCTCTTGTATGCAGGATCTCTCCCTCTTCACCGACAACCCAACCATGTTCAGAATCCACAAAATACACACCCCACAGATGTTTATCCGAGGGATTTACGACTTTTTCCCATTTGGTGCCGCCATTCTCGGTGTAGAGAATGGTGCTGATTCCTCCAGTACCGATTCCCCCAACAGCCCAACCTTCTGTCGTATCAACAAAATAAATATCCAAGATACCAGGAGATCTCATGCCCACAGGACGTAATTGGTGTTGAATGTTCCACGAGTTCCCACCGCTACCTGTGTAATACACTTTTCCTATGCCAACAAGCCAACCATTATTTGGCGTTGTAAAACTAACTTTGGTAAAAAAAGTGTCTTTAGTTATGGATCTTGCATCTGATCCACTCCAAGTTTTACCACCATCCTTTGAGGACAAAACAACACTATCAGTACCAACTGCCCACCCAAGTTTAGCATCCACAAAATGAATACCGTACAGATGTGCGTCAGTGCCGCTATTTATCCGTTTCCACTCAATTTGTGATGCATCTTGTGAGCAACTGAGGCACGCAATACTTCCGATTAAAATCATTAGGATAAAGGGGTTTGTCTTGATCATTTGGAGACTCCAAGTTTAATTTGATTGTATTTTCAATTGAATTATGATAAATTACTTTAACTGATTCGAGCGGGGTTGTCAATAGAATTTTCCTGTATCCGATGTAGCAGGCATTGTTTTTTATTTTGATCAGAGAATTTAGAAACGTAATCGTATGTTCCGTGTTAGGCCATTCTTTAGCAAAAGATAGAACAAATGAATTATATCATTGGTATTGATGGCGGTGGGACCAAAACCATCGGTCTATTAACGACAGAGACTGGTGAATATATTGCTAAAGCAGAGGCTGGCCCTTCAAATTACCACGTAGTCGGAATAGAACGCACACATGATGTCCTGAAAGAAATTGTTTCTCAACTTTCTGCAAACGTTGGTAGCACAGCTTTAAATACTATTCGTTTTTGTTTAGGTATGGCAGGTTTAGGGCGTGCTGAGGACAAAAAAGTTATTGGACAGATTTGTGATGAGATAGGAATAAACAAAGATCGTATTCTAACCCATGATGCACATATCGCGTTAGTTGGCGGTACTCGGAAACAGGAAGGCGTAATTGTCATTTCAGGTACAGGTTCTATTGTCTACGGCATTAGCAAGGATGGTAAAGAAGCACGTGCCGGTGGATGGGGTTACCTACTTGGTGATGAAGGGAGCGGCTACGATATCGCACTAAAAGGACTTCAAGCGGTCGCGCGTGCCGCAGATAAACGTGAACCTTCAACTGAATTGACAAATCTAATTCTGAATAGACTTGAGCTGAATGAACCGAACAATTTGATTCGATGGACACATGCAGCAAGCAGAGACGAAATTGCACAGTTGACCGAAATGGTGTTTAAGGCATCAGACATTGGTGATAAGAGAGCAGCACAAATAATTGATTCCGCTGTCAGTGAACTTGCATGTGCAGTAGAGACTGTGATTATGCAATTGGAACTTACACATCCGTTTGGGATTGTATTTTCTGGCGGTAATTTGTTACATCAACCTATTTTGGCAGATAAACTTCAAAGATGGATTGAGAAGATAATACTGGGTGGTTCCGTAATATTTCCGAAACACGAACCAGCGTATGGCGCGGTTTTATTGGCGAAGGCACGGCTATAGTTGTGATTACAGAACAACAAAACCCAAACTCAATGAACATCGATCTAAAATCAATATCAGAGATCGTTCAAATTTTTAACGAGGAAGATAGAAATGCTATTGAAGCAGTGGTAGCTGAATCTGAAGCAATTTCTAAAGCCGTTGAGATGATCGTTGATGCGTTTCATCATGGGGGTAGATTATTTTACATAGGTGCAGGAACGAGCGGTAGACTGGGTGTATTAGATGCCTCTGAATGTCCGCCAACTTTCAGCACTCAGCCAGAGATGGTTCAAGGTATTATCGCAGGCGGGGACGTTGCTCTACGCAAAGCCGTAGAAGGCGAAGAAGATAAACCGGAACGCGGCGCTCAAGCCGTTCGAGAATATCAACTGACATCACAAGACGTGCTTGTCGGAATTGCAAGCAGTGGGCGAACGCCTTATGTATTAGGTGCTCTTAAGGAAGCACATACTAAGGGAGTCAAAACGATTTTCCTCTCTTGTGTTCCGCCAGCAGAAGAATTGAAAGAATATGTGGGCCATTTCATCACGCCAATTGTCGGACCTGAAATTATAACGGGTTCAACCCGTTTAAAAGCGGGTACAGCGACAAAATTGGTTTTAAATATGCTTACTACCATATCTATGGTAAAGTTAGGCAAAGTTTACAATAACCTTATGGTAGATGTGCATGCCTCAAACATAAAACTTGTTGAGCGGAGCATCCGAATCGTTCAAACGGTTACTGGGGTTGATGCTACAATTGCCGACACCACGTTGAAACAGGCGAGGGGAAGTGCGAAAATAGCAATTGTCATGTTGGTAAAAAATATTAACAGAACTGATGCTGTTGCCCTCTTAGAAAAACATCAAGGATTTCTACGTCCAATTTTAGATGATTTGAAACAGATGGAAACATAACACACCCATTGATTTAAAAGGAGAACCTTATGGCTACGAATGCTACAAAAGTTGGTCTTGCCAAAACTGGCAGACGTCGTTCTAACGTTTTTGAAGCACTAAACAATATCCGAGAAGACCTTACGCTAAAAGTCCGTGAACAGGTATTGTTGAAACCGAATTTTTTGTCCAGCACAAATCAACTTGCATCCTCACATGTTGATGTCATGCGCGGCGCGCTTGACTTCCTTTTAAGCACACCACAACCGCCAAAAGAGGTTATTATCGCAGAAGGGGCGAATGAGTCTTTTTCTGGCGAGGCATTTCAAATCTTCGGTTATGAAGCATTGCAGGCAGAATACGATGTCTCGATTCGGCTTGTTGATCTACACCAAGAAACTGAATGGGTAGAGACAAAGGTTTTTCTATCTGGGCGAGAAGAGGAGACAGTTAGGATGCCGAAGACGGTGTTGGACTGTCCTTGCACAATTTCTGTCGCCATAGCAAAAACACATGATGCTGGTGTTGTGACCCTTGCTATGAAGAATATGATAATGGGAACCCTTCACAAGGCAGACCGCATCAAAATGCACGGGTATCACAGTCATGGTGATCGTGAACTGCCACGCGAGGCACAAACCCTCAATATCAATCTACTTCGACTCTCGCGCTACCTAAAACCTGACATTGCAATTATTGATGGGACTGTTGGATTGCAAGGCAACGGTCCGGGTGGCACTAATTCTGTTCCACTCGGTATTGCAGTAGCAAGTGGTGATGTGTTTGCAGCAGACGCTGTTACATCAAAAGCAATGGGATTTGAACCTTTAGAGATTGGGCTATTCCGCTATGCTGATGAATTGGGTTGCGGCACTGCAGATCTTAGTCAGATTGAGATTGTAGGGCCTCCCGTTGAAGATGTTGCTATAACGTTTAAACCTCATGAAACTGCTGAACTCCAGTTCCAATGGCAGGATGCTGAGTCCGGTGAATATCTTGCCGCTGACTAAAATCTTTCTTTACCTTAAACAATTCTGAAAGGAGAATTATGAAACGTATCCTTAATATATTGATCTTGTTTTCACTTATCCTTACCACTCCCGCGTGGGCATGGTGGGGCGGTGGACACGACATCTTAACACAAGCATCAGTAAAAGCACTACCAGACGAACTACCTGAATTTTTCCGTTCTGCATCAGCAGAAAAAATGATTGCACATTGCGCCTACGACCCTGATGTATCTAAAAATCGTGATATGCCTCACGCGCGGATTGCCGAACACGGTGAACACTATTTTGATCTTGAACTTATCAAAGAAAATCCTGTGCCTGCGGATCGTGATGCATTTATAAAATTGTGCGCAGAGATGGAGCTTGAGCCAAGTAAAGTTGGATTTCTACCTTATGCAGTGACGGAATGGACGGAACGACTCGCTATCGCTTTCGCAGAGTATCGCAAATGGCCGGATAACCCTATGATTCAATACAAGTGTTATGTATATGCAGGGTTTCTCGGACACTATGCACAGGACATGTGTCAGCCCTTGCACCTAACGGTACATTTCAACGGAATTGTTCAGGAAGACGGAACAAAGTTACACGACGGTATCCATGAAAAGGTTGATGCTTCAGTTGAGATGCTGAAACTTGATCCAACAGAACTTGCTAAGGAGCTACAAGCTAAAATCGTTGGAGATTTAATGCCTGCGATTGTAAAACAGATTAAGGATGGACACAGTTTGGTAGATCGTGTTTATGAACTTGTAGATGATTATGGAGACCTAAAGAAGCCATCACCAGTTTTGCTTGATTTTACTAAAGATCGCTCGCGTGAGGCAGTCCGTTGGACAGCATCGCTTTACCTCACAGCGTGGAAATTATCTGAAAACGTAAGACTGCCAGGGTGGCTTGAACGCTAAAAACTTAGCATACCATTTTCATATCAATTTACAGGCATTAGTAGGGTTAGGTTATGTATCTAACCCTACTTGCATTTATAAGGATTCTAAAAAATGCACTTGGCGTAAATTACAAAAAATTTGGATTGACTTGAGATTGATTCTGTGGTATTCTTATTTTTATGGAAGAAACAAACATTTTACCTGATATTATTCCAGATGCTGCCTTTGATTTAGGTGAACTCGGATGTGGTGACTTGATTATTGCACTATTGAAATCCATGAGAACGCTTGAATCGGGACAGATTGCACAAGTCCGCGCTGTGGACCCAGGCGCGCCTGTGGACATCGCGGCATGGTGTAACATGAAAGGCAATGAACTTCTCGCAGATTGTTGCGGTGAAGAGAATGCCTATTTTTATATTAAAAAAGGAGATAATTCTTAATGTCTAAACTAATGATAAGCATTACGCACGGGAAAGATAATACCGACAAAGCAACTGTCGGTTTTGTTGTTGCGAATGCTTCTGCCGCGTCCGGTGTGGAAACCGTTGTGTTTCTCAGCACAGAGGGCGTGCATCTTTCACAGAACGGTTATGCCGATCATATTCAGGAGGAGGGTTTTGCGCCACTGAAACAACTGATGGCAGATTTTGCTGAAGTAGGCGGAACAATTTGGGTCTGCTCACCGTGCTTCAAAAAGCGCAATCTTGATGAAGACAACTTGGTAGATAGTGCCCTAATTGTTGGCGGTGCTAAAGCTGTTGAGTTTTTAATCACTGGCGGCTCCAGTATTACCTATTGACATCGGAAAAAGGAGTTCCTGCTAACTGCAGCAGAAACATCCGCATGGGATCGGTTGAATCCCAAACTCGACCAAAGAGACTCCCTCCCGTTGTGGAATAGGTTTACTTACGAAAGTTTAATGAGCATGTTCATTGCTTTGTTGACATACTTCCCAAGGAGGGTTTCTCATTTCAGATACCCTAAAAATAACATATCAAAATATAATTTCCTATAACCTACCTAAAACACATTGCTAAGTCCTACTAAATACACACAAAAACTTTCTTCACAAAAGATTCTTATCCCAGATTTCAGAATATCTTTATGGTATAAAATAACAATGCGAGAAGAAAATTTACAAGCTCCTGACTCACTTCAAACCCCTCATATATGTGAGGGCGGAAACCTTGACTGCGGTTCTGGGCTGCTATTACTCATTCGCAAATCTATGGAAGAAGTGCCAGATGGGGAAGTGTTGGAGATCCGCAGCACAGAGATTAGCGTCAAAGAAGACTTGCCCGCGTGGTGTCGGATGACCGAAAACCCTTATCTTGGATGGCGCCCCGCAACAGAGCATAACAAATACTTCGTGAGGCGCGGCGAAGCAGAACAGAATGCGGATGCTGCTTTTGAACAAGCACGAGACTATAGATGGCAGACACGTATCCATTGGGATGGTGGTCTCCAGGCAAAAGTTTTCTGCAGAAATCATTCATGGTCAGTGGGACAACCCGCAAGTTTTGATGTGCGGGATGCTGCACCGAGTGCAGTAGAATATGTTCTCGGTGCGCTTGGTGCATGTTTGGCGATGGGATTCCAGATTCGCGCATCACAGCAGAAGATTGAAATTGATGAGTTAGAAATTTCCTTAAGCGGTCAGATTGACAATATCTTTGTCTTTCTCGGCACGGAGCAGGAGGGACATAGCGGTTTTAAAGAGGTGCGTGGCACAATCTATGTCGCATCGGATGCAGATGACGAAGTATTAGAAAAGCTCTGGGAGGAAACCCTCGCCGCCTCACCCGTGACCAATACGCTTACGCGTGATGTTGATATAGATGTTGACCTACGCGTGATATAAGTGCAAAATTCATAAAGGAGGAAAATATTTTGACGCAGCTACTTGAAAAAGTACTCATTGAGGTATATAAACTACCTCCCGAAAAACAGGATGCCATCGCTACTATAATTCTTGAAGAACTTGAAGATGAACGGCGATGGGATAAGGCTTTTGCTGAATCACAAGATCAACTCGCTCAACTTGCCCCAAAATTGCGTGCTGATATTAAGGCAGGACGGGTCAAAAAAATGGAAGGGAACCAACAAAATGCCAAACTTTAGCGAACTGGAGAAAATCCTACTACGTTAAATAAAAACGCAATAAGTAGTTTTGGACTTGCAAAAAGCCCTTAAGCGTTATGGAAATTTATACTTAATAGGGTATGAGAATTCGGAAAAGCACTAAACGGCGAA
>LXNJ01000851.1_pt1 | contig 19525 bp, 19 predicted proteins | sample 809081 | NCBI WGS metagenome assembly LXNJ01 (sample SAMN04870510, study PRJNA318959) | sponge metagenome | biome: sponge; feature: marine sponge reef; material: water | host: Petrosia ficiformis | place: Greece: Milos, Mediterranean Sea | collected 2013-05-29 | depth 5-7 m
CCGAATGGAGGAGATGAAGTACGACATGTCGGGCGGTGCGGCGGTGATCGCGGCGATGAAGGCCATCGCCGAACTCGATCTCCCCGTGAACGTCCTCGGCGTGGTCCCGTCGAGCGAGAACCTGCCTTCCGGAACCGCCGTGAAGCCCGGTGACGTGATCGGCACCCGGGCAGGCAAGAGCGTCGAGGTCGTAAACACCGACGCCGAAGGGCGCCTCGTTCTTGCCGACGCGCTCGACTGGGTCTCGGACAGGAACCCCCGGGCCGTCGTGGATTGCGCGACTCTGACCGGCGCGGCGGTCGTGGCCCTGGGGCGTCACGCATCGGCGGTACTGGGCACCGACGACGAGCTCGCCGCCCAGGTCGTCGCCGCAGGCGAACGCTCCGGAGAACGCTGCTGGCGACTTCCGCTCTGGCCCGCCTACCGAGATCAGCTCAGGAGCGAGTGCGCCGATCTGGCGAACGTGGGCGGACGTGCGGCCGGGACGATAACGGCCGCCGCCTTCCTCAGGGAATTCGTGGACGACACGCCCTGGGCTCACATCGACATAGCGGGCACCGCCTACGGAAAGGCCCTTAAGCCTTACCAGAGCAAGGGACCCCACGGACTTCCCACGCGCCTCCTGGTCGAATGGGCGCTCGCCAGAACTCGATGAGACGGTGGCCGCCGCGTTTCGTCTGCGGACTATACGCAGTCGCCCTCCTCGGCTCGACTCCGGTTCGGCCGGCTTCCGCGCTGGGGCAGGATCCGCCGCCTCCCGACTCTCTCGCACCGCCCGACTCCGTCGTCTCCGATTCCGCGCTGGCAGTGCTCGACTCTGCGGAAGCGCCGCCCGACACCGCGACGGCGGTCGATTCGCTCATCGCCTTCGACCTCCCCGAGTTCACCGGTGGCGCCCGCGCCGACCAGACCGGATGGAGCTTCGAATGGGACCACGACGAGATCATGGCTTCGGCGGCGGTCTCGCTCGGAGAGCTCCTTTCCGAGGTGCCGGGCATCCTCGTGCTGCTGGGCGGAGACTACGGCGCCCCGGTGGGCGCAAGCACGTACGGGGTCGGTGGGGGAGGCATGCGGATTTTCAGGGACGGTTTCGAACTCTATCCCTTCGCCGGCGGCGTTCCCGACCTGTCGCGCATCGGTCTGGGGGGAATCGAACGCATTCGCGTCACCCGCAACCTCGGCGGGATGACGGTCGAGCTCTTCTCGCTCACTCACAACGACGGACGCACCTTCTCGCTCATCGAAGTGGGAACGGGAGAGAGCGACACCAATCTCTTCAGAGGTGCGCTCGCGGCTCCACGGTCCCTAGGCGGAAGTCTCGGAATCTCGCTCGAACGGGTCGACACCAAAGGTTCGGGCGGAAACGAGCCCGGCAACTTCGCGGGCACCTGGTTCCGCTATCAGTGGCATCGCGGCGACCGTCTGGGCGTTGCGCTCGATTACCGCAGCATGCGCTCCGAGACCGATCTGGAACCGTCTCCCTCGGCTCTGAGCAGAACCGACTGGGTCGTGCGCGCCCGGGGAAGGAGCGGTGGCCTTACCGGAGAGATGTTCTTCGGCACCTCGTCCCACGGGCTTCCCGAAGCGAGCGACACCTCGGGCGTGGGACCCGGCGTCCGATACGAAGGCGGGAATCGGAGACAATTCGGCGGGCGAGCGGAGTACGCCGGATCGGGGGCATGGGCCCTGGGCGAGGCTCGGTATTTCCCGGGATCTAGGCTGCCCGCGCTTCGGATCGACGGCTCCGTCGGTTACTCCCGCGACTCATGGGGAGGCGTGGAAGGGCGCTACGAGCGCTCGACCTGGGAGGATGACGGTCTCCAGGCGCGGAGCGTTCGCGCATGGACCGCGCCGCTCGCCGGCGTCATTTCGCTCTTCGCCTCCATCGAGGACGGCGACTACGGGACGCGGAGAAGCGTGGTGAGCGAACTCGTCTCGCCGGGCGACCCGCTTGCCGAAGAGGACTCCCTGCCCGCCGACGAGTCCCTTTTCGGGGTCGCGGCGCGCTCGGGTCGCCGAATCGGCGCCGCCCTGCAATGGCGCGGCGCACTGGCTTCGGGCGCGGCGATCTCCGCCTCGGCGGACACGATCTTCCCGCTCGCGCTGGCCCCTGAAACCGAGGCCGTGGCGGTCCCGGGGCTGGCCGAACGCCAAGGGCTCGAATTCCGAGGCCGGATACCCGTCCCCTGGATCGACGGTCTCTCCATGGAGGGTCACTATATGAGCTGGGACGCGCACGCTCCCTACCTTCCGCGCACGAGTTACGGCGGAGCCCTGGTCTTCCACCGAACCTACCTCGAGAGCGGCAACTTCGAATGGTGGTGGAGAGCGGGGCTGCGCGGCCACTCGGAGCTGACCTTGCCGACCCTCGCGTCCGCCGACGCCAACGGGGCCCGCGCCTTCGTCTCGACGCCTGTCTTCCGGTACTGGTACGCTCGCACCCAGGCGCGCATCCTTACCGTGCGTATCTTCGTGCGCTGGGACAATCTGACCGGAAACCCCGAGCTTCAGTACTTCCCCGACCGCGTTCTCCCCGCGTGGCGAACGATCTTCGGTATCCGCTGGACGATGTTCAACTGATGAGGTCCGTTCTCGTGCTCTCGGCTCCAAGCGGGTGCGGGAAGACCACCTTGGCCAAGGCGCTGGTGGCGAGGTCCGACCGATTCGTGTTTTCGGTGTCGGCGACCACGCGAAAACCCCGGCCCGATGAACGCGACGGCGTCGATTACCACTTTCGCGACAAAGCCTCGTTCCTGCGCATGGTCGAGAACGGCGAGCTCCTGGAGTGGGTCGAGGTGCACGGCAATCTCTACGGCACCCCGCGCGCCGGCGTGCTCGACCCGAGTCGTCCGGGGCTCTGCACGGTGCTCGACATCGACGTGCAGGGGGCGCTGCTGCTCAAGGCCACCACCGTCGATCCGCTGCTCGTCTTCATCCTGCCGCCGTCGCTCGAAAGCGTGCAGAAGCGTCTCGCCCTCCGCGGGAGCGAGCAGGATGACGAGAGAAAAAGAAGGTTGAGAGCCGCCCTCGACGAACTCGAGCGGGTGCGCCGCTTCGACGTGGTCGTGGTCAATGACGCGCTGGAGGAGTGCGTGGACGAGCTCATGTCCGTGGCCGAGGGGCGGGGAACGGGCATTGGAGCTGAGGAAGCCGCCCGCAGGGTGAGCGCACTGCGGCGCGAGATCGAGACCATGAAGAAGTGGGACCCGGAGTAGGGAGGGACTCAACCGGGGAGCGCCGGAGAACCTGCACCAAACCGTCCCCCGAGTGTAGCTTTGAGAAGCCCGCTTCCGGCGAGGCGCCCACCCCCATCGACAGCAACGCAAGGAACGGGAGCAAATGAAGGTTTTCACCCCTAAGGAGTTGGCCGCAGGAGCCGAGAGCAAATACCTCGGCGTTCTGGTGGCCGCGAAGTACGCGCGCGAACTCAACACCATGCCCGTGGACCGACTCCCGATCGACCGCGAGGAGAAGCTCACCACGCGGGCTCTCAAGGCGCTTACCCGGAACGAAATCGAGTTCAGGCTGGTGAAGCGCAAGGGGAGGGGTGAGACGGACTGACGCTATTGCGGTTCCGGTGGACTCCGAGGCAGGACGAAGGCCGTGGCTGGCGCGGCGCGTCCTGCTCGGCGTCACCGGCGGAGTGGCTGCCTACAAGTCCGTGCAGGTCGCTCGCGATCTGACTCTGCTGGGCGCCGAAGTCGACGTCGTGCTGTCGGCGGCCGCTCGGCGCTTCGTCACTCCGCTCTCGTTCGAGGCTGTAACCGGACGCCGGGCGCTCACCGAGCTCTTCTCCGCCGAAGGCGCGGCGCGCCACCTCCGCCTGGGGAGTGACGCGGACGCGGTGTGCGTCGCTCCCGCCACCGCCGATTTCCTGGGGCGGATGGCTGCGGGCCGAGCCGACGATCTCCTGACCACGAGCCTGCTCGCCGTTCGCGCTCCGATCCTGCTCTTTCCGGCCATGAACACCCTCATGCTCGAGCATCCGCGGGTGGCGGCCAATCTGGAGAAACTTCGAGGGACGTCCGGAGTGGAGATCTGCGGCCCAGGAGTCGGCAGGCTGGCCGCAGGCGAGGGCGAGGGCGCAGGACGGATGTTGGAGCCTGACGAGATAACCGCGCTGGTCGGCAGGGCCCTCGGTTCGGCTCGCCTGGGCGCTCTCGCCTCCAGGAAGGTGCTGGTCACCGCAGGTCCGACGCGGGAACCTGTCGACACCGTGCGTTACCTCGGCAACCGTTCGTCGGGGCGCATGGGTTACGCGCTGGCCGAGTCCGCGTGGCTGCGGGGGGCCGACGTGGTCCTCGTAACGGGGCCGAGCGAGCTCTCCGTTCCGGACGGGATCGCCGTGCGCAGATGCGAAACCGCACGAGAGATGCGAGACCGCGTGGTCGAGATCGCACCTGACCGAGATCTATGCATCTTCGCTGCGGCGGTGGCGGACCTGCGGCCCCGGCAGACCGCCGAGCGAAAGCTCAAGCGGCGCGACCTGCCGGAAGAGGTCTTCCTCGAGCTTGCCCCGAATCCGGACGTGGCGCTAGCTGCCGTTCAGGCGATGGGAAACGAAGGCTTTTCGGTCGGATTCGCACTGGAGAGTGAGAACATGCTCGAAAACGCCCGCGCCAAGCTCGTCGGCGGTCGCTTCGACATGGTCGTCGCCAATCCCGCCGGCGACCCCGATGCCGGATTCGGAGCGACTACCAACCGGGTGACGGTTCTCAGGCCCGGTCGAGAGCCGGAGAAGCTCCCGCTCATGGAAAAGACGCGGGTGGCCGACGCCATCCTCGACCGGATCGAAACCGCGCTGGAGCGTCGGTGAGTCGGGCGCGGCTGCTTGCCGGCTACCTGGCCCATCAGCGTGAAGCCGGGCTTGGCGAAGCCTTCCTCTCGCGAATGAGCGCTTCGGAGTTAATGACCATCGCCGAAGAGATCAAGGCCGAGGAGACCATCGCCGTCGGAGTGGGTTCGGCCGCCGGGAAGGCGAACGTCGCGGGGGTGGGGGCCGGTTCCGCCTCAGCCGTCGCAAATCCGTCCGCCCGGTCCTCAGGTCTCCTCCCGGACGACGAGAGGGAGGCGATCAACCGGATGGGAGGTGAACTTCCTTCCAGCCACGACGACCTGCGCGACGTGGCGCTGGTCTGCGAGCGCTGCGCACTCGCGGGTGGACGCACCCGGGTCGTCTTCAACGACGGCGTCCGGAACGCCCAGGTCATGGTGGTGGGTGAAGCGCCCGGAGCGCGGGAAGACGCGACCGGAACGCCCTTCGTCGGTCCCGCCGGCAAATTGCTCGACCTCCTCCTCGCCACGGTGGGGCTCTCGCGGACGGACAACGTGTATATTGCGAACGTCCTCAAGTGTCGCCCGCCCGGGAACCGCAATCCGCACCCGCGTGAAATCGAGAGCTGCTCGCCCTTTCTTCTGAGACAGATCGAGATAGTCCGACCCAGGATCATCCTGGCCGTGGGAGCGTTCTCGGGACGGTTGCTGACGGCGCGGGAACGCTCCCCTCTCTCGAAACTCCGAGGAAAGGTGCACAGGTATATGGATCGTCCGCTCGTGGTCACGTACCATCCGGCGGCCCTGCTTCGCAATCCCCGCTGGATCCAGGCGACCTGGACGGACCTTCAGCTTCTGCGCCGAGAACTCGGAGGGAGCTGAGATGGAGATCGCCACGGCAACGGCTTCGGCGGCGCTGGCCCCGGATCCGCCCTACTCCCTCGAAGCCGAGGGCGCCGTTCTGGGAGCCGTTCTCATCAACGGCGACGCGCTCAGCCGAGCTACGCAGACGGTCAGGAGCTCGATGTTCTATCGCGAGGCGAACAGGCGCATCTTCGGAGCCGTGGAGGCGCTTTTCGAACGGGGCGACATCGTCGACATCATCACCGTCAGCGAAGAGCTCAAGCGCACCGACGACCTCTCGCGCGCCGGAGGGCTCGAGTACGTCGCGTCGCTGGTCGACACCGTGCCCACCGCGGCCAACGTCGAGTATCACGCGCGCATCATCCGCGACAAGTCGCTCCTGCGCCGGCTCATCGAAGCTGCCAACGAGGTCGTCGCGGAAGCCTACGAACAGGGCGGCTCGACGGTTCGCGAGATCCTCGACCGCGCCGAGGCCCGGGTATTCGAGGTCGCCGACAGCCAGGAGCGCGATTCTCTCAAGAAGATCAAGGAGCTCGTCTTCAGGGTCTACGAAGAGGTCGAGGAACACCAGGAGAAGGGCGCCGAGGTCACCGGCGTCCCCACCGGATTCAGCGACCTCGACCGCATGACCACGGGACTGCGACCCGGAGATCTCTGCATCGTCGCGGGGCGGCCTTCGATGGGCAAGACGGCCTGGGCGCTCAACGTGGCTGCGAACGTATGCGTCCACAAGGAGATCCCTGTCCTCCTCTTCTCCCTGGAGATGTCGGCGCAACAGATCGTTCAACGTCTGATCTGCGCGGAAGGTGGCGTCGACGCCCAACGCATTCGCAAGAAACACGGACTCGACGGAAGCGGAATGGAACGCCTGCTCAGGGCCGCCCACCGCCTCTCCCAGGCGCCGCTCTGGATCGACGACAAGGCGGGCGGCACCGTCCTGGAGATCAGGGCGAAGTCGCGCAGGCTCCAATCGGAACTTCGCAGCGACGGCAGGAAGCTCGGCCTCGTAGTCGTCGACTACCTGCAACTGATGTCCGGCTCGGGGCCGGTGGAGAGTCGCGTGCAGGAAGTGAGCGCAATCTCTCGGGGACTGAAGGCCCTCGCTCGCGAGATCGAGGCGCCGGTGATGGCGATTTCGCAGCTCAGCAGGGCGCCCGAACAGCGCCCCAGCAAGCGGCCCCTCCTCTCCGACCTGCGCGACTCGGGCTCGATCGAACAGGACGCCGACATAGTCTGCTTCCTCTATCGCCCTGAGTACTACGAACAGGACCCGAGTCGACGCGACGACGTCAAGGGTCAGGCGGAGGTGATCGTCGCGAAGCAGCGCAACGGGCCGACCGGCACAGTGGAGCTCTACTTCAGGCAGGAATACACGCGGTTCGAGACGTTGGGGCGGGATGACCGAGCGGAACGCGCGGACTGAACCCTCGGAAGCGAGGGTGGGGGTGGTGATCGCCGGTGCGGGCTCGGGAAGAAGATTGGGAGGCGTGAGCAAGGCCTTGCTCGAAATGGGAGGGAGATCCCTCCTCGAACATTCTCTCGCCCCCTTCCTCGCGGAATCTCGCACTGCGGCGGTCGTCGTCGCCCTTCCCCCCGCCGAGGTCGTCGAGCCGCCTGCGCGACTTGTCAGGTTGTCGCGGGTGAAGTTCGTCGGGGGAGGGAAGGAGAGAGCGGAATCGGTGAAGGCCGCCCTGGAGACGCTTCCCACCGGTCTCGACGTGATCGCCGTCCACGACGCCGCTCGACCGCTGGTGACGGAAGACACGGTCACGAAGTGCTTCGACCTCGCGCTGACGGGAGTGGGCGCCGTCGCCGGGATTCCGGTGGTGGATTCCATGAAGCGCGTCGATGGGGCCGGGCGGGTGCTGGAAGAGGTCGAACGCGAGTATCTCTGGCACGCGCACACGCCCCAGTGCTTTCCGGCCGATTTCCTGCTCCGGGCCTACCGGGCAGGGTTCGGCGACGCCGAGAGCGCGATGGTCGCCGACGAGGCGTCACTGGCCGCCCATATGGGATTTCCGGTGGTCATGGTGGCCGAGGATTCCCCCAACCCCAAGATCACATATCGAAGCGACCTCGAGCTCGCCGAGGCCGTCCTTTCCCGACGGCGATGACGGGACGGGCCTGCAAACACCTCGACGATCCCCGCCCGGCGGGGGGTCGCGCACCCGGCGGACCGCGCGTGGGGCAGACGGAGGTCATCGACCTCGTCGGCGACCCGGACGCCTCGCTCCTTCCGGCCCTCGACTGCCTCGACCGCCACGGTATCCTCGCATACCCAACCGAAACGGTATACGGACTCGGTTCGCTCGCGACACCTCGAGGGGTCTCGAGCCTGGCAGCCGCGAAGAACCGCCCGCCGAATCGTCCTTTCATCATTCTGGTGGGCTCGAAGGCCCAGGCGGATAGCCTCGCTTGGAATTCTGCGGCCGAAAGACTCGTCGAACGCTTCTGGCCAGGGCCGCTCACCATCGTGCTCGGAGATCCCGACCGGAGCTTTCCGCCCGGCGTGCGCAGCGTCGAAGGAGGCGTGGCCGTTCGACTCTCACCCGATCCCGCAGTCAGGCGTCTGCTGGACGAGCTTGGGGAACCGGTCACCTCGACCAGCGCCAATCTTCCCGGCGAGAGTCCGGCTCTCACCGCAGCTTCGGCAGTGGAGACGCTGCGGCGCATCGGGGTAGTGGGCGGATGCGTCATCGACGGAGGGGCCAGGGTCGATACGGCTCCCTCCACTCTGGTGACCTGCACCACGCCGGCCCCCAGGATTCTCCGGGAAGGCGCGGTGCCGAAACCGCTGATCCTCGATCTTTTCTGACATGGACTCACCGAATGGGAGTACCGCTCTGCACGTGCTCTTCGTGTGCGCCGGCAACACCTGCCGGAGCCCGATGGCGGAAGCGATAGCGGTGAGGAAGGCGTCCGATCTCTCCAGACGAGTCGAGTTTCGCTCTGCGGGAACCGCCGCCCATGAGGGAGATCCCGTTACCGGGGGCGCACTGCGGGCCGCCGCGAGGGCGGGACTCGACCTCGCCCGACACACCGCTACCCTCGTCGATGAGGAGATCGCGAACTGGGCGGATGTTATACTGGTTATGTCTCCCGGCCACCTTGCTCGGCTGCGCCGACTGGGTGCGGGCGACCGCAGTTTCCTCCTCTCCGCGTTTTCCACCGCCAAAGAGGCTCCGTCCGCGGAGGACATCGGGGTTCCCGACCCCTTCGGCGGAGGCTCCGACGTGTACGAACACACCTTCGCCGTGCTCGAAGGACTGGTCGAGGACGCCATCCACCGCCTCGAAGGCTGACCCTGCGCACCGGAAAGACATGCCGAAACCCGAACATCCCCAAGTCCTGGCGTTGCTGGGCGACCCGGTAGCCCACTCCCTCTCCCCGCCAGTGGTGAACGCGGCTTGCGCGGCCGCAGGCGTGAAGGGCGTCTATGTGGCCATCCGATGCGGTGAAGACGATCTCGGCGGTCTGATTCGCGGCATTTCGAGGGGCGGAGCGGGCGGCAACGTCACCCTGCCTTACAAGGAGCGGGCCGCGAGGATCGTCGAGGTACCCACCTCGGCCGTCCGCCGCTCGGGCGCCTGCAACACCTTCTGGAGGGGGGATGACGGCCGGGTGCACGGCGACAACACCGACGTCGCCGGTTTCCAGCGGGCGGTCGAACACCTGTGCGGCCGGTCGGCGCAAGGTATGCGCGTCCTGCTTCTGGGCGCCGGGGGCGCGGCGCGCGCCGTGCTTCTGGCGCTTGTGAAAGATGGAGTGGACCAGGTCACGGTCAGGAACCGGTCGCTGGAACGAGCGAGAAGGGTGGCGCGGCGCATCGGCGGATTTCGGGCTCGGGTCGCCAACGTTCAGGAAGACATAGACGGCGAATCCTTCGACCTGGTCGTGAACGCGACCTCGTTGGGGATGAAGGAGAGCGACGGAAGGGTCTTGAACTTCGAGCGCCTGCGCAAGATCGGATACGTTCTCGATCTGGTCTACCGGGCCGATTCGACCCGGCTCGTGCAAAGCGCGGTCGAGCTGGGCATTCCGGCCGCCGACGGCAAGGAGATGCTCGTCCAGCAGGCGGCCGTCGCCTTCGAACGCTGGTGGAAGCGGCCCGCGCCGATCGAGGTCATGCGGGAGGCGGTCGCCGCCGCGTGCGAGTAGCCGTTCTCCACGGGCTGCTGGCCGACCACCTGCGCACCGCCGCCGACTTCTTCCTGCCCGCGGGATGCGCCGCCTGCCAGGGCTGGATTCCCGGAGGAAAGGATGCCGCGCTCGTGTGCGCCTCGTGCCGGGGACGGCTGCGGCCCGCCCCGTGGCCCCGCTGCCCGCGCTGTCACTATCCGGCGAGGGGCGGTCCGAGAGCCGACAACGGCGAGTGCGGGAACTGCGCTCTCTGGGATCCCGATCTGTTTGCCGCGCGGTACTCCTACGTCCTCTGTCCGGTCAGCTCCCGGCTCGTGCGGGGGCTGAAGTACGGCGACTGGCCTGAACTCGCGGAGCCGCTGGCCGAAGCTCTGGTCGAGCTCGAGCCGCCCGCCTCCTCCGAAATCGGGGGCGGGGTCGAAGCGGGGATCCCGTCGGGATCGGGCCTCGATTCCCTCGTTCGAAGAGTAGTCGCCTACGTTCCCGCCACACCGGACCGCGAGAGCCGCCGGGGCTACAACCAGTCCAAGGAGATCGCGCGTCGCTACGCGGCGGAGAAGGGCCTTCCGATCGTCGATCTTCTCGAACGGCGCGGGAGCGAGGTGTCGCAGACCGCTCTGCGTCCGACCGAGCGTTTCGCCAACGTCCGCGACGCCTTTCGCCCCAAGGGTAACGCGACACTGGATCCCGGTACCGAGGTTCACCTCGTCGACGACGTTCTGACCACCGGAGCCACCGCTTCGGCGGCGAGCGCGGCGCTGGCTCGGTGCGGCGCGGGCAGGGTTATCTTGCTCACGTTCGCTCGAGCCGTCCCCGAACTGGATCACCGCTTTCGTCGGTGACGTGCGGGTCCCCTCAGCTTGCGTCTCACAACCCACGAGGACCTGAATTTTGTCCGTCAAATTAGCGATCAACGGCTTCGGCAGGATCGGCAGACACGCTCTGCGAGCCGTAGCCGTGAGTGAGAGAAACGATGTCAAGATAGTGGCCGTCAACGACTTGGCGTCTATCGACACACTCGCGCACCTTCTGCGCTACGACTCGATGCACGGTCGCTACCCCGGCTCGGTCGAGGTCGACGAATCCGCGAGCGCGATCCTGGTGGACGGCGCCCTCGTGCGAGTGCTGAGCGAGCCGAGACCCGAGCGGATTCCCTGGGGAGAGCTCGGTGTGGATGTGGCGCTCGAGTCGACGGGACGCTTCCGTTCGCGGGAGGACGCGGCTCTGCACCTGGAGGCCGGCGCCCGCAAGGTCGTGATCTCCGCTCCGGGCAACGGCGTGGACGCCACGTTCGTGCTGGGTGTGAACCACGACACCTACTCCAGGCGGGATCATCACGTGGTCTCGAACGCGAGCTGCACCACCAACTGCCTGGCGCCGGTGGTGAAGGTGATCGCGGACCGCTTCGGTTTCAAGCGAGGTCTGGTGACCACCGTGCACTCGTACACCAACGGCCAGAACATCATCGACGCCCCGCACAAGGATCTCCGTCGCGCACGCGCCGCCGCCGTGTCCATGATCCCCACGACGACCGGAGCGGCCCGGGCCACCGGGGTCGTTCTTCCGGAGGTGCAGGGGCGGATCGACGGGCTCTCCGTCAGGGTACCGACCGCCGACGTCTCCCTCATCGATCTGGTCGCCGAGGTCGAGTCCGACGCGTCGGCCGAGTCCGTGAACGACGCCATGCGCCAGGCCTCCGCCGGACCGCTCGCCGGCATTCTGGAGGTCTCGGACGAACCTCTGGTTTCAGTGGACTTCGTCGGCAACCCTCACAGCGCCGTCGTGGACGCAATGAGCACCGCCGTCATCGAGCGCCGAATGGTCAAGGTGCTGGCCTGGTACGACAACGAATGGGGATACGCCAACCGCCTGGTCGATCTCGCCGCCGTGGTGGGAGCGTAGCTGGGGAGGTTCGGCGGTGCGCGTCCCTCCTCACCTTGACGCGCAACCTGCACGGGATGTTAGGTAGATTATTCCACGAGGAGCGGAAGGGGTAGGGTACATTTCCGATGGAACAGGATCGATGAGCTCAGTACAAACACGTCGAACGGCGGCGGTCGCTCCTGCACCGCTGGGGGGAGCTGCTGATCGGACGTTGCCCGAAGATTTCGAGCGGTGGTTCAGCGAGCACCGAGGCACCATCTTCCGCTATGTGCGTTTCCGAGTGGCGAACCGGGAATCGGCCGAGGACGTCACGTCGGAGGTGTTCATGAAGGCGCTCCGAGCCTTCAGGACCTACAACCCGTCCAAGGCGGCCCCGCGCACCTGGTTGATGACCATCGCCCGCAACTCGGTGACGGACCATCTTCGGCATCTCCAGCGCCACGGTTCGAATCATGTTTCACTTGACCGCATGCCCGACCTGGTTTCGTCGCTGCCCTCGCCGGAAGAGCGGGTCCTGCGCGAGGAGAGGGTCCGGCGTCTGCTGAACGCGGTGCGCATGCTGAGGAAAAACGAACAGGAGATCCTTTCGCTCCGGTACGGATCGGGTCTGCGCAACACCGAGATCGCGGAACAGCTGGGAGTGTCGGCCAACGCAGTGGCGGTGAGGATGCATCGCGCTCTCAAGCGCCTGAAGCTCACGGTCGGCGAAAACCCGGAGTTCGATGCCAATGGCAGATCCGATTCGAACGGGGGTTCCTCATCCTGTTGCGGGATGGCCGGTTCCGAATGAACGACTGGAAGCTCCCCGACGAACTCGAGGCTCTCGACCTGGAGCTCGACTCGATCCGCTACACGGAACGGGCATCGTTCGGTGCCGAACTTCGCCGGGAGCTCCAAGAAAAGTGGGAGTCCGAGTACTCGGAAGAGAAACCCGGTGCGGCGCGACGGCTGACGCTCGCCTTCGAACGCTTCTCGGCGAACCGACTCAGGCGCGAAGCTGCCCTTGCGACGTTGACCGTAGCTGCTACCGCTCTGGCATTCCTCTTTTTGATTCCCGGACCTCGGCAAGGCTTGCCGACCGACGTGCCGAAGGTCGCGGGCGGGATGATCGCGGACGTTCCGGGAGCTTACGCCGCCCTCCTCCACCTCGACTTCGCCGGACCCGACCGACGCGCTCTGCTCGTTGACGCCCTCAAGGTCGTCTATCCGAATACGGCCTTCGACGATCTGCGCTTGCTGGTCGAGGGATCGAAACCTCGGACCATGAGCCCTACCCGCTGGAACGCCTTCGCCGAGAGAGCCTTCCAAAGAGCCGCAGGCAGCTCTCCCGACAACGCGGCTCCACTCCTTGCTCTGGCGAGGATCCGGGCCGGACAGGGGATGCGCGATCAAGCCGCCGGACTGCTCGAGCAGGGCATCGCGCGGGTGACCGAACATCCGTCCATGGCCTCACCGGAGCTCGTGGCTTCGCTTCTCGTGGAGAGGGGCGAGCTCTGGCTCGAGGGACAGGCCGCGGACGTCCTGCGAGGTTCCGTACCGACTTCGGCGATCAATCCCGACAGCTGTCCGGAGGTGACCTCGTCCGACGGATCCAGCCTCCGTGCTTCGACGCGACAGCTCGTAGCGTGGAACTACCTCTGTCCCGACGAGTTCGGCTTCCTGATCGCGAATTCGTTCGAGGCCGACAGCATCGGAGCGTTCGGGCGAACGACGACCCCCGACAGATTGAGCCACTCGCTCTTCGCCGTTGCGGCCGAGATCGACCCCGGGCACGCGGACGCCAACGTGAACTACCTCCTGCCGTTCACCGACGGACGCTGGCACGAACTGCTCAGAGGCGCCGAGCGTTTTCGAGCTGCCTCCGCAGGTGCGCCGGAGGCCCATATCCTCTCGGGGCTCGCCTTGCAGAGACTCGGAAGAAGCGCCGAAGCCGCCCTCCACCTGCAGATCGCTCTCGATCTGCTACCTTATGCCAAGGCCCGAGCGATACGCGACGTGACCTCTCTGCTCACGGGCAGGGAACTCGTACTCTATCGCTCGCTGAACGGCTCCGAGAGGCAGGTCTGGGAGGAGGAATTCTGGGCCGGCCTCGACCCGGATCCGACCACCCCGGTGAACGAGCGCGAAGTGGAACACCTGGCTCGGGCCGGCCAAGCCTTGCTGCGCTTCGGCGATCTCACATGCGATCCCGCCCAGGTCTGGGTCCGGTACGGCAGACCGTCCCTTATCCGTGTCGTCTCGGGGGACGGAGAGCACGACACCGAATTCTGGGACATCGGCACCGGCACCGACGCCACGTTCGTGCGTCTCGACCCCCGCCTTCCACCCGTCCTCACGCTCGAGGGCCGGGCGTATCTGGACGACCTTTCGGACACCTTCCCGCATCGCGGCGTGATTACCGACGGTTGACCGCCCGTGGACAACTTCCAGCAGTCTGAACCTCCGCCCGCGAAGCGGTCGATCGTCGATGTCCCGCGGAGAAAGCTGTTCGGCGCGCGAGCGGTGGTACGCGCGGATCTCAACCTGCCGATGGTCGACGGCGAGATCACCGACGACGCCAGGGCTCGGGCGGTCGTCCCCACGTTCCGGTACCTCGTCGGGAACGCTGCTCGCGTGTGCGTGCTTTCGCACTTCGGCAGGCCCGGAGGCAGGCCGGATCCGGCACACTCCCTCGCCCCGGTCGCGAAGACCTTGGCTTCGCTGCTGGATCACCCCGTGCGCTTCGTCGAGGATTCGACACCTGCGGTCGCCCTCGCGCGGACCTCCGACCTGGCGCCGGGCGAGATCGCGCTCCTCGAGAACACCCGCTTCCACCCCGGAGAGACCGGAAACGATCACGAATTGGCCGACGGCTGGGCCGGTCTGGGCGAGATAATGGTCAACGACGCGTTCGGAGCCGCGCACAGGGCGCACGCGTCCACCTCCGGCCTGGCCCACGCGGTGCGCGCCCGGGGCGGGATCGCGGTCGCGGGAATGCTGATGACCCGAGAGCTGCTCTTCCTGGCGCACGCCCTCCACGATCCGATCCGCCCCTTCAACGCGTTCCTGGGCGGCGCCAAGATCGCCGGCAAGTTGAATCTCGTGGATCGTCTGCTCGGGAAGGTCGACGCTCTCATGATCGGCGGGGCGATCGCCAATACCTTCCTGGCCGCCTGCGGCCATGAGGTGGGGGCTTCCCTGGTCGATTCCGAGCGAATCGGCCTGGCGGCGGAGTTCCTGAAACGCGGCCGAGACCGGATCGAGCTCCCGGCGGACTGCGTGGTGACCGAGAGACTCGTCGCCGGCGCACCGCACCGCGTGGTTCGTGCCAACGAGGTGGGGCCTCGCGATATGATCGTGGATATCGGGCCGGAGACGGTCGCCCGTTTTCGGGAACGTGTGCGGGACTCTCGCACCGTCGTGATGAACGGCCCCTTCGGCGTCCTCGACCTGCCCGCGTACGCTCGCGGCACCGCTCAGGTGCTCGAAGAGATCGCGCGCTTGTGCGAGACCGACGGAATCGGCATTCTGGGTGGCGGAGATTCGGCTGCGGCGGCACGTATGGCGGGGCTGGTCGAGCGGCTGACCCATGTGTCGACGGGCGGTGGTGCGTCCCTGGCGCTTCTCGCCGGGGAAAATCTGCCCGGCGTCGACTGCCTGAACGATGTCCTGCAAGCCGCCGCCGAGCCGCCGGCCCGGGTCGGAGTCGGCGCATGAGCGTGATCGCCGGAAACTGGAAGATGCATCACGCTCCGCGAGACGCGGAGGCGTTCTTCGACGCCTTCGATATCGCCGAAACGGATCCGGACCACGAGATCGTCATCTTCCCGCCGACGGTCTCGCTCTGGGCGGCGCACCGAAGAACCCGCTCGAATCCCCGCATCCGCCTCGGCGCACAGAACGTGCACTGGCGGAGCTCGGGAGCCTACACGGGCGAGCTCTCGGCGTCCATGGCGGTTCGGGCGGGCGCCAGTCACGTGCTCGTCGGCCACTCGGAGCGACGCGCCTTCTTCGGCGAGAGCGACGAAGAGGTGGCCAGGAAGACCGCCGCGGCTCTCCATGCCGGCGCGATCCCCGTGATCTGCTTGGGCGAGACCATCGAGGAAAAGCGATCCGGCATGGCGGTAGCGGTAGTAGGCAGGCAGCTCGGTGCGGTGCTCGGCACGCTGGCGGAAGGTTGTTCCGACGCTTCCTCCGACCTCGGAGGCGGCGCGCCCGGCCCCGCCAACGGAGCCGGGACCTTCCTGGTAGCGTACGAACCGGTCTGGGCCATCGGAACGGGCGAGACCGCGACCCCCGAGGATGCCGAGCTGGCACATGCGGCGATCAGGGAACAACTGGCGGACGTGCTGGGCGCGGCGACGGCGACGCGCACGCCCATCCTCTATGGCGGTTCCGTAAAGCCGGACAACGCCCGCGAGCTGTTGAGCGCCGCCGGTGTGGACGGCGTACTGGTGGGCGGCGCGAGTCTGAACCCCCACCACTTCGCCGCGATCGCCGGGGCGGCTCCATGAGGCGGATTTCGGTTCGGGCCGGTTCGAGACCTAGCCGAGCACGGCCGGAGACGACCTTCCCGCAGCCGGAGGCGCGCCCCCCTCCAGATCCGATCACAAAAGGTAGGGCTCCGGTGATCCGGGTTGCCACCGAGCTCCATCGCCTCAAGCTCCACCACCTTGACGGGAAGGCCCGCTCGGGTGAGCTTTCGGCCCGGGTGAGCCGCCACCCGCACCTCGACTCCGATGGATCCGACTCCAAGCAGATGACCACCTTCCTCTATCTTCTCCTTATTCTGGACGGGCTCTTCATGGCCGTCGTCGTCCTCCTCCAAGCGGGGAAGGGCGGTGGTCTTGCCGCAGTGGGCGGTGGCGGCGGCACTGCCATGACCGAAGGCATCCTCGCCGGCAGGCAGGCCACGAGCTTGCTCACGCGGGCGACCTGGATCAGCGGCACGATCTTCCTTGCCTCCGCTCTGGCCCTCTCCATCATCTCGCAGCGGAACGCCGTGCCCACCTCCGTCATCCAGGTGCCGACTCCCAACGCGGCCCCGGTCCCGATCCTGAGCACCGTGGGCGAAGGAGATTCCGCCGTCGGAAATGACGGCGAGGGCACACCGGGCGAGGGCGCGACCGGCCAAACAGGCGAGAGCGTGAGCGACTCCGGGAACGGAAACGACGGCGAGAGCGATTCCGGCAGCGGCTGAGGCCGCCACCCCCGACGAACTCCGTCGGATCTGCCTGGGTGCGGCCGTCTCCATCGGCGCGGACGTGTCGTCGACGATGGCGATCGCCGACCTCGGTCGGTCCGAGGCCCGTCCCTCCGCCCCTATCCGGAGCTCGCACTTCGATGTGGCTGTCGCGGCGGCTCTCATGGGCGGAGGCAACCACCTGGTACACACCTCCCCGAGCGCAGGCGTTCTCCACCTCCACGGCCAGAGCCTGTCGTCCGTCTTCGGCCAGGCCTCCGACACCGGTCCGGTGACGAGTCCGGCTCTGCTTCGGCGAACGGGCGGGTCCCGCAGCTGGATCGGGCCGACGCCGCAGGGACTCCACTCACCCGACGTTCCGGCCGGCATCGCTCTTCAGGTGGCTGCCGGCATAGCCTTCGCCATCCGTCGAACCGGCCGGCCCGGAGTGGCTGCGGTCATCCAGCCCTCGAGCGTCGCCGCGACGGGCGCCTGGCACGAAGGTTTGTCTTTCGCGGCGGCCACCGGTTCGCCCCTCGTGGTGATCGTCGCACCCGAGCTTCACACGGGCCGATCGGCCGCGCCCGACCGCGCGCCCCCCGCGTGGCAGGCCGTCGCCGACTCCTACGGTACCTCGCTGGAGGAATCCGATCCCGAACTGCTCCCGGTTTTCGGCGCCACCCGCCGCGCCCTGCACCGCGTAAGATCGGAAGGCCGTCCGCTCCTGTTGATTCCGAATCGCGACCCGCTCGCACCCGCCGAAGAGCTCGCCCGGCTCAGGACGGCTTGGGAAGGCGTCGGGATCGGGGCGGCGGGGCAACCGGACTGGCCCGCCATCGAGGGGGAAGCCCGGGACGTGGTCGGACGCGCCGCCGAAGCGGCCGGGGTCTAGGCATGACCGCAGGGACGCCCGATCACCTGACCCGCTCGGAGCGCGGCGAACCGGTCACGATGCTGGAAGCGATCTCCGAGGCGCTCTTCGAGGAGATGGTAGCGGACGACTCGGTCCTGCTCATGGGCGAAGACATCGGCGCATACGGAGGCGCCTTCAAGGTGACTCGCGGCTTCCTCGACCATTTCGGTCCTGATCGCGTGGTCGACGTTCCCATAGCCGAAGGCGGGTTTACGGGAGCCGCCGCCGGAGCGGCGCACGCGGGACTGCGCCCGGTGGTCGAGATGCAGTTCATGGACTTCGTCTCGCCGGCCTACGACGTTATCACCAACTACGTCGCCACCGCGGCCTATCGGGGAGCCGGCCGACTGCCGATGGTGATTCGCGGTCCGGTGGGAGGGGGGGGAAGGGGAGGGCCCTTCCACTCGCAGAACGTCGAGATGGCCTTCTTCCACACTCCGGGCCTCAAGATCGTCTACCCGAGCAACACCGCAGACGCCAAGGCTCTGCTCAAAGCCTCGATTCGGGACGACTCCCCCGTGATCTTCGAGGAACACAAGGGACTCTACCGGGCACCCGACTTGCGTGCGATTCTCCCGCACCCTCTGCCCGAGGTCGAGATCGGACGCGCGGCGACGGTCCGTCACGGAAGCGACCTCGCCGTCGTCACGTACGGCGCCATGGTGCACGAATCTCTCAAGGCCGCAAATCTGCTCGCCGAGGACGGCGCCGAGGCCCGGGTCGTCGACCTGCGCACCCTTCTGCCGCTCGACGACGAGGCCATCGCCGAGGCGGTGAAGGACACCGGACGCGTTCTCGTCGTGCACGAAGACACCCGGACGGGCGGGATCGCCGGCGAGATCGCGATGCGCATCAACGAACTGGCCTTCGAATGGCTCGACGCGCCCATCGTGCGCGTAACCGCGATCGACGCACCGGTCCCCTACGCGGGAAGGCTGGAAGACGAATTCTTACCGGGAAGCGCGGATATCCTCACGGCACTCCGTTATCTTGCGGAGTATTGAACCGAGGCCTCCCCGGGGGGTAGTCGGGCTCACCGCAGCGGTTCGGGCCTCCCTCGACCCACCTCAGAACAGCAGGAGCAAGAAGCAGTGGCGCGCATAGACGTACCCATGCCCCAGATGGGCGAGTCCATCGCCGAGGGCACCGTGTCCAAGTGGCTCAAGGCCGTCGGCGACCGGGTCGAGCGGGACGAACCGATCCTCGAGATCTCCACCGACAAGGTGGACGCCGAGATCCCGGCTCCTTCGGGAGGCTGGCTCATCGAGGTCGTGGTGAGCGAGAGCGAAACGGTCGAGGTGGGCACCACCGTGGCGATCATCGACACCGAGGCTCCGTCTGCGGGGTCCGGCGACGAGACCGCCGCGTCGCCCACCCTCTCCGCGGCAGAGGACAACGGCGCGCCCCAGGCGGGAGCCGCCGCCCGATCCGACACCGCAGCACCGGACCGGGAGAGCGGAGACGGCGCCAGCTCTCTCGACGAGCGCTTGCGGACCCGTTCGACACCGGTCGTCCGCAAGATCGCGGCCGAGCACGACGTGAACGTCGCGGACGTGGAGGGCACCGGGCACATGGGCCGGGTCACCAAGAAGGACATCCTGGCCTACATCGAGACTGCGGCATCGGCGCCCTCGTCCCCCGCGACCCCACGTCGGACCCGATCCGCACCGACACCGTCCGGCGCAGGTGCGTCCGCACCGACCGACGCGGCGCCCTCCGATCTCTGGGAGCGCTTCCACCGCGAGGTCGAGCACCCGCGCTACCCGGTCCGTTCGAGCGACCGCGTGGAG
>LXNJ01000852.1_pt1 | contig 19512 bp, 16 predicted proteins | sample 809081 | NCBI WGS metagenome assembly LXNJ01 (sample SAMN04870510, study PRJNA318959) | sponge metagenome | biome: sponge; feature: marine sponge reef; material: water | host: Petrosia ficiformis | place: Greece: Milos, Mediterranean Sea | collected 2013-05-29 | depth 5-7 m
CGAACGCTCGAACGTCGCCTCGGGTCTTGACCGCGCTTGCCGCGACGCCATCGTCGAGGCAGCCGCGCCACAAGTGCGCTGAGGCCGGCAACGTGCTTAGAAGCAGAACAGCGAAGAGCGGAATCAATCTAGGAGTATTCTTCATGGACAGAGTCTAGGCCATGCTGCCGAATATCGTCACGCCAATCGAGCCGGAAGTCACGCACCTCCGTGCCCCGTCCCGAGCCTGCACTAACCGGTCGCCAGACGGGGAACATTCCGACAGTCTCGGGCCTCGCTCTTGTTGACCGCCGCATCGCATGCAACACAAGTTCTCTCCTCGGCTGTAACGCAGCTGGCGATCCCGCGCTCCGCTGCGAGCTCCATTGCAGGGACAGAGTATTTGGCTTCCCCGCTTGCGTGCTAGCTCGCCGCTTCGCCGCCCAGTCCGAGCACCAAGCGCATCTGCGGTTCCCCCGCCTAGATGGCCAACGGCTTGCTGTCGGTCCGGGGGAAAGACGGCCCGCGGATTGTTCCGTATCATGTAGGCATGTTCCAGAAGCGGGAAGTCAACCGGCGGGAGTTGCTTTGGAGAGGCAGTGCTGCCGCGCTCGCGCTTGCGTTGCAGTCCAAAGCCGACGCCAATAACGACGCCAATGCGGGCGAGTGGCGGAACCGAAATCCCGAAATGGCCTACCGCCGCCTAGGCCGCACCAACTACATGGTTTCGGAGATTATCTGCGGTGGCAACACGATTGCTCCAGACAACTTCCGCCACGTCGAGGAAGCGATCGAGCGCGGGCTGAACTATCTCGACACGGCGCCGGCCTACGGGCGCGGGCAAAGCGAATTGGGCTACGCCAAGGTAATTGCCGGGGCCAAGCGCGAGCGGGTCTTCCTGAACACCAAGGTCAGCATCTGGACGAGCAACCGGAACGCGATCTTCAAAGCCATCTACGACAGCTTGGCCGGATCCGAGCAAGCCAAGATCCAGTCCAAGATCAGCGAGGAGCTGGAACGGCGGCGCCTCCTCGACCCGGACCACATCTGTCACTACTTCGGCGGCCAGGAAGACGCCATGCGAGCGTCTCTGCTGAGCAACGCGATGGAGCGGAAATACGGGGACAGGGTGGATCGGCCCGCCGAATACCGCGACCGGCTGCTGGATTCCGTTGATAACAGCCTGCAAGCGCTAGGCACCGACTACCTCGACCTGTTGATGGTGCCGCACGGGGCCAACAGCGCGTACGAAGTGACCGCATTCCCGGAGATCTTCGAAGCCTTCGAAACGTTGCGCAAGGCGGGCAAGGTGAGGCACTTCGCCGTGTCCGCGCACAGCGATCCCGGCGGAGTGTTGGAGGGAGTTGTGGAGTCGGGCCAGTACTCGGCGGCCATGGTCGCCTACAACATCGTCAATCACAGCTATGTCGATGCTGCGCTTGACAAGGCGCAGGCGGCCGACTTGGGAGTGATTGCCATGAAGGTGGCACGGCCCTGCCATCACGGCCGGGGCAACGGCCTGCCCAACGACCCGCGGCGCGTCGCAATGATCGAGCAGGCCGTGCCGGGAGATCTCTCAGTCCCCCAGAAGTGCTACCTGTGGGCGTTGCGGGATACGCGCATTGCGGCCGTGAACTCCGAGCTGAAGAACTCCGCGATGGTGGCCGACAACCTGCCTCTGGCGGCTGCCAAACGCGCCTAGCGGACGAAGTCCCCTTGGGCGTCGAGCAGGATGTTCGCGCACAGGTCGTTGCCGAACGTCTCCCAATCCAAGAAGCCCCAGACAAGCTCCTTGTCTCGATTGACCTCGAAGATCTGAGGCGTCTCGCCCTCGGCATGGGTATTGGTCACCACGATGTTGCCGTTGGCAAGCGCATGCAGCTGCGTGACCCAGAACAGCTGGATGCCGGGGATCTCGTGGCTGTCGAGGCTCCACACGATCTCGCCACCGGGATTGACCTCCAGCACGCGGTTGTTGTTGCCGCCGCCAATCAGCGTGTTGCCGTTCGGCAGGCGATAGGCCGAGTAGACGGACGTGCCGTGGCCGCGGTGGGTCGGAGTGGGTTCACCGTTCAATGCGAGCTTGTACTCCCACACGACCTTCCCGTCGGCGGCGTATTCTCGAACCGCGCCGTCCTTCTCGTGGGCAACCAAGTAGGTTCCGTCCGGCGTGGAACGCACGAGCCGGGTGTCACGGTGCGAGTCCGGGTTGTCAACCTGCAGCTTGATTTCGTGCTGCACCTGGCCGTCGCGGTCCACCTCGATAATGCGTTTGTTGCCGGTCTCGGCAATCATGGTCAGGCCGCTGTCGAGGCGCTCGAACCCATGGATCTCGATCTTGTCCACCTCGTCCGATGTCGGCCTTGACTTCCACTCCCAGACCGTTTCCCTTTCAGGCGTTACCTCGGCCAGGGCGTCGTGCGCGGTAGGTACGAGCACATTGCCGTTGGCGAGCAAGTGTAGGTCGTGGGCGGTTGTGCCGTTCGGCCAGGACCAATCGACCGATCCGTCCGGGTTGACGATAGCGACCTGCTGCTTGTCCTGCGCCATCAGGCGCGGCGCCCTGGCCGCTTGGGTCTCGGGCACTGGCTTCGAGCAGGCCCAGTTGAGCAGTGGTGCGGCCGCACCGACCTGCAAGAATCTGCGTCGATCCATGTTAGGCACTCCTTGCGGCGGACACGCGCTCGCAACGAGCGCGCGCCTTGCCCGGCGCTAGATGAACTCGTACTCGCCGGGGCGCGGCAGTTCCGGCACTCCGTGCTCGCCGTTGAGCGACGGGTTGTCCGGGATCAGGTTCTGCTTGGAATTCATCGCCATGTCCCAGGTGACCTCGATGCCGGCATAGGCAGACTCGCGCCCCATGATCGCTGTCATGGTCGAGTAGGCAACTGCCAGGGCTTGGTTCCGGTAGGGCCCCGAGCCGTTGATGGACTTGACCATGTCGATGTGCTCCTGCACGTACGGGCTGGTCTCCGACGGGGTGCCCAAGTCCCTGACGGTGGAGCGGCCGCGCGTGCCGACCACCAGCTCGTTCACACGGCGCACCTTGCGTTCGGGGTACTGCCGGCAATGACTCGACATGCGCACGCCGTTGGCGTACTCGAAATCGGCGTGGATGTGGTCGTAGATGTTGCCATAGAGCTTCTCGCGCGGGCGCCAGACCGCGCCGCCCGAAGCCACCACGCTGACCGGATGGATGTCGCCCATCACCCAGTTGATGACGTCGATGTTGTGCAGGTGCTGCTCGACGATTTGGTCGCCGCAAATCCACACGTGCGAGTACCAGGCGCGCTGCTGCCATGCGAGCGAATCTTGGTCGAGCCTCTCTTGAAAGTCGGCGCCCTTGATGACCGGGCCGGAAATCCAGTTGGCGTAGGTGGCCACCACATCGCCGATCTCTCCGTCTTGGATGCGCTGCACCGACTGGACGTACTCCCTCTGGGACCGGCGCTGGGCGCCGATCATGACCGTTAGCTTTTTCTGCTCGGACTCCTTCGCCAGGCGGATCACCTTCTGCGCTCCCATCATGTCGGTGGCCAGCGGCTTTTCGGCGAACACGTGCTTGTTGGCGTTGATGGCGTACTCGAGGTGCAACGGGCGCCAGCCCGGAGGGGTGTGCAGGAACACCACGTCCACGCCGGAATCGACGACCTTCTTGTAGGCGTCGTAGCCCAAGTAGCGGTTTTCTGGCGCGACCTTGATCTGCTGCTTGACTTCGGGCGTGAATTCGTCCGAGTCGCGCAGTCGGCGCAGGGAGCGCTCGAGCTGGTCTTCAAACAGGTCTCCCATCACGTGGAGTTCGTAGTTGGGGTTGCCGCGAATGGCTTCTGCGACGCCACGGGTGCCGCGTCCGCCACAGCCCACGATCCCGATCGACAGCTTTTCGTTTTCATCGCCCCGCAAAGCTTGGGGCCTCACGATTTGCAGGCCGGCCGCTGTCGCAGCCGCCGTTCCGGCGGATCCCTGCATGAAGTTGCGGCGCGTGAAGTTCTCGGTTGTGTGCGGCGGCGCCGCAGTCGTTTCTGGCATTGGTTGCTTTCCTTTTGGATCCAAGGTTGCACTGCGGGACGCTAGCCCCGGAGCGAGTCTTACTGGGGCCATTGTAGCTGTCTTTGATTAGAGGGGCGGTGAACTCTGCCTGACCGCAGTCGGCAGGCCGCTCAGACCTCGCGGATCTGGTCTGTCATCACAAAGAACTGGAAGCGCTCCGGGGGCAGCGATGCGACGTCGCGGTTTTCCTTTCCGGCCCAGTTCGCATAGGCTGTCCTGCCAAGGGAGGAGTTGAGGAAAAACAGGAACTTCTCGGAAAAGAACTCGATGGGAGGGGGTTGCCGGAACGTCAGCCGGTAGCCCATGGCGTTTTCGAGCACGATGTGCTCGTCGGCGGCGCCCTTGTCTTCGAGCAGGGTGACAAAGCTGGCGCGTCCGGCGTGAGGCCAGACATCGGGCCGCAGCAGCCTGCGCAGGTTGGGTTGCACTTCGAAGCTGGTCTCGCATTGGCGGATCCACTCCAGCACGGACTGGCCCCATGTCCAGTGTTGTACGAAGGTACGGTATTGGTCGACGAGATTCGCCGCCAGTCCGAAGCGGACCGTAGCGAGCATGTTCTCGGCGTCCAATGCGTCTTGGGTCGTGCCGGGAATCAGGGATTCGGAATCGATGATGTCACCGGCACCATCGACGAGGACATCCAATTGCTTCACATCCGGCTCTGAGTGCAGCACCAGCGGGGGCAACTCGAATGACGAGTCGCCGGGGATTTCGACATATCGCCGGCTGCCGATAATCTTGGCCATGTTGACTGGTCCCGCCGCGGCCTCGCCGCCCTGGGAGAATTGCTGGCCATATTGTAGACGCACCACAAACGCGCGGGCGTTTCAGATGTCTGGCTCCAGGCAGGTTCAGTTCCAGCCGCGGCGGCCTTTCCCGGTTACCCGCGAGAGCGTCGCGGATCGCATCGCAGTCGGGAGTCGCGTTTCGGCACCGACAGTCCGTTCGCTAGGGTGTGCCGGGGATCCCGCAGTTGGCGACAGATGCACTCCCGCCCAAGCTGCTGCCCGCAAATTGCGGCAGCAAAACGCTCTGGGCCGAGGTGCGGAGCAGGCCGCATCGTCCCGCCTGCGTTCCCTCGCGGGAATTCCATCTGGTCCCGGATTTGCTTCGTGCCCGCCACTCGCAGGATTGAGTTCGCCAGCTTGGCGAAGGCGGCCAATCTGCTCAGCGGACGGTGCCGACGCCCAGTGGCGTAGCGATGAACCTTGAATCGCGCATCCGTGCGGCTTGTCGGCCGATCAGAGCCGTGTGCTGCCCACGCTCATAGCTGCGCGGAGGGCCCGGGCCTTGCAAGATCCATGGCGTCGGCCAGATGGGGCGTGTCGCACACTGTCACGGAGAGGCCCCGTTCGCGGGTGTCATAGCTCCGCCTAGCGGCGGGCGAGACGATATAATTGCGCCCTTCCGGGTAGAGGGCGCGGAACGCACTCATCCCGGACAGGTTCGGTTGATCCGGGTTGATCTTGCATTCCAGTGCGTCCACGCGGTTTCCCGTCCTGCGGATCACGAAGTCCACTTCGCGCCCACTCTTGTCGCGCCAATAGCAGACCCTTCCGTCACCGAATAGCCCTAGCACGGCGTCTAGAACCAGATGCTCCCAGAGCACTCCTCGGTCTTCGGGCCGGAGGCCTGTCCAACCCCTCTCGAAGCACACGAATCCGGTGTCGAATCCGTAGCACTTGGGCCGCGCAACGATTTCGCGCTTGCCTCCGCCATGGTACGGCAGGACCAGATGCATCGCGTGCGCGATCGTCATGGCTTCGATGTACGACCTGATTGTGAGTCGACTGAGCTGGCAGAGTGCTGCCAACCGCGTGTTGTCAACCTGGCCACCGCTCTGCCGCAACAGGAGGCGGAACAGCGCTTGGAACCCCGAGCGGTTGCGGACCTGAAACAGCTCTTGTATGTCGCGCGCGTAGAAGCTGTCGATCCATTCGTTGAAGAAGTCGGCCGACGGACTGTCGGCCAGCAAGGCCTGTGGAAGTCCGCCGCGGTACAGGCGGCGGTCAAGCTGGGACGCACCCAGCCAATTGCTGCACTCCTCCCATAGCACCGGTGGCAGGTGGACCGATCGCTTGCGACCGGTTAGGGCGTCCCGAAATTTGCGAGTGGCGGCCAATGTCGACGAGCCGGTGGCTAGGACGGCTAAGCCCGGATACTCGTCTGCGACGATCTTGAGCAGGCGGCTGGGATCCTCAAGGCGATGCACCTCATCGAACACCAATACGGTGCTGGGATCGTGTCCATCGAGGAACGGCTCCGGGTCGCGGAGCAACCGGCCCGTCGAGGGCAGGTCGCAGTTCAGATAAACCGCGTCGGGCAGCATGCGGGCGAGGGTTGTCTTACCAACCCTGCGGACTCCGGAAAGCCACACGATCGGACAGTCCGCCCATGCTCGATTGATTCGTTTCAGCCATAAATTCCGTCGAATCGGAACCATATTTACCAATTAGACGACCAAATGGTAATTAAGGTTTCGGATGAGCACGCCAGCCACGGAGCTATCCCCTCGTACGGACCCGCCTCCTGCACGGGCCGACCGGGTGGTGGCCGTAGCGTTGCGCCGGCAATCAACGGGAAGCATGTGGACGGGATAGTGCAGGCGGCGCAGTCCCCAGCGGCGCCCTTCGATGATGACTGGCCAACGGCGTCAGGAGTCGATCAACCGGAGCTCATCAGAGTCAGCTTGCGCTGGGTCTGACCCGAGTTCTGGAGGGGCTGGCGCAGCCCGCGCTGCGGCGATGGCCCGGTCCACAAAGGCTTCGGCCGAGCCCAACCATTGGCCGGGTTCCTGCAGTGCGGCCCAGTCGACATCTGCAGGCCCGTCGCGCTGCAGGATCTCAATCAGATCCGTCCCTGTCAGGCGCGCTTGCCGGCTAGCGTTCTTGACGCGCTGGTCCGCTTCTTCGAGCGGGATGGCGGCGGCCAGCACCATCTTTGCGGCTTCGGCCAAGATCGTGCCCGACGAGGAGGCCACGTTGCGGGCCATTCGGTCTGGGTCGATCTCGAGCCCATTGAGGACATCGAGGGCAGTACGCAGGGCGCCTCCGGCGAACATAGCCATTTGTGGCAGAGTGAGCCACTCAAGCGTCCAAGCGCTGCCACCGCGCTCGTGCTCGTGAATCGCGGCCTGATGCATGGAAGCCAGCAGGGTAGCGTTGGCGCGCCCGATGGTCACTAGGACCTCCGACTTGATCGGGTTGCTCTTGTGGGGCATCGCGCTGGAGGAGCCGGCGCTGCCATCGCCGGCCTCCGCGATTTCCGTCTGGGCCAGTAGCGCCAGGTCCTGGCCCATCTTGCCGAGGGATCCCGTGAGCAGTGACAGCCATCCGGCCAATTCCGCGAAGCCATCTCGTTGGGAATGCCACGGCGTGGCGGGAGCATGGAGCCCCAATTCTCGGGCAAGCTCTTCCATGACCACCAAGCCCTTGCCGCGCAGCGTGCCCAACGTGCCGGCCGCGCCACCAAACTGCACCGTCATGACTCGCGGCCAGAGTTCGGCAAGTCGATGGCGGTGGCGCACCAGTGGCAGCAACCAGCCAGCCGCCTTGAGCCCAAATGTGATGGGCACAGCCTGTTGGGTCCGCGTCCGGCCTGCCATGACCGTCTTGCGATGGCGGTCAGCTTGGTCGGCAAGTGCGTCGATCAAGAGCTCCAGCCGGTAATCGAGCATCCTCAGCACGCGGGACAGGCGCGTGACCAGCGCCGTGTCCATGACGTCTTGTGCCGTCGCTCCGCAATGAACATACTGTCCGGCCGGTCCGGCGGCTTCGCGTAACTCGCGGACCAATTCTGCAACCGGATGCCCGGACAGGGGCATGCTGGTGATGAGCCCCGCCCAGTCCGGCTCGAACGCTTCTGCAGCTGACCCGATCTGGGCGGCTGATCCGGCTGGAATCACTCCGAGGCGTTCTTGTACGGTGGCTAGCGCGACTTCGAACTCGAGCATCGCCCGCACGGCCGCTTCGTCGGAGAAGCAACCCGCGGTTCTAGCGTCCGCTACGAGATTGCCCAGCAGGGACGAGTCGAGTGGCGACGAGGTCACCTTGCCAGCCCTGCCCGAGCGATTCCCGCTAGGCATTTACGCGTCAAAGAACACGGTCTCATGCTCGCCCTGCAGGTGAATCGTGAAATCGTAGGCCGGCTGGCCCGGGCGGTCGCGCAGCGACGCGACCAAAGTGGTGCGCCGGGCGGGATCTACGCTGGCCAGCACAGCGTCCGCGGAGTTCTCTGCTTGCTCGTCAGAGAAGTAGATGCGCGTGAAGGCATGGTTGAGCATGCCTCGCGCGAACACGGCGACATTGATGTGCGGCGCGCCGTTGCCCGGCGGCGTGCCCGGTTTGACGGTCTGAAACCAGAATCCGCCATCGGCATGGGTGCTCGCCCTTCCAAATCCGCGAAACGCATCGGAACCGCCGGGATAGGCGCCATCATGGCCAGCCTGCCAGATTTCGATCATGGCGTCCGGCACGGGGTCGCCCGCCCCGTCGATGACCCGCCCCTCGATGCGGATCAGCGTGCCGGGTGTGCTCTGGTCAGCCAATTGACTGCCCACGATTGGAGCATAGCCAGACCCGTCCGGGGTCAAGGCATGGGAGAAGAACGGGCCGACAGTCTGCGATGGTGTCTGGGACGGCATGGCCTCAGGGCTCCAGCGGGGTTGCTTGCGGCCCGCGCAAGACGATGTCGAATGCAAAACCCAGTGCCCATTCGGGCTTGGTCAGGTCTGTCGAGAACTGTGCTACGAGCCGCTGGCGAGCGGCCGCGTCGGCAGTGGCGTTGAAGATCGGATCCAGCGGCAGCAATGGATCTCCGGGAAAGTACATCTGAGTGACAAGCCGTTGGACGAATGCCGTGCCGAAGACCGAGAAATGGATATGTGCCGGTCTCCACGCATTTGGATGGTTGCGCCACGGATACGCCCCGGGGCGGATGGTGGTGAAGCAGTAGCGGCCTGCGCTATCAGTCAGCGCCCTGCCAGCACCGAGGAAGTTGGGGTCCAGGGGGGCATCGTGCTGGTCCTGGGAATGCACGTAACGACCCGCTGCATTCGCTTGCCAGACTTCGACCAGGGCGTTTGGTATCGCACTTCCACTCTCGTCGAGGAGGCGTCCGGCCACAACGATACGCTCGCCGATCGCCTCGCCGTCCCGGATCGCATTGCGGGTCAGGTCGGCATCTTGTGCGGCCACCTTCCCATGCCCGAATACCGGGGCGGTCAACTCAGACAGCGATTGTGCCAGCGGAACGAGGGGGCGCTGCTGCGAGCGAAGCAGTGTCGACTTGTAGCCTGCATGCGATTGGCGCGGCTGCGAAGACCAATCGCGGGGGTTGAGAATCCGCTCGGGGGTCATTCCGCACCTGCTTGCGCGTCGAATTCTGCCAATGCGCGTCGGGCTGCCGCAAACGCCCTGTTTGCCGCCGGAACGCCGGCGTATACGGCTACGTGCAATAGCGCTTCTGCGATTTCGCTGCTCTGCGCCCCTGTGCGTCGGGCGGCTTTCACGTGCATTTCTAATTCGCCGTAGTGGCCCAGAGCCCCCAAAAGGGCGATGGTCACGAGGGACCGCGTTCTGTGGTCGAGCTGCGGCCGCGACCAGACCGAACCCCAGGCGGATTCGGTAATGAAGCGCTGGAATGCTTCGTCGAAGTCCGTCTTGCTCGCTTCCGCGCGCTCGACATGGGCGTTGCCCAAGACTTGCCGCCGGATGCGCATACCCTGCGCGTGCAGATCGTCAGTGTTCAATGCGGCTCTCCAAGATCTTTCCCTGCACCTAGGCCGGACATCTTTCCGGAGGAGCGGGCATGCGGCGTCCACTCGCTGTAAGCTCTTTAGAAACAATTACTTAAGAGCCTATGAAAGCAACGCTACATGCTTGCACAGTGTACCACAGGGGATGTGTCGGCCAAAGGCCATCGCAAGGTGTCTGATTCCGGCTTCGAGCAATCCAAGCGACAGAGTTGAGGAACAACGAACTGCCCCTCAGATCCGCCTGCCCGTCCTTGGCAGCGCAGCGGCGAACGGGCGGACTGTTGCGAGAGGCAGTGCTGCGACTTAGAACTCGAGGCGCAGCCCCATTTGCATGATTCTCGGTCCCGTCAGCGTATTGATCTCGCCGGCGGTCCCGCTGATGATCCGCCCGACAGGATTGGTGAGGTTGGCGTGGTTCATCGCGTTGAACATCTCCCACCTGTATTGCAGCTTCACGTTTTCCGAGACTTCGAAATTCTTGAACAATCCGAGATCCAAGTTCCAGTCGCCCGGGCTGATCATTGTATTGCGGCCCAAGTCTCCGAAATATCCACGGTCCGGCAGGGCGTACGCACCCACGTGGTACCAGGTCCCGCCATCGACGATGTTGTTCCTGCTGCGATTGACTCCCGACAGCGGATCCCCGACAAGGTTGGGTCGCTGCCCGCCTCCGATAGTCGTGCCGGCGATGTCGCGTCCGTGGAGGATATTGACCGGGTCCCCGGTCTGGGCCGAGTAGATCCCGTTAACCTGCCAGCCTCCCAGCACCCACTTGCCGGGACCTCTGCTCACCGGGGACGGGACGTCCCAGACGAACGATGCCACCATCCTGTGGGCATGGTGGAAGTTCGCAAGCGCCTTTTCGGCATCGATGTTCTCAAGGTTCTGGGGATTGAACTGGTCGTTCGTGGCGTAAAGGTCCATGGTCTTCGACCAAGTGTAGTGAGCGAGGACTGAGAACCCGCCGCTCATGCGCTTGTTGAGAGTGAACTGGAACGCGTTGTAGTTGCTGTACGCGATGGACTGGTACTCCCGGATCGCCGTAAAGTCCGAATGCGGTCGCACGTTGGGACGCCCGCTGCTGCGTGCCGGCCTGACGTTGATATCGAGCACCATCGGGAGGTTGGAAGCCTTCGAGCCGATGTACGCGACGGTCGCCAGGATCCTGTAGGGCAGTTCCTGCTGGATATTCACGTTCCATTGCTGGTTGTAGCCAGCGACCAGGTTCGGGTTGACGCTCCTTCCGAACAAGATCGGCGTCACGAAGTTGAATGCGCTTCGCTCGTCAGCCGTTCGCGGTGGACTGAACGGGAACGGATTGACGCGTCCGCGGAACGGCTCGTCGAACGTGGCCCCGGTCGAGTTGAGGTCCGCCTGTCGCCTGTCGAACTGCATGGAGAATGGGGGGTTGTTGACGAACTGGCTGAGCGAGTGGAATGGCGGCATGTCGTAGAACAGGCCGTATCCCACGCGGACCGCCGTCTTGGCGTCGGCTGTGGGCTGCCAGGCAATGCCGATGCGGGGGGCGAAGTTGTTCCAGTCTTTCGGCGCGCCGCCCCGCAGAATGTCCGGATCGGACGCGTACAGGAGCCCAGGCGGGGCTTGCGGATAGGAAGGCGATTGCTTGCCCGGAATGAACACGGACAGCTCGTCGTCGGTCGAGTAAAACTGGTGATAGGGCTCCCAGCGAAGCCCCATGCTGATCGTGAGGTTCGGCAGTGCCTTCCAGTCGTCCTGGAAATACAGGTTCGATCCGATGTTGCGGATGCGGTTGATGCGCAGGGAACCCATGACGAAACGGGACGGGAACCCGAGGAAGAAATCCCCCAGCGCGTTGCCGCTGCGGTTCCCGTTGAAAGTGAATTGTGGGTCAACCCGGTTGTTGGTCAGCCGGTCGCTCTTGGACCGGCGGTAGTCCCCGCCGAACTTGATCATGTGGGCACCGCGGGTCCACGACCAGTCATAGACGGCATGGTAGGTCTGGCGATCGGTGTCGAGCACGTTGACTTGACCGAGATTCCAAAAACCTTGGACCCTGCCGCGCCACGTGACAGCCTGCTCGTCCGGACTGAACGGCGCGGCTCGCACCGCATTGACACCGAGGGTTTCATAGGTCGCGACTTGGCCGTCGAACATGACCGGGTTCCCGCCGCGCAGCTGGTCGACCTCGTTCCACGTGAACCTGCCGACGCCCAGCAGCGTTGGCGAGATCGTCCATGTATGGGAGCCCTGCAGGTTCCAATTCTTGAAACCCTCGTTCTGGGTCAGGGTCGGCACGTTGGCCGCCCGGAATCTGTCATCGACATTCCGGAACAACCGGAACGTTCCTCGCTGCTTTTCCGTGACTTGGTGGTCGACCCTCGCGATGTGCTGGTCACGGTCCGGGTTGTCAGGCCGATTGAAGCCGATTCGTCCCAGCAATGTGCCGTCGCCTCGGGTGTTCACAACGTTCGCATTGGGGATCAGGGCTTGGAGGTAGTTCGGGGCGACATGGTTCCAGCGGGGCATGGGAATGACGGAATTGGGGAAAGCTCCCCCGGTGTCGGGGTCATTCGGCGCGTTGCGGGACTTGGAGAAATCGGCTCCGCGCTCGAGATCCGTCGCCACATTGTGAAGGAACGCCTGAGCTTGCCGTGTCCGTGTCCCCTCGAAGGCATAGAAAAAGAAGGCCCGATTCTTGGCGATTGGGCCTCCGAGCGTCGCGCCGAACTGGTTTCGGCGCAGTTTGCCCTTCTTCACGCCCGTCCGGTTGGCGTCGAAGCTAGTCGCGTCTAGCACGTCGTTTCGCAGGAAGTTGAAGGCACTGCCGTGAAACTCGTTCGTTCCCGACTTGGTGACCGCGTTGATCACCCCGCCCATCGCTCCGCCGTGCTCGGCCGAGAAATTCTGCGTCTGGATGCTGAACTCTTCCAGCGAATCGGGATTGGGCACGATCATCGGTGCGCCGCCCTGGTGATCGTTGTTGTCGCCGCCGTCGAGCATGTAGTTGTTGGACTGCGCCCGAGCGCCGTTGACGCTGAACGCTCCGAACTGCGAAATGACACCGCCGGGCCCTGTGTTGACGCCCGGAACGAGCATGATGAGCTGGATCGGGTTCCGGCCGTTCAATGGCAGTTCCGTAATGCGGCGTTCGTCAATGATCTCCGTCAGGGTGGCGTTCGAGGTCTCGACCTGAGCGACCGCACCCTCGACGGTTACAACTTCGGTCACTTGGCCGATCTCCAACGTTGCGGTCACTTGGCGGCTCTGGTCCGCGGTAAGGCGGAACGTACCTGACGAGAACGTGCGAAATCCCTCGCTCCGCACTTCCACGCGATACGTTCCGACTGGTGTCCGGGGAAAGTTGAAACGTCCCTGGGCATCCGATTGTCCAGGCTGTTCGATGCCTGTCAGTTCGTTGATAGCCAATACGTCCGCTCCAGGAATGACGGCGCCGGACCCGTCCTGGGCTACTCCGTGGATTAGGCCTGTGGCCTGCCCGAACGCACCGACGTTGATGAGAAGCCCCGCGAAAAGGACTGAGGCTGTGGTTCTGAACGACATAGGTACCTCCCTCGGTCTCCAGTTGCCTTCACAGGCCCGTGGCAACGACGGATCCGCCAAGGCGAACGACCGTCGGGATCAGCACGCTCGAGCGCCCCTCGGTCCAGCAATCTTCGTCAGATTCCAACAGGCCCCAAGGCAACTGGCACCACAGCCACGAGCATTTGGTGCGTGCAGGGTATCACTCGCCGGGCGAAAAGTGGTCGGCGGGAAGCAACTTGTTGACATCTTGAACCGCGACGAGCCCTCCGTAGCGATGCACGAGGAGTAACGCATTGTTGTTCGGGACAAACGCCCTGATGTGCGCCGCCAACAAGAGTGGTCTGAAGAGGTGCATCGGGATCAATTCCGAGGTACCTTGCTTGGAGCCTGTTCTACGAGTTCCGGCGAGTGACCGCGCATGCGGGCACACTCCAATCACCATGGCCTTCGCAGTCGGCCCATCGCTATCTTTCTGAAGCAGGCATCATCAGGGCCTCTTGGTTGCAACCCCGCTTCACTCAGCAATTCTGGAGCAGGCCTTGACCGAATTGCCCAACCTTCGAGGAAGCATGATGCATGATCTTCACAGGGCTGTGCTGATGCGCGAGCACCGTGTGACCGGATTTGGCACCCACCGCAGTGATTCTCGTCAACTCCCGTTCCTTACAGTCATTGATCCATTGCAACGGCCTAGAGGCTGCCAATGGCCAATCCAGGTGCTCGAAAAGAAATGATTGGCGCCGCACTGCCTCTCGACGCGATCTCCGAGGCCGCTTCCACTGCCCGCTTTCCTTGAACTCGACCTGCACCTGACGCCCATCCGGCGATAGCCCGGTCACAGTTGCTTGGTGGCGAGTCAGCAATTGGTGCCAAGCCTTGATCTTGTGCTGGGTCAGCCCCGCACCTCCGGCCAAGCCCTCGGCGACCAGCCGCTCAGTGATGCCACTTCGCAGCGTGTACAGGCCTTCGATCTGTGCGGTCTCGATCGCAAACTCGCGGCCTCGTTCGGCCAATCAACCTTCAAGGAAGTGCCGGGGCCTCTCCCGGTCCTTTAGCGCCGCCCGAACGTCGTTCCATTCGGATGCAAAGTTGGCATAACCAGGAAAGCCCCAATCATGTGCCCCGTCCGGCATTCACGCAAGCGGCCGCCAGATTCAGCGATGGGCCTGCTGGTCCATTTCCTGACCGTATAATACGGCGCTGCCATTTCCGGCGGGACAGGATGCGGGCGGCTTGCGGTTTCGTGGACGTTCGACTCTCAGCCCAAGCCCAGACCGGCACGCCAGCGCGGCAACTGCGTTCCTGCCAGCCAGCCAGGCGGCTTATTTCGGCACTTGGCGGCTCGCCTAGATTCCCGGCTCCAACTTGAACAACATAGCTGCTTCCACATAACAGGGCTTGGACGAAGGCCGGAGTTGCGGGTCTAAACTCGATCAGATTCCAAGAATTGCAATACGATCCGCCCGAACTCAGCCGGACGCTCGACCGGGGTGAGGTGGCCTGCGCCGGGAATCTCGACATAGGTAGCATTCGGCAACCGCTGCGCCAGGCTCCTGACGGCAGAAGGGGGCGTCGAAAGGTCTTCGGAGCCGCAAATGCACACCGCCGGGACCTCGATATCGCCAAGCAGACCGCTCAACTCCGCATCGCGCAAGGCGGCGCAGGATCCCAAGTAACCCCTGACCGGTGCCTGAGCCAGCAGGGTAGTCCAGCCCCGCACGGCGACTGGTTGGTCGCGCAAGTATGACCCGCCAAACCACCGCTCCATGACCGTCGCGGCGATGGGCTCCATGCCGCCGGTGCGAACTAGGCGCGTGCGGTCGTCCCAGAATTCGCGCGGACCGATCACATCGGCCGTGTCGGCAAGCACCAGGCCTTGCACCAAGTCTGGCCTGCGCGAGGCGGCTTCCATCGCGATCATGCCTCCGATCGACAAACCGCACAGAACCGTGGAGCCCCAGCTGAGCTCGTCGAGCAGGGCTACCAAGTCTTCGGCGTGCTCCCCGATCGTGTACGGACCGTCCGGGCTGTCTGTCAGCCCCTGGCCGCGTTCGTCGTAGCACAGCGAACGGATTCGCCTGTCTAGCTCGAATATGAGATCATCCCAAATACGGCAGTCAGTACCTAGTGAATTCAGGAAGACCACGCGGGGGGCATCCTTGGGGCCTGCCGTGCGATAGTGCATCGTCAGGTCCGCTGATTTTGCGAATGCCATCCTTGTAGCTTGATGCATTGACAGGATATTGCGTGTACGCAACACTAGTCAAGCCCACGGGCCATGACCACGAGATTCGCAGAATCGTTCGGCATTCGCTTGCGACGGGCCTATCAATCGCTGCATAGGCGCGCTAATGCCGAGTTGCGCCGCCAGTTCGACGTTACGGCGGACCAGTTCGTAGTTCTCAGCCTGCTGGCGGAGCGCGACGGGGTCAGCCAGCAGGAGATCTGTAGCCGCTGCTATTCCGATCCCAGCACGCTCGGCGCTTTGGTGCGTCTGATGGAGGGGCGCGGCTGGGTGCGGCGGAAAACCGATCCGCGCGATGGGCGGGCTCGCCAGGTCCATTTGACCGAGGCGGGCCGCAAGCTCCAGCAGCAGCTGTGGGCGGCTGCCGACAATAGCTTCCACAGAGCCCTGTGGGCCGTGCCGCACAACGCCGAGGAGGAGCGGATGCTCTTCGATGTGCTGGATCGGGTGGTCGAAGCGATGGAGCACGGGTGATCTGGATGGTCGCGGCAATCGCACCATACCGCCTCGACATCGTCTCGGCCGCAGACCCATACCCGTTCTATCGGGAACTGCGGGATCATGACCCGGCGCACTTCTCTCCGGACGAGCAACTGTGGGTGCTGACGCGCTTCGAGGACGTATCGAGCGCCTTCCGGGATTGGAAGACATGGTCCTCGCAGCGCCAGGGCAACCTCGTCAACGACATGCCGGAACGCATCGGTCGGACCTTGGGCACGACCGATCCGCCGGACCACCGCTTCGCTCGCAGTTTGGTCGAGAAGGCGTTTACGCGCAAGACGGTAGAGCGGCTTGCGCCGCGCATCTCCTCGCTCTCAAACGAACTTGCTTTGTCAGCATCGGATAGCGGCGAGTTCGACATGGCTGCGGCGGTGTCGGCACCGCTCAACGCTTCGATCCTCGGAGCGATGTTCGGAGTGCCCGATGCAGACTTCTTGGCCCTGCGCCGGTGGCTCGACGATTTTTTCGTGCGCGAAGAGCCGGCGCCAGGCCGAGAGTCGCGGCAGTCGGTCGCGATGCGCAAGTTGAGCGCTTACTTGGACGATCTGGCGGGCCAGCGTCTCGCGCGGCCTTCGGACGATCTAATGAGTGCGATGCTGCAGGCCGAGCAGGATGGCCGTCGGCTAAGTCGCGAGCAGGTGGTGGTTACGACCATGACCTTCCTCACGGCTGGTTTCGAGTCCACAAACAACCTGTTCACCAACCTCGCGTATGCACTGGCCCTGCATCCCGCGTTGCATTCCCGGCTCCGGCAGTGCCCGCAAGCGGTGCCCAGCTTTGTCGAAGAGGGCATGCGCTGGGACGCTGCCGCGCAGGGCTTCGTGCGGACCCCTACGAGAGACGTGGAACTGCACGGAAAGACGATCGCGGAAGGGGCGCAAGTGCTGTTGCACATCGGCTCGGCCAATCGCGATGACCGCGCATTTGAAAGGCCGGACGAGTTCGACATCGAGCGTCCCGCCAATCGCCACCTCGGCTTGGGCAAGGGAATCCACTTTTGCGTAGGCGCTCCCTTGGCCCGCGAAATGTCGGGTGCCCTGTTCCGCGCATTGATCGGTGCCAGCCGGGTCTGGGAGGTTGATCTCGATCGGGCCCGGCGCGTGACAACTCCGAACTTTCGCGGGTTCTCGGAATTGCCGCTACTAATCTGAAGGCTGCATCGATGCTTGGATCGCACCGCCGCTGGCCCTTGCTGCTGCTTCTTCTGCTTGCGGCCGGCTTTGAGAACTTCTGGCTGTGGGGCGACGACAGGCTGCTGTTCGGCGTTCCCATCAACCTCGCCTATCACGTGGGCTTATGCCTCGTCGGAGCGCTGCTGCTCGCTGTAGTGGTGCGCTGGGGCTGGCCGCACGACCTAGACCGCTAGCTACGCCATGGTCCTGCTCGTTCTGTCTGCATACCTGCTGCTGGTCTTGGGCGTGGGGCTGTTCGGCCACCGTCTGTTCCGGGGCACTGGCGAGGACTACTTCTTGGCGAGCCGCTCGATCGGGCCGTTCGTCTTGCTGATGACGCTGTTCGGGACCAATATGACGGCGTTCACCATGCTCGGTGCTTCGGGCGAGGCTTACCGGCGCGGAGTGATCGTGTTCGCCCTGATGGGGTCGAGCACCGCCATCGTCGTGCCCTTCCTGTTCTACTACCTCGGCATCCAGTCTTGGAGACTTGGCAAGCAGTACGGTTACGTCACACAGGTGCAGCTGGTGCGAGACCGCTACGGCTCGGATGCACTCGGCGCCCTGCTGTTCGTGGTGGCTGTGGCGCTGATGCTCCCGTACCTGCTGATCGGCGTCAAGGGCGGGGGCGATGCCCTCAACGTCTTGACGGGCGGCCCGGGCGTTGGCCTGCCGCCTTGGGTCGGGAGCTTGGCTGTCTGTGCGGTGACTTATGTCTATGTCAGCTATGGCGGCATGCGCAGCACCGCATGGGTCAATGCGCTTCAAACAACGGTGTTCTTGCTCTTCGGTGTCGCCGCCTACGCAGCCGTGGTATCGCAGTTTGGAGGAATCGGGGCGGCGATGGCCCAGCTCCGCGCCCAGCAGGCGGGCATGGCGAGTTTCGGCACCGACCGCTTCGCGTTCTTTCAGATGGGCTCGTTCCTGCTGCTGCCGCTATGTGCCGGGGCATTTCCCCACCTTTACAGCCACTGGCTCTCGGCGCGAAGCGCCCGATCCTTCCGGCTTGCGATTGTTGCCTATCCCGTGCTGGTAGCCGCGATTTGGTTCCCAAGCGTGACGCTGGGCGCCGTTGGCCGCCTGCAGTTTCCGCCGCCGCTCGACGGACCGATATTGGTCAAACTCATCGTCGCGAACACCGGCGAGATTCTGGCCGGCTGTCTCGCCGCGGGCGTGTTCGCTGCGATCATGTCCTCGCTGGACTCGCAGATTCTCGCCCTGGGCGCTATGTTCACGCAGGATATCGTGCGCCACTACGGCTTTCAAGGCAAGTTGCGGGAAGAGCGCCAGGTCTGGTTCGGGCGGGTCTTTGTGCTGGCATTCCTAGGCCTCGCGTTTCTATGCTCGCTGGTGGCGTCCCAGTCAATTTTCGCCTTGGGAACTTGGGCGCTGACCGGTTTCGCCGGGCTGCTGCCCATGCTGGCGGCGACCTTGTTCTGGCCTCGGGCCACGGCTGGCGGTGCGGCTGCGTCGATTCTTACGGTGGTCGTGCTGTGGGTGGGATTCTTCTGGGATTCGTTGTCGGTAGAGGGGGCGTACAGCATTGCGGGCACGGGCCTGATGCCGGTCGCCGTAATCGTGCCGGCGGCTGCACTCGTGCTAGTGCTCGGGTCTCTGGGACAGCGGTCTGGCTTTGTGCGCTAGGGTGACCGGTGACCGGTGGTGCGGCCCGCACGACAGGAGGCTTTTTGTTTGAAGGGTAAGGCTCTGGTCGTTTTACAAATTCATAACTTCCCGCCCATGCAAATTGCACCTTAGCGTGCTATGTTTCGCGTAGGATTAGTTGCGAAAAGTGGGCAGGCTGTGCTCGGTTCGGGCAGCTGTTTGACTCACGATACTGCAGGTGGGGTGAAATCATGACTCGAAATTTCCGCAGTGCGGTTTGGCTTGGGCTGCTTGCGCTCGCCATGGCCGTGCCCGCGCAGGCCCAGGTGAGCCTGGCTGGCGTGACCGGCGTCGTGACCGACTCGGCAGACGCCGTGATTCCCGGTGCGAACGTTGCCATCAAGAACGTCGAAACCGGGATCGAGACGGAAGTGGGGACGAACGAAGCGGGCTACTATACATTGGTCAGCTTGGTTCCGGGTTCGTATGAACTGACCGTGGAATCCGATGGGTTCACCCGCTTCATTCGCACTAACCTTGAGTTGGAGACGGGACAGCAGCTGCGCATCGATGTAGCGCTCGAGATCGGCGCAGTCACCGAGTCTGTGACGGTCAGCTCGGCCGCTCCGGCGATCAATCTCGAGCGCGGCGCGGTCAAAGGCGATGTGATCGTCCACGAA
>LXNJ01000853.1_pt1 | contig 19509 bp, 11 predicted proteins | sample 809081 | NCBI WGS metagenome assembly LXNJ01 (sample SAMN04870510, study PRJNA318959) | sponge metagenome | biome: sponge; feature: marine sponge reef; material: water | host: Petrosia ficiformis | place: Greece: Milos, Mediterranean Sea | collected 2013-05-29 | depth 5-7 m
GTGCGTCCAGGCTGGCGCCTGGTGGAGAAACCACCGCGACAGAGTGGGTTACGACCCATTGCGGTCCGTCCCGGGCCGTGAGTATGAGAAATCCGGGCTAGCGCTTCAGGACAGGCCGTCAGGCGGGCATCGCGGCCAGGGGCCGCGCAACCTCTCCCGCCGCTCGAGCCGACGGCAGGGTGGAGGGCTCGCAGGCTGTCCGCAGGATCTCGGTGGCAACGGGCTCGAATCCGGCCAGCGCCCGGGTGATCTCGCCGGGACGCGGCGCCGAGCCGGTTCCCGTCAGCACCGCCCGGAACCGGAGGGTGAGCCGGTCGACGGAACAGCCGAGAAGCGCCGCTTCGGATCCGGCGGGGGCGAGGCGGACATCTTCCACGAAGTCCCGCAGGTCCACTTCCACCGTTCGCTCGCGCAGACCGGCGGGCGCCCGCGGGCCGCGGCGCCGCGATTTCTGCTTCACCCGCCGGGTCAGTTCGATGGGCCAGGAATCGGCGGCCCGGAACGCCTCCAGGCGGGCCTCGACGCTCGCCGGCTCGAGGTCGGCGGCGAGCAGCACCGCGTAGCGGAGCGCCGCGATCCAGCGGGAGAGCTTGGGTTCGCCCGGGTGGACGCGCACCAGCTCCGTAAACCGCAGCCCTTCCTCGGAAGCTCCTCGCAGCGCTGCCAGAACCTGAACTTCGGGTAGTTCCTCGGTCAGGGCGAACTCGCAGAACTCACCGAGCGACTGCACGCCGAGCGGCAGGGCCGGACCGAAGCTCAGCTTCGGCCGCGGCGAGAAGCCCTCGCTGAACCGGATCGGGAGGCCGGCGCGGCGGAGAACCCGCGGCAGGATGCGGATCAGCTCGCCGTGGCCGCGGAGCGCCATCGGTCCGAACTTGTCGAAACGGGCCCGGTAGACGACCGGATCGCCCTGGAAGGCGCGGACGGGGGGCGCCGGGCGGCGGTGGCCGGCCGTGGACGCGGGCGGCGCCGCCGCCGCGACCACCGGGAGCAGGGTCTCCGAGGCGCTCCGCGGTTCTTCGGCGCCCATGCTTTCGAGAAACTCGATCCGTTCGGTTCGCATTCCGTCGAGGTCGCAGGCGACGCCGCAGTGGTAACAGACGAGCTTGCGCTGGTCGGCGCGGGCATCGGCGAGGTTCGTGTGGTGGACCTGCATCGAGACCGGCTTCCCGCACGGCGGGGAGGCGCGGTCCTTGAGCGCCCGCCGGTACTCGCGGAGCAGGAAGCCGTCCGCGAGTCCGACGTCCACGTGCTCCCACGGGAGCCGGCCGTCCACCGGGATGGTGCCGAGGTAGTCCCCGCGGGTCGCGCCGGTCTCGGATTCCCAGCGCTCGAAGGCCTCTTCCCAGAGCTCCCAGCGGAGCTGCTCGTCCCAGCCGTCGAAACGGGCGCCGAGCCGGAAAGCGATCTCGACGAGCCGCGCCGTCCGGATGTCGCCCCGCGACAGGATGCCTTCGAGATGGCTCACCCGCCGGTCGTGAGTGCGCAGCCGGAAACCGTCCTGGCGGGCGCGTTCGTGAAGGAGTTCCTGCTTCCGCTCGATGTCGGCCATGGAGTCCTGGGCGCACCACTGGAACGGGGTGTGCGGCTTGGGGACGTGGCTCGAAACGGCGACCGTGATCCGGACCCGCCGCTTCGCCTCCCGGTCGCCGATGTGGCGGGCCTGCCGCCCCATGTCGGCGATCCCGAGGACGTCCTCGTCCTCTTCCGTCGGGAGCCCGATCATGAAGTACAGCTTGGCCCGGTCCCACCCCCGCGAGAAGACCCGCCGGCAGGTCTCGTAGATGTCCTGCTCGCTGACGTTCTTGTTGACGACGTCGCGCATCCGCTGCGAACCGGCTTCGGGGGCGAAGGTCAGGCCGGTCGCCTTCACCTGCGAGATGTCGTCGAGCACTTCCTCCGGGAGCCCGTAGGCGCGGAGGCTCGAGATGCCGAGGGAAACCCGGCGCGGGATGAGTTCCTTCATGACCTCCTTGATGAGAGGGGCCACGCAGGAGTAGTCGGCGGTGGAGAGCGAGGTGAGCGAGGCCTCGTCGTACCCCCCCTTCTCCACCGCCGAAACCACCGTGTCCACGATCGCCTTCGGGTCGCGTTCCCGGACCGGGCGATAGATCATGCCGGCCTGGCAGAAGCGGCAGCCCTCGGTGCAACCGCGCGCAATCTCGACCGCGGTGCGGTCGAAGATCGCTTCGGCGGCGGGAACCGGTGAATCGTCCGGGAACGGGAAGCGGTTCACGTCGTCGAGGAAGGCGCGCTCGGTGCGGAGCGGCACTTCCGGGTGTCGCGCCCGGGAGACGTAGGCGAGGCCGGACCGCGGACACACGTCCCGGTCGTAGAGCGCCGGGCAGTAGAGCCCGTTACCGGCTTGCAGCCGGACGAGCATCTCCTCGCGGTCTTCGATTCCTTCCTCCCGGAGCCGGGCGTGCTCGCGCATGAGTTCCGGGAGGCGCTCTTCGGCGTCCCCGATGAGGAAACCGTCGATGAAGGGGGCCATCGGCTCCGGCTGGGTGGCAACCGGACCGCCCGCGATCACCAGGGGGTGTTCCGGTCCCCGGTCGTGACTTCGTACCGGAATTCCGCCGAGCTCCAGCATGTTGAGGACGTTCGTGAAGGTGAGCTCGTACTGGAGCGAGAAGCCCACGATGTCGAAGTCGGACAGCGGGCGGCGCGTCTCGAGGCTGATGAGCGGCAGCTTGTGCTCCCGCAGCTTCGCCTCCATGTCCGGCCAGGGACAAAAGGCCCGCTCAAGCGCCAGGTCGGGCTGGTCGTTCACGACCTTGTAGAGGATCTTGGTGCCGAGGTGGCTCATCCCGATGTCGTAGACGTCGGGGAAGCAGAACGCCATCCGGGACGCGATCCCCTCGTCCGACTCCTTCACCACCTGGAAGCGCTCGCCGCCGCCGTAGCGGGCGGGACTCTCCACCTCGTGGAGGAAGGCGGCGTAGGGGTGGCGGGTTTCGGGCATGGCGGGGGCCGGGCCGCGCATTGTAGGTGGGGAGCCCAGGGAGCGCCGGCGTTCAGGCCGGCAGCGCCCCGCGCTGCGGGACGAAACTCCCGCCGCCCCGCCCAGGCGGCGCATCGTCCCCCGGCGCCGCCACCCGGCGCCGGACGAGTGTGCCGGCTCTAGTTTGACCCCCCGTCGCCGGCTTCGGACAGGAAACCCTGATAGATCCGGCGGGCTTCGTCGAACTGGGCGAAAACGTGAGCCCGCTCCTTCTCGGAGCGCCATCCGGGCCATTCCTCCGCCATGGCCCGGAGTTTGTCGATCCACTGGATCGAGTACTCGGCCGAGGCCCGGTCACGCACCGGTTGCCCGGCCACCGTGACCCACACCGGGTTGGTGAAGCCGAGCGCGAAGTTCGCGTCGAGAGGGAAACGCTCCTCGTTCCTTCCCTCGACCCGCAGGTGGAACCAGCCGCTCCCGCTGACCGGGTAGGACTTCGACAGATCGAGTTCGAGGCGGTCGCCGGCAAACGGGATCTCCTCGACGACCTCGCCGTTGAAGATGACGTAGGCCTTGTCGAGCGGCGTGATGCTGCGCACTCTCCCCCGGAGCTCCACGGTACCGCTCGCGGCGAGTTCCACTTCCTCGCCCGGAATGCGGCCGTTCACGGTGAGTTCGACCAGCGGCCCGGTGCTGACGAATGCGTTGCCGTTCCGGAGCCCTTCGAACCACGCCTCCATCGTCAGACCCTTGCCGCCCGTATAGACATAGGTCCGCACGGAGCCAACGAGCTTGCTGCGGTGGAGGTTGGAGATCGAGTCTTCGCCGCCGACCGCGGTGGTCCGCAGTCCGTTGTTCAGCGTCGCGTACCAGGGGTGAAAGCCCGCGCGATGCGCCTGCGACCACTCCACCGCATCCGTCGTCTGGAGCGCGGCGTCCACCATGTAGCCCTTCCCGCCCCCAAGGTTTCCCTCGAGCGGGTCGGCGTCTCCGCCGAACGCGTGCACATAGCCCACGGTGGCGCCCTGCGCCTTCGCCTTCCGGAACATGTCGGTGTTGCTGGGATAGAGGCTCTCGATGGCGGTGCCCTCGTAGCCCGTCGTGTAGGGCGAAATGAGGTGGTCCCGCAGACCGAACATGAAGACGTGCCCGTAGAACGGGGGCCGGTACTCCTGTCCGACGACCAGCACCCGGTCCTTCGTCGACAACGGATGCGCGCGCCCGCCGGGAACGAAGAACTGGTAGTCGAGAATCCGGTTGTCCTTGTTGGCGACCTGCTCGAGGACGATGTCCTGGTCTTCCGCCTCCGACATCATCATCAGGTTCTCCAGGGTGTTGTGCAGGTTCCCGCCATAGTTCATGTGCACGTGGGTCGAGCCGCTGTACCAGCCCTTGGCCGCCATGTCGGTCATCGGCTGGAGCTCGACGGTGAGCTGGGTCACTTCCCCGGCTTCGATCTCGACTTCCTCCCGCACCGGCCAGAACTCGAAACCCCTGACGATGTCCATCGTCAGGGCGCCGGCGGGAACTTCCACCCGAAACTCGCCCGGGTGATGGAACATCGGATCATCCATGCCGCTCGTGCGCGCATAGGCCCCCGCCGGGGCGTAGAACTTGCCGTCGGACGCGGTCAGGTGCACCCGCGAGCCGGTGACTTCACCCGAGCCCGCGACCGTGGTGCGGACCGTGAGCACGCCCATGGGGCGCTTCCAGCGCCGGTCCGTGATGTGGACGGTGATCTGCTTGCCGCCGTAGGTCTCGAGCAGCGCCAGTTGGGGGAGCCCTTCCCGGTTCGAGATGTAGGCGATCCACTCCCCATCCGGTGAAAAGCGGGGATGGAACGCGTCGTGGTCCAGGAAGGTCATCTTGTAGGGCTCGCCGCCGATCGTCGGCTGCACGTAGAGGTTGCTGAACTGATCCGCCGATCCGCCCGTGGACGAATAGACGAATCGCTTGCCGTCCAGGGAAACGTCCGGCCGGGTCCGGTAGAGCGTCTGTTCGGCAAGAACCGTCGTCGCCTGCAGGAGTCCGTCTTCCTCGGCCGGAACCCGGAGCACGTTGCCGGAACCGAGCGGCACGCCGCGGTTGGAGATGACGAGCAGCTCACCGCTGCCGGGAAGCCAGGTCGGGGTGATCGCCATGTCCCACGGGCCGAAGTAGAGCCGGTTTTTCCCGTAGTTGTTGTCCCTGGTGATGGGGACCTCGTCTCCCGCCCACTGCCCGTTTTGGATCGCGCGCACGTAGACGTTGAAGTTGCCGTTCGGCTTCGTGGACACGTAGGCGACCCGGCTTCCATCCGGAGAGAACACGGGGTCCACGTAGATCTGGTCGTCGCCGGTGAGGGCGTGGGTTTCACCCGTCTCGAGGTTCAGGACCTCGAGCTGGATCGTCGTCCCTCCGTCGTCGGCCGTGTAGATGAGCCACTTCCCGTCGGGCGAGATGTCGGGCAGCGAGTGGTACTTCTCGTTGTAGGTGAGTTCCCACGCCTGTCCCGTGTGCGGATCGACCTTCCAGATCGATCCGCTCATCGCCACCGCAATCCACTCCCCGTCGGGCGACCAGTCCGGCGCCCAGGGCGTCGAACTCGGCGCCGGCGGGAAGTAGAAGTTGTGCATGTAGTTCCCGCCCTGCCCTGCCGCCGGGTAGGTGTTTCCCCGTGGCGGTTGCGCCAGCGCCGCGGAAGCAAAGGCCGTCGCGACCACGAGCGCCAAGAAAACTCGGCGGTTACGGATTCGAACCATCAGGGGCCCCTCCACTGGTGTCAGTGCGAAACGCCGGATCCGAGCTCGGCGAGGCTCTTTTGAATGTCGGGCTGCTCGGGGTCGATCGCGACGGAGCGTTCGAACGCTTCGCGCGCCCTTGCCTTGTCTCCCAACCGAAGGAAAGCGTCACCCAGCGCGTTGAGTATGCCGGGCTGCGGCGGCCGGAGCGAAACGGCTTTGCCCAGGTGAGAGACCGCCGCCTCCAGGTTTCCCTTCAGGTAGAAGCCGAGCCCGAGACCGACGACCACCTCGTAGCGATCGGCATGCTCGTACTGCAGGGGCAGGAGAAGCCGCAAGGCGGATTCAGCCTTTCCCGACCGAAGGTAGGAGGCCGCGAGCTTCCATTGCGCCTCGGGGACTTCCGGATCCCCTTCCGAGACGGCGCGTTCGAAGAGTCGCTCCGCTTCGGCGAAGTTCTCCATCGCCCAGTACTGGTCGCCAAGGACGACCGCCAGCCGGGCGCCGTTGCTCGTGTCGAAGCTCCGGCGGGCAAAGAGCCCGGGCCGGGGGATGGCGGCCCGCGGCGAGATCGAAAACGGCGCCGTCTTTTCGGCCAAAACGCTTCCTTGCGCGTCCTGGAACCGCAAGCGGAGCTCATACCGGTCGGGGACCGCGCCTTCCAGACTGAACCGCTCCTCGATGAAGCCCGGCTCCGTCCCGGCGACATCGCGGGTGCGTTCCGCCACCACCTCCCCCCCACGGAGCAGAGCGAAGTGCAGCCCGTGCGACGTGTCGGCGGAGAGCAACTGGAACACCGCGTTCAGGTTTTCGCTGCCGGCGAAGACGCCGCCGACCGCTGGGTGGACGCGCGCCGAACCAACCTGAAACGTCTTGAACGCGTCGGGCCCGTCCTCCGGCATCACCTCCGTGCGAAAACCAACCAGCAGGTCGCTCAGCGCCGGCTGGCCACTCGAGAAGTCGCTGACGCGAACCGAGTGCTCCGCCACCGTGTATTGACGGGACACCCGATTGCGCAGGATCAGCATCACCTCGTAGTCGCCCGGCGCCAGCGGGACGCCGTCCTGGTAGGCGAACGTCGAGCCCCGGATCGCGCCCAACTGGGGGGTCTTCAACTGGACGAAGGCCTCCTTCTCGTCCGCGAGGACCAGGCGGCCGCGCGGGTCACGGACCTCCAGGCTGACGTCGAGGGTCGTGAACGAACGCGACGCATCACCGCTCGTGTCCATCGGGAGGTTCTCCAGGTCGAGCTCGATGCTGAAGTGGAGATAGGCGGTGCGATCCGGACCGGCGAGCACCGCGAAGGCGCCCTCGCTGGGCACGAAGTTGAAGGAGTACTCCGAAGACACCCGGCTGCCGTAGCGCTCCCAGGCGTCGAGGGTTTCGGTGCGGACCGCGTACCTCGGAGACGCCTCGATGCGCGCCATGGCGACCTGAGACCCGAGGCTGACGGTGCCCCCCATGATGTCGACCGGCTCCGACGCGTCCACCGCGAGCGCGGCCCGCGCCAGCTCCGGCGAAATCCGGAGGAGCTGCTCCATGTTCCGCTCGGGAAACGAGCGCGTCGAGCCGCGAATCAGGTCGCCCGGCACGTCGGCGCCCGGAATGAACAGCCGATATTGGGTCGCATCCAGCCTCTTGAAAAACAGCAGATAGAAGAAGGACGGCATGTTCCTGGTCTGATCGCCCTGGTAGAACCACAACTGGCTCGTGTAGAGGTTGTTGTAGTTATCGAACGTCTCGACGCTTCGGGGTGGTCCCAGGATGATGTGCATCCGGCCGCGGTCCGTCTTCCATCCGGGTGCGAAGGCTTCGCCCCGCAGTTCACGATTGGCGTACTCGAAACGGCGGTAGTGCTCCTCCCGGAACTCGTTCAAGGGAGTGCCCGGGACCGGGTCACGTTTCCGCCAGAAGGCTTCGATGAAGCGGTCCCGCTCGTCCACCGTGCCGAGCGTGAGAAAAACATCGGTTTCCCGTTCGGTGATGAGGTAGATCACCTCTTCCTCCAGCCACCGGCGGTGTTCGGGAGTGAGCTCCTGCGCCGGAGTGGCGCGCGGTGCCGCAACCGCCGACAGCAGCAAGACGAGCGCCAGATTGCGCATCGGCACGGATTCCTTCGGCATTCCCCGTCCGCAACCTAGCAGACACCGGACGAGAGCCGCAATGGTGACGGGTTGGCGGCCTTACCCCCACGGGCCGATGAACCTCCATAAGTCATTGGTTTGGCGTCAGTTATTTCCTTCTTGACATCCGACTCGGAAGCGCCTACCGTTTGCGGGTTACCTTGTAATCCAGGTAGGACCCCAAGAAGGAGAATTCCATGCAGATTCTGATGCGTCGTTGGTCGGTGCTCGCCTTGGCCGGCCTCTTGTTCCTCCCTGTCGCCGTCGTTGCACAGGAATCCGCGACGCTTTCCGGAACGGTGGAAGACACCTCCGGAGGCGCGCTCCCCGGTGTGACCGTCACGGTCGTGGACAACAACACCGGGCGGCAGAGTGTGGCGGTGACCGACGCGTCGGGTTCGTTCCGGGCGGCCGCGCTGCCGCCGGGTGCGTACCGGGTGGAAGCGACGCTGTCGGGCTTCGCCAACATGATCGTGCCGGAGATCGAGCTGCTGGTCGGTCAAAACGCCGACATCACGATCCAGATGGCGCTCGCGGGCGTCGAGGAGACGATCACCGTCACCGCCGAGGCGCCTCTCGTGGACCTGGTGTCGTCGGAAGTGGCCGGCAACGTGGATCGCCGCATGATGGACGACCTGCCGGTGCAGGGCCGCAACTGGATGGAGCTCGCCCTGCTGGTGAAGGGCATCACCGCCAACGACACCAACAACAACCGTCCGGGCATCACGCGCGACGAGAGCTTCCAGCTCAATCTGGATGGCCAGCAGATCACCCAGCAGGTGGCGAGTTCCGGCTTCGGTCAACCCAAGTTCAGCCGTGAGGCCATTGCCGAGTTCCAGATCGTCACGAGCCAGTTCGACGTTACCCAGGGCCGCTCCTCCGGAGGGCAGGTCAACGCCATCACCCGCTCCGGCACGAACGACTTCACCGGCAGCATGTACGGATACTTCCGGGACGACCGCTTCAACGCCGAGGATCACATCGCCGAAGAAGTGCTCCCGTTCGAGAACCAGCAGGTGGGTGGCGTCTTCGGCGGCCCCATCGTCACCGACAAGGTCCACTACTTCATCTCCTACGAGTACGAGCGGCAGCCGGGCAGCGTTTTCGTCCAGCCGGCCCGCCTCCCGAACCAGGAGTGGGTGTTCGAGACGCCGGAAACGCAGAACAGCTTCACCGCCCGCGTCGATCACACCGCCTCCGACAACGATCAGCTCTCCTACCGGGTCTCCTACTGGGACTTCGCCACCGACTTCTCCATGACGAGTTCACAGCACCCCTCAAACGCCCGGGCGCGCACGCAGGATTCAACGAACGTGCTCGCCACCTGGAGTCACCTGTGGAGCACGGAGGTCTTTACCGAGTTGAAGATCGGCTACAACGGCTTCGAGTGGACGAACAAGCTGGCCGATACCTCGATTGGCGGCTGTGACCAGACCTTCGGCCAGCAACAGCAGGATCAGTCCAGTTGTCAGCCGAACTACGTCTTTCCGGGGATCACGTTCGGCGGCCCGCGGAACTACCCGCAGTTGTTCACCCAGGACGTGTTCTCCGCCCGTTTCCAACTGAACTGGGACAGGACGGCACACGACGTGAAGCTCGGCGGCGAGTTCCTGAGCTGGAAGGACGGCGGCGAGTGGCACCTGCTCGAGCGGGGCGAGTTCATCTTCAACGAGCGTCCCGCCGATCTCGAACGCCGTTTCCCCATCGAGTGCGCCACCAACCCGAGCTGCTGGGACGTGAGCGGGCTCGACCACACGGTGGCCCGATTCAGCCAGAACGTCGGCAACTGGATCATCGATATCCCCCGGCCGACCTGGGCCGCCTGGTTGGCCGACACCTGGCGGGTCAACGACAACCTGGTCGTGAACTTCGGCATCCGCTACGACCTGGACTGGGGTGCCCTGGCGCCGCCGGGCAACGACATCATGACGCCTTTCGCCGGACCGAGCGAGGGCCGGCAGGCCGGCGACTCCCTCTACAAGTGGGACATCCGCGACACCAACAACTTCGCGCCCCGCGGCGGCTTCGCGTATGACGTCGGCGGCACCGGCGACCTGGTCATTCGCGGCGGATCGGGCATCTATCACACGATCAGCTCGTCGAACGTCACGTTCAGCCAGCAGTCCTTCAACGGCCAGCGCATCCTGGTGAACTCGTTCCCGAACGACGGGATGCCCGGTTTCTTGCAGGATCCCACCCGGGGCGTGACGCCTCAGCAGATCCTGAACGGCGAAGTGCCGGTCCCGCCGCAGGCGCCGCGAACGATCGCACACAACTTCGCCCTGCCGTACACCTGGCAAACCTCGATCGGTTTCCAGAAGCAGCTCGGTGCGTTGTGGGGATTCGAGACCGACCTGCTCCACTGGACGGAGACCAACACCCCACGCGCCACCGACCCGAACCAGATCTACGACCCGGTGACCGGCTACAACATCCCGGGCCGGCTGGATCCCAACTTCACCCGGATCCGCTACATCGAGAGCACCGGCAAACAGGACTACCTGGGGCTCTCCAGCGGGCTGCGGCGCCGGTTCCGGGACAACTTCCAGATCAACGTGACGCACACCATCATCTTCTACAAGAATGACGACACCCGCGGCTGGTTCGACTTCCCCAACAACACGTTCGATCCGGATGCCGAGTGGGCTTCTTCGCTCGACTTTCAGGTGAACACGTTCCGCATCAACGGCATCTACCAGCTTCCCTACGACTTCTCGATCTCCGGCGCCTACTTCTACGGCTCCGGCAACCGTTTCGATACGACCATCGGCGGCCGGCCGTACGGGAAGAGCGCGAGCCGGAATCGCCTGAATCTTGGAGATCCGATCCCGGTGAATCCGGACGTTCTGGATCGTTTCGACGGACCCTCCACGATCGGTACCGGCCCCGGCAACGAAGCGCCGAGGAACGCGCTGCTGGGCGAGGCGCTCCACAAGGTGGACGTCCGCCTTTCGAAGGTCTTCAACTTCGGACCGGTGAGAGCCTCCGCCATCGCCGAGGTCTTCAACCTGCTCAACCACGAGAACTACGGCGCCTACAACGGGACCATCGACTCGAGCAGTTTCGGCGCTCCGCGCCAGGTCACGTCCACCGCCTACGGTCCGCGGGCGGCGCAGTTCGCCTTCCGCCTGGAGTTCTAGGCGACGATCGTCCCGGCGGAGCCGGCCGCTGACGCGGCCCGAGCACCGCCGAGACCTCCGGCTGGGAGTTCCGCCCGGCCCTCCCGCATGACACCCCGATCGTTCCGGGGCCCGTCGGACCGGCATCGCGGCCACCGGCCGCGAAAGTGCGTGCGGCCGGTCCCCCGCACCGCGCCCGGCAGCAGATAGATTCCCGTCCGGATGGCGCCGACCCGCACCGAGATCCCCGTTCCCCCCGCACTCGGTCCGGAACCCCTCCGGATCCACCATCCGGAGGGCGCCTTCGTTCCGACGCCCGCCAGCCGGATTGCCCTGGAGGCGATCGCGGCCCACGCCGGCCGCTTTCGGGGGCGCGGGCTCGACTGGGGCAGCGGTTCCGGACTGCTCGCCATCGCCGCTGCCCGGCTCGGCGGGGTGGAGGAGGTGCTCGGGCTGGAACTCGACCCCCGCGGCGTGGCGGCGGCTCAGGACAACGCCCGCGCGAACGGGGTCGAGAGCAAAATCCGGTTCGTTGCATCGGACTCCTACGACCCCGTCCACATCGACGGCAGGCAGGCGCTCGCCGGATTCCGGGGCTCGACCGATTTCATGATCGCGAACCCGCCGTCGTCCAGCCCGGTGGATGACGGTTTCGGGATGCGGCGGGTCGTGGTCCGGGGCGCGGTCCGCTACCTGAAGCCGGGCGGACTGCTGCTCCTGAGCGTCTCGGCCCAGTACGGCGAAGGACGGGTGGCGGGGCTCCTGCGCGAGTCCCCGGGGTTCCGGCACGACGGGGTGGCGGCCTCCACGGACCTGGTTCCCTTCGACATGGGACGGGCGGACCTCAAGCGTGACGTCGAGACGTATGCCCGCGAGGAAGAGCGCGGCGGGCTGCCGTACGCCTTCCGGGATCCCCGGAGTCCGGAGACGCATGTGACCGCGGTCGAGGCCTGGGAACATTTCCAGGCGACGGGGGAGAGCCCGCTATCCCGGTGGCAGAGCCACCTGCTGGTCCGGGAAGGCTAAGTACTCACCACCGAGCGGACGGCGGCGCACACGGCATCCTCCGTCAGGCCGAGCCGCGCCGCGATCTCGCCACCGGGGGCCGAGGCGCCGAAGCGGTCCACCCCGACTACCCGGCCGCTCGCCACGTAGCGCTCCCAGCCGAGGGTGGCGCCGGCTTCCACCGCGACCCGGGGAACCCCGGCGGGCAGCACGCTCTCCCGATACGCCGGCTCCTGCGCCTCGAAGAGCTCCCAGCACGGGAGGGAAACCACCCGGACCCCGACGCCCTCGGCATCGAGCTGCTCGGCGGCGGCCACCGCCAGCGACACCTCCGAACCCGTGGCGATCACCACCGCCCGGAGTTCCGACTCCGGGTGCCGGAGCGCGTAGCCGCCGCGGTGGAGGCCGGCGGCCCGTTCCGGGGTGGTCAGGGTCGGCACCTTCTGGCGGGTGAGGACCAGCGCGGTCGGCCCGTCGGTGCGGCGGAGCGCGTGACGCCACGCCTCCACCGTCTCGTTCGCGTCGGCCGGACGGACCACGTGGAGGTTCGGCATCGCCCGGAGCGACATGAGGTGCTCGACGGGCTGGTGGGTGGGCCCGTCCTCGCCCACCCCGACCGAGTCGTGGGTCCACACGTAGACCACCGGCAGCCCCGAGAGCGCCGCCAGCCGCACCGAGGGTCGCATGTAGTCCGCGAAGCAGAAGAACGTGGACGCGAAGGTGCGGAATCCGCCGTGGTAGGCGATTCCGTTCGCCGCGGCGCCCATGGCGTGCTCGCGGACCCCGTAGTGGAGGTTGCGGCCGTTCGCGTCGGAGGCGGACTGGGAACCGAAGCCGACGAGCGCCGTCTTCGTGGAGCACGACAGGTCCGCGTCGCCGCCGAAGAACTCGGGAATCCGCGCCGCGAGCGCGTTCATGGCCTTTCCTGACGCGTCCCGGGTGGCGAGCCGGTCCTCGGGACCGAAGACCGGAAGTCCTTCGTCCCACCCGGCCGGCAGTTCGCCCCCGAGGCGGCGCTCCAGTTCCGCGGCTCGTTCCGGCGCCTCGGCCCGGGTCTCGCCGAGCGCGCCGTGCCAGGCGTCGCGTGCGGCCTCCCCCTGTCGGGCCCGCTCCGCGCAGCGCTCACGGACCGCCTCCGGAACGGCAAAGACCGTCCCCGGATCGAGCCCCAGCGCCGCCTTGGCCGCCGCCGCTTCCCCGGCGCCCAGCGGAGCCCCGTGCGCCGCCGACTTGCCGGCCTTGTTCGGCGCGCCGTAGCCGATCGTGGTGTTCACCACGATGAGCGACGGCTGCTCCGTCTCGGCCACCGCGGCCGCGATCGCCGCGTCGATCCCGTCGAGATCGTGGTCGCCGTCGGCGACCGTCTGCACGTGCCAGCCGAGCGCGCGGTGGCGGGCCGCCACGTCCTCGACCGAGAAGGAGAGCGATGCCGGGCCGTCGAGGGTCACGTCGTTTTGGTCATAGAGCCAGGCGAGCCGTCCGAGTCCGAGCTGGCCGGCGAGCGACGCCGCTTCGCACGCCACCCCCTCCATCAGGTCCCCATCGGAGATCAGCGCGAAGACCCGGTGGTCCACGAGGTCCGGGAACTGCGCCCGGAGCGCCCGCTCGGCGATCGCCATGCCCACCGAGTTCCCGGCCCCCTGCCCCAGCGGCCCGGTGGTCGCTTCAACGCCGGGGGTGGCGAAGGTCTCCGGATGGCCGGGCGTGCGGCTCTCCCATTGCCGGAAACTCCGGATGTCGTCGAGGCTCACCGGGTAGCCCGCGAGGTGCAGCAGCGCGTAGAGCAGCATCGAGCCGTGCCCCGCCGAGAGCACGAAGCGGTCCCGATCCGGCCAGCCGGGATCGCTCGGGCAGGCCTTCAGATGCCGGCTCCAGAGCACCCAGCCCATCGGCGCCGCACCCATGGGGAGGCCGGGATGGCCGGAATTCGCCTTCTCGACGGCGTCGATGGCGAGTCCGCGGATCGCGGCGATTGCCTGGGAATCGACCTCGTCGAAGGGACGGCGGGAAGGAGCGGAGCCCGGCAAGAAGCGCCGGACGGTAGCACGTTCGGGGCGCGTTTTGGCCCCCTGAACCGGGCGAGAGCCGGTCCCGGTTTTCCGGGTGGAGGCTGTTAAGCCGGAACTGCGCTCAGGATCTCGGCGAAGGCGCCGAGCGCCTCCTCCACGTCCTCGTCGGAGATTCCCAGGTGGGGGATGACGCGCATCGCGTCCGGCGTCGCCGGCAGCACCGCGACCCCGCGGTCGAGCAGCCCTTCGGCGAGCCGGAAGGCGTTCATTCCCGGAGTGCGGAACCGCACGATGTTCGTCTCGACCCCGTCCACTTCCACCGCGATCCCGGACAGCTCGTTCAGTCCTTCGGCCAGCCGGCGCGCCCGGCGGTGATCCTCGGGGAGTCGTTCCCGGTGGTTGTCGAGGGCATGGAGGGCGCCGGCCGCGACGATCCCGGCCTGGCGGAAGCCACCGCCGAAGAGTTGGCGGAAGCGGCGCGCCCGCCGCATCAGGGGCGCGGGGCCCGCGAGGCAGGAACCCATCGGTGCGCCGAGAGCCTTCGAAAAACAGACGCTCACCGTGTCGAAACCCTCGGCGTAGCGGCTCTCGGGGATTCCGGTGGCCGCCGTGGCATGCCAGAGGCGCGCGCCGTCGAGGTGCGTGCCGAGCCCGAGACCACGCGCGGTGTCGGCGACATCCTGCAGGACTTCCAATGGCCAGACCGCGCCGCCCGCCCCGTTATGGGTGTTTTCGGCGGCGAGCAACCGGGCCACCGGATAGCAGGCCTCCGGCACCATGGGGTGCGGCGTCCGGACCGCGGCCCGGACCTGCTCGGCCGAAAAGACGCCCCGTTCCCCCTCGAGGCCTAAGGTGGTGGCGCCCGAGAGCGCCGCGGGGCCGCCGCTCTCCACCAGATAGGCGTGGGCGCGCCGTTCGGCGAGGATCAGATCCCCGGGTTCGGTCTGGCACCGGATCGCGATCTGGTTGCTCATCGTTCCCGTGGGAGTAAAGACCGCGGCGTCCTTCCCGAGGATCTCGGCGGCGCGTGCTTCGAGACGGCGGACCGAGGGGTCGTCGCCGTAAACGTCGTCTCCAACCTCGGCGGCGGCCATGGCGGCCCGCATCTCCGGGGTCGGGAGCGAGACGGTGTCGCTGCGAAGATCAATCCGGACCGGGCGTCCGGCGGCGGTCTGGGGCATCTGGCCTCCTCTTGGGGTTTCCCCGGCGGTTAGCGGGTAATGCGGCGGAGGGGAGCAAGGCGGCGGCGGACGGCGTCTCCCAGATCCCGGGACTCGACGAGTTCCCAGAGGCGGTCCACAAACTCCCCATCCGCGAACCCGGCGGGCGAACCGCCGCTCTCGGGGGTGGAGAGTCCGAACGCCTCCCGGCACGTGTCCACGGCGCCGGCGAGTTCCGCGTCGAAGATCCGGAGGGCGGGACTCCCGAGATCGCCGCCTTCCCCGAGCAGGTTCGCATCCGCGGCGCAGCCGCCCTCCGAGATCAGGACCCGGAGCTGCACGACGTCACTCCCCGCAAACATGGTCAGCGTGCGGTAGCCGAGCTTCTGGCTCACCGCGTCGTGGATGCGGCGGAGTTCGGCGACCGGAGTCGCGTGCTCGCAGACGTTGATGTGCGTGGAGATTCCGTCGTCGCGCCGCGATCCGCCTTCGCGCGGATTCGCCACCAGGACGCCGGCCGATTGCCGCCGGCCGCGCCGCGCGTCGCCGCCCGTCGCCTGACCGGCCTCGAGCGCGGAGATGAGGCGGTCCGCGAGGGACAGGCCGCTACCCCGCGTACGTTCGAAATCCTCGGCCACCGCGTCCACCACCTCGGGGCCGACGAGCAGGTTGCCCTGGGCCGCGTAGTCCGGGCCTGACCGGTGTCCCGCCCAGTAGCGGGCTTCGGAGCCGGTGTGCTGCGCCACCCCGCCGGTGACGCCGACCACGCCGACCTGGCGGTAGGGAGCGCCCTCGTCTTCGGCGAGGCGTTCGCGGAGGGCCTCCTCGGCCGACATCCCCGCGGCCAGCCGGCTGAGCAGTTCCTCGCCGTACTGGGTGCGCGTCCGCGCCTGGGTGGCGACCGCGCCCACGCCGACCCGTACCCACGGCACCCCGTTGGCGACGCACGGGTTCCGCGTCGTCACCGCGACGCCGGACTCTCCCGTCTCGGGATCGACGGCGGCGATGGAGAACGTGTGGAAGACGGTCTCTCCGGGGGGAAGCTCTTCCTGGGCCGCGGCGGGGAGGACCGCCAGCGGAACCAGGACGATCAGCGTCGCAAACGGGATTCGGGGCACGGGGGCAATCGTACTCTTCCGGGGTGGACCCGAGCGCCGCGCGAGCGGCCGGGTGCGGTTTCGCGTCCCCACCGGCCGCGGGTGCCGGCCTGAAGGGCGGCGGTCCCAGCCGTTGCGGCGCCGGCGAGGGGTGGGGTTTGCCTCCGGCTTCTACCGTGGGGGTGCGTGGGGTGTGAGAACCACGCGCCGAAGGGCGTCCCAATCGCGCTTCCTGACCGCTCAATCCGTCGGACGATGCAAGCCGTTATGCAACCGGAATTTAGCCCGAGCGGCGCTTGACCGGAAGCGCCCGCCGCGCACTTGCGGAGACAGTCCCCGAACCGCCACCGTTGACCGCCGCGACGAAATCGAAGGGACGAAGGCGTAGAATCCAGGGTCGTACGACATGATCCATTCTCTCGGAGGTAAGAGCGCTGACTGCCCGCGGACCAGGATCTGCTCGAACGCATTGACAGCCATGCCGACGTGGGAACGAAAATGACAGACCTTTCCGTAATCATTGGAGACCTGATCGCCACCGGAAAGGAAGGCGACCATTGGGACTTCAAACGTGCTTCGCATGCCAAGACAGGCGACTTGATTAAGGACATCATGTGCCTTGCCAACACGCCCCGACATGCTGGGGATCGCTATATCGTTTACGGTGTCGACGATACAGGGTCTGTAGTCGGTATGAATTCCGGCCCTCTCAGGACTCAGGCTGACATCGTGAACACCTTGTCCAAAGCCGGCTTTGCCGGAGGAGTCTACCCAGACATTTATCTTCAACAGATCGAGCTGCACGGTCAGCCACTTGACGTTGTGGTGATCAAGGATCGTCCTGAGAAGCCGTACTATCTTCAAAGGGGATATCACAAAAAGGGTGTTCGACTGAACCCCGGAACCGTGTACGCTCGTGTTCGCGACTCGAACACACCAAGCGATCAGGTTGCTTCCTCTCACGACATCGAGCAGATGTGGCGTGAGAGATTCGGTCTCGACGAGACACCCTTCGAGAGGGTTCAGAACTACCTGTTGGACCGCGATGGTTGGACTAAAGCGTCGGAATACGTCTGGTACTATTCACAGTTTCCGGAGTTCACGATATCCCCGACAGAAGAGGAAACAAGGCCCGTTCAGGCGGGCGAAAATTGGGTCCGTTCAACCATTAACCCCTCGGCATCTGTTCGCTCGTTGCGGATTTGCTTTCATCAAACTGTGTTGGCTGAAATTAACTGCATCCTTTACGATGAAATGAGGGCGATAACGCCTGCGCCGCAACCAAGACACGTAGATTTTGCGAACGACCTACGGTACTTCTCGTTGTGTGCCGACACGCTTGACTTCCTGTTTCTTCAGTTCTTGACAGGCACAGCGAAAGATCAACTCCTGCGTGACGGACTAAGTGGGGGCAGGCTCCCTACCGTGCCGGTGGTTCTCTTTTACTCGGGCGAGGAGCAGCAAGCGTTCGAGGAAGACTTGAAGCGCGATCCTGTGGCAGTTGAAGAACGGCATGACCATGTCTTTGAGCAAGGCGATCCCATGATCAGCGAGCAGGACAGAAAGATTATCGCCTTCAGCAAAGCGGTTATCGAACGACTTATTGAATGGAAGGCGGGAAAGCCCTAGCACAATGTTGACGATTGCGAGCTTAATCTACGCAACAGCTTGGCGATGGTCACCATGTCCACGCCGTTCATGGCGGCGGTGGACGCCCAGCTATGCCGCAAATCGTGCAGCCTCAATCCGGGCAGGCCCGCCTCGTCGCGGATGTAGTCCCACTGGTATCCGATGTTGTCGATGGGCCGCGTCGGCGGACGTGCCGGAAAGAGATACGGGCACTCGGGGCCGTAGCGCGGGATGGCGTCGATGACCGCGCGCGCGGCGCTCGACAGCCAGACCGTGCGCGGCCCGGATTTCGAGTCGGGAAGGTGAATGCGCCTGTCCTTGATCCAGTCCCATTCGAGCGCGGCGATCTCGCCGAAGCGGCAGCCGGTCAGCATGAGCAGGCGGACGATGGCGACGATGTGCGGACACCAGAACTCGTCGCGGGTCAGCACGGCGTTAAGCCGGGCCATTTCCTCCGCCGTGAGGAACCGCTCCATCGGCTTCATCTTGTAGCGCCGGGTGTTCTTGCAGGGATTGGAGTTGTGGGGACGGTATCCCCAAAGCTCGGCCATGCGCATCATGACCGACAGGGTGGGCATGGCGCGGTTGGCGCTGCCGGGCTTGCCGGCCATGGACGCGAACCAGTCCCGGACGTGCTCGACCGCGATGGCGTCCACGGTCAGATGGCCGAAGGCGGGCAGGATGTGGTTGCGGACCATGTAGGCGCTGGACTCCAGTGTCGAGGGCTTCCAGTGCCGGGCGTAGCGTTCGAGGAACTCCGCCGCGAAGGCGTCCATAGAGCGACCCGGCGTCCTGGGGCCGTCGTCCGTCTTCGCCGGCTCGATGTAGCTGGCGATCAGTCTGCGGGCCTCGCGCCGCGCCTCGGGGATCGTCATGGCGTCGGCGCTGCCAATGGTGGCGCTCCGCCTGCGCCCCCGCACCATGCGGGCGAGGAAGAAGGTCCGGACTCCGGTGGGCTGGATGGCGAGCGCGAGTCCGGTCACCACGTCGTCGCGGACTTCGTACTTCTTGTCTCGGGGTTTTGCGGCGCGGGACGGGCCGGGCCGTAAGGCCCTGTAGTCACCGGATTTTCTGTCCGTTCATGCGAAGGCGGACATCACCGGAAAAGGCACCATCGGTGCGTGAAGGGTGCGATTTCGACCGCCTCTCGGCGGTCGATGCCGGCCGGAGGCCGGCGCTCCGAGCTCTCGGAACTCCTACGCGAAGAAGCGGTGGAGACGGTCTTGGTCCGGAGGGGCGGTGAGGCGGGAGACCACCACCAGGACCAGCGCGGAGACGAGGACGATCGCGGCGGCGGGTTCGACGCCGCTCTCGGCGATGGTCCAACCCGGAGCTCCTTCGGAGGAGACGAAGAAGTACGTCCAGACCAGGAGTCCGCTCAGGATCGCCGCGGCCGCACCGGCTCCGGTGCTCCGCTTCCAGTAGATCGCCCCGACGAGCACGGGAAACAGCGTCGAGAAGCCCGAGAGCGCCCAGATTCCCAGGCTGAAGATCGTCTGGGTCGAGACCAGGCTGAGGACGAACACGACCACCAGGAAACCGGCCACGAAGATCCGGCCGAGCAGGGCCTGACGGCTCTGGCTCCAGGACGCGAACCGCGGGACGCGCGCCGCCGCGTTCCTGGTGAGCATCGTTCCCACGGCCAGGGTCTGGGAGTCGAGCGACGACATGATCGCCGCGAACACCCCGGCCGCCAGCAGGCC
>LXNJ01000854.1_pt1 | contig 19477 bp, 17 predicted proteins | sample 809081 | NCBI WGS metagenome assembly LXNJ01 (sample SAMN04870510, study PRJNA318959) | sponge metagenome | biome: sponge; feature: marine sponge reef; material: water | host: Petrosia ficiformis | place: Greece: Milos, Mediterranean Sea | collected 2013-05-29 | depth 5-7 m
GCAGTTCGGCGCACTCGACCCACACAGCGCGGTAGTAGGCGTGGCCTTGTCCGCGCCAGCGCGGGTGCACCAGGCGGTTGTGGCGGTCCTGCATCTCGGCCATGTCGGCAAGCTGCCGCGAGATCCTGGCCGCATCCATCGGGGCTCCCAAGCCGTCGTCAACGAGTGGGCAGCGTACGCGACCGGTAGCGCCGGTGCCACGCGATCGGGGTGCCATTGGACGGTCCGATGGGTAGTCAATGAAAAAAGCGATGGTGAAAACGGCGGCAAGGGCGTATCGTCGCGATATTCGCGCGGCGAGCAGGACCGGCCCCCGCGGTCCGGCCAGCGCTAGGAGATTGCATTGAAGATTTATGTTGGGAACATGCCCTATGGGGCGACGTCCGAAGACCTTTCGGAATTGTTCCGGCAGTATGGGAACGTCGCAGAGGCCAACGTCATCATGGACAGAGAGACTGGCCGCTCAAAGGGTTTCGGCTTCGTGGACATGCCCAACCAGACCGAAGCGTCGGAAGCGGTGGATGCCTTGAACTCGAGCCAGATGCAGGGGCGCACTTTGCGTGTCAGCGAAGCTCGACCGAGGGCCGACCGTGGCGGCGGCCGCGACGGCGGCCGTGGCGGCCGCCCTGGCGGTCGCGACCGTAGCTGGCGCTGACGCGCGTCAGCGCGGCAGCGCGCAGGAAGCCGCGTTGCCGCGACCACCCGGATCGACATAGCGCGAGATCGCGGCGCGCCACCCGGGCGCGCGCGGCCTTGAAAACGCCGCACCGGGAACCCACATAGCTAGGCGAGCGCGACTGCCGGGAAACGGTCGTCGCACGATTTCGTGTGATTGACCTACACTCGTCGTCAACAAATCCGCGCTCAAGGAGTCCGAGCCTTGACAACGCAGACGCTGCCCCTATTGCCGCTCAAGAACGTCGCGATCTTCCCGGAGTTGATCCAGGCGCTGATCGTCGGTCGGCCCGCTTCGATGGCTGCAGTGAAAGCCGCCGTCGATCAGGATCGCAAGCTGGTGACGGTCCTGCAGAGGGACCGGGACCAGGAGAATCCCGACCGGGAAGGTCTGTTCGACATCGGCACGCTGGCGAACGTAACGCGTGTCGAACAGCGCGACGGCGGTGCGCAAGTCATCGTCCGCGGTGTCTGCCGCGTCCGGGTCCAGGCCTTGAACGCGCCGACGGGCGAAGATGAGCCCGCTGAAGTGGACGTGGTGGAACTGCCGACGCCGGTTCTCCCGGAAGACGGCGAGGAGCGGGCGAAGGCCACGGCACTGATCCGCGAGAACCTGGACATCGCTCGTCAGGTCGCCCACATCATGTCGCAGAACCCGGACCAGCTCTTCCAGCAGATGGTCGGGTCGATCGAAGACCCTGTCACGCAGATGTACCGGCTGGTCGAACTGGCCCGGAACATCGAGCAGAACGACAAGCAGCGGATTCTCGAGATCGACGAGATCCAGGCGTTCCTGGAGGCGATCCATCGCCTTCTTCGCCAGGAATTGGCCGTCGTGGAGATGCAGCGCGACCTGCAGTCGCAGGCCCGCGAGGAGGCCGAGCACGGGCAACGGGAGCACCTGCTTCGACAGCAGAAGCGGGTCATCGAAGAAGCGCTCGGCGAGGACGGCGATGATGAGGACATCGCTGAACTCAGAAAGCAGCTGCGCAATGTCAATCTGTCCGACGATGTGCGCAAGGAGGTCGACCGCGAACTGAAGCGCCTGTCACGGATGTCCTCCAACGCGGCCGACTACCAGGTTTCGCGCGGCTACCTCGAACTCGTGGCCGAACTGCCTTGGAACGTGATCACGGAAGACTCCTTGGATCTCGCCAACGCCCAGGTGGTCCTCGACGAGGACCACTACGGCCTGGAGGAAGTCAAGGAGCGTATTCTCGAGTCCTTGGCCGTGCTGCGACTCAATCCGGACGCGAAGGCGTCGATCCTGTGTTTCGTCGGTCCACCGGGCGTCGGCAAGACGTCGTTGGGTCAGTCGATCGCCCGTGCCATGGGCCGGAAATTCGAGCGCATGAGTTTGGGCGGGCTGCACGACGAGTCGGAGCTGCGCGGCCACCGCCGGACCTACATCGGCGCCATGCCGGGACGCATATTGCAGGCGGTTCGACGTGCCGGCGTGCGTAATCCTGTGCTCATGCTCGATGAAGTCGACAAGCTCGGCCGTGATTTCCGCGGCGATCCCGCGGCGGCATTGATGGAGATCCTGGACCCGGCACAGAACCGCGAGTTCCGCGACAACTACCTGAACCTGCCGTTCGACCTCTCGAAGGTGATCTTCATCACGACGGCCAACCACTTCGACGGCATCCCGAGGCCGTTGCTTGATCGTATGGAGGTGCTCGAGCTGACCGGCTACAGCGAGATGGAGAAGCTCGAAATCGCTCGGCGCTACCTGATCCCGCGGCAGCGAGAGAATGCAGGCCTCGCCGACGAACAACTCGGTTTCACCGACGAGGCCTTGTCGTGGGCCGTCCGCCGGCACACCCGCGAGGCGGGCGTGCGCGAACTCGACCGCGTCGTTGGGCGGGTCGCCAGCAAACGCGCGCGGCAGATCGTCCAGGCCGAAGGGCCGCCGGCGACCGTTACGGTGGACGACCTGCCGGAACTGCTCGGGCCGGACAAGTTCAAGACCGACCGTCAACGCGAGAACATGGCCCCGGGCGTTGCGCCTGGCTTGGCGTACACCGAGGTCGGCGGGGATGTGCTCTACGTCGAAGCGACGCTTACCCACAAGGACGACAAGACCATCACCACCGGTCACCTCGGCAAGGTGATGCAGGAGTCCATTCAGGCCGCGCGCTCGTACATCTGGTCGGTAGCGGACCAGCTCAATATCGACCGCAGCATGATCGAGGAGAACGGCATCCACGTCCACGTTCCGGCTGGTGCCGTGCCCAAGGATGGGCCTTCAGCCGGGATTACGATGGCAACGGCGCTCGCGTCCCTGTACAGCAACAAGCGCGTACGTGACGATGTCGCCATGACGGGCGAGCTGACCTTGTCGGGATTGGTGTTGCCCGTCGGCGGCATTCGCGAGAAGGTGCTGGCTGCGCATAGGACCGGCATCCGTCACGTCATCCTGCCGCGCGACAACGAATCGGATTTCGCCAAGCTGCCGCAAACCGTCCGCGACGACATGGAAGTGACGTTGGTGGATTGCCTCGAGGACGCGGTGAAGGTGGCGATTCCGGACTTGAAACCAGTGGCTTAAGGACGGGTGCGCGGGCCTCCCGGCCCGCATTGACACTCGCACCAGGCCGGAGTGCGGACGAGGACGTCCGCGCACTTCGATCGCGTCGCCGCTAGGCGACGCGCCTAGTTTGCGTGACCGCGGTTTAGGCTCGCAGTCAGTTTGCATTTCTCTTACCCGTATTACGTCCGTGCTCCTTGCTAGGGCGGAGCCCCGCTAGAGTTCGCGGACGATGCGGAATCCGCGCGCCGGATTGGCGCCGGTGCTGAACGAGCGGAAACTCACCGTGGCCTCCTCGGGCGCCGAATCCCACGCCCCGCCGCGCACGGCGTGTGCGCTGCAACCTGCGACGTCTGGTCGCGCCGTGCCGTCGGCGCCGGTGTAGTTTCGCCGCCAGCAGTCCGCGACCCATTCCTCGGCGTTGCCGAGCATGTCGCGGACGCCGAAGGCATTGGCCTCGAGGCGACCGACCGGCCCCACACCGAGGACGCCGTCGTCGCACGCCGCGGTGCTGTACTTGCGATACCGGGCGGCGAGAGTCTGATCGGCGATGTTGGCGTGCCGGCACAGGTCGCGCGGATCATCGCCGAACGGATACCGGGTCTGGCTGCCGGCCCGGGCAACGTATTCCCACTCGGCCTCGCTCGGCAGGCGGTATTGGTAGCCCGTCTCACGGCTCAGCCAGGCCGCGTACGCTTCCGCCTCGGACCAGGTCACGCCGGTCACCGGGTGGTCGGCTACGGTCTCGGGGGGTACCGGAAGGGCCGGCTCGCCGCGCACCGGCTGCTTCAACGCTGGCGTCCTGCCTCGGTATTGATCGTACTCGGCATGGGTCACCTCGTGGACGCCGACGGCAAACGGCTGGGTGATGGCAACATCGTGCACTGGACGTTCGTCGTGCGAGCCGTCGGCCGATCCCATTCGGAACGTGCCGGCCGGTATGACCACGAGTTGGGGCCCAGCGCCGCCCGATGCCAAGACGTCGCGGAATCGACGCCCGGACTCGACGTCGAATGCCTGCATGTTGACGGTGTGCACATGCGGCCTGCCGGATAGGGCGAGTCGTCGAACGTAGTTGCGATAGCCCACGGCCCGGGCCGCGATGATGACATCGCCGGCGGGTAGGGTCAGGGGTCCGGTGTAGCGGACATCGCGCCACTCGTGTCCCGCGGGGTAGGACACGTGGACGACCGCATCGGATGGATTCGATGCGATGGTCAGCCGGGCCTTGAGTCGTGCGAGCGTCACGGTGCGCTGATTGCGGCCGCGCAGCACCGGCATTTCGAAAGTCTCGCCAGCGTAGCCGTCGCGCTCGACGAGGAACTCGTAGCTGCCGCGAGGCAGCCGGATGCCACGGCGATAGGGCTCGTCGTGACCGACAATGTCGACCTTGGCGTCCCGTGGCGTAAGGTCGAGGAACACCTCGCCGACCGGCAGCCGTTCGAGTTCGAACGCGACCTCGCTGCGTGCGCGAGGCAACACCTCGACGGTCCGCGTCTGCGTATGCCAGCCGTCGATCGAGGCGGATACCGTGTAGGCACCTGCGGGATGGGGTGCGAGGAGGACGGGCGCCGCCTCGTCGAGTGGACGCCCGTCGATGGCGACGGCGGCGCCGCGTGGATTGCTGACGATCTCGAGGGTGCCGTTGCCGGCGGGCAAGTCAACGTGGATCTCGCGGCGTTCACCGCGAGCGATGTCAATGCGCTGGGCGACGGCCTCGTGGTAACGGTGTTCGACGCGAACGACGACCTGCCCCGGACGCGTACCGTCGTGGCGAAGCGGCGTCGCGCCGACGCGCTCGCCGTCGAGAAGCACGTCGGCGCCGGGGGGCGTGGACGTCACGCTCAACGTCGCCGAGCCCAGGACGATGCGTGGACCGAGGCCCCCCGCGAACCAGTCGGCCAAGGCTACGAATGCCGTCAGCGCGGCGGCGAGCACCCAGCGCAAGGCCGTGCCTTCCCTCCGAGGGTGGCGTCGACGTGCTGTCGGTGGTGCGCCCACGCGAGATCGGCCAAGCCAATGGGCTGCCGATACTACGGCAAGTCGCTGGTGACAGGCCGCATCGCCCCATGCCCGGCCCGCGTGCCGCGCAGCAAGGAAACTCAACGGCGCGTTTGTTCCATCGTGCGGCGCTCTGTCATACTCTTTTCGCACACTCCAACACAAGGAAACCCCGATGAGCGATGTGGACGGCGTCTGGGACACAGTCACCGATACCCCGATGGGCCAGCAAAAGGGCACGGCAACACTCAAGGCTGACGGCGACAAGCTGACCGGCACGTTGTCCGGCGCGCAAGGCACGGTCGACATCCAGGACGGCAAGGTGGATGGCAACAACGTGTCGTGGAAGCTGGACATCACCCAACCGATGCCACTGACGCTCGAGTTTTCCGCCGCCGTGGACGGGGATGAGATCAGCGGCAGCGTCAAGCTCGGCGCCTTCGGTACGGCGAGCTTCAAGGGCACGCGGACCGGGTAGTCCATGAGCGACGACTATGTGGTCATCGGCTCGGAGGAGTCGCCGTATTCGGTGAAGGTGCGCTCGTACTTCCGGTACAAGGGCATCCCGCACGCATGGCGGGACCGTTCGCAGGCGGCGGATCTCTTCGCCAAGCACGCCCGTCTGCCGCTGGTCCCCTTGGTGGTGACGCCGGAAGACACGGGCATCCAGGATTCGACCCCGATCATCGAGTCGATGGAGACGGCGTTCCCGGAACCCGGCATCCATCCCCCTGGTCTCGTGGCGCGCTTCGTGTCGGAACTGCTCGAGGAATTCGGCGACGAGTGGGGCAACAAGTGGATGTTCCACATGCGTTGGTGGCGCGAAGTCGATCAACTGGCGGTGTCCCGCCGGTTCGCTGCGAGGGCACCGGCCGAGGAGCGCGAAGCCAGGGCGCTCGAAATCCGCGAACGGATGGTGCCGCGGGTGTGGTTCGTCGGTTCCAACGACGTGACGGCGCCGCAGATCGAGGAGAGCTACGCCGATGTGGTTGACATCCTGGAGGCGCACCTGGCGAACCGTCGGTACCTCTTCGGGGATCGCCCCGCGTTCGCGGACTTCGGCCTCTGGGGCCAGATCTTCGAAGCGGGACGCGATCCGACCGCCGGGGCGGTTCTACAGGGCCGCGCCCACGTCGTTGCGTGGACGCAGCGGATGCTCGAGCCGTCGAACGACGGCGACTTCGAGGACTGGGCGGCGCTGGCACCGACATTGACCCCGCTCCTTGTCGATCAGGTCGGGGCGATGTTCCTGCCTTGGAGTGCCGCCAATGCGCGGGCGATCGCGGCTGGCGAGGACGAGTTCGACGTGACGCTCAAAGACAGGCGGTGGACGCAGAAGCCGCAGAAGTACCACGCCCGATCCTTGGGCGTTTTGCGCGCGAAGTACGCCGAAGTCGCAGCCGACGCCGACCTTGACGCGCTGCTGACCGCCACGGGCTGCAAGGACCACCTAGCGGGGCTCCGCCCCAGCAAGGAGCACGGACGTAATACGGGTAAGAGAAATGCAACCTGACTGCGAGCCTAACCGCGGTCACGCAAACTAGCCGGGTAGCGACCCGTCGAAACGGAGTAGAAGCGATGTCGATTGGCGAGGGCCATCATTCCGTCGTCTTGGCCGCCATGGCCGATGGCGTTGGCGACTTGACCTTTGCATCGGAGGAGTGGGTACGTCTCGCGGGCGACGCCTTGACGGCCGCCGCCACGAAACACGGCGGCGGCCTGGCCGACTTGGGGTCGTTCACGTTTTGCGAGGTGGCGCACAATCCTCCCGCCTACCTCGACGTTGGCGGACCGCTTGCATGGCACGCGAGGTTCGACGGCGTCGCGGTCGAGGTGGCGACCGGCGAGCTCCGGGCGGCGGCTTGCGATCTCAAGATCGAAGCCGACCACGCGATCATGAGCAATCTTGCACGCCTCGAGTATCAAGGTCGGAACCCCGTGGTCGTCGCGGCCGCACGGGCGCGCTTGATGAAACTGACCCGGATCGAGATGCACGGCGCTTTCCCGAATCACCCGGTGCTCGGCGTCGTGCTGCGCGACCTGCACGACACCATGGCGCCCCGGACGATGCCGCGGTTCGTGTTCATGACGCCGGAGTGGGTCAATTCGGCCCGGCAGATCCTGACCGCGCGCGCCACCTCCGCCAAGTACGCGGACGCCCTCAACGACGTCGTGTACACCTTCTCGGAAGAGTTCACGGACACGCCCGCGTACGCGTTCCCCGACGGTAGCCACGGCGGCTTCTGGGTGCACGTGAACCATGGCCAGATCACCGTCGGTGCGGGACCTTTGCCGACCGAGCTCGAGCCCGCCGACCACCTCACGAAGGGTCTCTACACGCCCGTGGTACCCGTGGGGCGGACCGTGAACGCCGCCATGACGGACGCCGACAAGGCCGAACAGGCGACCTACAGCAAGGTCGCCTTCGGCCGTGATCCAGCATCGGGCGCATTCCCTGTGAACCAGACCTCGCCATCGGAGCGCGGGCCAATGCCAAGTGAACTGGGCCGTGTCTTCCTACCCCTGCACGACGAGCTATCCAAGCGCACGTCCGGCGAGCTGCCGGCCGATTTCGACGAGAGCATCAGAGACGAATGGGCAACCGCGCAGCACTTCGACCGGCGTCCCGACTACGATCCTTCCTGGCTCAAGTACGACGAGGTCGACATCTACGGCCAACCGCGGCGGTGACCGGCGGCCGGTTTCCGGATCGGATCGAGACCGACAGGCTGACGCTGCGTCCGCCCACCGCGGCGGATGTTCCGGGAATCGTGGCGGCCGTGAACGCTTCGTACGCGGAACTCAACGAATGGATGGCATGGGCGCGCGCGCCGTACGGTGCGGACAATGCGCAGGCGTTCTGCGAGGCCTCGCTCGAGGCCTTGGCGGCGGAGCGGGAGTATTACACCTTGCTCGTCCATCGGGACGACGGCCGGATCATCGGCAGCATGGGCCTGCTCAACGCCAAGTGGGAGGTGCCGCGGTTCGAGATCGGCTACTGGGTGCATACGCACTACGTTGGCCGGGGCTACTGCTCGGAGGGCGTGCGTGGCCTGACCCGTTTGGCGTTCGAGCAACTCGATGCGAACCGCGTGGAAATCACCATGGACGACCGCAACCGTCGCAGTTGGGCCGTCGCGGAACGCGTAGGCTTCGAACTGGAAGCCGTTCGCCGGCACGACAGTCGGGACAATCAGGGCAGGCTTACGGACACGCGCGTCTACGCCATGTTGGATGTCGGCCAACTGCGTTGAACCTCAGGGACTGAAGCGGACGGAGACCGCGGGAATCACTCGCCGGTCGACGCGCAGCCTGTTCGGCCAGACCTGCTTGTGCGCGTCGTCGTAGCGGAACGCGGCTAGCCTCGTCGCGAGGCGAATCTCGACGTGGTCGCGCACGCGATAGCTGAGTGACGGTTCTACGGTGTAGCGTGCGGCGGCTCCTTCGAAGGCGGGCGCGACGATGGCTTCGGCACCCACGCGCCAGCGTCTCCCGAGAATCCTGTCAAGCGTGGCGCGGGCGCCGAGGGCGTACACCCGGTAGCTCCGGTCGACGCCCGCGGCCGCCTCGTCGACGTCCAAGTCGAAGGCCGTCCAGCCGATCCAGGGCCCGAGCGTCATCCTGGTGTCGCCGTCGAACTCGAAGGACCGGGTGAATGCCAGGGACAGCCCGTCCAGGCGGAGTACGGTGCGCAAGTCGCTGCCTGCATCGAACGCGTTTCCCTGGCTGACGAGCGGCTTCGACAGTGTCGCGCGGCCGGAGTCGCCCATCGCCGTGTAGCGAACCTGGAGCGAAAACCGTCCGAAGCCCACCGCACCGGCGAGCCAGCGGTAGTGGCCGTCGCCCACGGACAGTTCATCCAGGGTTGGCCGGGCTGCGCTGGCCGTGCCCGGTTCGCCCCCGGCCGGGGTCTGCAAGAAACCTTCGTGATTGATCACGCCAACGCCAGCCTCGAACGCGAAACGGCGGTCGGAAGGGTCCTGAGCCTCCGCGCACGCGGCGGCGAGCACCGTCAGCAGCACCATCTGGCTTTGTCGTCGCATTGCATCGATCATAGCCACCGAATCCACGTTGGGGGCACTCACGCTCATGACCATACAACTCCGCCAGATCTGCCTGGTCGCCCGCGACCTCGACAGCACCATCGACGACCTGGAGCAGATCTTCGGCATCCAACGCTGTTACGTCGATCCCGGCGTCGGTCGCTTCGGTCTCGTGAACACGCTGCTGCCCATAGGCCGCAACATGCTGGAGGTCGTCGTGCCCGTCGAGGAGAACACCGCTGCGGGCCGGTATCTCGATCGCCGCAACGGCGATGGCGGCTACATGGTGATCTGCCAGGCGGACTCCATGGACAACCAGCGGGTGGTCAGGCAGCGTGCGTTGGACCACGGCGTACGCATCGCCTGGGAAGTCGACCGCGGCAACTGGAACATCTGCCAGATCCATCCCGGGGACATGCGCGCCGCGTTCTTCGAGATCGACTGGGACGAGGTCAACGACTTCAACGGCAACTGGGAACCTGCCGGCGGACTGCAGTGGGAGGACAAGGTGGACCAGTCCGTGACGGTGGACTACGCGGCTGTCGAACTCCAAGGTCCGGACCCCATCGGCCTCGCGGAACTCTGGGGCAAGGTGGCGGGCCTCCCGGTTCGGCGCGATGGTTCCGTGCTGATCATGGCGCTCAACAATGTCGACATTCGCTTCGTCGAAGCGACGGACGGTCGCGGCTACGGCCTCGGAGGGCTGGACGTCAAGGTGGCCGACCGCGGTCGGATCCTCACCAAGGCCAAGGAACGCAATGCCTACGTCTCGGACGACCGGGTCGACGTCTGCGGGGTGCGGTTCCGCCTGCTGGACGCGTGAGCCCAAGTGTCGGAAGACCAGGTTCTCGACGAGTCGACCATCGCGGGCCGCAAGCCCGTGACGCCGTCGATGCTGGTGCGAGATCTGCGCAGGTTGGGCCTGCACCAAGGCATGACGGTAATCGTGCACACGTCGATGTCGCGTCTCGGCTGGGTGCCGGGTGGGGCGCAAGGCGTGATCGAAGCGCTGCTGGACGTTCTCACCGGCGAAGGCACGTTGGTGATGCCGACACACACCGGCCATCTCACCGATCCGTCGAGCTGGGTGGCGCCGCCGGTGCCCAAGGCGTGGTGGAGGACCATTCGCAGGGAGATGCCAGCTTACGACGCGGCGCTGACGCCGACCCGGCAGATGGGCGTCGTCGCCGAGACGTTCCGCAAGCATCCGGGTGCCCGCCGCAGCACCCACCCGCACGTCTCGTTCGCAGCCCTCGGCCCGAATGCCGAGCAGGTCGTTGGCGAGCATCCCTTAGGGGACATGTTCGGCGAACGCTCGCCCCTGGCCCGGCTGTACGACCTTGACGCGCATGTGCTGCTCGCCGGCGTCACCCACGCCAACAACACGTCCATCCACCTCGGCGAGACGCGCGCCGAATTCCCCACGAAGACGGTGGTCGAGGAGGGCGCGCCAATGGTCGTGGCCGGCAAGCGGCGTTGGGTGACGTTCGAGGACCTGCGCCCGGTCGATGACGATTTCGGCGACCTTGGCGAGGACTTTGCGCTTACGGGGCGCGAGCGACGCGGTCCGCTGGGTTGGGGCGAAGGACGGTTTATGCGCACCCGCGATATTGTCGACTACGCGCAAACGTGGCTCGCGACGCACCGTCGCTGATCCCGGTCCTCCCAGGCGGCTGGCCGTAAGCGTTCCTGGGCAACTCCAACTGACCTTGCCGGTGCGCGGACGTCCCCGAACCGCTTTGCGGTTCGCATCGGCTTGCCGTTCGCGTCCGCATGGCCTGCCTAACCGAGGTCTGCGCGGAGCTTGGCGAGGAAGGCGTCCTTGTCGTCACCGCCGAATTCGACATGACAGACCGGGTTCGTGACGTTCGTGTTCGCGAGGAGCACGTCGAACTCGATGCCGTCGAGCAGCTCCAGGGTGGCAAGCATGATCGGACGGTTGCGCTTCGAGGCCAGCGCCCGCCAGGCCGCCCCGTCGTGGTAGATCGAGTCGCCGGCGAAGAGGCACCGGCGATTGCCCACCGTCACCAGGTAGCTCACCGCCCCCGGTCGGTGCCCGGGTGTCGGGATCACCTCGAGTCCGGTGGCCAGTTCATGGCGTTCGAAGGGGAACGTCGCGACGTTGTCCACCTTGCGCTTGACGTCCGGTCCTTCGACTTCGCTGCACCGGGTCGGCACGCCGAACCGAGCGAACACGTCGTCGCTGTAGCGTGCCGCGAAGTGCATGTCTCCGATGAGGTGCAGCGCGACGCCGCCGAAGTCGTCGATGGCGTCGAAGCTGCCTTCGATGCTGCTGTGGCCGCCGAAGCAGGAGAACAGCAGGTTGCCTTCGGCCCGCTCGGCGAACAGGCTGATGTACTTGGACGGTGTGACCTTGGTTGGCTCGATGCGGTACACGCCGGCAAATAGTTCTTCCATCGGTGTCTCCCTTCCGATCAGTCCTCTACGCGCTCGATCACCGCGCCGAGCGTCGCCAAGCGGGCGTCAAGCCGTTCGTAGCCGCGGTCGATCTGCCCGATGTTGTGGATCGTGCTCTCGCCGGACGCGCACAGTGCGGCGATGACCAAGGCCATGCCCGCGCGAATGTCGGGCGACACGAGACGCGCGCCGCGGAGGCGGCTCGGCCCCATGACGAGGGCGCGGTGCGGGTCGCAGACGACGATGCCGGCACCCATGTCGATCAGGCGGTCGACGAAGACCAGGCGCCGGTCGAACATCTTCTGATGGATCAGCGTGGTGCCCTTGCTCTGCGTCGCGAGCACCAGGGCGATGCTGATGAGGTCCGGCGGGAAGCCCGGCCAGGGCATGTCGTCGATCTCGGGGACGGCGCCGTCGAAATCGGGCAGCACCGCAAGCTCCTGGTCCGGGGGCACGACGATGTCGTCGCCGTCAACTTCCCAGTCGATGCCAAGACGCCCGTACATGATGCGGGTCATGCGGTGGTCGGTCGGCTTGGCGTCGCGGATGCGGATCCCCGAACCCGTTGCCGCGGCGAGACCGATCAACGACCCGACCTCCATGTAGTCGGGACCGATGTCGAAGCGGACCCCGTGCAGCGCATCGACGCCTTCGATGGTGAGGTCGTGCGTGCCGATCCCTTCGATCCGCGCGCCCATCGCGTTCAGGCATCGGCAGACGTCCTGCACGTGCGGTTCCATGGCCGCGTTGGAGATCGTCGTCACGCCGTCGGCGAGCACGGCCGCGAGGATGGCCTGTTCCGTTCCCGTCACGCTCATCTCGTCGAGGAACATGTCGGTGCCGACGAGTCGATCCGCCGTGAGTTCGTACCGCGTGGGCGTGACGCGGACCGTCGCGCCCAGGGCCTGCAGGGCCAGAAGGTGGGTGTCGAGGCGGCGGCGTCCGATGCGGTCGCCGCCGGGACGCGCCATCTCCGCGCGACCAAAGCGCCACAGCATGGGGCCGGCGAGCAGCACGGACGTGCGGATGTCTCCCGATAGCCCCGCATCGGGTGGCGCGTCGCGGATACGCGCGGCCTGCAGACGGCAGACGTTGTTCTCGAGGCAGGTCTGCGCGCCCATGCTGTCGAGCAAGGCAAGCTTGGAGCGGACATCGCCGATGTCGGGGACATTGCGGAGTATCAGCGGGTCGTCGGTCAGCACCGACGCCGCGAGCAGCGGCAGCGCCGAGTTCTTGTTGCCCATGGGAGAGATGGTGCCGGCCAGCCGGTTCGCTCCCTCTATGCGAAAGAATGCCATGGGTGCCTATTGTCGCCGTCTACTCTTGAGAGAGGATTGAAGATCACGGGGGTTTGCGCGGGGTGCGGCTAGACGGGCCGCAGAAGGACCGGTACGCCGGCCGCCTTGCCCGCGCTTCGACCTTCGGCGGCGCACCGGGCGAGCCTAGCCGCGCGCGATGCGATGGCGCAACGTGCCGATGGGGTCGATGTCGACCTCGACGACGTCGCCGGCATCCATGAAGACCGGTGGTGTACGCGCGACACCGACGCCGCCCGGCGTCCCCGTCACGATGACGTCGCCCGCCGCCAGTTCGGTGAAGGTCGAGCAATAGGCCACCAGGTCGGCGAATCCGAAGACCATCTGCGCCGATTTGGCGTGCTGCATCACTTCGCCGTTGAGGCGGGTGGTGATCTCGATGGCGTCGAGATCGGGAATCTCGGCCGGGCTGACCATCCATGGGCCGAAACCCCCGGTCGCCGCGAAGTTCTTGCCTGGCGTGAACTGGCTGGTGTGACGCTGGTACTCGCGCACGCTGCCGTCGTTGTAGCAACTGAAGCCGGCGATGTGGTCGAGCCAGTCGTCCTTGCCGATGCGCCGGCCCGGTTGGCCGATGACCAGTGCGATCTCGCCCTCGTAGTCCAGCGAATTGGACTCGTGGGGGCGCAACATGGTGCCTTCGTGCCCCACTTGTGCCGCGGCGAAACGGACGAAAATCGTCGGATTGTCCTCGCCGCCGCGCCCGGTTTCCTCCTGATGCTCCCGATAGTTGAGCCCGACACAGAGAATCTTGTCGGGGTTGGTGATGGGCGGAAGGTACGTGATCTCGTCCAGACGATAGTCGGGCGTGTCGAACGCTGCGGCCAAGTCGATCAGGGCCGAGTCCGCGATCGCGGCCTTGAGGTCGGCATAGCCCGCGCCGCCCGCGTCCGCCACGCCGCCGTCAACGACGGGGCCGAACGTGGGCCGGCCATCGGCCTCGAAGGACATCCAGCGCATGGCGGCGCTGGGACCCTAGGCGTCGAAGACGATGACGCTGCGTGCGACCTCGCCCTTGTCGAGTGCGAGCAGGGCGTCGGTGACGTCGCCAAGCTTGATGCGGCTCGAGATCATGTCGTCGAGATGCAGCTTGCCTTGCAGGTAGAAGTCCACGAAGCGGGGCATGTCCACCCGGAACCGATTGGAGCCCATCATCGAGCCTTGGATCTTCTTCTCGGACAGGAAATCCGGGCCGTGCAATTGCACCATCTGGCCCGGCGGGATCATGCCGATGATGGTCGCGGTCCCGCCTCGGCGGATCATCCGGAACGCCTGCTCGGCAGTGACCTTGAGCCCGATCGCCTCGAACGAGTAGTGGACGCCGCCGTCCGACAATTCGCGGACCTGCTCGACGGCGTCGCCGGCGCTGGCGTCCACCGTGTCCGTGGCACCGAATTTGCGCGCGAGGTCGAGCTTGGAGGCGACCATGTCGACGGCAATCACCTTGGAAGCGCCCGCGATCGCGGCGCCGTTGACCGCGGACAGGCCGACGCCGCCGCATCCGATCACGGCGACCGTGGCGCCGGGTTCCACCGCCGCCGTGTGGATCACCGCGCCGACGCCCGTGGTGACACCGCAGCCGATCAGCGCGGCGCGGTCGAGCGGCATGTCTTCCCGGACCTTCACCAAGGCGTGCTCATGGACCAGCATCTGTTCGGCGAAGGAGCCGAGGTTCGCGAACTGCGTGAGGCCATCGCCGCCCTTGGAGAGCCGCGGTGCTTCGTCGCGGCCGCGCCGGACTTCGGGTTCCTGACAGAGCGACATATGTCCCGTCAGGCAGTATTCGCAGTGGCCGCAGAACACCGACAGGCAGGTGATGACGTGGTCGCCGGGCTTGACGTACGTCACCAACTCGCCCACCTGCTCCACGATGCCGGCCGATTCGTGTCCGAGTACGCACGGCACGGCACCGGGGTAGGTGCCGTTGAAGAAGTGCATGTCGGAGTGGCAGACGCCCGCGGCGGCCGTCCGGACGAGCACTTCGCGTGGCCCCGGCTTGTCGATCTGGACGTCTTCGACATCCATCGGGGTGTTGACGGCGCGGAATACGGCTGCCTTCATGATGTTATCCATCCTCCCTTGACGATCCGGCACGGACCGCTCAACGTCCGGGAGTGTGCCACTAACGGGCCGGTTTCGTAACCGTTGCGGTGCGCGGTCGACCACGTCCGCATTCGATCCTTGTAACCCTCGTTGCTTTGCCGAAGACGGTAAGTGCGCCTCGTTCGGCGCAGCCCCGTTAGAATGTCGCGCCCGCACCGAGAACCGACATGCCCATGCGTATTCCCCTTGCGCTCGCCACACTGAGCCTGGTGGCCACATCCGCTTCCGGCGGGCAGATCGATGCTCAGACGTCGGAGGCCCGGACACCGTGGACGTCGCTGGCGGCCAACGACGCCGAAGAGGACTTCCATTTCGTCATCGTCAGCGACCGGACCGGTGGTGCTCGCCCGGGCGTCTTCGAGTCCGCCTTGCCGAAGGCAGACCTCCTCCGGCCCGCGTTCGTCGTGAGCGTCGGCGATCTCATCGAGGGCTATACCGAGGATCAAGCCCAGATCGACGCCGAGTGGGACGAGTTCGAAGGGTTCGTCGAGCGGCTCAGCGTCCCGTTCTTCTACGTCGCGGGAAATCACGACATGAACAACGCCGTAATGGCGGAGGCCTGGCGGGAGCGCTTCGGACCCTCCTACTACCGCTTCGTCTACAAGGACGTGCTCTTCCTCGTCCTCAACTCGGAGCTGTTCGGCATGGTGAGCAAGCCCGACACGCCGGTGCCGGGGCCCTGGACGCAAGCGGAGCAGCTTGCCTTCGTGGAACGAACGCTTGACCGTTTCCCCGACCCGCGTTGGACGATCGTGCTCGTCCATCAGCCGCTGTGGGACTACGCGAGCGGCCCGCGCGGCGACTGGCCCGAAGTCGAGCGCATGCTCGGGGACCGGGACTACACTGTGTTCGCCGGCCACTTCCATCGCTACGTGAAGCTCGTGCGCAACGATCGCCGCTACATCACTTTGGCGACAACGGGTGGTGGCAGCAGCCTGCGCGGTACGCCCTACGGCGAGTTCGATCACGTCGCCTGGGTGACGATGACCGCGTCGGGCCCGCGCATCGCCAACCTCATGCTCGACGGCATCCACGGCGAGGACGTGGTCACCAGGGCGCGGCGCGATGCCATTCGCACGCTCGCGGGTGCGGTGCGTTCGCTGCCGGTCATCGGCAACGGCGACGTCTTCGAGACCGGCACGGTGGCGTTCGAGATCGCCAACCGCGGCCCCATGGACCTGCAGGCGTCGTATGCCGTGGCGCCCGGCCCCGACCTGGTCTACTCGGGCCGTCCCCGGTCGATGACCGTGGCGCCCGGTGCCCGGCAGCGCGTCGAGATGCGGTTGGCCAGCATCGCGCCAGTGGCCCACGCGGCGATCTCGCCTGGACGGGTGATCTGGTCGTTGTCGACGGGGGAGGATCCGGTCACGGTCAAGGCCGTCTCGGGTCTGCTGCCGGTCGGCATGCCAACGATTCCGCGCGGGGATGTCCCGACCCTCGACGGTGTCCTCGACGACTGGGACGAGCTACCCTTCCGCGCGGACGCCCAAGGCGACGTGGCTTCGTCGGCGACCGCGGCCACGGACATCTCGTTCGCCTTCGCCGTGCGGGAGGCCGCCGGCGACTTGTACATCGCCGGGAACGTTGTAGACGATAGCCTCGTCGCATCGGAGGCGCTGGGTCCACGAATCCAGGACGCCCTGGTCGTGAACGTGGACTCGCGGCCGGAGCCGCAGCGCTCCGCCAACGTACCGCTGTACCCGGCGACCCGTGACGGCCATGTCGCGCGCATGGCGCGCGCCCACCTGACCGTCGTCGATGCGCGTCCGGAGCCGCCCGACGACTTTCTGCGCCAATCACAGGCGGATGTACGCTGGCGGGCGACCCGTACGGAACGCGGCTACAGCGTCGAGGCCCGAATCCCGGGCTCGTTCCTGGACGCTCAGGCCCAGGGCCGTTGGGACGTCCTGCGCATTGCGGTGACGGCCGTGGACTGGGACGACGGCGAGATCGAGAACGAGATTCCCTGGGACGCGCGCGGCTCGAGTGGGGTGGCCTTGCATTGGCAGCCGGATCGATTCGGCGAGGCGCCTGTGGCGGGCTCGGGGACGTTCGCGCGGCAACCCGGGCCGTAGGGGCGACGCTCGGGCCGTCGCCCGTGCCGAAGCATGGGGGTGGTTCGGCACGGGACGCCCACGCGCCCTCGGGCGCGGTGGGGCGTTCCCTAGTTTGCGTGACCGCGGTTTAGGCTCGCAGTCAGGTTGCATTTCTCTTACCCGTATTACCTCCGTGCTCCTTGCTGGGGCGGAGCCCCGCTAGGGAAAGCTCTTGGCGACCATTGGGCGGACGCCGGGTTCCTGTCCGTCGTCGTAAAACTGGCTGAACCAGCGCCGGTATTTGGCGATCGGGCCATCGCCGTCGCAGAGCATGGGCGTCGATCGGCAGATCTTGTGTTCCCAGATAGGGATGTCCTGCTGCACTTGGCGGACGACCTCGGCGATCAAGGCGTCGATCAGCATCGCGAACTTGGGATTGATTGCCTTCGGCTTGGTGAAGGCGAAACGCAGCTTCATCCGCGATGCGGTGATCGGCGTCACCGTGCCGAGCATCACGGTCTTTGAGCCGAGGCTGAAGGTTTGCGTGCTCATGCCCGGGCCGCAGCTGCCGGTGACGAGTTCCAAGGGGGCCATTCGCGTGAGGTCCACGTTGCCGTGGTCGTCGATTGCCGGGGCCGTGCAGGTCAGATGCGTGGCGCGGCGATGGCCGTCGAGCGTGATCGTGGCCCGGGGCATTTCGGGCATGCCATGGACGGTGACGAAGTGTGCGATGTCGACGGCGTTCTCGCCGGTCTCCTGGATGGGCGCGTCGACCTCCCACTCGTAGCGGTCCGGTTCGGCCCACTCCGGGTCCGAGAGTTCCCGCACCTCGTCGAGGTCGAATAGCGGCAGCCGTCGTCGCGGGTGGTGCCACGCCCAGACCATGCCGCTTCGCTCCTGGACCGGGTAGCTGAACAGGCATGCACCATCCGCGGCGCGACGCGGCATCACCGAGGCATACGGGATGTCCACGCAGACCCCGTTGCCGTCGAAGCGCCAGCCATGGAACGGGCAGACGAGGTGGTTGCCCTCGACCCGGCCGCCGTGGCCGAGGTGCGCGCCGAGGTGCGGACAGAACGCGGCGGTGGCATGGGCCACGCCTTCGTCGGTACGGAACAGCACGATGTGCTCGTCGAAGACGTACAGCGGTTGTACGTCGCCGGGTTGGAGGTCCGCACTGAAGGCAAGCGCGAACCAGCCAAAGGGGATTGGCAGATGCAGGATCGGGTCTTGACCCGAGGCGTAACCCGGCCCGGTGGATGCATCAGTCGGCATGTCGTATTCCTTCATCGCCACGGCGAACTTGCTTGGTGGTACCCACGATCCTTAGCCGATCCATCGGCAACCGAATTTCGGAACATGAAGTGATTATTTGTTCCTTAAATTGCGTTGTAAAGGGGTATTAGAGGTTATTTTGTTCCGAAATTCCTTGCAGATCGGCTCCGAACTTTGCCACCCGGCCGTCGCGTCTGGTAGTTTCGGGGCCATGGACGCCACGCGTACGCCAACTCCCTTGCACGCGCGTGCGGCAGACACCCGCCAGACCATCCTCGACTCGGCGGTGGCGCTCTACCTGAGCCGGGGTACCGAGAACACCACTGTCAGCGCGATCATCCGGGGGGCCCGTGTCGGCCGCACGACCTTCTATCGCTACTTCAGGGATGCCGACGACGTCCTGAACCAGGCAGTGATACGCGATTACGAGGTGCTCATGGACGAGTTCGAGACGCAGCGCTACGAGCACCCCGGCCTCGACGAACAGCTCATCGAGGACATGATCTGGTTCATCCGGCAGTTCCGCCGGCGACCGGCGCTCAAGCTCCTGTTCGCCGACAACAGCCGCCAACTCTACGAGCGTGTTGACGAGGCGCTCGCCGGCGCCTCGCGGGCGGCGCTGGCCTGTTCGCGACCGACCTACGAGCGCGCGCGGCGGCAGGGACGGCTGCGGGACGGGATCACCCTGCACAAGTACGTCGAGTGGTGCATGTTCATCGTGATGTCCTTGCACACGGTGAATTTCCCGTTTGCGGGGAACGAGTTCCGCCTGCGCGAGATGCTCAAGGACTTCGTCGTGCCCTCGCTGATCGTGACCGAAGAAAACGACGCCGCGACGCCGCGTGCGCTGGACTCGAAACCGACGGTCGAGCGTTTGTTTGGCAGGGACGGGTAGCGGGGAGTCAAGGCAACTCGGTCGTCCCCGTCAGGAATCGGTCCACCTCCCGTGCCGCCTCGCGTCCTTCGTTGATGGCCCGGACCACGAGCGACTGCCCGCTGCGGCAGTCGCCGGCCGCGAACACTTTTCCGTTGCTGGTGCGGTAGTCGCCTTTCTCGGCCAGGTAGTTGGAGCGCTGGTCG
>LXNJ01000855.1_pt1 | contig 19475 bp, 18 predicted proteins | sample 809081 | NCBI WGS metagenome assembly LXNJ01 (sample SAMN04870510, study PRJNA318959) | sponge metagenome | biome: sponge; feature: marine sponge reef; material: water | host: Petrosia ficiformis | place: Greece: Milos, Mediterranean Sea | collected 2013-05-29 | depth 5-7 m
ACGGCCTGCCAGCGCGCTTCGTCGGTCACGTCCTGCTCCAGCGCGACGGCGCCGTCGCCGATCCCGGCGGCGGCCGCTTGCGCGCCCGCCAGGTCGATATCGGTCAGGACGACCCTCGCGCCTTCGCCGGCCAGCATCTCGGCCGTGCGTTTGCCGAGGCCCGATGCCGCGCCGGTGACGATCGCAACCTTGCCGGCGACGCGGCCTTCCGATTCCGTCATGCTTCCCGTCCGATGAATGAGAACCGTAAAGGCCGGGGCTCCGGCCCGGCGCTACAAAAGCCCGGTGCTGCGCCGGATGCAAGACGCGTGAGGCCAGACCATCGTTGCGTGTCGCCGGAAAGCGGCTCGTGACGCCGCTTCCCGTCACTGCGGCGCAGGGCCGGCGGCTGATCCTCGATCTGCAGGGCCTGGCCGATCCGCCGCACCGGCGCTTCGGCTCCGGCGGGCTGCTCGACCTCATCACGCGCATGGGCTTCGTCCAGGTCGACAGCATCCGGACTGTCGAGCGCGCCCATCACACCATCCTGCACAGCCGCAACCGGACCTACCGGCCGCCCATGCTGGACCGGCTGCTGGTGCGGGACCGCAAGCTGTTCGAACACTGGACCCACGACGCCTCGATCATCCCGACGGCCTTCTACCCGGTGTGGCGCCGCAAGTTCCGGCGCGAGGCGGCGGCGCTGCGCGCGAAATACCGCCGCTGGCACGGCCCCGATTTCGAGGCCGAGACCGGGCCGCTGCTCGGCCTGATCGGCGAGAACGGCCCGGTGCGCGCCCGCGATCTGGAGCGCCGGCCGGCGCGCAACCCGCGCGGCTGGTGGGACTGGCACGCCGGCAAGACGGCGCTGGAATTTCTCTGGCGCACCGGCGAATTGGCGGTGACGCGGCGCGAAAATTTCCAGAAGGTCTACGACCTCAGCCGGCGGGTGCTGCCGCCGCAAGCCTTCGAAGGCGAGCCGGACGCGCCGGCCTTCGTCGACTGGGCCTGCCGCTCGGCCCTCGACCGCCTCGGATTCGGCACGGCGGGCGAGATCGCCGGCTACTGGAACCTGGTGACGACGCAGGAGGCCGCCGGCTGGGCCAGGGCCCGGTTGGGCCGGGAGGTTATCGAGGCCAGCGTGGCGGCCGCCGACCGGGACAGCCGCCCGCGCAGGCTCTATGCGCGCCCGGACCTGGAGGCGCGGCTGGCGTCGGCCGCCGATGCGCCGCCGGGGCTTCGGGCGCTCAGCCCGTTCGATCCGGCGGTCCGCGACCGCAAGCGATTGCGGCATCTTTTCGGTTTCGACTACCGGATTGAAATTTTTGTGGCGGAAGCGCACCGGCAATACGGCTATTATGTTTTTCCATTGCTCGAAGGCGACCGGATGGTGGGGCGTATCGACATGACCGCGGACAGGTCGGCCGGTACCCTCAGCATACGCAGGCTCTGGCTTGAGCCCGGCATACACCTTGGGACAGGGCGGCAGCAGGCTTTGGAGGGTCTGCTCAACCGCGTTTCGAGGTTTGCGGAGTGCAGGGATGTGGCGTATGCCGACGATTGGCTTTCGGACCATTGATTCTGCCGGCAATGCTGCCGCCGGGCCGGTTCAGGAAATCGCCCATGATCGATGAACGGACCGCTGTCGATTTCGTCCGGATGAAGGACGGCACGGCCGAGGAATTCGTCTTCCTGCAGCGCGAGGAAGCGGCCTTTGCGGCGGGCACGGCCGACCGCGTTCTGGCGGCATTGCGCGCGCTGCAGGACAGCATGGGCGGCTACCGGGTCTCCCGCCTCGACCATTCGCTGCAAAGCGCGGCGCGGGCCGAGCGCGACGGCGCGGATGCAGACTGGATCGTCAGCGCCCTGCTGCACGACATCGGCGACGCGCTGGCGCCGCACAACCATTCGCAGCTCGCCGCGGCGGTGATCGAGCCTTTCGTGCGTGCCGAATGCAGCTGGGTCGTGCGCCATCACGGCGCGTTCCAGATGATCTACTACGGCCATCATATCGGCCTCGATCCCGATGCCCGGGAACGCTATCGCGGCAGTCCCGACTACCCGGCCTGCGAGGACTTCTGCGAGCGCTGGGACCAGGCCTCGTTCGATCCGGACTACGACACCCCGCCGCTCGAACATTTCGAGCCGATGGTCCGCGACGTGTTCAGCCGGAAAGCCTGGGATCCCGCGGTGATCCGCGAAGGGATCCGGCTGCCGCTCTGCATGGACCGGAAGGCATGATCGAAGCCGCCATCATCGAATGGGGCGGGTTGCTGATCCGGTGGGTTCATATCATCACCGGCATCGCCTGGATCGGCGCCTCCTTCTATTTCATGCATCTCGACGCCGCGATCCGCGCCACGCCGAACATGCCGGCGGAGCAGGGCGGCGAGGCCTGGGAGGTCCACGGCGGCGGTTTCTACCAGGTGCGCAAATTCCTGGTCGCGCCGGAATTCCTGCCCGACCACCTGATCTGGCACAAATGGCAGGCCTACACGACCTGGATCACCGGCTTTTTCCTGCTGGTCTGGATCTACTATCTGAGCGCCGACCTCTACCTGATCGATCCCGCCGTGATGGCGATGTCGCCCTGGGTCGCGGCCGGGCTCGGCATGGCGGGGCTGGCCGCCGGCTGGCTGGTCTACGACCAGCTCTGCAAGTCCGGCCTCGGCGCGAACGACACGCATCTTTCGATCGCCTGTTTCGTGCTGGTCGTCGCGGCGGCCTACGGATTCCAGTCCGTGTTCAGCGGGCGCGGCGCGCTGATCCATACCGGCGCCTTCATGGCGACCATCATGTCGGCCAACGTGTTCTTCGTGATTATCCCCAACCAGAAGATCGTGGTCGCCGACCTGATCGCCGGCCGCGCGCCGGACCCGGCCCTGGGCGAACAGGCCAAGCAGCGCTCGGCGCACAACAACTATCTCACCCTGCCGGTCCTGTTCCTGATGCTGTCCGGCCACTATCCGCTGACCTTTTCGACGCCCTATGCCTTCGTCATCGTCGCCCTGGTGCTGATCGCGGGTGCGCTGATCCGCGTCTATTTCAACCACCGCAACGCCGGGAAGGGCGAGCTGTGGTGGACCTGGGGCGTCGCCGCGATCTGCCTCGCCGCCGCCGCCGCGATCAGCCTGTCCTCGACGCCGCTGGGCCGGCAGGCGCTGGCGATCGCGCCGAAGATCGACGGCGGGGTGCCGGTGCAAACGGCTTCGGCACCGGACGAGATTGCCGATATCGTCGCCGGCCGGTGCAGCATGTGCCACGCGCGGCTGACGAGCTATCCGCGCGTCGGCATGGCGCCGAACGGCATCCTGCTGGATACGCCCGAGGCGGTCGCGCGCCACGCAAGGTCGATCTACCTGCACTCGGTGCTGACGACGGCGATGCCGCCCAACAATGTCAGCGGCATGACGCTCGCCGAGCGCCGGCAGATCGCCGCCTGGGTCGAAGGGCAAGGCAAGGAGCGCGAACGATGACCGGGCCGGCCGCCTACGACCGCGACCTGATCGGCTACGGCCGCGCACCGCCGGCGGTACAATGGCCGGGCGATGCAAGAGTCGCCGTTCAGTTCGTACTGAACTACGAGGAGGGCGGCGAGAACTGCATCCTGCACGGCGATCCGGCTTCCGAAACCTTCCTGTCGGAGATCATCGGCGCCGCGCCGTTCCAGGGCGCGCGCCACATGTCGATGGAATCGATCTACGAATACGGTTCGCGCGCCGGGGTCTGGCGCATCCTCAACCTGTTCCGCGACCGGCAGATCCCGCTCACCGTCTTCGCCGTCGCCATGGCGCTGGACCGGCATCCTGACGTGGCCGACGAAGTGCTTAAGGACGGCCACGAGATCTGCTCCCACGGCTATCGCTGGATCAACTATCACGGCATGCCGGAAGCGGAGGAGCGCGAGCACATGGCGCGCGCCATCGAAATCCAGACCCGGATCACCGGCGAGCGGCCGCTCGGCTGGTACACAGGCCGGACCAGCGCCAACACGCGCCGGCTGGTCGCCGAGGACGGCGGTTTCGTCTATGACTCCGACGATTATTCCGACGACCTGCCCTTCTGGAGCCGGGTTGTGGACCGGCCGCATCTGGTCGTGCCGTACACCTTGGATAACAACGACATGCGCTTCGCGGTGGCCCAGGGGTTCAACAGCGGCGACCAGTTTTTCGCCTATCTGAAGGACGCCTTCGATACCCTGTACGAAGAGGGTGCGGCGGCGCCGAAGATGATGTCCGTCGGCCTGCATTGCCGGCTCGTCGGGCGGCCCGGCCGGTTCGCGGCGCTCAAGCGTTTCGTCGACCATGTGCTGTCCCACGACAGGGTGTGGATCGCGCGGCGCATCGATATCGCGCGCCACTGGATCGCGCAGTTTCCGCCCGAATCCGCACCATGACCGACTTGCCCGAGTACGCCACGCGCCTAGTCAACCTGGCGTCGCCCAAGATGGACACGCAGACCGTTGCCTGTTCGGACGATTTCTTCGCGCCGATGGCGCGCATGCTGCAGGACCACGATCCGGTCTGGATTCCGGACAAATACGACGACCGCGGCAAGTGGATGGACGGCTGGGAAAGCCGGCGCAAGCGCACGCCCGGCCACGACTGGTGCCTGATCCGGCTGGGCGTGCCGGGCATCGTCCGCGGTGTCGACATCGACACGACCCACTTCACCGGCAACTATCCGCCGGAGGCGATGCTCGAAGGCTGCCGGAGCGACGCCGAGCCCGGAGACGCCGCCGAATGGACGACCCTGGTGCCGCGTTGCGCGCTCGGCTCGTCCTGCAACAATTTCCGGGCCTCGGTCAGCGCGGCGCCGGTGAACTGGCTGCGCCTGAACATCTACCCGGACGGCGGCGTGGCGCGGCTGCGCGTCTTCGGCGAGCCGGCGATCGACTGGAGCGCCTTCGCTGACGACGCCACCGTCGAACTGTCGGCGCTCAAGAAGGGCGGCCGCATAATCGGCTACAACGATGCGCATTACGGCGATGTCCTGGCGCTGCTGACCGAGGGCCGCGGCAGGACGATGGGCGACGGCTGGGAAACCCGCCGCCGGCGCGAGCCGGGCCACGACTGGATCGTCATCGCGCTCGGCCATCGCGGCCTTGTCGAGCGGATCGAGGTCGATACCGCGCACTTCAAGGGCAACTATCCGGACCGGTGCTCTGTCCAGGGCGCGCGCGCTGGCGACAGCGGCGACGGCGGCAGCGATCCGGCGAAGATGGAGGCCGCCGGCGATTGGCCGTTCCTGCTGGAACAGAGGAAATTGGCAGCCGATTCGATTCACGTCTTCGAGGGAGCGGATCTGGCGTCGGCCGGGTCGGTCGACACGGTGCGCCTGAACATCTATCCGGACGGCGGCGTTTCGCGCTTCCGCGTCTTCGGCCGGCTTGACCGCCGATGACGGGAGTCGTGCCAGCCGAACCGCTGACCAGGGAAGCCTTCGCGCCGTTCGGCGACGTTATCGAACGGGCCGACGCGCAGCGGCTGCTCATCAACCAAGGCACGACGGTGCGGTTTCACGACCTGGCGTCGGTCGATGTCGGCTGCGGCGGCGGCCATCCCCTGATCTCGATCTTCCGGGCGGAGCCGCGCCCCACGCCGATCGCCATCCGCATGGTGGAGCGCCACCCGCTCGGCTCGCAGGCGTTCTATCCGCTGGCGCCGCGCGACTGGCTGGTCGTCGTGTGCCGGGGTGCTGCGGCACCGGACCCGGCGACGCTCCGCTGTTTCCGCGCGACCGGCGAGCAGGGAGTCAATTACCGGCCCAACACATGGCACCATCCGCTGCTCGTTCTGCGGCCGCAAGACTTCCTGGTGGTCGACCGCGGCGGCCCGGGGAACAACCTCGAAGAACACTGGTTCGGAGCGCCTGAGTCCGCCGCGGTTGCGGCAATCATTCCTGACTGATCGTCGATCGGTCGGCGCCGGCGCGCGCGGCCCGTGTCAGGTGACGGTTTGCGGCCTTCGGTCGGCGCGGAGGACGGAACGTTGCCGCTAACCCGTTTGTTATAATAGTTTTTTTGCTTTGCGGCTGACTCATCAGGCGGGCCCGGCGACACTATCCTGGAGCAATTAATCGTGCCGGACTTGCTTCGATTGCGGCGCCGGCCGGACGCTACAGGCCTGACCGAAGGTCCGAGCGAAGCGTTCCGGCTTGTGGATAACTTTGTGCGCAATTGCGCGGTCCCGAGGCCCTCCCGATCCTCCCGGCGGTCGATCGATCCGGCTCCAACGCCATGCGGCGGTACCCGCGGAACACAACTGTTGTAAAGTAACCGTTTGTTTCAAAGCGTCTTTTTTTGCCAGAAAAGTGCTTATGCACGTTAGTTCGAGACGCAGCCGCAAGGCGCTACGCCGGTCTCCCGGACCGGTTCCGACCGGCCTTCATCGGCTCGATACGCGCCGGGGATTCGTTCCTCCGGAGCGCCACGGTTTTCGCCCGGGAACGGAAAAAATATTCCTTCGTCACGCCAAACATTTCCTTCGAGGATGCCCTGGGCAACGGCCGTTCCCGCGAAGCATGGCTACAGGTCGCGGGCGGCCCGATGGGCGTCGCGATAGGCGACCATGACGTCGCGCTGCCGGACCTCGCCCCTCAGCGCCTTGTCGGCGGAATTACTGACCACCGGCAGCAAGGTCTCCGATGTGCGGGAAAACACCTGCATGGCTTCATCGACATTATCGGATTCCAGGAGGAAAGGCGGCGAATCCATCACATTCTCGACCGATCCGCCTGCGCTCGGCGCCGCATCGAAACCGAAGGCAAAGAGATCGGCCAGTCCGACCCACCCGCGCAGACGGCCGTCGTCGTCCACCACATAGACCGGCCGATCGGGAACCTCGATCAGCATGGACCGGGCGTCGGCTACCGAACAGGCGTCGTTCATCGTGGGGACGGCCGTTCGCGCCAGGTCGGCCATGGTTGTTCGGTGGATCGTCTGTTCCGCATGATCCATATCGGCCATGACGCCGCGCAGACCGAGCTGCCAATGGAAGAATGACCGCCCGAACACGGCCCGGGCGATGACGGAAGCGATCACGACCGCGAACATCACGCCCAGCGTGACCTTGTAGTCGCCGGTCAGTTCGAAAATGATGAGGATGGTCGAGATTGGCGCGCCGAGCACCGCGCCGGAGACCGCGCCCATGCCGACCAGCGCGTACGCGCCGCGGTCGGAGGCCAGTTCGGGGAAGATCGAAGCCGCGACCGTGCCGAAAGCGGCGCCGACCATGGCGCCCAGCATCAGCGACGGGCTGAATACCCCGCCGCCGAAACCGCCGCCGATGGACAGGCCGGTTGCCGCGATCTTCGCCACGATGATGCCGAAGAGCAGCCAGAGGCCGAATTCCCCGTTCAGGGCCCGGTCCGTCGCTTCGTAGCCGACGCCGAGCACCTGCGGAAACAACAGCGCGATGGCGCCGACCGCCAGCCCGGCAACCGCGGGGCGGCCCCAGGCCGGCACCCGGCTGCGCCTGGCGCCGTAACTCACCGCGATGATCGCACCCATCATCGCGACAGCGGCGACGGCGGCCGTTACGCCCAGCAGGGCGAAGGCCGGAAATTCCCAGAAAGAAACGAGGGTGTATTGCGGTTTGATGAAGGCCGGAAAATCGCCGAAATGGATGCGCGATACGATGGTCCCGGTCACCGACGCCATCACGACCGGGGCGAACGCCTTCAAGCGATAGTGGCCGACTACGACCTCAAGCGCGAACAGGGCGCCGGCGAGCGGCGCGTTGAACGACGCCGCGACGGCCGACGCCACCCCGCATCCGAGCAGGGTCAGCATGTTGCCGCGGCTGTATCCGAGCCGCCCGCCCACAGCCGAAGCGAGTCCGGCCCCCAGCAGGACAACCGGACCTTCCCGGCCGACCGAGGCGCCGCCGCCGATCGACGTCGCATTGGCCAGCGAGGCCAACGCGACATGGCGCAGCGACATGCGTCCTTCGTGCAGGGCCGCGCTCTCGATCACATCGGCCACGCCCTGGGGCCGGCCGTTCGGCATCAGGTACCGGATGAACAGCCCGACCAGCAGTCCGCAGGCGGCCGGCGCCAGCAGCACCTGCCACCACGGCAGGGCTTGCGCAGCGGAAAAGAGCTTCTCCGCCGACTCGCCGTAGAACAGGTACTGAATCCAGCCGATCAGCAGCCGGAAGCCGACCGCGGCATAGCCGGCAAGGCCGCCGACCAGCAGGGCAAGCAGGGCGATCTGCATCTCCTCGCCCCGGATCGCACGGGCAAGCCGGGCCAGACGCGTACGGGTTTCGCCGGCAACGGCCCTGCGGAGTCGCCGCTGGCCCGCGCCCGCCCGGGCGCTGTCGCCGGCCGCTTCTGTCCGGCCGTTCCTCTCGTCGCGGTTTGCGGCCATCGCCGCGGTATCGCATGGCGGCAACGCCAATGCCAACAGGCACGGTCCGGAGAAGCTCCGGCAGCGGCTCGGAAACCGGCCGCCGGGGCGGCCGGCGTAAAATTCAGGACGCCTTGCGGCGGCGGATGCCGATCTTGCGGCCGGCCTGGTCCGGCCAGGGCATGTCCCGGTGGGCGTCGCGGATCCTCTCGAGCGGCACCCTGATGTCGTCGCGGAACGGCGCCATCCTGCGGGACGTCATATCCATATGCGCGCTGATCCACTCGGCGGTGGCGCAGAGATCGCCCGTCCGGTCGTCGACCATGGAGATGAGAAAGTGGAACCGCTTTTCGTCCAGATCGAGCAACTGGACCTCGAAGCGCAGCCGGTCTTCCAGCCTGACCTCACGAATATAGGAGAGATGGACTTCCAGCGCGAATGTCGAAACCCTGTGCGCCTTGCGGTAGGGCTGCGTCAGGCCGATCCGGTCGAACAGCGCGTCGAGCGCCAGGTCGAACGCCAGCAGGTAATGGGCGACATTCATGTGGCCGTTATAGTCGATCCACTCCGGCTGTACGGCGGACCGGTGGACGACCAGCCGCTCGTTCCTGCGGATTTCTAGGTCCGGGCCCGCAGGGCCCTGGGGCGGACGTACCGGTGCTGACATGGTGCGCGTGCGATTGGGCGGAGGGAGGCCGGACGCAAAACCGCAAAGGATCTGCGAGGCGGGTATCAGATGCCACGCCGCCCGCGGCCGGCGCAAGCCGGACAGTGCCGCGCGGATCGCGGCCGTGGCGAAGAATCCGTCCTATCGGCCGTCCTGCGACGGATCGTCGATGTCGTCGTAGCCCCGGCGCGCGCTGTAGAAGACCAGCGCCATCAGTCCGCCGCCGACGATCATGGAAAGCACCACCCCGGCAGCCAGGGCCAGGTAACCGTGCCCGGTGATGGCTGCGCCGTCCAGCCCCGACCAGACATGCCAGGACGCCGCCGCGGACAGCGCCAGAATACCGAAAAGAACAGCGATCAGCAGCTTCATGCCCATTTCACCGGCCTCCCGGTCCGACCGCCATGTCCCGAGGTCCGGTCCCGTGGCCCGGTACCGCGACGGATGCGGTCGCCTCGCTTCGGGACTTGGGCTCTGCCGGCCGCGATTTCGCTGTGACGAACCGACCGCGGGGGCCGCATCCTGGCTGCCGTGCAGTCAATCGGTTCCATGCGACCGGCCCGCGGAACCCTGTCGCAAAAAGGCCGCAAATTGCATGACAATAGTCAAATCGGTACCGAATCTGCGCTGCTACGACGTAGAAAAGGGCCTTGCGGTGTGCTAACCGCATGCTTCGGCGCGCGCCGCAAGACCGGCAGGAAAGCCGGCGGCGGGGCGCGCAGCAGGGGGTGTTGCGTGATTGCAGCAACGGGACGGAGCCTGCTGGCGGCTGCGGCTATGACGCTGGCTGCCTGCGCGACTCAGGACGGTGCCGATCTCGGCGGCGGTCTTTACGATCCTGTGGAAAACGTCAATCGCGCGACCTTCGAATTCAACAATGGGGTGGATGAGGCGATCGGCGAGCCGATCGCCATGGCCTATCGCGAGGCGCTCCCCAGGGGAGTCCGGGACGGCATCCGCAACTTCGCCGACAACCTCAATTCGCCGGTCATCTTGATCAACAATTTGCTGCAGGGTGAATTCGGGCGCGCGCAGGTGACACTGGCCCGCTTTGTCGTCAATTCGACGGCGGGCATCGGCGGCGTCGCCGATGTCGCAGCAAGGGCCGGATTGCCCGGCCGCCGGGCGGATTTCGGCGAAACTCTCGCGGCATGGGGAGTCGGCCCCGGTCCCTATCTGGTCGTACCGTTTCTCGGACCGTCGACGACGCGCCACTTCCTGGGCCGCGTCGCCGATGTCGCGGTCAACCCGATCGGTTACCTGCTGGCGGCGACCGACTACGCCTGGGTCGGACTCGTCGAGCGGACGGTCGGAATTATCGACCAGAGAGAACGCCTGATCGAAGCGGTCGACGGTCTGAAGAAGACGTCGCTGGACTTTTATGCCTCCGCGCGAAGCAGCTACTGGCAGGCCCGCCTTGCCAAAATCCACAAGGGCAGGATCCTGCCGGGGGCGCCCGGTGACGACGATATCGACATTGACGACTACGATGAACCCGCGCCGAAGCCGGTCGCCGCCTTGCCGAAGCCCGGAGGAACCCGCGCGCGCAACGCCGCCATCAACCAATGACAACCGTTCGCTGCAAATCCCGTCCGGTTATCGCCGACAATAGTCCGGAATCGCCGCCCGGACGTTCGGCATTGCACCCGTGCCGCCGGGATTTCGGCATCCAGCGGCTGTCTGTCGAGAGATTCCGCCTATGACCTGGGTAGACGCTGACGCCAACGCTTCGCGGCCCCGATTCGGGGGCGCGCGCCGCACGGCGCTTGCCGCAGTCATACTGATCGCCGGCGCCCTTTCCCCCGGCGCAGCCGGAGCGGCGGACGCGCGCGTCAGTCCGGTCCAAAAGGGGGAGGCGGTCATCCGTTCCCTTTCGCAGACGGTATTTACCGTACTGCGCGATGAGGGCGACCGCCGTGCGCAGGAAGCGACCTTCCGCACGCTGTTCGCCATGTATTTCGATGTGCCGCGGATTGCGCGTTTCGTACTCGGCCGTGCCGCTTGGTCGAAAGCTTCAGCCGACGAACGGGCGCAGTTTCTCGAGTTGTTTCTGCACTACGTCGTCAAGGCCTACACCATCAAGCTAAGGCGCTATAGAGACGGGAATTTCGAGGTCATCGCTGCCGGACCCGACCGGACCGGCGTTGTCGTCACCACCAGAATGGTCGGTCTGCGCAGCGGGCGGCCGTTTCACATGAAATGGCGCCTGCGCCCGTCCGGCGGAACGCTCAAGGTCCGCGATATGGTGTTCGAGAATGTCTCCATGTCGCTCAATCAGCGCCGGGAATTCGCCTCGGCCTATCGGCGCTACGGCGGCACCATGGCCGGCCTGCTCCGGGCCATGCGCATGAAGATGGCGGAACTGGACGGCCAATAGGCCCCTTGCCGGCCGCATACCGCGCCTGCGCTTCTGTTCGCCGGCAAACGGCGCAGCGGGGGTGGCCGCATGGCATAGTGCGCCTTGCCGATGCGGCGGCTGCCGCCTATAGGGTCCGGCCGATCCAGGCAACCAGCGAGCCGAATTCCGCCATGGGCAAGGTCCGAAACGTCCTGTTCATCATGTGCGACCAGTTGCGGGCGGATTACCTGTCCTGCACGGGCCATCCGACGCTCGAGACGCCGCACATCGATGCGCTGGCGGCCAGGGGCGTCCGCTTCACCCGCGCGTTCACCCAGTCGTCGGTCTGCGGCCCGTCGCGCATGTCCTTCTACACCGGCCGCTACATGGTCACCCACGGGGCGAACTGGAACCGGGTGCCGCTGCCGCTGCATATCCGCACCATGGGCGATCATCTGCGCACGCTGGGCGCCCGGGTCGCGCTTGCCGGCAAGACCCATATGCAGATCGACCAGCCCGGCCTCGACCGGCTGGGGATCGACCGGGCCTCGCCCCACGGCGTGCTGGCGACCCAGGCGGGTTTCGAGCCCTTCGACCGCGACGACGGCCTGCATCCGGGTGGCTACGGCGCGCAGGATTTTGCCTATAACCGCTATCTGAGAGAACAGGGCTACCAGGGCGACAACCCGTGGCAGGACTATTGCGCCAGCGCGGTCGATGCCGGCGGCAACGTGGTCAGCGGCTGGGAGATGCGCCACGCGCGCCTGCCCGCCCGGGTGGAGGAAATCCACTCCGAGACCGCCTACATGACCCGGCGCGCGCAGGACTTCATGGAGGAATGCGGCGACGGGCAGCCCTGGTGCCTGCATCTTTCCTACATCAAGCCGCACTGGCCCTATCTGGCGCCGGCGCCGTATCACGCGATGTACGGCCCGGCCGACATCGTCCCGGCGGTGCGCAGCGCCCGCGAGCGCCAGACCAGCCACCCCGTCTACGCCGCCTTCCAGCAGCATGAGGACAGCCTGAGCTTCAGCCGCGACGAGGTGCGGGAGACGGTGATCCCGGCCTATATGGGGCTCATCAAGCAGATCGACGATCATCTCGGCAAGCTGTTCGCCTGGATGGAGCGGACCGGCCGGATGGACGACACGATGATCGTCCTGACCGCCGACCACGGCGACTATCTCGGCGACCACTGGCTGGGCGAGAAGGAGTTGTTCCACGACTGCGTCTTGCGCCTGCCGATGATCGTCTACGATCCCGATCCGGCCGCCGACTCAACCCGCGGCACGCAGGACGGTCGCTTTGTCGAATGCATCGATATGCTGCCGACCTTCTACGAGGCGATGGGCGGCGACCCGGCGGAGCAGGACCACTGGATGGAGGGCCGTTCGATCCTGCCGCTGCTGCGCAACGGCGATGAGGTTGACGACTGGCGCGACGCCACCTTCTCGGAATGCGACTATTCCTATCGCGGCGCCCGGGAAGCGCTCGGCCTGCGCGCCCACCAGGCCAAGGCATACTGCATCCGCACGGCTGACTGGAAATACATCCTCTACGAGGGCTTCCGGCCGCAGCTTTTCGACATGGCCGGCGACCCGGACGAACTGGTCGACCTGGGCGAGAGCGAAGAACACGAAGCCGTCCGCGCCGACCTGCACGAACGCCTGTTCCACTGGCTGCGCACGCGGCGCACCCGGACGACAAGATCCGACCGCGAGATCGAGGAAGCGCTCGGCGGCGCGCGCCGGCGGGGCGTGCTGATCGGCGTGTGGTAGGCGGAGAGGGGTTTCGTGCCTGCCGGGCAGCCCTATCAGGCTCTCGTCACGCCGCCGCGCGGCCCTGCCGCCCTTCGTACAGATCCCGGCCTTCGACCAGGGCGCGGATCTTGGCGTCGGCGACCGGGCGTTTGAGCATCCAGAAGCCGCAGTCCGGATGGACCCAGCGGACACGGCCCTCGCCGAGCAGCCGCTCGGCGCGTTCGATGGCGCGGGCGATGCCGTCGGCGCTCTCGACTTCGGTGGTCTTGATGTCGACGACGCCGAGGCCGAGGCCGATTTCCGGGCGCAGGCCCCGGAAGGCGGCAAGTTCCTCCGGCGGCCGGTGAGCGACCTCCATGACGATATGGTCGGTGTGGAGCGCGTTCAGATAGTCGATCAGCCGGTCCCAGCTTCCCTTCTGGATCGACTGGCCGCCATAGTTGCCGAAACAGAGATGGACCGCCGGCAGGCCGTTGACCGCGTCGAGCACCCGGTTGATCGCCTCGGCCGCCCACGGTCCTTCCTCCGGCGAACCGGGCAGGTTGGCCTCGTCGACCTGCACCACGTCGGCATCGAGATGGCGGACCTGTTCGGCCAGCACGTCGGCGATCGCCAGGGCGAGCGCCGGCGCGTCCGGGTAGTGCCGGTTGACCAGGGTCTTGGCCAGCATGTGCGGCCCGGTCAGCGTGAACTTCAGAGGCGCGCGGGTGAGGCGCCGCGCGTTCCGGCAGGCGCCGGGCAGGTCGAGATGGCCGGCCGTGACCGGCCCGGTGACGATGCCGGGCGGCCGGCTGCGAAACTGCATGCCGGGCTGGGCGCGGTAGCGGGTCAGTTCGTCGAAGCCGATCTCGGTCGCCACCCCGCCCATCGGCCGGACGAAATATTCGATCATGCCGTTGGTCTCGGGATGGTCCGGATCGAAACGGTAGAGCTCGCCGTCGCACACCAGGTCGATGCCGGCCAGCTCCTGGGTGTGCAGCACGACCCGCGTGGCGTCGGCCAGCGCCTGTTCCGACGGGCACTGGATCAGCCAGTCGGGCGCCGGGTAGGAGCCGACCACGGTCGTCCTGATTCTCGGGTTGTCGGCGTCCATCGCCGCCTTCTGCTGGCTATTCCCAAATCCCGGCCAGAATGGCAGGATTCGGGGTATCGCACAATCGAAGGGGCCGGAAAGCCGGCGTCACCGGCAGGCTGAACCGGATCCCGGCGCAGGAAAGCGGGCCGTTCATGGCACAGGTTGACGACGCCGGTCTGCCGGCGGGTTTCGCGGACGAAGCGGCGCTCGAAGAGTTCATGACCCGCCCGTCGGCCGCGCTGGTGCGCGACCTGGAAACGGTTGCGGGCGATGTCCTGATCCTCGGCGTCGGCGGCAAGATGGGGCCGACGCTGGCGCGGCTCGCCCGGCGCGCCGTGCCCGACCGGCGGATCGTCGGCGTCGCCCGCTTCTCCGATCCGGCTGTTGAGAAGAAACTGCGAACCTGTGGCGTCGAGACGATAGCCTGCGATCTGCTGGACCGTGAGGCGGTCGCGGCGCTGCCCCGCTGCCCGAACGTCATCTTCATGGCCGGCCGCAAGTTCGGCACAACCGGCGCGCTTCCGCTGACCTGGGCGATGAATGTCGCGATGCCGGCCATCGCCGCCGAGACGTTCCGCGACAGCCGGATCGTCGCCTTCTCCACCGGCAACGTCTATCCCTTCGTCCAGGTTGCCGAAGGCGGCTCGCGCGAGTCGGATACGCCGGGGCCGATGGGCGAATACGCCATGAGCTGCCTGGGCCGCGAACGCATGTTCGAGCATTTTTCTGAGCGATATGGCACGCCGGGCCGCATCGTCAGGCTCAACTACGCCATCGACATGCGCTACGGCGTGTTGCACGACATCGGCAGCAGGGTGCTGGCCGGAAATCCGGTCGATCTGACGACAGGCAACGTCAACATCATTTGGCAGGGCGATGCCAACAGCCATGCCCTGCGCTGCCTCGCCCGGTGCACCGCGCCGACGACGCCGATCAACGTTTCCGGCCCGGAGACCGCCAGTGTGCGGGCGCTCGCCCTGGCGTTCGGCGAGCGCTTCGGCCGCGAGCCGCGGTTCGAGGGGGCCGAGTCGGATCGGTGCTGGCTGGTCAATTCCGGCGAGGCGGCGCGCCTGTTCGGCAATCCTTCGGTGCCGCTTCTGACGATGGTCGACTGGGTGGCTGAATGGCTCCTGGCCGGAGGCGACGCCTATGGCAAGCCGACCGAATATGCCAGCCGTGACGGCGCGTTCTGACCGTTATGACGGCGTCGACCGAATCGCTCCGGCAGATTGACCTGTCGCCCGTCCATGCCGAAGCCGGGTTCAACCTCTCCTCCCTGATCGGCTGGAACCAGACGGCGCAGGACTGGCGCTTCGTGCTGGCGCGCGGAGAGGGTGTCGGCCTGCTGGATGCCGACGAGACGCTGGTCGCCACGGCTATGGCGCTGCCCTACGGCCGGTTCGCTTGGATCTGCCTGGTGCTGGTCGCACCCGACTATCGCCGACAGGGCATCGCCACCCGCCTGATGGACGAGGTGGTAACGCGGCAGGAAGTCGCCGGCCGGGTGCCGGGCCTGGACGCGACTCCCGACGGGCGCACGGTCTACCGGCGCATCGGCTTCCGGGACATTTACCGCCTCGGGCGCTATCGGGCGGATACGGTAGCCGCGGCGCCCGAAGCGCCGGATGTGCTGCCGGGCCTGCTGCGGGACGAGTTGCGCGTGCGGCCCCTGGCGGCGGCCGACCTTGCCCGGATCGTGGCGGTGGACCGCCGCCTGTTCGGCGCCGACAGGCTGGAGCTGCTGTTCCATTTGCGCCGCCGGCGGCCCGACGGCGCCTTCGCCGCCTGGCGCGAGGGCCGGCTGGCCGGCTATGTGCTGGCCCGGAACGGCCGCGAGGCGACGCAGGTCGGCCCGCTGGCGGCAGCCGACGATGCGGTGGCGCAATCGCTGGCCGCCGCCGCGCTCGATGCGGTGACCGGGCCGGTCTACATCGACGCCGCCGATGCCCGCACCGATTTTGTCGGGTGGCTGGAAGCCGCCGGCTTCGCGCTGCAGCGCCCCTACATCCGCATGGCGCGCGGCCGGGCGGCCGGTTTCGGCGACCCCGCCTGGCTCTACGCCATCGCCGGCCCGGAGCTGGGTTAGCGCACAGACGGTACAGGCCCGTTTCCACGGCGGGTCGACCTGGCGCAGCCCGCGGCAGAAGTTCGGCATATGCCAAGCGATTTCCCGGATTTGCCGGCGTCCGCCCGCCATGCTCGCCTGTTTCGCAACGGCCGCAACCAGGCCGTTCGTATCCCGCGCGAGTTCGAACTGGCGGCCGACGAAGTAATGATCTTCAGGGAAGAGGACCGTTTGGTCATGGTCCCGGTCGAACGGCCTCCGTCTCTGGCCGGGGTCCTGTCGCGGCTCGGACCTCTGGAAGCGGACTTTCCGGAGTTCCCGGATCCGCCGGCCAGACCGGAAGACCTGCTCTGACCTGCCCGGCTAGCCCGGAAACCGGCGAAATCGCCCTAATCGGTCAGGCGGCCAGTTGGGCGATGCGCCGGGCCGCCGGCAGCGGCAGCCAGTCGCCGTGCAGCCCCAGATCGTGGAATATGGTCTGCGCAGCGTTGTAGCCCGGCAGCCCGGTGATGTTGCCGCCGGGGTGGGAGGACGAGCCGCAGAGATACAGGCCCTCGATGCAGGTGCGGTAGTCGCCGGCGCCCTCGAACGGCCGGCGGTGGCCGATCTGCCCGTCGGTGAAGGCGCCGACCAGCAGGTCGCCCGCGGCCATGTTCGGAAATTCGCGCTCGATGTCGAGCGGGCTGCGGGTGAATTGGCCGATGACCGAATCGCGCAAACCCGGCGCGTACTCCGTCCACAGGTCGAGCATCGCCGCGCCATGGGCGTCTTTCGCGGCGTCCCAGTTTGCCGGGTCGCCCTTCAGGGCGTAGGGCAGCTTCTCCCACATGAAAGCGGCGTGCCTGCCGCCGGCGGACTGGCTGGTGTCGAATTGCGTCGGGCAGGCGCCCCACATGACGGTCGGCGGAAACGTGCCCGCTTCGTGATGGCGCACGATCTCGTCGAACTGACGGACATGATCGAGGCCCAGCACCGTCATGAACGGCCGGGCCAGCTCAGGATACCGTTCGGCCGCGGCATAGGCCGGCGGTGCGCCGAGCGTCAGGTTCAGGGCGAAGAGCGGCGCCAGCAGGTTGTAGCGGAAATTTTCCGCCTTCTTCCGCCACGCGCCGGGCAACGCACCGGCGTCGATCAGATCGAGGAAGGTCTGTTGCGGATTGAGCGACGAGGCGACGAGGTGGCGGGCGCGGTAGCGCCTGCCGTCGGCGGTCTCGACACCCGCGGCCCGGCCGTTTTCGATCAGTATGCACGTTGCCGCCGCGCCGGTGACGATCCGCCCGCCCGCCGTTTCCGCGGCTCCGGCCAGCGCGCGGCCGAGGGCGGCGCTGCCGCCGGCCGACATCTGCGCCTTTGACGGGTTGGCGAGCAGGAAGGCGATATGGTGGCCGAAGCCGCGAATCCGCAGATCGACTTCGCGCAGGCCGTTGAAGAACAGCAACCCGGCCTGGATGACCGGGCTCTCGAATTCGCGCCGGACGAATTCCAGCGGGCTGAGCGCACTGACTTCGAGCAGGCGGCGCCCCTCGGCGCTCCGCTCGAGGAGGGCGCGCCGCTCGCCGGTCGGGATCGGCGGCGAGGTCGCTTCCGGGATCAGGATGCCCTCGACCACCGGGCCGAACTCGTCGAACCAGCGCCGCAGCGTGCGGGCGTCGCGTTCGCTGAACTGGGCGAAGGAGGCGACCGTGCGGTCGATGTCGGTCCACCATTCCAGCGCGCCGCCGTCGCGGGTCAGCATGGCGACGTTCAACTCCGGCTCGATCATCCGGGCGCCGTGGCCCTCTAGATCGAGGTCCCGGTACCAGGGCATGGCGTCGATGGCGCGCAGGAAGAAGGCGTGTGTATTGTGGATCAGCCCCGGATGGCGCGGATCCTCAAGGGCGGCGAGGCCGCCGCCCGGCTCGTCCCGGCGCTCGACGGCCAGGGTCTCCAGCCCGGCTTGCGCCAGGTACGCCTGCAGGATCAGGCCGTTATGGCCTGCCCCCAGGATAATGGCGTCGTAGGTTTCGTCCATCCAACGGCCTCGGCGGCGGCCCGGTACAGGAGCGGGCCGCCGCCGGGCATCGCGACGATCATTCGAAGGCCGACTTGCGGTCGATCTTCGGCATCTTGATGCTGCGGTCGAGGAACTCGTTGGTGAAGCGATCCTCGATGGCGTACTTGGTCTCGATCTTGAAGTAGGTGTTGACCAGTTCGTGGTCGGCCTTCATGCGGTCCGGATCGAAATAGCCGAGCGCCACCGTGCGTGAGACCTTGTCGCTCATCAGCTCGGTGACCAGGCCCCAGTTCTCCGTCTCGTTATCGGCTTTGAGGCCCTTGTTGGCCTCGACCAGCGCCGCGATGCAGGGCGCCGGGGTCTTCACGCAGGTCTGGAACGCCTTCTGCGTCACCGATACGAACGCCGCCACCGTCTTCTTGTTCTTCTTCAGATAATCCATGTTGACGATAATCGAGTTGCCGTAGGGGTTGATGCCGTACGTCTTCCACGGGAAGAAGCCCATGTCCTTGCCCAGCACCCGCTTGAAGATGTGGTGGATGTTGTAGAAGGAGGTGGTGACGTCGATCGATCCGGCCTTGAGTGCGCCGAGCTTCGCGTTCGGCTGGATGTTGACCCATTTCACCGAAGCCGGGTCCATCCCCACTTTCTTGGCCAGCGCCGGCCACATCTGGCGCGCCGCGTCCCAGGGCGGGTTGCCGATCTTCTTGCCGGAAAAATCCATCGGCCCCTTGATGCCGGAACTCTTGAGCCAGTACATGCCGTAGGGCGAGTTGGCGTAGACGTTCATCACCGCGACCATGCGGGCGCCCTTGCCCATGGTGACCAGCGCGGTGCCGAGATCGGCCAGGCCGATCGGGTTCTTGCCGGCGCCGGTGCGGCGCGACGACATGGAGGAGCCCTTGCCCTGCTGGATGTTCAGGTCGATGCCCGCCTTGGCGTACAGGCCCATCTTCTTGGCATAGTAGTATGGCGCGTGGTCGCCGCCGGCGATCCAGTTGAGAATGAAATCGACCTTTTCCGCGGCGCCGGCCTGTGCCGCGCCCAGGCAGCCGGCCGCGGCGACGGACAGCGCTGCCACTGATTTACGCCCAATCATGATAGTCCCCATCTTGCTGCTGGATCTGAAACCGTGCGCGGGCGCGCGCGGGGAACCGCTACCGGCGGCGAACCGAGCCGCTGTCAGTGCGCCCGCGTTTCCTCCCGTAAGTTACCAACCGGGCAGGAAAACCTTACGTCGCGCCACCG
>LXNJ01000856.1_pt1 | contig 19464 bp, 18 predicted proteins | sample 809081 | NCBI WGS metagenome assembly LXNJ01 (sample SAMN04870510, study PRJNA318959) | sponge metagenome | biome: sponge; feature: marine sponge reef; material: water | host: Petrosia ficiformis | place: Greece: Milos, Mediterranean Sea | collected 2013-05-29 | depth 5-7 m
GGGTAACGCGGTCACCGATTACGACCGCGATGGCGATCTCGACTGGTTCGTGACCAGCATCTGGGACCCGGATGTGGAGAACAACGGTTCCGGCAACCGGCTGTATGAAAACATTGACGGCCTCGGGACTTTCGAGGATGTCACCGAGGTTGCGGGTGTACGAGCGGGACATTGGGGCTGGGGTGCGTGTTTCGCAGATTTCGACAATGATGGACATATGGATATCTTTCATACCAACGGGCACCAGGATCAGGCCAGGGCCAAGTTCGCAACTGATCCATCGGTACTGTTCATGGCCAATGGAGACGGTACGTTTACGGAGCGGTCAACCGAGCTCGGTGTCGTCCACACGGATCAGGGTCGCGGCGTTGTGTGCGCTGACTACAATGATGATGGCCGGGTCGACATATTTGTCGCCAACAATGGTAAATCTCCTACGGTGTTTCGCAACGACCATCAGAACGACAATCACTATATCGCCATCGACCTGGTGGGTGTCGACGGAAATCCAGAGGCGATTGGCGGCAGGGTTACCGTCTCTACCGCATCAGGTACCCAAATGCAGGAGGTCCAACTCGGTAATGGCTATCTATCCCATGGACCGGCGACGTTACACTTTGGGCTGGGCACAGATGATCTAATCAGCTCCATTGAGGTGACATGGCCTGGTCCAGGCAGACGGACCAGTCGTGTTGAAGGCATCGCGGTCGATCAGCGCCTTGAACTCACCCACCCACCTTGATCGGCTGGCCTGACTGGCGCGGCCTCAACTGAACAGAGATCGTCCAGCCACCACCCCCCGTCGGCGGGCGGCGAAGACCCAGACGGCGCACAGGCCCAGGACGACGAACAATGGCAGGTGCCCCCACCGCCCGAACGGCGTTGTTCCCGACACCGCGTGGATCGTTCCCGTGAGCAGCCCGTCCTTGAACCGGGGCAAACGATCGACGACGTCGCCCCGGTCGTCGACGATGGCCGTGATCCCGTCGTTCGTCGAACGCACCAGGTATTTGCGGTTCTCCACGGCTCGCATCCTCGCGATCTGGAAGTGTTGGCTCGGACCCACCGACGCTCCGAACCAGGTGTCGTTGCTGATCGTCACCAGTGCGTTCGCGTTGCGGGCGTCAGCAGCGACGGTTGTCGGGTAGGCGATTTCCCAGCAGATGGCCATCGCGAGATCGATGCCCGCCGCGCGCAACACGGGCTGCTCGGGTTCACCCGCCGTCGTACCGGACATCGGCAGATCGAAGAACGAGATCAAGCCGCGCAGTAGCGACTCGAAAGGCACGTAGTCACCGAAGGGAACCAAATGCCGTTTGCGGTAGACCGCATCGCCACCGGTCGATACCGCTGCGTTGTAGTAGTCCGTCTCGTCGGAACCGTCCCTGGTTTCGGCAACCAATATGCCGGTGATGATGTCGCCGGGCGGGCGCCGCTGGGCTCCGATGTACGCCCGGGTTGAGCGGAGATAATCCGGAATCGCGGCTTCCGGCCACACCACGATGTCCACGCGAACTGCTCTTGCGGTGAGCTCGCGATAGCGTTGGCGGGATTGCACCACGCCGTCCCGGGTCCACTTGATGCTCTGCGGGATGTTGCCCTGGGCGAGCCCGACGGTCCGCGTCTCACCCCGTTCCGTCCAGGTCACCGCGTCCAGCGACCAAGCCACGAGCCAGACCAACGCCGGCACGGCGAGGATCCGCCATCGCTTCCACGTAATAGGCCCGGTGCGCTCCGAAGCCGCGCGGGTGGTTTTGGCGCCCTGCGTACGCGGCACACCCTGCGCGTTCCAAGCCGCTACCACGAGCGACGCCGTCAGTACCGCTGCGAAGGACACCAGCAACACGCCGCCCAGCGGCGCAAGTCCGGCCAGCGGCGTATCGACGAACGCGTAGCCCGCGAACAGCCACGGGAAGCCGGTGAGGAACCAGGTCAGCAGCCACTCCAGCGCAGTCCACAGAACGGTGAACGTAAGCGCGGCGCCGATCCCGCTTTCCCGACGGTGGGCAAGGCGATGGAAGAGCCAGCCAAAAAACCCGGTGAAGAGGGCCATGCCGGCGACGAACAGGATCACCAGCAACGCCGCCAGCCATGGCGCGGTCGGTCCGTAGACATGGATGCTGACGTACACCCACGAAGCACCCAGCCCGTACTTGCCGACACCGTAAAGCCAGCCACGCCAGAACGCGCTCTTCCCCGTCTCCGTGCGACGCAGAATCCAGAACAACGCGCCGCACGAGACCAGCAGCAGCGGCCAGATGCCGAACGGCGCCAGCGCCAACGGCAGCAGCGCGCCTGCGGCCAGTGCCGCTAGCCACAGAACGGTTCGCCTTGGCATCGGAACCGGAGGCGCTCGAAAAAAAAGACTAGGCGCGGGTCAGTTGTAGCAGTCGGACGCGGCGGCTATCGGCGTTGATGACGCGAAAGTCGAACGGCGCGATGTGGATGGTCTCCTCGCGCTGGGGCAGGTACCCGAACTCCTTGACCACGATGCCGCCGATGGTGTCGAGATCACCGCCCACGAACTCGGTGTCGAAGTACTCGTTGAACTCCTCGATGGGCGTGGTGGCCTTGACGGTGTAGCTCTGGTGATCCAACTGCTTGATGGTGCTGTCGTCCTCGATGTCGTGCTCGTCCTCGATGTCGCCGACGATCTGCTCGAGCACGTCCTCGATCGTGACGACACCGGCGACGCTGCCGTATTCGTCGATCACCAGGGCCATGTGATTGCGGGTCTCCCGGAACTCCTGGAGGAGATCGTTCAAGCGCTTGCTTTCGGGTACGACGATGGTGGGGCGGATGTAGTCCTTGATGTCGAAGTCGTCCCAGTCGTCGACGAGCAGCAACTTCAGCATGTCCTTGGCATGCAGGATGCCCTTCAGGTCGTCCATGTCGTCGCCGATCACCGGGAAACGGGAGTGCGTGGACTCGATCACGGTCGGCAGAACCTCCTCGACCCGGCTGTCGAGTTCCACGGTGACCACCTGGGAGCGCGGGATCATGATGTCCCGGGCACGCATGTCGGAGACCGCCAGCGCGCCGTGGATGATGTTCAATGCTTCCTTGTCGAACAGCCTCCGATCGCTCGCGTCCTTGAGCATCTCCAAGAGTTCCGGACGATCCGTCGGCTCGAACGGCAACAGGTCGGCGAGCCAGTCTCGCCAGGTTTTCCGAAACTCCTTCTTCAGGTCCGCGCCGTTGCCGGCCTGGCGGTCGCCCGCTTCTCCGCGATCCGCGCCCTGCTCGCTTCGGCGGGCTCTGTATGGGCCCGCCGAAGGCGGGCGCTTGTTACTCCGCGACTCTTCGTCGCTCATGTTTGATCTCCGTAGGGATCGACGATCCCAAAACTTCCGAGTACCTGTATTTCTTTCGCTTCCATGTCCGCCGCCGTGTGCGGCGTGTCGTGATCCAGGCCGAGCAGATGCAAAACGCCGTGAACCACGAGATGGGCATAGTGATCCGCCAGCGCCTTGTCCTGTTCGCGGGCTTCCAGTGCCGCCACCGGCGCGCAGATGGCAATGTCGCCGAGAACGCCCGGTTCGTCGGCCGGGAAGGCCAAGACGTTTGTCGCCTTCTCCCCGTCCCGGAAGCGCGCATTGAGCGCAACGCCTTCGGTCTCGCCCACCACCCGCAGACACAGCGAGCGGGTGTCGTCGCCGCGCGCCTCTTCCGCCCAGCGCGCGATCTCGGTAGCGGACGGGGTGGCGGCGCCGTCGAGTTCGCCGATCTGCACGGCCACGGTCATCCCGCCCGGCCCTCTTCCACCACCTCCGGCCCCGCAACGCCGGTCGAACCGATGGACTTGGACCCGTCCCGCGAGGCCCGTGCGTAGGCGTCGACGATGCGTTTGACAAGGAGGTGGCGCACGACGTCCTTCGACGCGAAATGCGTGAAGCTCAATCCCTCGACCTCCTTCAGCACGTCAAGCACGTGCACGAGACCGGATTGCCGTCCCTGCAGGTCGATCTGCGTGATGTCGCCCGTCACCACCGCGGTGGAGCCGAAGCCGATGCGCGTCAAAAACATCTTCATCTGCTCGATGGTGGTGTTCTGGCTCTCGTCCAGGATGATGAACGAGCCGTTCAGCGTTCTTCCCCGCATGAAGGCCAACGGCGCGACCTCGATGATGTTCCGTTCGATGTACTTGTTGACCCGCTCCACGCCCAGCATCTCGTAGAGCGCGTCGTAGAGGGGGCGCAGGTAGGGGTCGATCTTCTGGGCGAGATCACCCGGCAGAAAGCCTAGCTTCTCGCCGGCTTCCACGGCCGGTCGCACCAACAGAATGCGATTCACGGCGTGGTTTTCCAGCGCTTCCACCGCGCACGCGACCGCCAGGTAGGTCTTTCCCGTTCCCGCAGGCCCGACGCCGAAGTTCAGGTCGTTGACCCGGATCGCGTCGACGTAGCGTCTCTGGTTCGCGCCCCGGGGCTTGATGGTCTTCTTGCGGGTCGTGACGATTACATCCTCTGTCGGTGCCGGTTCGTCCGCCGACAACATTTCCTCGACGCCGGACTCCTGGAGGAACAGGTGCACCGTATCGGCATCCAGCGCATCGCGCTCGCCGGTCTCGACATAAAGCCGGGACAAAAGGGCACCCCCCGCCTGCACGCGTCGTTCCGGTCCGGAGAGCCAGAATGCGTTGCCGCGGTTCTTGATCCGAATGCCAAGCCGGTGTTCGAGGTGTTTGAGGTTTTGGTCGAACGGGCCGCACAAGGCGGCCAAACGGCGGGAATCGTCGGGTTCCAGGGTGGCGGTCGTGGTGAAGGCCACGACGCGCGACGAGTCGTCTGTCAAATGGTTTGGTTGAGGTGTGTCCCTATGACGCCAAGGATAGCCCGCTCGTAAGCGGTGTCAATCGTCCCCGCAGGGAGTTGGGCAGCGCCTCGGCGATCTCGACTTCGACGAACTCGCCGATAAGCGACGAGGCGTCCGGATCCCGCGCCGGGAAATTCACCACGCGGTTGTTCTCGGTGCGGCCGGCCAACTGACCGGGATCCCGTTTCGACCGTCCGGTGACCAGCACCCGTTGTCGGGTTCCCACCATCGCCTGGGCGTGGCCAGCCACCTGCCGCCGAAGCTGCTCCTGTAGCAGTGCGAGCCGCCGTTGCTTCACTTCCGCGGGCGTGTCGTCCGACAGCGAGGCAGCGGGGGTTCCCGGTCGCGGGCTGTAGATGAAGCTGAAGGAGATGTCGTAGTCGAGTTCCTCGACCAAATCGAGGGTCGCCTCGAAGTCGCGTTCCGTTTCGCCCGGGAAGCCCACGATGAAGTCCGACGACAGGCTGATACCCGGCCTCGCCCGGCGCAGCGCGCGGATCTTGGCCTTGTACTCGAGGATCGTGTGACCGCGCTTCATCATGGCGAGCACGCGATCAGAACCGGACTGCACGGGCAGGTGCAGGTGGCTGACTAGCTCGGGGATGTCTCGGTAGGCGTCGATCAACGTTGGCGAGAACTCCACCGGATGGGAGGTTGTGAACCGTATCCGGTCGATGCCATCGATCCGCGCCGCATAGTGGATCAGTTCGGCGAGGTCGGCCTCGGCGCCGTCGATCTCGCCCCGGTAGGCATTGACGTTCTGGCCTAGGAAATTGATCTCCCGCGCACCCCGTCCCGCAAGCTGCACGACCTCGCGCATGACGCTCGAGACCGGTCGCGAGACCTCCTCGCCGCGGGTGTAGGGAACCACGCAGAACGTGCAGTACTTGCTGCAGCCCTCCATCACCGAAACGAACGCCGAGGGTCCGTCCACGCGCGGTTCGGGGAGCCGATCGAACTTCTCGATCTCCGGGAAACTAATGTCCACCACCGGCGCGCGCTTGCGGCGGCTTTCGTCAAACATCGCCGGCAAGCGGTGCAGCGTCTGCGGGCCGAACACGAGGTCCACGTAGGGCGCCCGGGCCGTGATCGCCTCGCCCTCCTGGCTCGCCACGCAACCACCAACGCCGATCACGAGATTCGGGTTGGCGCGTTTCAAGGACCTCCACCGGCCAAGCTGGCTGAAGACCTTCTCCGCCGCCTTCTCGCGCACCGAGCAGGTGTTGAGCAGCAGCAGATCCGCACCCACGGGATCGTCCACCAGGGTCGCGCCGTGACTCTCGCGCAGCACGTCCACCATGCGCGACGAGTCGTACTCGTTCATCTGGCAACCGTGTGTCTTGACGTAGAGTTTCACGGAATCCACGTGCCGTTCGGGGGCCGGATTATAGCCGTCGCACGGAGCGCCGCCCGGAAGATGGACACTTTTTGCGCTTGAAATTGCCTAAGTGATGCCTATTAATCGCCAAACCGGCACGAATCGAGGGTAGGCATGCCCCAGGACTCGCACATCTACCGGATCTATTTCCACAGTCACGGGCAGATCTACGAGGTCTACGCCCACTCGTTCTATCAGAGCGACGTGTACGGGTTCGTCGTCATCGAGGACTACATCTTCGGCGAGCGCTCGCAGATGGTGATCGACCCCGCGGAGGACAAACTGCGGGCCGAGTTCGAGACCGTTCAACGCAGCTTTGTGCCCATGCACGCGGTGATTCGGATCGACGAGGTGGAGAAGGAAGGCGTCGCCAAGATCACCGACAGTTCCGGCAGCAACGTCACGCCGTTTCCGCTACCGATTCCCGACAAGAAAGCGTAGGGGACGGGCTTGCCCCGTCCCGTTGCCGACGAAACCGCACCTCCCGGTGCGGGCAACGGCGCGCCCTGATGGGCGCGATAGCGTCGCCCCTGCGGATTTATTCAATAAATTCAATGGGTTGCGTATTTTATCAATGGAACGACGGCGTGGCTGGGCCGGAGGCGCGAATGGCGAAGCCGCGTCCTTCGGACGCGGCCGGCCCGGCTTCGGGGCGTTACGGGGTGTCTCCAGTCGAGGACGACTGCGCCTCGGCGGATGGCCAGTCGCGCGCTGGCAACGCGTATACGGTGTCGCCGATCTTCACGTGGTTGTAGCGAGGGCGCAAAGGAATCGGGGCGCTGTGCAGAACTTCGAAGACGGTCTCGGGATCCTCCGACGGTTTATGGCTATTACTCGGCGTCAGCATGACGAATTCCCAGCCGTCGCCGGGATCAACAATGGCGTACGCCAGCGGGCGGAACCAGGCTTGCCGCGGAATCCCCGGCGAACCCGGGAACTCGGCACGCCACACGCCGAGTAGGAGGTATTCCGTTCGATCCGAATCGCCATCGAGTTCGGCTTGAATCAGGACGGGTTGCTCGACCCGGTAGGCGATATACGCCTCGCGATCGATCGCCTCCCGAACGCCGTCGGGCACGACGAACGGTTCGGGGCGATAGCTCATCTCGGCCCAGAAATCCCGGTCGGGCACGTCGTCGGGTGACCGGCGAACGATCGCGCCGCCGCCAAACTGTATGTCGAGTTCGCCTTCGGCCACCAATGGGATGCTTCTCTCTTCCCAAACGCGCTCGTCGCGCGGATCGAACCCGAGGTCCGCAACCAGTTGCTCCGCCACCAAGTGTCCCGGGCGCGCAAGTTCGCGCTCGGCATACTGGAAGTCGAACTGGGCGGCCTCGATTTCGCCCGACTCGACACGGGCAAGCTGACTCTTCGTCGAAATGGCACGGAAGTCGAGTACCGGGGTGTTCTGCAGAAGTAGCACGGCGAGTATCAGGCCTGCCACGAACACGTTCACCGGGGCCGTGATCCGGGGCCACTCGCTGCGATGCTGGACCACTCCCCACAGATAGCCGAGTGAGAACAGGGTAAGGATTGCCGCATAGCTGAACGCCCAGCAGCGCGACACGGTCCACCCGTACTGGCCGACCCGAATCAGGATCCCGACCAGGGCGAGCGCCGACAACACCGGCAGGACGGCAACGACCACCGTGACCGACAGCTGAACCGGGCGCGGATAGCGCAAGTCGGCACCCGGCCGGTAGGCGATGCAAACGAGGAGTACGGCGATGGCACCCAGCGCGATCAGAATCCTGCTGCCCAATCCGGTGTCCCAGAGCGCCGTGACGCTGACGAAAGGCAGCGTGACCAGGAACACGGCGACAATTAGCAGCACCACGGGAAGCAGGTAGCGGGCAAGGCTTTCCAGCAAGCCGACAATCCCGTCGATGAGCCCATCGCGACGCCGGAACAGCATCGTTCCCACGCCGAAGGCGATGCCGACCGTGGGCAGGATGAACCAGGGCTCGGTGAACGTCTCGGCGAGGGCGTCGATGCCGAGGACAGCGAAAAGCGCCGCCCACAGCGCGAGCAGAATGCCGACACCGCCCAGCAACGCCAGCGACAGCCCCGCGACCAGGAGATTGCGCCACGCGTTGGCGAAGAGTGCCGAGTAGCGGATCCGCTCCCGGGCGACGAACTGCTGCAGGAAGCCAAGCGCAATGAATCCGGATACGAGCATGGTGGCGACGTAGATCGGATAGACCGCGTTTACGTTGAACTTGCCCGCCGGGGTTGCCTGCCAGCCGACGTAGGCCCCGAGCAGCACGGCGATGACGGTGCATGCGCTGGCGAATGCGGCCGTGCGCCGGAAGTTGCCGGGCGCCGCCGCGAACAGAACCAGAGTCGGCCAAGCGAAGGTCAGTGTGAACGTCGGCACGAGCACCGCGGGGTTGTCGCTCGGCCAGAGGTCGCGGTCCAGCATGACGCCGAGCCCGGCGAGCAAAACGGCCTGTCCGGCGATGACACCGGACATCGGGCCGAGTCTCTGAGCGCCAACGATCATCCGGTTCATACTTCCGGCCCATGGCTCTGCTGACGAATCGACCGTAGGCACGCAGTCGAAAGGTGTCAACCGCCGTTCACCTCGCGGCCGGTGGGTTTCGGTGGTACCCGCCAACCAAGCTCACGTGACGCTTCGGGTCATCGACGTCGTGCACCGGCCCCCGCCGCACGAAACCGGCTACCGCGACTCGGAGTTGAAGTGGGCGATGTCCCGTTCGTCGGCATTGGTGGTGGTCTCGGCGGTTACAATGGCCGGCGAACGCACCCGGAGCGGTCGAATAGCAATGACCATCGTGATCGTCGGTGGCGGGCACGCCGCCGGACAGGCTGCGGCGAGCCTGCGCCAGGAGAAGTACGAGGGTGAGATCCTGGTTATTGGCGAAGAGCCGCATATCCCGTATCAGCGTCCGCCCCTGTCGAAGCAGTACCTATCCGGGGAGTACGGTCTCGACCGCGTCCACCTTCGACCGGCACGGTTCTACGAGAGCAAGGACATTCGTGTCCGCAGCGGAGTACGGGTGGAGAGCATCGATCCCGATCGCCGGCGTGTCGCCTGCAGCGACGGGGCCGAGATCGGCTACGACAAGCTGCTGCTCGCGACCGGGGCACGACCGCGCAGGCTTGCCGCACCCGGGGGCGACCTTCCGGGTATCCACTACCTGCGCACGATCGCCGACGTGGACGCGATCAGGGAGGATTTCCAGCCGGGCCGACGAATCGTCATCGTGGGCGGCGGCTACATCGGTCTCGAGGTTGCGGCGATCGCGACCAAGGCCGGACTGTTGGTCACGGTACTGGAGATGGAAGACCGGATACTCAAACGCGTCACGACGCCGACGATGTCCGCCTTCTACGAGGACATTCATACTGGCCAAGGCGTCGAGATTCGGACCGAGATGCGCGCCGAGTCGTTCGCGGGCTCGGATCGTCTGAGCGGTGTGGTTTGCGCGGGTGGCGAAGTCCTGCCCGCCGACCTCGCCGTTGTGGGCATCGGTATCCAACCCAACGTCGAGTTGGCCGAGGCGGCCGGCCTAGAGTGCAACAACGGCATAGTCGTCGACGAGTTCACGCGCACAGACGATGCGAACATTTTTGCGGCCGGCGACTGCACCAACCATCCGAATCCGGTATTCGGTCGGCGACTTCGTCTGGAATCCGTGCCGAACGCCATGGAGCAATCCCGCGTTTGTGCCGCCAACCTGGCGGGCAACCCCAAAACGTACGCCAACGTGCCCTGGTTCTGGTCCGACCAATATGATCTCAAGCTGCAGATGGTCGGCTTTTCCACCGAGGCGGAACGGCAGGTGGAACGTGGCGACCCGACGACAAGACGGTTTGCAGTCTTCTACTTCGACGGCGACATCCTGACCGCCGCCGACGCGGTGAACAGCGCCCGCGAATTCATGGTTGCCCGGCAGCTCGTGGGCAAGCGCGTCGACTCCGGGAAACTCGCCGACCCCGGCGTGGATCTGAGAGCCGTTCTCCAAGCGGCGACCTAAGGACTCAAGGAGTACCGCCAATGAGACTCGCACTCGGCATTCTGGTCACGGCCATCGTGCTGTTCGTCTTCGGATACCTCTACTGGGCGGCGAATCCGCTGCCGAACAAGGCGTTGAACGAAGTGCCGGATTCCGACGTCGCGGCAGTGGCGATCGGCGAACAGTTCCCGGAAACCGGGATGTACAGCTTCATGCAGCAGGGTCTCTGGGCGACCGTCATCGTCAACCACGGGGTGTCGCAGGAGGTCGACCCGCTGGCGATGGCGTACGGGTTCATCCACTACGTCGTGATCGGGACCGTCCTCGGGGTCGTGCTACAAAACGGTGCACCCGTTGGATCCCACGTCCGGCGGGCGTTCATCATGGGACTCGCCGCCGTGATCGTGGTCGAGGGCTCCGACATCATCTGGTGGGGCTATACCTGGGGCTGGAAGCTCTGGGGCGCCGCCTACCATGTCCTGGTGTTCGTCATCGGTGCGTTGGTGCTTTCGAAGTTCCTCCCGGGCGATCCAGACGTCATCGACTGATCGGCGTTGCGCGCTAGCAGTCGATGGAAGTTGTTGGATTGTTTGGGCAATATCCAACTTGAGCATTGCGTGGCGTGCTGTCGAGACCTTCACGGAGGCGGCATGAGTAACGAACCAGTCGACCTGACCGGCCCGGAAACGGATCTGGGTGTTGTCGAGGTCGTTGACGAAAACACCCGGCCGAAAGAGGGCTTCCTGTTCTGCACGGCCTGTTCGCACTTGGTCGGCCACGTCGAAGATCGCATCGAGGTCAACGGTTCGTTCCTCCACACCTGTACGAACCCCTACGGCTATGTCCACCACTTCGGCTGCCACAGCGATGCTCACGGTTGCGCCATCAGTGGGGGCCACCACTCCGCCGACAGCTGGTTCAAGGGTTTCAGTTGGCGGTTGGCCAACTGCGGCAACTGCGACACCCATTTGGGGTGGCTCTTCGAACGACCGGGCGAGCATTTCTACGGCCTTATCCTCGACCGCATCCAGGCGGGCTGAGCGATGCCCAATCCAAACGCGGGCGACTACGACGTCCTCACGTTCGATTGCTATGGCACTTTGATCGATTGGGGCGCCGGCATCGTGGGGCACCTGCAGCCGCTCTTGCTCGAACGCGACGCCCACGTGATCGACGACTTCCTGCTCGAGTTCTTCGCCCAGACCGAGCCGGTCGTACAACAGGACGGCGTCGCCTACGCCGGAGTGCTGCGCGAGGTCCTGCGTCGGCTCGGCGACCGCCTTGCCTTCTCACCCACCGAGGCGATGCTCGACGCGTTCGCCGAGAGCGCGGGTGACTGGGAGCCGTTCCCGGACACCGTCGAAGCCCTCGCTCGTCTAGGCGATAGCGTGGACCTGGCGATCGTTTCCAACGTCGACAACGCGATCTTCGAGCGAACCGCCGCCAAGCTCGGCGCCGAGTTCAAACACGTGATCACCGCCGAGGACGTCGGCACCTACAAGCCCGATCCACGGATGTTCGACGCAGCGCGACAAGCCCTCGACGGCGCCCGGGTTCTGCACGTCGCCCAAAGCCTGTATCACGACATCGCTCCGGCGGCGTCGCTCGGTCTCGACACGGTGTGGATTCAACGCGGCAACAACGCCGCCCGGCGGGTCAGTGCCAGCCCCACTTGGACGTTCGAATCCCTTGCGGCGTTCACCGACGCGTTCGTCGGAACCACGGCCGGGGAAAACTAGGTGGACACAAGCGAGGAAATACGCCGCGCTTCCATCGAACTCGCCAAGGAGGATATGCACTTCTCGGCTGCGCACTTCACGATCTTCTCGGCGAACCGGCGCGAGAACCTGCACGGTCACAACTTCTTCGTCGAGGCGCGTGCCGATGGGGCGATCGACGCCAACGGTCTCTGTTTCGACTACACATTGCTCAAAGACCGGCTAAGGGCGCTTTGCGACTCGCTCGACGAAACCCTGCTTATCGCCGCGCAATCGCCGCACCTGCAGATCGAAGAGAGAGGCGACGAGATCGTCGTCGCGTTCGCCGACGAAACGCTCCGATTTTCGCGTCGCGATGTGACATTTCTCCCGATCCGCAACGTCTCAGTCGAGGAACTGGCACATTGGTTCACGGATATCCTCACGAACGACGAGAGCTTCGCATCGCTACCCGTGGAGACGCTCACCGTGCGTCTTTCGTCCGGTCCCGGACAGTGGGCCGAGACAACCTGGCAGTCCACCGCCGCGGGTGCGAACGGCCCCGGCGATCGGTTGTGAAGCTCGCCATCGTCTCGGGAGCGAGCGCGGGGATCGGCCTCGCGACCGCCCAATGCTTCCTCCATGCCGGCTACCGGGTGGTGAACCTGTCCAGGCGTCCTTGTCCCCTGTCCGGCATCGTCGATCTGCGTTGCGACCTTTCCGATGCCCACTTCCCGGACACCCTCGCCTCCCGAATCGCTCCGCACCTCGAAGCGGCCACCGAGGTAGTGCTCGTTCACAACGCCTCGCGCCTCCTGAACGGCACGGCCCAGGACACCTCAAGCGACGACCTTCGTGCCGTCCTTGAAGTCAACGTAGTCGGCATCAACTCCCTCAATCGGTTGGCCATCCCCCACATGGGTGCCGGGTCGTGCATCCTTTTCGTGGCATCGACTTTGGCCGAGAAGGCTGTGCCGGGCAGCTATTCGTACGTCGTCACCAAGCATGCCCAAGTCGGCATGATGCGTGCGATCTGTCAGGATCTCGCCGGCACCGGCATCCACACGGCATGCATCTGCCCCGGCTTCACCGATACCGAGATGCTGCGTGCCCACGTCCCGCCCGAGGCGATGGACGCGGTACGCGGCATGTCGGCCTTCAACCGACTGATCGATCCCGGTGAAATCGCCGGGACCCTGCTATGGGCCGCGACCACACCCGTCATCAACGGCAGCATCATTCACGCGAATCTCGGCCAGATAGAAAGGTAGTCATCATGGCGGATATCAGAAAACGGCGGCAGCGGGTATTCCTCGTGCTGGCCGGCATATTCCTCGGCACGCTCGCGATGTTGAACATCCTGGGCATCAGCCGTTTCATCGATCTTTCGTTCAACGTCTTCGGGCTGGAAATACCGATGGTGGTGGCGGTCGGCGTCCTGCCGTATCCGATCACCTTCATCTGCACCGACCTGATCAGCGAGCTCTATGGCCGCAAGCGAGCCACGGAGGTCGTCTGGGTCGGCCTGCTGCTCAACCTCTGGGTGGTGTTCCTGCTGTGGATCGGCGGTGCCCTGCCCGGGTTCGAGGCCACCGACCCAAGCACCGGCGAATTGCTCCGGGACGCGGCCGGACGGTTGCCCGTGTTCTTCGAAGTCCGCTCGCAAGCCTTCGGCGCGGTAACGGCCTCCATGATCGCCTATCTCTTCGCCCAATGGTGCGACGTGCAGCTGTTCCACTTCTGGAAATGGCTCACCGGAGGCCGACATCTGTGGCTACGCAACAACGGCTCGACGCTCATCAGCCAACTCGTCGATACGGTAGCCGTAATCCTGATTACCCACTTCTACGCGAACGCCCTGCCGATCGTCGACACAGACCCGTTGTGGCCGCAGTTGCTGACATTCATCGCCTCCGGGTACGTCTTCAAGGTCGTCGTCGCGCTGGTCGACACGGGCCCCATCTACGCGCTCGTGGGTTGGCTCCGACCGTTCCTCGGCATCGCCCGGAACGAGGAGATCGGCCCGGGTGACGACGCGGTGGTGGCGGCGTCCGACGCGCGTTATTGAAGCAACTCGGCGGCGGTACGGACGGACTCTTCCAACGCCGCCGATTCGAGGCGACCGATGCGCAACCGCGTGACAACCAGGTGGGTCATACCGAGGACCTCCACGTAAGCGGCGACCTTGTCCGCGACCGCCGCCGGGTCCCCGACGATTGCCCAATCATCCGCTTCAAGGGATACCCCGGGGCGTCCGCCGCTCGCCAGTTGACGCGCCGCGATGCCCAACTGATCTCGCACCTCGGCGACGAGTCGACGATCCTCGGACACGAACAGGGTGCGCATGATGGGGACTTCCGGTGGCCGCTCGACGCCCGCCTCATCGCACGCTTCCCCGTGGCGGCGGTAGTTCTCGCGCAGTCTACCCAAGGGTTCCATCGGCGAAGCAAGATACGGCAGGCCCAACCGCCCCGCCTGGGCGAGTGCCTTCGGCCCGAACGCGGCAACCCACACGGGAGGATGCGGTTCCTGCACCGGCAAAGGCGACAGCCGCACCTCTGCGGAGTCGCTTCCCACCGGTTCCCCCTGCCACGCACGCTGCATCGTGGACAGACACGATTCGAACAGGCGCCGCTTGTCCTTTCTCGACACCTCGAAGGCACCGAACATGGTCGGCTGGTAGCCACGTCCGACGCCGAGGATCACCCGCCCGCCCGAGAGGCGATCGAGAACCGCGACCTGTTCGGCGGCTTGCAGTGGATGACGTAGCGGTAGCAGGTAGGAGGTCGTGGCAAGCCGTATGGTCTCGGTCCTCGCACAGACCGCCGCCAGCAGCATCAACGGGTCGGGGATCGCGGCATCGCCAGCGAAGTGGCTCTCCGGCAGCCAGAACGACTCGTACCCCCATTCCTCGGCCAACGCAGCCTGGCGGGCCAGCGCATGGGCGTCGACTTGGCCGGATATCCGCCAAGGCGTAAGACCGAGATGCATCGTTACCGAAGGACGATGGTGCGCGGCGATCGACTCGTGGCGCGGGACGTCGCCGCACCGTGGACGCGCTCCTGCATCATGGCCATCGCGGCGATCGTCGCCTGCACGGCGTCGAGATGACGGGCCTGGGCGTACTCGCGGTACAGCGGATCGTTTTGGACCAGCACGCAGTTCTTACGACGACCATCCTCGGGACGGCCGCAACGGAAACGTGCCTCCCGGCCGAAGTTGTTGCCGGCGTTGCCGTAGCGACCGAAGCCCACGGGATCGTCGTCGAGTTCCCAGAACGCTTCCCAACTCACCGGCAACCCCGGAATCGACTCGGTCACCGAGTTGATCGTGCGTTCGGCGGTGGTGACGAGGAGGTTGTCGAATCCCAAGTCCGTACTGCGGATCGCCGAGCAATCATCGCCGAGCGCCGCGGTCACGCCATCGGCATCCACCGGAAACCCGTTGAACCGGTCCGATAGGCTCAACCGCCACCACCGTGCCGTGTACACGGGCACGACGTGCGCCGGGGTGGTCGCATCCTGCACGTAGTTGATGACGCGGCCCAAGTTCGTAAAGCGTCGACTTAGGTCTCGCGCCTCCTCCAACCGCCGCAACGTATTCCGGTAGTGGTTGTGCATCCGGGTGTCGAATATCCAGAGGAGCTTTGCCGAGGACTGGTCGCCCCGGTTGTAGTAGTTCCACCGGAACATGCGCCGCCACCACGCTGCATCCGCCTGGTTGGCATTGGCGATGGCGATATAGCGCACCTCGAGCGGCGTCAGGGTCGCCAGGTGCGTGTCCTCCGCACACTCGTTGTACTGCCGCGCCGCAATGAAGGTCAACTCCTGATGGATGTCGCCTTCGTACGCGACAGGGAAAACCGTCACCAGCACCGCAGCGACGAAGATACCGCCGAACGCTCGTCTGACTCGCAATATAGGCAACTAATCGATGGGAAACGCGGGCACAACCATGTCACTCCGCGGGGGCGAACGCAAGGCTCGTGGGAGCGACCCGGATCGATGGTCGATGCCCCCGGCGGCGCTGTACACTCAACCGTCTTTGGCGTCGCAACGAAGGGGTTTCCATGAAGGCTGCAGTCCTGCGCGAAGTGAACCAACCATTGGTTATCGAAGACTTGAGCACAAGCGATCCCGGGCCGCGGGAAGTGCTCGTGCGCACCGCAGCAGCCGGCGTGTGCCACTCGGACTTGCACTTCCAGAACGGTTCCTATCCCTACCCGTTGCCGTCCGTTCTCGGCCACGAGTCCGCCGGCGTCGTGGAGGCGGTGGGATCGGACGTCCACTACGTCAAGCCGGGCGATCACGTCATCACCTGCCTGTCGGCGTTCTGCGGACATTGCGAATACTGCCTGACGGGTCGGATGGTGCTGTGCAGCGAGCCGGAACTGTCACGTGACCTCGGTGAACCGCCACGGCTTGCGTCGGGTGGCGAGACGATCAACCAGTTCCTGCACCTGTCGTCGTTTGCCGAAGAGATGCTCGTGCACGAACACGCGCTTGCCAAGATCCGCGACGACATGCCCCTCGATCGTGCGGCTCTGATCGGCTGCGGCGTCACGACCGGCGTCGGCGCGGTAATCCATACGGCGGCCATCGAGCCAGGTTCCACCGTGGCCGTGATCGGTTGCGGCGGCGTCGGACTGTCATGCATCAACGGCGCGGAAATCGCCGGGGCTGGACGCATCATCGCCATCGACACCGTGGCGTCGAAGCTCGAACTCGCGCGGACGTTCGGTGCCACCGACGTCGTCAATGCCACCGAAGAGGATCCGATCGGCACGGTACGTGAACTGACCGGCGGCGGCGTGCACTACTCGTTCGAAGCGATCGGCTTGAAGACCACCACCGAGCAGGCGTTCAAGATGATTCGCAACGGCGGCACGGCGACGGTGATCGGCATGATTCCGGTCGGCACCATGGTGGAGATCCACGGTCCCGAGTTCCTGCGCGAGAAGACGTTGCAGGGGTCGAGCATGGGATCCAACCGGTTCCGGGTCGACATGCCCCGGTTCGTGGACTTCTACCTGGCGGGCAAGCTACATCTCGACGAGATGATCTCGGGACGGATTCGCCTCGACGACGTTAACGACGCGCTCGCCGCCCTGGAAACGGGCGAGGTGGCCCGCAACGTCATCATGTTCGACTGACACCCCGACAGCCAAAGGGAGCACCGTCCGGCTCGGTCTTAGAACCTCAGGTCGCCAAAGCGGTCATTGCGGCGGAATCGGATGACGGCGCGTTTTACGCCGCCAAGACCCCGGGCCAGTTCACCGATGTGCCGCGTCGTGACGTTGTTGACCGCAAGTAGGGTATCCCCCGCTCGGAACCCCGTCTGCCATGCCGGCGAGTCGCGGTCGATGCTACTGACGTATACCCCCGCGGGCTCGCTTTCGAGGAACAGATCCACGAGCACGGTGCCCTCCAGCCGTTGATGGATCCTTCCGCCGGCGACGGACCAGTCCCGGTCGATGGAAACGGTCAGGCTTATCCGCCGATGATCACGGACGATCTCCACCTTGAGTTCGTCGCCCACCATCGTGATGGCTTCCTGGTTGCCGTAGTCCGCCGGCCGGCCCATGACCCGGCCGTCGATGCTGGCGAGGACGTCCCCCGGGCGGATACCGGCGGTGTCGGCGGCGCTACCGGGCACGACCTCCGTCACGAGGATGCCTTCGGTCTCGTCGACGCCATGCAACTCGGCCAACTGGGCATTCAACCCCGCCACCGTGATGCCGATTCGGCCTCGTTGGACCGCGCCGTCCTCGATGATCTCACCCATGATGGACGACACCAGGTTGCTCGGGATCGCGAACCCGATACCGACATTCCCGCCGGCAGGAGCAACAATCGCGGTGTTGATGCCGACCAGGCGGCCATTCAAGTCGACCAAGGCGCCCCCGGAGTTGCCGGGATTGATCGAGGCGTCCGTCTGGATGAAGTTCTCGTAGCCCTGGATCAGTCCGCTCCGGCCCAGCGCACTGACGATGCCCGACGTCACGGTCTGCGAGAAACCAAAGGGGTTGCCGATGGCGATGACGAAGTCACCGACGCGCAAATTCTGGGAGTCGGCGAAAGGCAGCTCAGTGAGGTCGTCGGCGTCGATTTTCAGTACCGCCAGATCCACCGGTGAGTCAACGCCGACCAGCGCCGCGGGAAACTCGCGACCGTCCGACAGGGTGACGCGGATCTCGTGTGCGCGGTACACGACATGGTGGTTGGTGACGATATAGCCCGCCTGCGCGTCGACAATGACACCCGAACCCGCACTCTGCGCCCGTCGCCTTTCCCTGGGTTGATCGGGGACACGGAGGAAGCGGCGGTAGAAGGGGTCGCGCATCAGCGGGCTGTCGTAGGTACGCACCCGGACGAAGGTCGCAACGTTTACGACGCCCGCCGTCGTTCGCTCCAGCATTGGCGCGAGACTCGGCAACCGCTCACCGTCCACGGCGTCCGGTATTGCGGCATGAGCGACACAGCTCAACAGGATTGGCGCAAGGGCGGTTGGCGTTCTCATGGCGGCGCGGTCTGTCCTGTTAGCGACGAGTTCCCAGGCCCCGCCTCGCCCGCTTGTCGCAAGTCGACAGGCCTGGAGCGGGCGATGGGAGTCGAACCCACGTCTCCAGCTTGGGAAGCTGGGGTAATAACCGTTATACGACGCCCGCGAGCGCGGAATTATGGCACAGTGTTCTTGAGACGAATGGGGCCGACGGGCCGCCATCCAAACGCGAGGGCATGCGGTCGCCCGAGATTCGTGAAATCGTCGGGAAGGCGGTAGCGACCACTAGCCAACAACGTTGATCGAGGGATAGAGGGGGAACCATGAATCGGCGCACGCTGATCGGTAATTTCGCACAAGTAACGGCATCGCTCGCCATTCTCTCCGCGCTTTCCCTGGGGGCGGTCCACGCCGGCGAAAGGGACCTCGAGACCGTCGAACCCGCCGCCGTCGGGATGAGCGCCGAGGGCCTCGGCAAACTGAGTGCCGCGATGCAGGGATTCGTCGACCGGGGCGTACTTGCCGGCGTCGTCACCGTCGTTGCCAGGCACGGCAAGGTCGCGCACTTCGAGGCGTACGGCAAACAAGACATCGCGAGCGGCGTGCCCATGGCCAAGGACACGATATTCCGCATCTACTCGATGACCAAGCCCATCGCGGGCGTCGCATTGATGACGTTCTACGAGGAAGGGCGGTTCCAGCTTGACGATCCGGTGGCCAAGTACATCCCCGAGTTCGCCGACCTGAAGGTGGCCAAGGCACAGGGCCCCGACGGACAACCCGTCGTCGAGGACGCGAACCACCCGATGACCATCCGCGAACTGGTGAGCCACACCGCCGGCCTCACCTACGGCTTCTTTTCACGCTCCCAGGTCGACACGCTCTACGTGCGGGCCAACGTTCTCGACCGCAACTCGACGTTGAAGGACATGGTGACGAAACTGGGCGGCATTCCCTTGCGCCAACAACCCGGTTCCGCCTGGCACTACAGCGTCGCCGTCGACGTGCAGGGCTACCTCGTCGAGGTCCTTGCCGGGAAGCCGTTCGATGCGGTCTTGAAGGAACGCATCTTCGACCCGCTCGGCATGAAGGA
>LXNJ01000857.1_pt1 | contig 19451 bp, 18 predicted proteins | sample 809081 | NCBI WGS metagenome assembly LXNJ01 (sample SAMN04870510, study PRJNA318959) | sponge metagenome | biome: sponge; feature: marine sponge reef; material: water | host: Petrosia ficiformis | place: Greece: Milos, Mediterranean Sea | collected 2013-05-29 | depth 5-7 m
GGGCGGGTTTTTCATCGGGCATTCCCCTCGGGATGCCCGACCCCTCAAGGGGGGAGTGGTTGTTGGGGGCTCTGCAAGGTGAGAATGGTTTGGCACGATCCGTAAGGTCTTTTTCAACAACCCCTTATCAGTCGCGTTTGACCCCCACCGCCTGCTCGAAAACCTTGATCGGATCGAAATCCTCAATCTCGACCTCGGGCAACGAGACGCCCGCATACGCTCCCGCCGCGTGGAATTTCTCAAGCAACTCCTTATCGCTCAGCGGCCTCTCCGGCATCCCGCGGGCCGCGCCGCAGAACCCGGCGGCGGAGCGGCCATCCTTCAAGGTCAGCGTGAGGCGGATGCTTTCGGGGTATTTCCGGCGCATGGCGTCGGTGGAAAGATCGGCGGCGCGCTTCACGCTCACCCGCGCCATGAGGGCAGCCTTCTCGGGGGTAACGGCGCCGGGTGCCAGGTCCTCGAACCGCACCCGTCCGTGAAGCGCGGCGCAGGCCAGGGCGTAAGGCAGGCTGAACTGCATCTCCTGCGGCGTGGCCGGATTCGGGAAGACGAGACTCTCATCCACGAGTTGCGGCGCCTCGGCATGAACCCCCCCGACCTCATCCGCGCTCGCGCCGAGTTCCGCCATGAGCGCGTTCATCTGTTCGATGGCCGCCAGCGCCGCCGAGCAGACCGGACTGGTCTTGAACAGCAGGCCCGGGTCGGTGAGGCGCCAGCGCCTCCCGATGGTTTCGAGTTCGGCCTCAAGGACTACGCCCTGATTGAGCAGTTTCAAAAAACCCCGCTCGTCCTCGAACGCGTCTTCCGGCCCGCTCAGTCCGGCCCGGGCCGCCCGGGCGAACGTAACCGCCCGGCGCGCGGTATCGCCGACGAGGAGGGGCTTGGCGTCCGTGCCGAGCACGGCCTTCCCGCCGCCTGAGGCGGCCGCGGCCAGACCGATAGCGCTCGTCATCGCGTCCTCATCGAGTTCGAGCAGGCATCCCGCGGCGGCGGTCGCGCCCGTGAGCCCTAAGGTGACCGTGCTCCACCAGCCGCGAAAGTAGTGCGCATGCGTGCAGAGGTCGGCGAGGGTGTACGCCACCTCGGAACCCGCGATGAAGGCGCGGCGAAGCGCGTCGGCGCCGGATCCGAGTTCCTGCGCGAGGGCCATGGCGGCGGGCAGCACCACCGCCGAGCCGTGCATGATGCCCGTGTAGGAGGTATCGTCGAAGTCCCAGACGTGCGCCGCCGTTCCGTTGACGAGCGCCGCGGCTTCGGCGTCCGCCCGCCCGCCGGTCGCCAGCGCCGCCCGCCCTTCCCCGCGCGTCGCCGCCTCGGCCAGGGCGCGGGCAGATGGATGCGCGCCCCCCGCGAGAATGACGCCCAGGGTGTCGAACATGGCCCTGTTCGCAGCCGCCTTTACTTCGGAGTCGACCTGCTCCAGACCGCAGGCGAACTTAGCGAATCGCCGGGCGATTGACGGTGTTTTCATGTGGCGATGCCGTTCCGGGGCGGGAGGAAACGAGACCGTAACGGAAATTATCGCTGCGGGTCCGCGCAAGAATAAACCATTCGGGAAATTTCGGGAACTAAGAAATCGCAAGCGTTATGAAAAAACGCTCGCATGATCGCGGGCGTCCACCCACGACAAGCAGGTCCGTCCCTTAAGTGCGTTTCCCGACCGGTAGGGCCATCCCCCCACACCCGCAATCCTTCTCTCTTCGGGGTTTTTAAAAAAGCCCTGAGAGGGTAAAGGCAACCCCCTTGAGAGGGAAACCCATAAAGGCACCCCCCCCTACTCCCACTTGTCAGGGGGGTATAAAAAGGCGAATGCGCCCGCCCTCGTCAGGGCGATGCGCCCCCGCCTGGCAGAGGGCTTTGCTCTTGCCCGTTCGATGGGGGGTTGCTTTTTCTTGCCCCCCTGACAAGGGGGGGTAGGGGGGGGTACTCCCTTGACAAAGGCTGTTTCAACAAGCCCTCCTCACTCAAGCCCTCTCCTCCCCTTCACCCGCAGCGCCGCGCGCCTCAGGCGGCGGAACCAGGGATAGAACGCGCGAACGCGCTTTGGGTTCGAGGCAACCCACTTGGCGAGCCTGTTAAACCAGCCTGTGCCGCTCGTCATCGCTTCGAGCGCCGTCATCGCATCTGCGCCCTGATAATTTCGGCCATCCAGGACGAGAACCATCCCCTCATCGACCTCGCAGCCAGCCTCCCGCAACTCACTGATGCGTTCGGGCGCCCGGTTCGCGTCGATGAGCGCCAGTGGCCGACCGTCCGGCGTCTGGAACCCCGATTTTCGCGCATAGAAGCGGCAGAACGGGCACTCGCCGTCATAGAGCAAAAAGTCGTCCTGTGGGGATTCTTCGGTGGGTTCTGCGCGCTCGGCTCCGTGCGAAGTCATCATCGCCTCCTCTGTTTCCACGTCCGCATTCTCCGTTCTGGAGGAGGTTGAAGCAAGCGTTTGGGCTCGGGAGGCGGCTACTTGTGACTTAGAGGTCAATCGCGATTGAAGGCCTGGAAAAGACAGACACCCAATTAGAAATTCTGAATATGTCTGAAATTCACAGCCATGTCCTGGTCAGTCGTTAAAGCCGCAAGGTAAAGGTCGAAGTCCACGGTAAGCAAAGGCGTCTGCGCCGTAGCGACTTCCAGGAGCGCGGCGTCGGTAAGCCCGAGCCGCCTGAATTCCCTGTTTTTTGAGGCGACCTCGCTGACGACGTGTATTTCCCTGCTTTCTTCAATGGTGGATCGTAGTTGTTCGAATAAGCGGGAACGCTCGGGTTCTCCGTGTTGAGCGAGCAGGTTGGACGTTTCGGTGAGCGTATTTGGCGTGACGAATACCTGCTCAATCCGGTCGAGCAGGTTACGCAGAATCCGGTAATCTTCGACTACGAATTGTTGCAGACGACTATGCTTGGCGATCAACTCCTCCCCTACTCGGCCCACGATGAGCAAGACGAGAAGATTCGCGTCGATGAAGTACCCGGCTGGGGGCATCAAATTATTCGGTTACGGCGGGCAGGACGCGGTCCGTGACCGATGACACACGACCGTTTTGCTTGTTTATGCTTACAACTTTATAGGAGCGTGCTTCGTGCTGTTTACCGAACACGGTTGTCAAAGTGCCCCGATGAGACAGCGGACGATAAAAACCGATGGTTATCTTCCAGTCGTTTGACTCTATGTCGAGATCAACTTCCTCAAGTCCAACACCGGTGATCGTCTCATCACCGAAGAGATCGATAATGAATTCTTTCGCCGTTTTCACGGCTTGCTTCACTTCCATTGGAGTCTCCTTTTCGTTATCGGGTCCTCCAAGGATACAGATAGCACGGCTTGAAGGCAGGAGACAAGGAAACCGCCCTGAACGGGAGATTCGCCCCCTACCACCCCACTGCGTAGGATTCGCGCCGGGGATCCGCTCCGCCGAGGAGAAAGCCCGTCTCGGGGTCTTTCACGATCGCGCAGACGCTGCCGGGCGGCCAGCTGAAATCGGGCCACGAACCCATCTTGTAGCCCATCCCGGTGAGCGCGGGGCCTGCGTCGCTCAGAAGACGCGCTTCCGCCTTGGCGCTCGCGGGCTCATAGGCATGGGGCCAGAAGGAGTTGGGGAAATTGGCGGTGGCCGCCCTCGGCGCTTCGATCGCCATCTGGGGCGGCATGCCGAAGAGCTCATGGTTCAGGAACACCTGCAGCATGGCCTGGGGCTGGACGTCGCCGCCCGGCGTGCCCAGCGTCATGTAGAACGCGCCGTCTTTGAGCGTGAGGGCGGGGTTCGGCGTGAGCCTCGGGCGTTTCCAGGGTGCTAAGCAGCTCGGGTGCGCCGGGTCGAGCCAGCTTTGGGAGCCGCGCCCCGAGACGGTAGCGCCCACGCCCGGGACGAAGGGCATCGTGTTCGCCGGGTCCGATGGCGTACAGGAAAAGGCGTTTCCCTCCGAATCCACCGCCGTGCAGTAGGAGGTATCGTGCTGGTATTCGGCCCCCGATTTTTGCGGAACCCGGTGCGCGCCGTCATAACGCCACGGATGCGCGCCCCCCTGGTGCGCCCAGGGGTCGCCCGGCTCGGGCATATCGGCGAACGCTTTATTCATATCAATCCGCTCCGCTTGCTTTGCGGCGTATTCTGTAGAGAGAAGGCCGTCTATCGGCACGTCCACGAACTCGGGGTCCCCGATATAAGCCTCCCTGTCGGCGAACGCTAGATTGAGCGCGGCCATCAGCGTATGCAGGTAGCCGGGAGAATTGTGGCCCAGGGCCGCGAGGTCGAAGTTCGATACGATGTTCATCGCCTCCAGCAGCGTCGGCCCCTGGCACCACGGGCCGCAGGCGTAGACCTGGTGCCCCAGGAACTCGGTCATTACAGGCTCTTCTTCCAGAACGTGGAAATCGGCCAGGTCGTCCATCGTCATCAGCCCGCCCTCGCGCTGGATGAAATCGACCATCAGGCGGGCCGTCTCCCCGGTGTAGACCTCATCACGCGCCGCGCGCACGCCCCCGGCGCGACCGCCTGCGGCTCTTTGCTCCCCGCGCGTCATGCGCCTCATCGTCTCGGCCAGGTCGGGCATCCGCACCCGCCCGCCCACGGGGATGAGTTCGCCGCCTGGAAAATAGACGGGCTGCGTCGATTCCCAGCGGTAGTAGTCTTTTTCCGCCGCCTTGATGTGGTCGTACATGAAATGGTGCATGGGAAAACCATCCTCCGCCAGGGAGATGGCGTCCTGGGAGACCTCCGCAAAGCTTTTTGTGCCGTAACGCTCGAGAGCGGTGAGCCAGGCGTCAATCGCCGCGGGGGTGACGGCGCGCCGGACTCCGGGAGGAATCTCGCCACCGCAGTTTTTCTCGAACCACTCGATAGAGGCCGCCTTGGGCCAGCGCCCCAGACCGCTGATGGTGAGCACGCGCTCTTCTTTCGCCAGGTAGATCATCGTGGGCGCTACGCCCAGGAACGACACCATGTCGGAGTGAAGGACACTCAGGCAGATCCCCGCGGCTACCCCTGCGTCTATCGCGTTTCCGCCTTTCTCCAGAATCCTCAGCCCCGCCTGGCTCGCGTAATGATGGCCGGATGCGACCATCGCCTCGCGCGCGCTCACCTGCGGCCTGTGGGCGATGTATTCGCGGCCTTCGGGGGTGGTATGGCGAAACGCCATGGGAAGCCTCCTTATTCCAGGAGCATAGAGTAGCCGCCATCTTGCCAGATGTGTTCGGATGAGCGCAAAGAGTCACTCCCGACCGAAGAAGGGCTGTTAAAAAAGTCTTTTTCCAGGGAATACCCCCCTTGTCAGGGGGGCAAGAAAAAGCAAACCCCTCAGCCCGGCGGGGCGCATCGCCTTTTTTTACCCCCCTGACAAGGAGGGGTAGGGGGGGGTTGCCTTTCAAAGCGAGAGCCTACGCCATCGCCTCATCCACGAAGCGCATATCCACGGCCTGATCAAAAGAGACGCCAGTCCCGATCAGCCCGCCGCTCAGGCACGCGGCCCGCAGCCACTCGAAGCTCTCCTGCGCGAGGCGGGGGTTCCGGTTCCAGAGGCCGAGGCTCTTGTAGCGCGCGATGGCCGCCGCGAGAAGGTCGAATTCCATATCCTCGAACCAGGGCTTCACGAGCTCGGTTACCGCCTCCGCGTCGTTCTCCGCGAGCCAACGTTCGGTCTTACGCATGGCGCGCGTCATGCCGTGGGCGGACTCAGGACTCTCCCGCAAAAACGAGGCCGGCGCGTAGAACGCCGTATAGGTCGTAAGCCCCCGCTCCGCCGCCTGATACCATACCTGGCCCGCGCCTTCCCGAATCAACTCCTCGGCGAATGGCTGAAACACCTGTACGACGTCCACCTCGCCCGCGCGCAGGGCGTCCGCGTTCTCACCCATCGTCTGATCGGGGATCCTGTCCAGCGTATCCGGGTCGAGCCCCGCCAAGCGCAGGTCGTGCTGCAGGCACATCCAGGGAGTGGGCACCTCGCTCACCGTGGCGACTTTAGGACCTACCAGATCATTCATACGGAATCCCGGGTTCGGCTCGCGCCCGATCAGGAAAAACGGGTCGCGGCAGACGACTTCGCAGAACACCTTGAGATCGCAATCGGGGTTTTTGTCATACGCCACCAGGACGCGCATGGGACCGCCCCAGCTCACCTGCGCCTCACCGGACATGAGCAACTCCGCGTTCCGGGCGGGATCAGGCGAGGTTTCCATGCGAACGTCGGCGCCCTCCTCCTCATAGGCCCCCAGCGAGAAGGCGGCGTAGAACGGCGTGTAGAAAACGGCCCTGAAATTTTCCAGCAGCGTGATTCTCACGTGTTTCTCCTCAAAGAATCGGCGTTATGGTTTTCGACATCAATCCGCGCTCGTCTATCCCGAACACCCCGGCCAGCCAGTCGGCGAGAACCTCCTGGCCGATGGTGGGGTTGTCGTGCTGGCAGTGATCGGCGCCCGTCTCCTCCTCGTCGACGAGCCTGAGCGTCACGTCCACCCCCGCCGTCTGGGCGGCATCATACACCTTGCGCGCCTGGGCCACGCCGAGCACGTCGTATCCCCCGTGGACGATGAGGTATGGACACTTCATCCTCCCGATGTGTCCCTCCAGCGTATAGGGCGCGAGCTTCTCCACGGCTTCTTTCATGCTCGCGGCCCCGAACACCCACTTGATGGAATCGGCGAGGCGGTGATCCTCGTCCGCGTCGCGCCATGTATCATGCAGGCTCCACCCGGCGGTGTGGGAGAGCGCGGCGGCGAGCCTGTGCTCGTAGCAGGCTGCCCGGGCGGCGAAATGGCCCCCGATTCCCCCGCCGCAGACGGCGATCCGAGAGGCGTCCACGTCTTCCCTCGCCTCCAGATAGTCGATGCAGCGGCCCACGGGCGCCTCGTAGTCATGGCGGCAGGTGATGCCCCCTCTCCTGAGCGTGCCGCCCTGGCCGGGGCCGTCGATCATTAAGACCGATATGCCGCGCTGCAGGAACCCCCGCCCCGCCATGAACCACATCTCATCCTTATAGGCGTCCAGGCCGCCGAAGCTGATGACGGCGGGCTGCCTTTCCAACCTAAAGGGCGCTGGCACGAAATAGGCGTCCAGATGCGCGCCGTTCTCATAGGGAACCCGCACCACCTCGCCGGGCGGGGTGAGATGGGCGAGAAACGCCTTGGAACACGCTTCCACCTTCTCGAAGGTTTCGAGCCGGCGCGGATCGTCGGACGCGAGCCAGAATTCGGCGCTTCGATAGTAATCCGCCGCGCGCAGCCAGCAGTTGCGCGCCGTCTGGATGCGCCCCGCGGCGGCGGCCTCATCCCCTCGCGCGCGGTTGCGCTCGCCCACGCGCGTCCACTCGGTGTGCCAGCTTTCGTTGTCGCCGGGCGTCATGCGGCTCGCGGCCTGGAAGCACTCGCTCACCGAACCGCCGCCCTCCTGCGTCTCGCCCAGGGCGCGCCTGAACTGATAGGACATCCAGGGATGCTCGGGCCAGTGGTGCCAGCCGTAGGGTTCGTAGTGCGGCCCCCGGGATTCGTCGATCCGGTCGATCGCTTTCTCTTCCATGAGAAAACCCTCCCATGCGGTCTGTCTAATGTGGAACGCCCGCCTGACCCGCGGACAAGGATGCTGCCCGGAAACCCGCCAACTCCCCTATGCGGAAGCCGCGTCTCCGGCCACCGGGGCGGGCGTGGGTTCTCCCTCCTCGGCGAGGCGTCTTCTCTGCAGGATGAACACCGCGCCCAGCATGATCGCGCCCGCCAGGTGGTTCAGGTAGCCCGGCCAGAACAGAAGGCCCGCCGCCAGAAACAAGTACCCGCGCATCGGGGTCGAGAAGCGGAAATACATGAACCCGACCATACCGGCGGCCAAAGCCTGGAAGCCGAGAAGCCCCGCGGCGAAAGTCTCGAGCGAGAGCCAGGGCTGGCGGATGAGCAGAATCGGCGTGAAGGCGAACATCAAAGGCACGATGTACATGCCCTTCGCCGTGCGGAAGGACGCCCAGGCGGCCTTCGCCGGGTTGGCGTCCGCTATGCCCGCCGCCGTATAGGCGGGCACGCATACAGGGGGCGTGAAGCAACTGTCCAGGCTGTACCAGAACACGATGAGGTGCGCGCCGAGCAGTGAGAGCTTGAACGGCTCTCCGAGTTCCAGTAGCGCGGGCACGGCCATGACGGACAGGACGATGTAGGCCGCGCTCGTCGGCAGCCCCATGCCGAGCACGAAAGAAGCGATACCCACCAGGAGGATGCCCAGGAACAGGTTGTCGTTCGCCATGTTCGTGACCAGGGAGGAGAACTTGAGGCCCAGTCCGGTCTGGAACAGCGCTCCCATGATGATGCCCACCGCCCCCACCGCCGCGCAGATGGGAAGCGACTGGATCGCGCCCTTCTCGAGCGCTAGGACGATGTTCCAAAGGCCGCGGCCGACCTCGCCCACCACTTCCGTGAGACTCGTTCCTTCCCTTCTGGCCTTTTCCAGCAAGACGAGAGCGCCCTTGAGTCCCGCCAGAAACACGACGGAGAGAATGCCGGCGAGACCCGCCAGGGGCACGGTTCGGCCCGTCATGAGGATCGCCAGAATCACGATGGGGGGCAGGAGGTAGAACCATCCGTCCTTCATGATGGGTCCCAGGGGAGGTATCAAATCCCTGGGCATGCCGACCAGGCCTCCTTTTCTCGCTTCTAAGTGCACGGTCGCGTAGACGGAGAAGAAATACAAAACGGCGGGCAGGACCGATACCTTCACGATCTCCCAATACGAAATGCCGGTGAACTCCACGATCAGGAACGCCGACGCCCCCATGACGGGCGGCATGATCTGCCCGCCCGTGGAGGCCGCCGTCTCGATGGCCGCCGCCGTCTCGGGCTTGAAGCCGGTGCGCTTCATCATCGGGATGGTGAACGAACCCGTGGTGACCACGTTCGCGTTCGCGCTGCCCATGATGGTGCCCGTCATGGCGCTGGCGAAAACCGCCGCCTTCGCCGGCCCGCCGCGCAACCTGCCGGCGATCGACACCGAGAGTTTCACGTAGAAATCCGCAGCCCCCATGCGATCCAGAAACGCGCCGAAGAGGATGAACAGGAAGATGTAGACCGAAAAGACGCTCAAAGGCGCCGTCCACAGGCCGTCGTATGTGAAGTACTGGTGATCGATGATGTGCATAAAGGGGGCCCCCTTGTGCGCCAGATACCCGGGGAAATAGGGGCCGAAATACGAATATACGAAGAAGAAAAGCGATATCAACGGCAACGCCAGGTTGATGGTCCTGCGCGCCGCCTCCCAGGTGAGCAGCATAACCGCCGTGCCCAGGAACAAATCGATGGGTTCGAGCGGGTCGACGTAATAGAGGCGATCCAGAAAATAATCGGTATAGAGTATCGGATAGGCGATGGAGGAGACCGTCAGGAGGCAGACGGCGGCCGTAACAACGGCGCGCCACCCGCCTCCTGCGGGTTTCCGGTAGATGATGAATATCAGGGTCATCCCGAACAGATACGAGAGCGCCCTCTGGTACAGCGGCTCATACCCTCCCGTGTAGGCTATCTGGATATGATAGACGGACATCCCGACTGCTATCGCCAGGACGAGCCAATCCAGAGGGGTCCTTTCCTGTATATCGTTCACGCTCTCGCCTCTTCCCCGGGATGGTTACATCGAACCCCCGACTTCTTTGTAGAACCGCTTGGCGCCCTCATGCAGGGGTATCCCGACGTTCTTGCCCGCCTTCTTGGGGTCCCACCTCTTGTAGATCTTGTGGACGCCGCCCAGGAACTTCTGCTCGTCTTTCGCTATCTTGAGGATCGAGTAGACCACGTCCGCGCTCATCTTGGTCGTGGTGAACAGGACGCCCGAAAGCCCCATCGAGTCCTTGGGATTGGGGTTGCCCTTGTAGATACCGCCCGGAATCTGGCAGGGCGTGAAACCGTGGCTCGCCAGCAGCTTCTTCACGTCATCCGCCATGTCCAGAAACACGAGGTTCCGGCCGATGGCCGCCTGGATGCCGGCGCCGTTGGGGTCGCCTGAATTGTGGAAGTAGAAATCGATCTGGCGCGCCCTGATCGCGCGCGACATGCCGCCCGCGCCCGGGAAGGTGAGCTTGTAGCCGCGCTTGGTGAGTTCCTTGTAGCTCGACCCGTAATGCTTGACGATCATGCTCGCGATGTACTCCGTGCTGGTTCCCTTCTTGGCCGGGGCCAGCTTGAGCGGCTTTTTCGACTTGATGATGTCGCCCCAGGTCTTGATGCCGGCGTCATACTGCTCCTTGGCGGCGTACTGGTGGTAGCACGAATCCCAAAAAGCGGCGATCCCCCGAAGGTTCTTGTAGGACTTCTTGTAAGGAGTCTTTCCGGCCATCGCGGCGCCGGCGAAGTTCGAGAACGAATAGCCGAAATCCGCGCCTCCTCCTCCCACGCGCGCCGGGTTCGCGCGCCCGCCGCCGGGCGCCACGTTGAGGATAATCTTCTTCTGTTTCCTGTTGACGATTTCGCTGAGGCCCGCGCCCAGCCTGCCCATCGTGCCGCCCAGGCTGCCGACCGCGAGGTCGTATTTCGCGGGCGCGGCGTAGGCGTCGCCCACCGTCAGAAACGGCAGGGTAAGGGCCAGAATTCCAAACATCATGACGATTCTCTTCATTTTTCCTCTCCCTGATAAAGTGAAGTAGAACTTCGATGAAGTGGTCCGAAGACTTCCGCTCATCGAGAAGCGCCCCGGCGAGAACGAACTCTCTCGCCGCGTTCTCAATGAGCGCTCTTTTCTGTATGCTTGCGGCTGAATCTTACAGACGGGAGCGTTTCGCTGTCAACGAAACTTGAGGACTCAAACGAGCGTTTCCGTCTCGATATCCGGAACAACCCGAAAAAACCGCTTTTTAAACAAGGAGCCGGAACATGCCGTTTTACCGTTGGGACGAAATGAAGCGAAAAAATCTGGCGAGGCCGTCCGATTCAGAGGGCAGCATCATCATCGGCGAGCACGTCACCCTGAACCGTTCGGTGAGCCAGCCGGGCAAGCTGGCCCGCCCGCATACGCACGACTGCGAACAACTCATCAACGTCGTCGAGGGGACGGCCTGGTTCCGGGTGGGCGATGAGGCGAAAACCGTCACCGCAGGCGACATCATCCATGTTCCCGAAGGCACCGAGCACGAGTTCAAGAACGATAGCGACGGCGAATTCATCTACCTCTCGTTCAAGAATAAATCGGAGGGCTGGCCCCCGCCGACGGCGACGATGGACTAGCTTCTCGCCTTAAGGCCTGCGTGCAGTTCTTCGGGGTCGATGGGCAGCTTCACGACTTCCTTTCGCTTGGCGGATAGGTCGCACGCCATGCAGAGCATGAGGTTCCGGTGTCCCTCCGCGCCCGTGGCGTGGGGCATGTTCGTTCCCGTATAGACGTGTGCGAGCCAGGCGATGGACTCATCGCGCATGGGGCCCCAGAACTGTCCTTTCGACATATCTCCCGCCGGATAGCTCTCGAGCAGGTGGACGTGGCGCTCCTCCCCCCGGTGGGAGGCCAGCGGGTTCTCGGACGCCATGATGAAATCGGCATGGGTGTCGTCGATGGTGAGCGCGCCCTCGGTGCCCACCACGCTGATGGTGACGCCGTACGTCGAAGCGGGCCAGATGGTGGGCATCCCCCAGTTGCACTCCATGCTCCAGATGGTCCCGTCGTCGAAGGTGAAGATACTGAAGGTGGCGTCCTGCGTGCCGATGCCCGTCATCACGCGCGATATGGAGCGCGAGACGACCTCGACGGGCTGCTTCTCAGGCCCCATCACGAACAGCATCACATCCAGCGCATGGGTGCCGGAGATCACCATGGGCGTGAGCATGGAGCGGTCCTCGTTTTTGGACAGCCGGGTGATGCCGACCTGGCGGTTCAGCAGCGCGCGCGTCGTCGCGGAGGTCACCTCGCCCAAAACGCCCGACTGCACGTGCTCGCGCGCCGTGAGCCAGCGCCTCCTGAAGCGCTGGGTGTAGCCCACCAGAAGCTCCACGCCCGCCGCCTCCGCCGCCTCCACGATTTTCGCCGATTCCACCACGCTCGTGGCCAGCGGTTTTTCCACGAGTATTTTTTGGCCCTGCGCTATCGATTCCCACAGCGGCTTCGCGTGCCACTCCTCATCCGTGGCGATGATGACGGCGTTGACCTCCGGCCTCTGGATGAGCTCGGCGAAATCGGTCGTGAAAAAATCGGCCCCGAACTCCTCGGCCATGGCCCTGCCCTTTTTCTCGTCGATGTCGCAGCAGCCGAGCCACTCCGTTCCCGGATACTCCCTGGCGCAGCGCGCGCGAATGCGGCCCACGCGGCCGCAGCCGACTATCGCCAGACCAATCGGATTCTTCTCACCTCCCAAAGCCGCCATCTTCCTCTCCCGTAAAATTATCAAGGCCTAAAAAAACGCGCCGGAGCCCGGCCCGACGCCTTTTGGATTCCCCTTCATACCAGCTTCAGGCGGTGCGTGCATCTTTGGGCGCGCCTTTGCGCGGAGTGATATTCTGATGATGGGAGACCTTGCGCCTTCGCAACAAACAGGAAATCTCGCTGTAGGGACAGGCCCCCGTGCCTGTCCTGTAGCGAAGCGGGCACATTCGAACTTCCCTTCTCGGGGAAATTCAACATCCCTGCGGGAACCTCATAATTTGAACGAACCCGTAGGGACAGGTCGCGACCTGTCCCTACAATCGACAAACCCTCCCCCACCTCGAGAAATGGGCAGCCTACCGCAGACCCCGCATATAGACATCCGTGTCGGCGAGGGCCACCTAGACGACCTCATCTTTGAGAGAACCTGCGGGGAGCGGCATCCGCCTATTCAAAATCCTCAGGCTGAACCGGAAGCGATACCGCCCGTCCGGTTTTGGCCGAATGATCCATCGCCAGGCACAGCATGAGGTTCTCGTGCGCCTCCCGTGCGGTGGTGTGCGGCGTTTGGACGCCCAGATAGATTCTGTCGAACCACGAGCGCGTCTCCTCGCGCATGGGCCCCCAGAGCTGGTCGAACACCAGGTCCCCCGGCGGATAGCTGGTGAGAAAGCTGACATTGCGCTCCTGCTTCAGGCGCGAGGATTCGTGCGGCTCCGCGGTGGCGAAGACGATGTCGCGGTGCGTGTCGTCTATCGTGAGCACGCCTCCCGTACCCACGATTCCCAGCTCCAGCGAATAGACCTCCGCCGGCCAGACGCGCGGCAGCGCCCAGCTCACGTTCATGCTCCATATCGTCCCGTCATCATAGGTGACGATGGCGAAGGTGGAATCTTTCGTGAGGTAGGGCGCCATCGCCTTGTCCACAGAGCGCGCGTAGACCTCGACGGGCCGCCGCCCCTCCAGGAGCCAGGAGCATAAGTCCACGCTGTGCGTGCCGGAGATGACCATGGGGGTGAACTTCGTCGGGAATTCGGTTTTAGTGGAATTCGCCACCGGGTTCATGCGGTTCAGGAAGGCGCGGCCCGTCACGGAGGAGACGTCGCCCAACTCGCCGGAGCGAATCTTCTCCTTCGCCACCAGAAAACGTCGGCGGAACCGCTGCGTGTAGCCCAGAACGGCGTCGATATCTGTGTCGTCGACCGCGCGCACCAGCCTCGCGGATACGTCGGCGTCCACCGCCAGGGGCTTTTCGACCAGCATCCGGTGGCCGCGCTCGGCGCCGATGAGGATGGGTTCGAGCCGCTCGTTCGCGTAGGTGGCCAGAACGGTGGCGTTCACCTCATCGCGCTTCAGGAGTTCTCGGTAATCTGTGGTGAAAAAATCGGCCTGGACGTCTTCGGCCAGCTTCCGGCCCACCTTCTCGTCGATATCGCACAGACCCATCCACTCGACCGCCGCGTTCTGGCGCGCGAACTCCGCTCGGATGCGCCCGATTTTGCCGCATCCCACCACCGCGAGACCGATGGGCTTTCTCGCATTAACCGATACGTTCATGAACATCCCTTTGATTGGAGAGCGTTAATTCAAAACGGGCGCATCTTCCCACCGGGGCCCTTCGCGGCGCAAGCTTGAGCATTAAGGCCCTCGCGGTTCCAAAAAATCGCGTTTCATCGGAAAATGGAACAATCTCTCGAAACCCGAATCCTGAAAGGAGTGATGCCGTGTCCCGCGTACCCATGCTTGAATCAGGCGCCGACGACCCCGTTGTGAACCACCTCTTCGACCATGCGGGTGTTCTTCTGAACCGCATCCCCAACGCCTGGCGCGTGATGGCGAACCAGCCGTTCATCACGAAGTTCATGCTGCCGCTCACCTCGTCTCTCCTGCGCCAGGGTCTCGGTTCGGCCCTCGACACGAAGACGAAGGAACTCGCCATCATCAACACCAGCCGTCTCAACAACTGCGCCTACTGACTGGCGCACAACACGCCGGTTGGTCAATCGGTGGGCATCACGGAGGCTGATATCGCCGCCATCAGCGCTGGCGATTACAGTTCCTTCACCGAAAAAGAGCGCGCCGTCCTGCTCTGGGCGGAGCACGTCACGCTCAATACGGCCAGGGAGCGGGACGACGTATTCGAGGAGGTAAAGCAACATTTCGACGACACGGAAATCGTGGAACTCACCATGGTCATCACCTACTTCAACATGAGAAACAAGTTCAACGACGCGCTGGGGATCCCCATCGAGGCGCAGGATGAGATCGACAGGAACAAGATCCGCCGCAAGAACCCCGATGATCTCAAGGCCTATCTCGAAGCCCTGCTCGCCGACTGGCCGGATGAATTCCCCGAAGCGGGAAGCGGCGCATGACGAAAACCCTCATCCGAAACGCTGCGATACTCTCGATGGACCCCGAGGTCGGGGAGATCGAGTGCGGCGACGTCTTAATCGAGGGTGCGCAAATTTCCGCGGTCGGCGAGAGTCTCCCGGTAGCCGATTCAGAGACCATCGACGCGGCCGGCATGATTCTCCTGCCCGGCCTCATCAACGCCCACATGCACACCTGGCAGACCGCGCTTCGAGGCCTGGGCGGAGACTGGGGCGGGCGCAGCTATTTCGAGATCGCGCATGAGACCATGGCTCCGCGCTACCGGCCCGAGGACATTCACATCGCGACCCTCGTTGGCGCGTGGGCGCAGATAGACGCCGGAACCACGACGCTTTTCGACTGGTGCCACAACAACCCCACGCCCGAGCACACCGACGCAGGCATCGACGCTCTGGAGGAATCCGGCATCCGCGCCCTTTTCGGGCACGGCACGCCCAAACCGAAACCCAGGGAGGGCGAGCCCCACTATTCGCAAATCCCGCATCCGGTGAGCGAGATAAAACGGTTGCGGACGGGCCGACTCTCAAGTGACGATGGCCGCATCACGCTGGCGATGGCCATTCTGGGAGCCGACTACTCCCCCCTGGAAGTAGCGCTTCACGACATGCGCCTGGCGCGCGAATACGGGCTTCTCTCGAGCGCGCACATCTGGGGCGACGCGAGCAGAAAGGTGCAGGGCGGCTATCAGGCGCTGGCCGGAGAGGGCGTTCTGGGTCCCGATCACAACCTCGTGCACTGCAACTACGTGGACGATGAGGAACTGAAAGTCATCATCGACTCGGGCGCGTCCATCACGGCCACGCCCTCCGCCGAGATGCAGACGAACCGGGGCGAGGCCGTCTGCGGGCGCGTGAGCGCGCTGGGCGGCAGGCCGTCCCTCGGCGTGGACCTGGAGACCTACGTCAGCGGGAACATGCTCCACGCCATGCGCCACGCTCTTCAGGTCCAGCGGATTTTCGATAATCGCCGCCTGGACGAGAGCACCTATCGCGCGCCTGCCCTTTCATTCTCGGCGCGCGACGCGCTCGCGTGGGCCACCATCAACAACGCGCACGCGATGGGCATGGCGGAGAGAATCGGTTCCATCACGCCCGGGAAGCAGGCCGACCTCGTACTCATCCGAAAAGAAGATCTTAATATGACGCCCGCCGGAGACCCGGCCCGCGCCGTCGTCTTCTACGCGGAGCGCTCGAACGTGGATACCGTCTTCATCGCAGGGGAAAAAGTGAAAGCGGGCGGAAAGCTGCTCGTGGATTCAGGCAAAATCGACCGGGCGAAGGAGCAGCTTACAGAATCCGCGCGTTGGATTACGGAATCGCCTTGAAGTAGAAGTCGTTGGCATTCCGGACTCAATCCCGACGAATCAGGCATTGCCGAATGAGGCCTGAGGTGGGTGGGCAAAACATCAACACAATTGATTCTCGCCAGGGAAAAACCGCCCGGACCACGGACGATAACGCATGGCGCGTCACGTGGTTTAAGTGGATTGTTCCCGGAGAGAGGACGCATCGGGATCAAGCGGCGTCGCCTGATTCGCTTCCTCGCCTTTGAGAACAGCGCCGCGCATGGCCTCTACTTTCGTCTCGTGCTCTTCGAGTAGCCGAAGTCCGGCGCGCACCACGTCGCTTGCCGAGTTGTAGCGGCCCGATTTAACCCGCTTGTTGATGAAAGCCATAAAATGATCCCCGAGCGAAACCGACGTATTGCGTGGCATGAGTACCTCCCCTACAGGCGCAATGGCGTAGCGTAATGTAAAACCTGAGCGTCCCAACCTCCGTCGCGCATGACCGTTTCAGCACATCAACCCAAATTTTCGATAAGGCGTGGTAGCCCCCGCGCCACGAGGCATGATTTGGGAATCATCAAGCAGGCTTACTAAACCGCCCCTCGTGACAAACAGTGTCGGTGTGCTCGTTGCCAGGATGGAGTTGCATGTATTCTGCTATCCAGTCCTGGCCTACGGTATTCGGGGTTGGCCAATTCCTTCCCCGTGGCAATTCTTCTGCGTCGCAACATTCTTGAAACCAGAATACCAAGCTTAGCGGAGAAATTCCACTCCACCATTCATGGTTAGTTGACCCGAAATGGTTAGTTGACCCGAAGAGGATTGCGTAGGATCGGTCCTCCGCGCACATCCTGAACACGGAGGTGCGGTCCGTGAGCAGGTCGTACATTGGGAGACTGACGCTGAGGCCGACCCTACGCAATGCTCATCTCGTCTCGTCATGCTCATGCCCCGCTCTTCAAGGCGGGGGTTTGCTTGTTCCTCGCTTTCGCCTGAGATTGTTTCGCCGAATCCCAGGATATTGAAACCCTTGTTTCCTGACAGTGCGGGCCCCATATATCCATGTTGTCCCACGAACACCAAAATACCAATCGAATTACATTGCTTCAAGTTAAATAAATCTATAAATCCAGGAGCCCTAATCCTCACTCCTCCTCTTGCCAACGCCCGTACGCTTCCGCATGCGCGCACCACTCATTACGCGTTAGCACGCGCGTTTCATCAATCGGGGTATTGGGATGACGCCAGGCCAGAGGTATGGTTCAGCAAGCTCAACGGAGAATCACGGAAACGCTCCCACGCCAAACTGGCGAGAAATTCCCGCAAATCATCGAAATTCCAAAGAGGTTATTCCATGGGTACTTCAGCGAAACTGCCGGATCAAAGGGCATGAAACCCTTTATCTTCGATATTCAATACTCAGCCCCCGTTGTTGCGCGCACCGCTCCTGCGTCCATCGCCACTACGACCACTGCGCCAGCGGGTGATGTGGATGACCAGAACGACGAGGGCATCGTCCTGCACTTCATAAATCACCCGGTATTCACCGACGAGGAGCCGCCTGAGCCCCCGTGCATCTCCCTTGAGCGCATGGCCCAGCAAAGGCTGCTCCGCCAGTCGGTCGATGGCCTCTGCAATTCGCTTGCGATCCGCAATATCGAGGCGTTCCAACTCCCTGGCAGCGCTTTGTTTAATTTGTATCGAGAAATTCACGCCTTACCTGATCCCAGTCGAGCACCGGATCGTTCGGGTCGCGCAGCCGATCCACGGCTACCGAAAGATCGTCAAATTCTTCTAGATAACGCTCGATCGCCTGCCGGATAATTTCAGCCCGGCTTCGTTTGAGTCGGTTCGCCGCCTCATCCAGCGCATCGACCACCTCATTCGGCAAACGTGCGGTTATTTGAGTCATAATGAGTCCACCTCACTGTGATGTCAAATACATTACAACTTAGCGGCCTTGGAGTCAACAAAAAAATGCGATCACTCCATCATCCTACCACCCCACCACTTTAATACCCATCATCCGCGTAATTCCCCGGCGTAGGCGTAGCGCCGATATTTGCGGTTTCGATAACGTGGTCGCGTCCCCCGAGCCGTTCGATGAGAGCCGCCTGATCGCGCTTGGCGCGCGCATCCACCTCAATCGGGTCAACAATAACACGCAAATCACTTTCGAATTCACGGATTACCGCCTCCCTGCCGGGTTTTCCTGCGAGGTCGTCCTGCTCCTCGGGGTCCGTTTCCAGATCATATAACTCAGGCGGGTAGCCCACGTAGTGGATGAATTTCTTCTTGCCCTTCCGGATGAGGTAGGCCGCCGTCTCCGCGCCCGAAGCGTGGTATTCGCTGAATACCGCCCGTTCGGGGTCATAGGGCGCGCGCGCGATTTGATAGAGCGAGCGGCCCGTGCGGGTCTTGTCATTATCATCTGGTGCAACGCCCACGGATTCGAGGATGGTGGGATAGAAATCGAGCAGCGATACGGGCGTCTCGACCACCGCGCCCGCCTCGACGTCCGGCCCGGCCATCATAAGCGGCACGGCTGCCGATTCCTCGTACATCGTCCCCTTGCCCCAGGTTCCCCGCGCGCCCAGGTTCTCGCCGTGATCACTCGCGAAGACGACGCGGGTGGAATCTGCGAGACCCGCACGATCCAGGCTTTCCAGCACACGGCCCACCAGATCGTCCAAAAAAGTGCAAAGCCCGAAGTATGAGGCGATGGCGACCCGCCTTTTTTCATCGTCGAAAAAGCTGTCTGAAGGCACGTATTTGCGGTACGCCTCTATCCACGGATGCCGGGGGCGTCCATCCAGCGCATGGGCCTTGGGCATGGGCACGGCATCGGTCGGATACATCTCGAAATACTTCTTCGGCGCCATCAGGGGGAAATGCGGCGAGACGAAGGAGACGAAGGTCATCCAGGGCTTCCGGCCGTCGCCATATTGTTCCGCCTCGTTCTCCAGCCACGAGCAGGCTTTTTCGGCGATGTCCAGGTCGTAGTTCGAATAGCTCGTCTCGCCCGGACCGATCTCGCGCGCGAGCTTGTCCGCCTTCTGGACGATCAGTTCATCGCGAATGGAACCGAGCACGCTGCCCACGCCGCCGTCGCGCGCGTGCATGGGCACGATCTGCTCATCGAATCCGGTGGGGTCGTTGATGTTCCTGTAATGGAGCTTGCCGATGGAGGTGACGCGGTGGCCCTCGGCCTGCAGCCGATGCCCCCAGCCCGTCGGCTCGCCCGTATAGGGACTCGCGTTGTCCCAACAGCCGATCTCGTGAACGTAGAGGCCCGTGGCGAAGCTCGCCCGCGCGGCCGTGCAAATCGGGGAATTCGTATAGGCGCTCGTAAACCGCGCGCCCGAGGCCGCCAGACGGTCGATGTTCGGGGTTTTCACCATCGGGTGTCCGTAGCAGCCGAGCGTTCTGACGCTCAATTCATCCGCCATGATGACGAGGAGGTTCATC